>JAABUN010002284.1_pt1 | contig 35074 bp, 43 predicted proteins | sample 5559311 | NCBI WGS metagenome assembly JAABUN01 (sample SAMN10711877, study PRJNA513370) | rock metagenome | isolation source: Antarctica rocks | place: Antarctica: Victoria Land, Siegfried Peak sud | reverse complement strand
AACCCGGTAGACGGCGCGAGCATAGGTGTTGCTCTCACCCTCGCCACGCAAGACGTGCTGCTCTTTATCAGAAAGCCAGAGTACCCCTGGCAAAGTTGCCAACTCTGTAAGCAACCCCCCCAAGACGCGATGGAAGTGAGCGTAAGTCCGGTCGATACGGTTGTCTTGCTGTATCTCAGGCATAACACCTCCTTACCCTATCCTACCCCAAATAAACAGTACACCCTCCCACAAACCAACCATGTTTCCCTTTCCCTGGGTTTTTCAATCGGTTTTACCCATTAGTTTGACCATAAGGAAACCGGGCGAAAGGACCGGGGAAGAGGGTGGGAGCTTTGAGGCTCGAGGGGGTCTTAGGGCCATACTGTTTAATTAGAGTTTTTGCAAAGGACCATCCCAAGCATGGGTTCCCGGTCACTGATAATGAGACGGGTTTTGCAACACACCCAGGCACTAAAAAGCCGATGAGCGGGTGTCACCGGCATAGTGTCTCTAAACGGTGGTTTTCGGGACACAAAAAGCCCGCTGGGCGGGTGCAGGAATCGTAGCCAATCCCGTTGCCGATCCCTGCGGGCCACCTAGACCTTTCTACACCCTATATTGTTCCAACCGCTCCTAAAAGGGTCAACCTACCACCATGCCTTCAGCGTGAGACGTTTGGTGACGCTCAAGCGTGGCTGCGCTTAGCACGCACCTCATAACGGCGTACCGCCATGTCGTACGCCGCCTTGAGCAGAGGTTGTACGATCCTAAAGGTCTCTTCGCTAGGGTTAAGCACGCAAACCCAGGACATGGGGGCGAACATGGGATGAGGCATGATCTGGTCGAGCGCCGCGAAGTCGTGCCCCGTGTCGACGACGCCCCTTTCTCCAGAAGCAGCGGGCGGTTTGCCGAACAGCCTGTAAACGGGTAGCTCTTAAGCACCCGACCTACGGCTATCGGTTTCTCTATCAGGAGCTGCGGGCACAGGGCGAGCAGGTGGGCTTGCACCGCATTAGGGAGTTGCTGGGCGAACTCGAGCTCAACCCACCCCAACCGCGCAAGACCAGGAAGCCCACGATGGCGGTTGCGACACCTGATGATTGGCCCGCTGGCCGTCGGCTACAAATTGACGCCACCCGCTTATCTTTGGCTGACGGCGTATGCTGGGTCTATCACGTGCTGGACGTGCAGTCACGGGTAGTCTTAGCCAGTAAGGTGGTTAGGAGCCTGTCGATGCACTTGGCTAAAGCCGCGCTCGACGAAGGTATCGCCTTATTGCGCTCACTAGGTATTTACGGCAGCATCCTGGTGCAAAGCGACGGTGGTGACGGTGGTTCGGACTTTACCGGTGAGGTGTTCCAAACTGCCTGTCTGCGCTATGGCGCGTGGGTCAGGTGCAAAGTCAGCCAGAGAGGCGGTATGGCGGACAGGCCCGGGGGGTGCCGTTTTGTCCAAGACGGAATTCTTGAGAGACTCAACCGAACCTACAAGTACGCCTTCGCCTTTAGACACGATTGGAATTCACTCTCCGAGGTTCGGCAGGCGCTCTCCGACTTCCATCGCTGGTATAACCAGCAGCGGACAGGCCCGGGAGGTGCCGTTTTGTCCAAGACGCGGCGGCACTCGGCGCTGAATTAAACCACCCCTTGGGCTACACTAACTGGAGCAGCAAACCCTCGCGTCGCCGCTTGAAGGGATTTCTGGAGCAGTACCGAATATACTAGCAAACTCGGTAAGCTTGAACGTGATACTCTCAGTATCCTGAGCAGCTCAAAACCATCACCTTGGCAAGTAAGGGACTGATATAGTTCCGTATCACAATTACGCGGTGCGTGAGATAGATCTACGGCACCAGCCTAGAGGAGAGCTAGATGTTAAAGCGATACGTTTTGCTATTAGGAATAGTTTGTTGCCTTGTTACCGGCGTACAGGCGCAGGGAACGCTCAATTACCCTATCGACTCTGACCCTGAAAGCTTGGATGCGTGGCGCACGACCACGGTCGCCTCGAGGCGCATCCTGGATAACATCTATGAGGGCTTGACCACCTTCGACCCGGAAACCGCCGAGGTCGTCCCCGAACTTGCCGAGTCGTGGACGGTTTCGGACGACGGGCTGACCTATACCTTCAAGCTGCGTCCGGGCGTGCTGTTTCAGGAAGCCGAGGGCGTAACTTACGACTCGAGAGAGCTGACCGCAGGCGACGTGGTGTGGTCGTGGACGCGCTACCTGACTGAAGACACGACGATCTCTGAGCACCCTGAATATCTGAGCGATATTGCCGGAGCGCAAGCGTATATCGACGGGGAGGCTGAAGCCGTATCAGGTCTAAAGGTCATCGACGATTTGACGCTCGAGGTCACGTTGGCGCAACCCAACCACCGCTTTTTAGCCAACGTGGTCAACGCTTACGTCGTGCCGCAAGCGGCGTTAGACGGACTTGGCGACAAACTTTCCAACCAACCCGTTGGGACGGGGCCGTTTGTGCTCGAGCGCTGGAACCGCGACGACCAGCTCGTCCTCGCCAAAAACCCGGACTACTGGGAAGCGGATTTGCCGCATCTCGATGAGGTGCGTTTCTTAAATGTCCCCGAAGCCTCGACCGGACTGCTGCAATACCGCGAAGACGAACTCGATTTGCTCCTAGACATCCCGACGCCCGAAATTAAAAACGTCCAGCGCGACTTTGAGAGCGAGTACCACGAGTCGCCGGGGCTCAACGTCCGTTACTGGGGCTTCAAAATGGACGTCGAACCGTTCTCGGACAACGTCAAACTCCGGCAAGCGCTGAACCACGCCGTTGACCGCGACCTGATCTGGAACGTTTTGATGGAAGGGCAGCGCCGCCCCGGTGACGCGGGCGTGTTGCCGCCTGAAATGCCTGCCGCCGATGTGGAGGGATATGCCTACGACTTAGAAAAAGCCAAAACGCTTCTCGCCGAAGCGGGCTACCCGAACGGCGAAGGTCTGGAGCCCATCACGCTCTACTACTTCGCCTCGGATGAAGACGCCCCGCACGTCGCCTTTCAAGATATGATGTCGCAGCTCGGCGTTACCATCAACCTGCAAAAAGAGGACAGCGCGACCTATTGGGATCACATCGGTCAAGACGACGTGCAGCTCTTTTTGTCGGGCTGGAGTTCGGATTTTGCCGACCCCAGCGAGGTCTTCGACTTTCTCTTTGCCGAAGGCCGCGACGACACCCACTACGACAACCCCGAAATCAACAAAATGCTTAAAGAAGCCACCGCGATGACCGACGACGACGCACGCAATGCGCTCTACAAGCAAGTTCACGAAATCATCATGGCGGACGCGCCGTGGATTGTTTCAGGCTACTCGAAGGTCATCTATTTGCAAAAACCTTACGTCAAAGACTTTATCGTCTCGCCTGCCGGAACCTACCGCACACCGCTCAAGTACGTGTCGCTCGAGCGCTAATCCCCTCTAGCGGGCGGCCTGACCGGGCTGTCCGCACCTTCATTCAGGAGCTTCGATGCTCGAGTACATCGTCCGGCGGCTTTTTCTCGCTATCCCTACGCTGCTCGGCGTTTTTACGCTGATCTTTATCCTCACCTACCTGATGCCGGGCGACCCGGTGCGCGCCGTGATGGGCGAAACCTACCGCCGCGCCGAACCCGAAACGATTGAACGTATCCGCGACCAGCTTGGACTCAACGACCCGTGGTTCGTGCAGTACGGTCGCTTTTTGCTCAACGCCGTTCGCGGCGACTTGGGTCAAAGCTACGCCCTCGACGAATCGGTCAGCAGCATCATCCGTTACCGCTTTCCGCGCACCTTGCAGCTGATGGCGGCAGCACTTCTGGTCGCCATCCTGATCGGCATTCCGGCAGGCATTCTCGCGGCCCGGTACCGCTACTCGTGGCTCGACCACACGCTGATGCTCGTCGCCCTTATCGGCGTGGCGATGCCGGTCTTTTGGCAGGCGATTTTAGCCAAAACGTTTTTGACTCAGGACACTTACGGAATTGCCCTCTTCCCGGTCGCTGGTTACGGCGACGGCAACCCGCTCTATATGGTCTTGCCGTCGCTCGTGTTGGGGACGCACCTGAGCGCGACCATCGCCCGGGTGATGCGTTCGTCGCTTTTGGAGGAGCGCAGCAAAGACTACTCGAGAACCGCACGCTCGAAGGGACGCGGGGCAGGCGGTATCATCTTTCACCATCAGCTGCGGAACGCGATGATTCCCGTTTTAACTGTAATTGGTTTAGACGTAGGGTATCTGCTCGGCGGTTCGGTCGTGACTGAAACCGTCTTTAATTGGCCGGGACTCGGGCGCGTCGTCGTCAACGCGATTTTTCGGCTCGACAGCCCGGTGATTATCGGAACCCTTGTTTTTGGGGCCGGTCTTTTCGTGCTCGTCAATCTAGTCGTTGATGTGCTTTACGTGATGCTCAACCCGCAGATTCGTTACGCCTGATGCAGATATATAACAACCGCTTTTTACGGGCTTTTTTTCGGCACCGCCTGGGGCTCGTCGGGCTCGTCGTTTTGGCTTTGTTCGGGATTGCCGCCGTGTTCGCTCCGTGGCTCGCGCCGCACGACCCGCTCGAGCAGCACATCGCCACCGCCAGGCTCGAGGCTCCCAGCGCCGAACACCCGCTCGGTACCGACGAACTGGGCCGCGACATCTTGAGCCGTCTGATCTACGGCGCACGCATCTCGCTCTATATCGGGCTGGTCGCTGAAGGGGTCGCGCTGACGATTGGGATTATTCTGGGCAGTTTGGCAGGCTACTTGGGCGGCTGGGCCGATGACCTCATCATGCGGCTGACCGACGTATTTTTTGCGGTACCGTCGCTGCTGTTTTTAATCGTCGTGGTGTTTTTGTTCGACTCGAGCGCCACCACCATCTTCCTTGCGCTCGGGCTCATCAGCTGGCCGAGTGAGGCGCGGCTGATGCGCTCCGAAGTCTTACGCCTCCGCGACCGCGAGTTTGTGACTGCGGCGGGCGCACTCGGCGCGCGGAGCTGGCGCGTCATCGCCAAACACCTGTTGCCCAACTCGCTCGCGTCGATGATCGTCATCGCCACCTTAGGCATCGCCGGGGCGATTTTGAGTGAAGCCACCCTGTCGTTTCTCGGACTCGGCATTCAGCAACCCGTGCCGAGTTGGGGCACGATGATCAATCAGGGGCAAGAGTATATCTTTAGCGCGTGGTGGTATTCGGTCTTTCCAGGGCTGACGATTATGTCGGTTGTGCTGGCGCTTAACTTCGTTGGGGACGCGCTGAGAGACGCGTTGGCGGTTGAAGAACGTTGATACCAAAGTAAAGCACCCTGAGCGGACGCTGCTTTTACAGCAAAAAGCATTGCCGCTGTGATTTCAATTCCCGTCCGGCTATAAGCCGGGCGCTACCTAACCAAAGAGGTTTAAGCCTCCGTAATTTCAACTCCCGCCCTGCTCAGGGATGCTTATCAAGCTACCACACACCCTTTAGCTGCCACGTGATTAGCAGCTAACCCAACATCTTTGTAAGCTTGATACCTTTGGGTACACCTTCGTCAATGACGACATCGTAATCTCGAAACGCTCGAGGTGTAGCAACGTCACTGTGTTTTTTTATCGTAATTCGCTCAAATAGAGTATGCGTTGGAGCGTTACCAAGGACACTGTCATGGGTAAAGACATAGAGCCCACGCGGGGCCATAAAACCACGGCTCGCACTTCTATCTAGCTCCCACATATTGAGTAGAGCCTGCCAGAAAAGCTCGAGGTCTGCCCTGTCAGCACCCGTATCCGCTGCTAAATTTGGGTTGAAAAAGCCGCGAGTAACGTAGAGGCCGTACGGAACCATAGCTTTGCGTCCGATAGTCCGGAGCTTCTCCCTGTCCCGTGCATCGGTTACAGCGACTCGTGTAATAGATAAGTCTTGGGGTAAGACAGGATCAACAGAGCGAGCAAAAGTGAGTTGGGTAGGGCCGCGCACCTGTCCGGCATTCAGACCCGTACTCATAACTGCGCCGAACATGCGTATGTCGAAGAAATTTTTACACATCCACGCTTTAGCACGTTCGGCGTTGGTACGACTTTTGTCGGGCTTACCGGACTTTTTCGCCACACTTTCCAGAAATGAACGTAGGGAACTATCGAAGTCTTCGTCCGTCCCATCAAACACGACTCTAAGTTCATCGGCAGATAACTCACCACTATAGGTGATCGTTGAGGCAACCTCATCAAATGTAAAGGCTTCTGGCAGTATTTCTCTAACTGTTTGAAGAGGCTCTAGCAGCGCGTCAGGTACCGTTTCGACGACCGGAGTTCCGGTCGCCATACCCAGTTCTAGGTACGCACGGCGAATCTTTTCATTAAGTACGCCGTGGTGCTCGACGAATATTTTATTACGGGCCGAGCGCAACTCGTCTTGCTCGCTGAGAGAAGACGTCGATACAAAATTTCGCACCTTACGCTTAAGCGCGACGTCGGTGACGAGCCCTTGTCTAGTCTCTGGATCTGTTCGCGGTAGATTCCCAGCGTCTGGATCACCGTTAGGATTGCCGTCAGTTACGTCAAATAGAAGAACGAAATCGTGACGGCGGCGGGGATCAGTTGGGTCAGACATCAGCGCCTTTATTTCTGGCTTCGCGCCTCGAGCGTATAGCAGCACGCATAGCTGCACGCTGATGGTAAAAACCCAAACTGAAAAGCCCTTGTTGGTCTAGGGTAAGCGCTGCCGGGAAATGAGAAAGCTCGCTGACGATCTCCTCGAAGCTACGTTCCACGGCTTGAGCCGCTCCAGGGCGCAATCTCCGTAATTTACTTACATGTGCTCTTGAGAGCTTTAAGAGTAAGGGGAAAACTGTTGCTGGCGCGGTGCAAGCACCCCGGTAATAACGGTCGATCAAAGAGTTATTCAGATTTCCTAAGGCCGAGCGTTGCGCCGCTTCAAGCGCGGCTAACAACTGGCCACAGAGGTAGGCTTCGCGGTCTTGTTCCGTTAAGGTAGGATTTAGATTTAGAACTTCCATTGCGTCCATCGGCGCTCCCTGGGTGGTAAGTACGATCTTGATGAGGGCAGCTTGCGCACGTGTCACATCGCTCTCTGCTCTAATCCGCGCAAGCGTTTTAGAAAGCACATCAGCAGCAGGGCGGCTGCCGTGAAGTGCAGTCTCTAATAAAGAAGCTGGAAGAGCAGTTTCCATATCCCGTAAAGCGTCCCGGTAGGCTGCGGCAGCAAGTGCGTAAACGCCAAGGGGCGAGGTCACGCGACCATAGGGGTCACATATTCTCTGCATCTCAAACCAACGCGCTAGGCTTGTTCGGATTTCGGTAAGAGAAGCAGAAAGCCAGTGGCGCACAACGGCTCGTCCACCATTCGCAGATAAGGCCAAAGCGTAGACTTCACTCTCTTTGATTTGCGCTGGGTCGGTTCCTGATTGCGCTGCTCCGAAAAGCGCCTTAACGTTTGCTAGATCAGGCTTTTCCAGATACCCCGGAAGGTCGAGGGTTTCACCAGAACTCCAGAATACGTAAACGAGCGGGCCGACAACGACGTGCCTTTGCGGGTCATTAAGAAGGCTGCTGAGGGCCTTCGTAAACTTCTCGCCACCTTCCCTGGAGATAGGCGAGTTCAGTGCATTTTTGAAGCCGTAGTGCTCAAATGCAGGCGCATTCGCCGAGACGAGAGACGTGCCCGCACGCTGCCCCCCTGGAAGACCTCTGATTTTTACCGGTAGACGCTGGACAACCGGTCCAACCTTACCTGTAACCAGACACGTTCCGATAAACTGAAGCTCGTTTCTAGAGGAGTGCTGTGCCCAGAATGTTTGAACGCTCTCAAGATCGGTGGGCCTTACACCCGCTACTGAAAAGGCAATGACAGCGGCAGGATCAAAGCTGGCGGGCAAACTACTTGGATCAGACGACCAACGCTCGAGGAACTTTTGTACGGCTATAACACTTGGCTCGCCTGTGACGCGGGCACAGGTACAAACAAGGTCAGTAAAAGCGCCGTGAGCTTCTTTGGTGCGGTGAGACCTAGAAGCGTCACGGGGCAGGCCAAGACCATATTCGCCGTTATCCACCAGTAACTTTGGTCGGATCCCTGAAGAACGTGACAGCGTAGGAACACTCAAGAGTTCACCGTTCTTTCCAGAACGGTCTGTTCCTTCCAGAGCTGTAAAGCTTGTCAAGTGACCTACCATATCCAATTCGACAAGCCAGCGAACGCGTACCGGCGCGTACATTTCTGGGGGTAGCTGCAACCGGGTGTCAGCGAACTCTTTAAGTTTGGCAAGAATCATGCTCGTTTCTCAACAGCTGGCTCAAACGGCGCGTAAAGATCCGGTACCGATAAAACACCGCGCTCGAGTCGTGCATGGAAAAATGCAGCTTCGGCGCGTCCCCTTACAACTTTCGTGACAGAGCCTGAATGACGCCGATACTCGAGTGGCCCTTCGGGATCGTCGGTGTAGAGAACGTCGAAAAGCATCAACCCCAAATCCGTACTCTTTTCAATTGAGCTTTCGGTTCCAGCCGGAGGGCCAAAAAACGCGCTACATTCGCGGGTACCGAGATAAGGCGTTGTAAAACTTTGCCCACGGGCAACGCGACGTCTAAATTGGTCACGGTACTTAGCGATGTGAGCTTGAGCATAAGGCTGTAAAGCAATATCAGCGGTTATAAGGTACGCTACATCGCGTAAAAAAAGGCTTTGGCGCTGCGCAACATCTCGATTGGCGTAGTAGTGGCCTTGACGCTTTTCCGCCCAGCGCCTAGCCGTGCGTTCAGACTGTACACTCTTCGTTTCGTTGCGTCGTAAAGAGATGTGGCGAATCGGCGCAAGTACATGAATTTTCCGAACTCGCCACGCCATTTCAGGTTTCCAGAATATCGCTTGGAGTATGCCACGAGCGGCGCTTGGCGTCATAACATCGTAACTTACCCGCTCTACCCCGAACTCAGGTCTGGTAAAACAGGCATACTCACCCCAAACCTTAACTTTTACAGGGAGATAACATTTTATCAAAGCCTTTATCTCCTTAACACCAAGCCGTTTTTGCTTGAAAGCCTGATACAACAACCTACACTTATGCCTCGCGCTGCTCCATCTTTTGCCAAATGTCGGAAATTGATTTTGGCGCTGATACTGACTCCTTGAAGCAAACCGACTCCGTATAAGTCTAACGCCCATTGAACAACCCTTCAACATGCCCCTTCGTTTTTGTTAGACTGCCTCGTAAGCTTTGAAAACGGGCCACTATGGAAAGGGGAGGGGTGAGTATACAACGAATCGTTCAAACTCGGTCTAACATGACAGTTCCATCTTAGAAGATCAGTTACTTAAACGGTATAACACTCTTGTCGATCAAGTATCGGACGCATTGGAGGAACATGAAAAAAGCCTTACTTTTAGCTGTTGTTGCGCTTACAAGTGGTATCGCGGCAGCGCAGATGAAGAATCCCGATACGCTGGTGAGCGTATCCTCTGGTGACTGGGGCACCGGGTTCGATCCGGTTTACTGTTACGACACTGCCTGTGGCAACGTCCTCGACAACACCGTCGAGAGCCTATTTGGATATAACGGCAACGACCCTAAAGAAATCGTGCCGCGTCTTGCTGCTGAACTGCCTACTGTTGAAAACGGTGGCATCAGTGAAGACGGTCTAACTTACACCATCAAGCTCCGCCCGAACTTAACCTTCAGTGACGGGAGCCCGGTCACAGCCGCAGACGTCGAATATAGCTTCGAGCGAATGATGGTCTACTCAACCGATGTCGGCCCAGCCGGTCTTCTTCTCGAGCCGCTAGTCGGCAGCGCTGCACTCGTTCGGCCTGATGGGGATACCTCCTTTGCTCAGATCGATAAGAGTGTAGAAACCCAGGGTGATGACACTGTGGTTTTCACCCTAGCCAAACCGTTCGCACCTTTTTTGAGTGAGCTAGCAGGCTATTACAGTTCGGTTTACTCAAAAGCAGATGCAGTAAGTAAAAGTGACTGGAGCGGTGAAGAAAGCGACTGGCAAAACTTCAACAACACACCCGAGGGCAGTACCGAGTACGCAACGACGGGTACACTTGCTACCGGGCCGTTTACCATTGAGCGCTACGATGTTGGATCCACTGTCGTCTTGCAACGTAACGATAACTATTGGCGCGATCCAGCTCAGCTCAGCCGCGTGATTCTTCAGTCGATCCCAGACGATAACACTCGCGTCCAGCTTCTCAGTACCGGGGACGCTGACATGGCCACACGTGACATATTTCCACAATCGCTCCTGCCCACAATAGAAAAGATCCCTGGTGTTACTATCACCCAAAATGCTGGTTTGTCGCTCTATGGGTTCTTTATGACGCACGACATCGATGGGTCGGCAACGAACTACCTGGGTAGCGGCAAACTTGACGGTAACGGTATCCCCGCCGACTTCTTCAGCGACATTGACGTGCGCAAGGGATTCGCTTCCGCGTTTGACTATAAAACCTTTATCGCCGACGTCATGCAAGGTGCGGCTGAGCAGCAAAATACTGTTGCGATCAAAGGTCTGATCGGTTATACCGAGGAAAGTCCAAAATACGTCACCGATCCGGAACAGGCGGCAGACCACTTCAGAAAGGCGTTCGGTGGTCAGGTATGGGAAAACGGCTTTACTTTGCCGACCTTTTTCAACTCAGGCAATACGACCCGGCAGCAAGGGCTCCAAATCCTTAAGCAAAATATTGAGCAGATCAATCCGAAGTTTAAGATTGAGGTGCGCGAACTTCAGTTCTCGCAGATTCTCACACAAGCTGCTGCCCACCAGCTGACGCTATGGATGGGTGGCTGGGGTGCCGATTTTGCTGACCCTCACTCGTTCGCTCAGCCCTTCTTAGCAACTAACGGTAACTATCCGCAAAACATGCGGTTCAGCGATCCCGCGCTTGATAAAATGATCGATGACGCGGTACTTGAAACCGATCCCGACGCTCGCGCCAAGCTCTATCAGGAAATCGCACAAATAGGCTTCGACGAGGTGCCTGAAATCGCGGCCTACCAGCCGCTTCAGACCTTCATACAGTACGATTGGGTACAGGGCCGTGTGACCAACCCTATGCTCTCATCCGATTACTTCTACGGGATGTCAAAGGCAACCAACTAACTAAATGGATTCTAAGCAACCAGGCACACGAATGGTGTATGCCTGGTTGCTCATCACTTAACCGCTGTTCCTTGTTGCTAGGAGGCACGTTTGTTTATTTTTATCGTCCGTCGGCTATTTCAGCTTCCATTGGTGCTGTTTGGCGTGAGTATCCTTATCTTCGCTATTACGCAGTTTTTGCCACCGCAAGTTCGTGCTACCGCTTTTATCACTAGCGAACGTCAAGTAAGACAGTTACCTTCAATCATTGAGCGCTATGGTCTCGATAAAGACGTCTTCACTCAGTACCGCATTTGGATCGGCAGTGTGCTGCAAGGCAATCTCGGATATTCAACGGCAGCCAAACGTCCTGTTGCCGAGGCGCTAGTTGATTTTCTTCCAGCAACGTTAGAACTGGCCTTTTTTTCTATTTTACCCATCATGCTTTTTGGCATCTTCTTCGGTGTAATAGCCGGTATCAACCGAAATTCTCCTATCGACCAGACTATTCGAGTTATTTCTATTGTTGGTTATGCCCTTCCTACCTTTGTTGTGGGTATCTTCTTTTTAGCTTTTTTTTATGGGCGACTGCAACTTTTTGAACCCGGTCGGATCAATACGATCCTGAGCCTTACTGAAGGGCTACCTTCGGTCAACGGATTTCTCATATTTAACGCTATCGCCAAGGGGAATTGGAATTTAGTTGGCGACCTCTTTCGCCATCTCGTTTTACCTGTTGCGACACTTACTATTGTTGTTTCAGCAGGTCTGGTTCAGGTGGTGCGCTCGAGCGTCATCGAACAGTTGAGACAGGATTATGTCCGCACCGCTCGCTCAAAAGGATTAAAGAATCGTGTCGTAACCTTCAAACACGCCCTTAGAAACGCTCTTATACCCGTTATTACCGTTATTGGAACGCTTCTTTACGGTTTGGTAAGCGGCGTGATCATCACCGAAACCGTTTTTAATTATCCAGGCGTGGGTCTCTGGTCAGCTCAGGCAGCTATCATCAACGACACCTCGGGTGTCTTGGGCTTTGCCCTCTTTGCCGCTTTTTCAGTGACCATCATTAACTTGCTGGTTGATGTCCTCTACGGAATCGTTGACCCGAGGGTACGGTACGATTAGTGACCGCCTGGAAGCGTTTTAGACGTAATCCGTTAGGTCTTATCGGCCTCTTTCTTACGAGTTTCTTTGCCTTAGTTGCGGTTTTCGCACCTTTGATCGCTCCTGTTAACGAAGCAGTCGATAGAACCTTTACTATTCCCAACCAAATGCTTCAACAAGGATTCTCACCTATTCCGGTCGCCCCGTCAGCAGAGCATCCTTTTGGTCTGACCTCAAACGGTTATGATATCTTTTTTGGGGTTGTCTGGGGCTCACGTGAAGCGTTCGTTATCGGTCTTTTTGTAGTTGCTTTAAGCCTCCTGGTAGGACTTTTGATTGGTACTATCTCCGGATATTTTGGCGGTTGGCTTGACAACGTGATGATGCGGTTTACCGATGTCATGTTTGCTTTCCCTTCCCTAGTTCTTCTAATTGTTCTCGTTACGGTTGTTGGACGCAACCTTCTAGGGATTATGCTGGCGATTGCACTTCTAGGCTGGACACAGTACGCCCGATTAGTGAGAAGCGAAATCTTAAAGGTCAAGCGTCTTGATTTTGTCGATGCCGCTCGAGCAATGGGAGCGTTTGATCAACGTATCATCCTTCGCCACGTACTTCCAAATAGCCTGACCTCCGTGTTGGTCATTGTGAGTCTAGATATAGGAACAGTTGTTGTCACCTTCGCAGCTTTATCATTTTTAGGTATTGGCGCGCCCGCGGGGTTTCCAGACTGGGGGCAGCTTATCAACTTCTCGCGGAACTGGCTTAGCCAACCGCAATACTGGTATACCTATGTTTATCCGGGCTTAGCCATCGTGCTGTTTGTCCTCGGCTGGACACTTATCGGCGATGCGCTGCGAGAAGCTATCGACCCACGGGGTGAGTAACTCAAAATACCTCTTCCCTTAAAATGAACTTGGTTCTTCTTATGTGGTTAGATCAAGGTCGTTAAGGGGGATTCGATGTTCCGGAATTTGATGCGTGCTCTCCATATAATATGGAACACCTCTCCAGGCTACGTTCTAATAACAGTGCCAATGTCGGTTATTCAAGGTTTGCTACCTATCGCCCAACTATAGTCAAGCCGCTTAGCCGCATAGGTCGGACGATCCGAGCTAACCGGGCTCTTGTCGTCGGATCGCTGTCGATGCGCTGCATGACGGTCTCTACCCGCTGCTCGTGAGACGTAGCCAGCGCCTCACCGTGGTAGCTCGTCCGAGTTGCGAACATTCGGTCGAACTCTGAAACCATAAAGGCGACCTCATTTAGGTTGTCGATCATGACGAATATGTCGCCGGACTCGGCTGGGTCCCAACCCAGCGTTTGGAGCTCGCCGAGGTGCAAGGAGGCAAAGGTGGATCCAGGCTTGGCGGTGACCGAGACCCGAATCGTAGCCCCCAGCGATAGGAGTTTTTGCAAAAAGTTTTCGTCGTCGAGGTTGGCGCTGACGTACAACTCGCACCCGCGTTCGGCGGCGTTGACGACGAGCTGCTTGAGTCGGGCTGGTGGCGGACCGGCCAGCTGAACTCTGAGCTTGCCTTCAAAGGCCGTTACCGCTGAGCGAAGCCGGTCATATATGGTGGTTTCGGGGTGGGTGCGGCGTCGAAACCTCGCTATTAGTCTGTCGGCGGGAATTGCGTGGACCAGCAGGAGCGCGACTGCTCCGATATAAGCGAGGAGATAATTCAAAGCACCCTCCCCGCTTCTGGTGATGAGATCGTGATTCTATCCATCTACGCCCTTTGCGGTTTTTGCTCGAGCACGTCTTGCACCTTGGGGATGTTGAGAACACGCTCGACCACCTCCGGGTGCGCCTTGGCCCAACGCTCGAATCCAAGCCGCGCGACCAGAAAGAGAACGCTCGCCGTCAGCGTAGGTACGCCCAACACCACGAGCAAAAAGGTAAAAGGTTGATCTTGACGAACACCGAGCCAGGCTAAGGCGAGAGCGTAGACGACGGCCCCCCGGTACCCTAGCCAGACGACGGACGCCTTGTACCACTAGGGCCACCCCTGACGCGTTACGGCCTTGTTGTCAGCCAGCTGCCAGAGCAGCTCACGTTTGCCCTGGGCAGTGTGCAGGAGCTTGCCGTCGCGTATACCGCTCATCATAATCAGGTTGATTCAGATAAAGGTGACAACGTACGCACCGAATGCGGTAAGGGGCATGAGTAGGGGCGTAAAGTCGTTGCTGGTATTCTCGCTCACCCACGGCGTAACGGCGTAGAACAGCAGCAAAAGTATCAGTGACCCGGTGAGTCTGAGCAGTGTGTACAGGATTTCCATAAAAAGCCCTATCCTCCGCTCGACAGCCATTTCTCCCAATAGGTGCGGCGCTTCTGACCCGCAAGTCGTCGCCAGCGGTCGCTTTCAGGCAGGTAGACAAAAAACGTAGGTGTAGCTGCCGCACCGAGCTGTTTGGCCCAGGCTAGAGCTTGTACAGCTTCTTCAGCCACATCAGGAGAAGTGACGCACCGCTCGAAGGCGGTCATTTCAAGCCCTACCGAGCGCGCGGTAGCGGCAGCGTCCGGACGTTCGTCACGCCCGAAATACGCTTCGTAGTGCGCCCTGGTATAAGCGCCGAAGTGTCCCTGCCGCGCCGCACATATAAAGCCGTGGGTATAGGGCTCCGAACCCTTTGAGGTGGTCACGGGATAGATGATGTGTTGCAGCTCGGCCGCCTCAACTGCCTCGTCAAAAATTGCGGCGGTTTGTGTTTCGTGCTCGGCGCAGTGAGAACATGTAGGCGAAAGGATCGACACGATTCGGTGGGGTGCGGCGGGGTTGCCCTGGGTGATCGGCGGCGCGTTGACAGCCTCCGCCACCGACATTTCTCTGGTTTGCCATAAAACCAGAAAACCAAATGCCAGCAAGCCACCTGTGATCGTCGTCAGTAGCTTAGACGTCATCCGTCCTCCTCCTGACGTACGGTAAAGCCGAGCCGCAGCACGGTAGCTCTGGGGCCGTCTTTGAGCGCCACGGTGATCTCTTTAAGCCCTTCGGCGTCATCGCCGACCTGAACCGCTAAAATAGCAAAGCTCGTCCCGACCTGTTCGACCACGCCGACATCTTCGGGCGGCGTAACGTCCGTCTCGAGTTGCTGCTCGACCTCCAAGACGTCGATAAAGATACCGAACTCGGCCCCTGGCGCGACCTCGGTCGGGTAACTGCTGACCTCGACGCGCAGCACCTCGTTAGAGGTCTGTTCGACGACACAACCGGTCAGCAGCAGGATTAGGAAAAGCCACCTCACGGCAGCTCTTCGAGCGACACGGTGTAACCGACGCGCACGCCGACCTCGAGCAACTCTGAAAGTAGGGGGTTGCCGTCGGCGAAGGTGCCGAGCTTATGACCGTCAGGTAGACCCGCAGAGGCTTCGACCTCGACGCTATGGCCACTCGAAAAGTTCACGCGCACTTCGCCTTCGGGTATGCCTCGACTGGGGCCACCGGTGAGGTCGGTAAATAGGCCGTAACGCCCCACGGCGCTTAGGGTCAGGTCACGCGCCAGCTCGAGGCCAACGCCCAGCTCTCCGACAAAACCGCTGTAGCCCTGCAAGCCCGTCTCACGGCGGTAAAGGAGGGCGGGCCGCACGGCGTAACGACCCCCTCCCAGCGTAAGGCCCGCCGAACCCTGTATTAGCAGACGACTGATGTCCTTTTCGTCCGACTGTCCGCTGCTCACGCCCACGAGCACGTCGAGGCCCGGCAGCGCCGCGCCCGGCTGATCGCCCAGATGTCTGAGAAACCCGCCGAAGGCGAGCCCCTGGTCGCTACTGCCGGTCACGCCCACACGCAGCGCCGGGGTTGCAGCGAGTTCCGCGCTCGCTAAACCGAGTTCACCGACCTCTGTACGCTGGTAGCGACCGCCCAGCTCGAACCCCTCCAAAACGCGACCGCTTGCCTGGGCCTCGAGCCCGCGTTCGCCGAGCGTCGCGCGTAAGCGGCCCCGTTGGGTCGTCACACCTGTTGCCAGCGAGTAGGCCGCCCCGTCCCCCAAGATTCCAGCGGCTACCGTGAGGTCGCCCTCCCACGCCTGCGCGTCCCGGACGTCGATAAACTCGTCTCTGAGCGCGCCCATCTCCGCCTCCAGGTCTCGCGGAAGCTGATCCACGTCGTCGCGCAAAGCGTCCATCTGGGTCTGTACCGCCCCAAACCGCCCGCTCACCTCGGAAAGCTGCTGCCCCAGCGAGTCCAACCGCTCGGACGCCTCGGCAAGACGCCCTGCGCTTCCCTGGTTGTCTTGAGCACGTTGATCGTTACCCGCTCTGAGCTGCCCTTGCAACCTCTGCACCGTACGCCTGAGCGTCCCCAAACTGGTTTCCAGCTCACTGACGTCCTCACGGGTCAAACGCATGTTGGCGGTGCGGTTGTCGAGGGCCAAGAGACGCTCTTGCGCCCCAGCAAGGTTCGCCTCGAGGCTCGCTATGCTGACCTCGTTGCGGCGGATCAGCTCACCCCCGGAACGCAACTCCGCAAGCTGCGCCTCTAAAGACACGATCTCACTCCAGACGTCACCGAGCTGCTCGGTGCTCCAGTTGTCCCACATGCGCGAGAGGATGAGGGCCAGTTCATAACGGTCAACCGGCCTCTCACCCCGAAAGAGGCCGTCGGGAAAACCGGTGAGAATCCCCAACTGGGTCAATTTGAGGACAGAGGTTTCGGCGTAGTGTCCCGCTGGGACGTCGGCAAACTGCGCCTGTACGGGGCCGCATACCAAGAGTGCCCCGAGCGCGTAGCTAAGCTTCCGCACCATCAACCTCCGTAGGGTTCGGCGGCTTGCCAGAGCGCGCGCAGCTGGTCGGTCACAGTCGTACCGAAAGCCCCGGTCTCGACCCGCAACGTCTCCCGGTTCGAGCCGCTTATGAGTCCCCCGGCGATCAACACGTCATAATCGACGAGCAGCATTCCCTCGACGAAGTTATCGAGCACTTTGACCTGTGCGCCCGCCTGGGCGACGCTGCTTACCAGAGTGTTCACCTTGTCCGCGTTGACGACCACATAGACGCTTACACCTGCCTGGGCACGTTCGGCGAGGCTCCTTGCAAGGCTTTCCGAGGCCAGCGTGGGGGCGACGTAAAAGATGTTGTCCTGGGCCGCCCCGACGGTCTCCAAAATCTGCTGCGGATCGGCAACACGCTGCTGAATCGGTTTGTCGAACGGCGTCTGCTGAGCTGTAACGAGGTTGAATCCGCACAAGGCGACGATCAAAAGTAGAAATTTACGGACGAAACGAGGCATTTTTCGGTTCTCCTTTCACGTTGGGGATGTCGAACCCTTCGGGTACGGCGGCCCATTCGGTATGCCAGCGGGGGTTTGCCCAGATCATCACTTCCGGCAATAACGGGACGAGGGTAAAGGCTGGGATGTAGTCGATCCAGCACACGCTCGGCCTGGTGATGGGGCGGTGAACGCTGACCACCGGGTCGATGAGCTTCTGATAAACCTGAAAAAAGGTGGTGTAGCCCAGACACGCGTAAAGACCGGGGTCGGCGGTTCCGAATTTGGCCTCTTCACCGCTAAAGATGTTGGCGAACATGCCGTCGCCCTTCGTGTATTTCGGGTAAATCTCCTCTTTAGACCACTTGAGCAGCATCATCAGCGTGCGTTTATACGTCTCCCCGGCGCTCTCCCGATCAGAGAGGGTACGTTTGAGGTCTTCGAGTCGAGGTAAACCAGGGGCTAGTGGGTCTAGGGTCTGTCCCGGCAAACGGATAAGGCCGAGTTTGGAGCCGACCAAAAGCGCCCTGCGGCACCCCATATCGCCCTGCGGCGGCGGCGCGGCGGTTTGCGTGAAATAGGTCGCTGCGCGCGGGTCGATCTTGATCCCTTCGGGGATGAGCGTCGTCGCCACGTCACCTAGTACGTTGGGAATGTTTGTAAAGTCGGCGATGGGCGCGACCAGCGCGCCGTCAGTTAGCAGCGGGTCTTTACTCCATAACAGCCCACCCGCAACCGTCAGCGGTGTGATGACCTTTTCGACGACTGCTTGCTGATAGTCGGGGTAATACTCCTTTTGGATATGCGCCCAGGCGTCTTCAACGCCCTCACGCACGCAGTCTTCACACCCCGGTTTGGCGTCGGGGCACTGTGTCTCGAGCAAGTTGAAGTCGCACGCCCAAAAACAGTCGGGCAGGATTTGCACGCTTTTTCCGTCACAAAACTCTTCCGCCGGGAAAAAGATGTCGCCGGTGTAGACGAGCCAAAAGATGTCGAGCCCGCCCAGCGTACAAGCGAGCGCCGGGTGCGCCGCGCCGATCTCCAAGAGTGTACGGAAGTAGGCCCGGGTCTCGAGCCGGAACCACTCCTCGGCGATGGCGATCTCGGCGTCGGTCGCTTGCTTTGAGGGTAAGAACGGCAGCGACCACTCGAAAGTGGGACACTGATCCTGATCGAAACCCGCGTCGCGGCACCTTTCGAGCCCCTCTTTATGGATGACCTCGACAAAGGGGGTCTGGCGGTACAGCCCTTCATCGTTGCCGAGTTCGGGCAGGTCTTCGACGAGCGAGAGCACGCCGTCCGACTCGACTTCGGGGGTATAGCCCTCCTGCGCGTAGGCGAAGCCCAACAGCAGCACCAGGCTAACGTAGCGGAATATTGACCGTTTCATCAAACGTCACCTCCCTGACTTGGCCTTGCAACTCACGGACACTCCAGCGAAGGCGTCCGACGCCCTCCTCGGCTCCGCGTACGACGATGTAACCGCTGTGGACCTCGCCCGGTTCGACGAGCTGGCGCAACGGCTCTTTTTTGACTTCCGTCGGCAGCATCGACCCGTCTTGCCAAAAGGTCACGCGGGCAGTGTCTAGCGCGACGACCCCTTGCGAGTCGTTGGAGAAGGTAAAAAAGATGTTCGCGGACCCGTCCGAGATAGGCGTCGCCGTCACGACGTCGAACGCTAGCGCGCCCCGCAAGTTGCGTGCGGGTACACGGGGGCTAAGTGGGTCTTCGATGCGTGGTACGGGTCGCTCGCGCTCGATCATGTAATGTTTCGGTCCGGGAGACGGGGTTTGGATGGTGACTGAAAAGAGGTGCTTAACGCCATCTACATCGACGACCAGCGAGGTTACGCCACGTGGCTGGGTTGTTCCCAGATAGACAGTGTTGCCAACGGTCTCGATCTGCACGAGGTCGGGCTCACCGGTATAGACGGTGTTGACGACCCCCCAGAACTCGATGACCGACAAGCTCGCCGGGGAGACGGCGAGGGCTCCTGGAAACGCGCCCAGTTCGCTGGCGTAAAAACGTGTGAGCGCATTTTGCGCTTGGACCGCACCTAAACAGAGCAAGCTGAACAGGCACAGCCATATTTTAGTATTGAAAAAGTGCATCCTTGGGGAGTGTTCGTCCATAGACAGTGTTCCTTTCTTGTGGGTTGGCGGGTTCTAAACCGTGGAAGGGGGTAGGGGGTCGCGTGGTTCTGCGGAATGCTCTACGTCGCCTTGTGCGTGGTCGCTCTCGTTTGGGTGCGGCTTCCTCGTTAAGGCACCGAAGTCTACGAAAACTTCGTCCGGCGACTCGGCTTCAGGATTGACGCCCGGTTTCGGCGTGGGCGGAGTCACCTTCTTAGCCAAGGGTTCCGGGATCGGCGGCGCACTATGCTGTGCCAAAAGTTTGGTCATCGAGCTGTGTTCGTAGTAGTTCAAACGCTTGGCTAAGATGGGCCGTTTGCCCGACACAAACGCGATAAGACATTGACGTTCGGCCCCGCCCATGCGGATGACCTCATCAGGGGTGATAACCTCGCGTCCCATACTGCCCTGGTTGATGGTCGGGACACCCGAAAGCGGCGTCCGTTTGCGGCTCTGCGACTGGGTATCGACCGATACCTTGTGACACCTTCTCGAGATGTACTCCGCCGTCGAAAGGTTCTCGACTTTGTAGAAGAGCTGCGTCGCGCAGTTCGCTAAGATCGCCTCGGTTTTTGCCTTTCCGTAGAGCCCATCGAACTGAGCGGGGGACTGCAAGTACAGCAACATCGAAATGCCGCGACTGGCTGTTGTCGATAGGTAGGCGTCCAGGTTTACCAACGGGGCTCGAGCCGCTTCGTCAAGTCCGAAAATGACCGGCACACGCGGCAGTTTCCCCTGGCGTTCGTTATCCACGTGTCGGATCATCCCGCGTACGAGCCCCAACACCACCAGGTTGTAGACCGACGTCGTGGCCTCGAGGGATTCTTCAGGCCAGATCAGGTAGACACCTAGCGGACGTTTCAACAGGTCTGCCGGGGTGAAATCGCTTCCCGAAAACAGATGTTGCACCTCCCTCTGCATAAACGGTTTCAGGCGCTGCAACATGTTGCCCCACGAACTCATTAAAAAGCGGTCGTTCATCGCTTTGTCGGGGTCGAAATCGCCGCCGCCCGAGATACCCAAAAAGGTGTTGAGGGCGGTTGCTACATCAGGGTCGTCAATAGACGTGAGTTCGCGGTAAAAGGCGGTGATACCGCCCTCCATAACCAGCTTGCGAATAAAGGGTATCGGGGCTTCGCCTTTGATGACCGCGACCCGTAGCGCCGCCTCGATACCCGAGGCCGCTCGTTGGGCGAACGCAGGGTCTTTATCGACGTGCGACGTGGTGATAATTTCCGCCACGGTCGCGTAGCCGTTGCTACTTTTGAGAATCTCCGACACGGCGTCGAAACGCATCCCGGAACCGGTAGGCGTCAGGGCGATGACGCGGTGGGATTGGCCCTTGAGCCCTGCCGTTTTTTGATAGAGTTCGCCCTTGACGTCGAGCACGACGAACGAACCGGCCCAGCGTGCGATCTGCGTCATGAGATGCACCGATTTGCCGCTCCGGGTCATCCCGAACGCAGCCAGGTGTCCGAGTTCTGGACGCTTCCCGTAGCCCGGTGAAACGGCGAGTAGCGCCCTGTCGAGATTGCTGAAATCTCCTCCTGTAAGGACGCGTTCGCGCCCGTCTCCCGAGTCGGGTAGAGGGAGGTGATAACCGACCAGCAAAGAGCAACCGGCAATCCTGTCGCTAAACCAGTTGACGATTCGCAGATCGTGAAGATGCTGACGTAAAGCGAAACCACCGGGGTAAACTTTTTTCTTCCGGCGCGGCCCTATAGCCGTCACCAAACCAATTGCCCCGAACCCTAAAACAGCAGTCCAAAGGGCCGAGAATTCGCCTCCCATTTCGCTACTTAGCCATGATGAACAGGCGCTTTGTTGCAAACAGGCGGCGTAGGTAAGTGCCGGTGAGCGGCCCGCGCCACCCGCTTGCATCAGGCTGTTATGGGCCTGGGCGACGCTCGCTCTGTAGAGTCCACCGTAACCGACGAGACCGACGACGACGACAGCTGCCGAAACGATCCCGAGCGGCCATTTCCACTGCGGTTTCATAACTCCAATCCCCGGTCGTACTGGGTGTGTTTTTCCTTATCGCCCACGCCGTGCTCCAAACCGTCACGCTGCATCTCGCGCTGCTGAACCATCTCCAGACGCCAGGTCAGTTCGGCGTCGTAACGCAGCTCGCGGAAGTCGTCTTTGGTAAGCTTTTGCTCGAGCGAGGCGATGACGTGAATATGGGCGTGCTCGGTGTGTGCGTTCTCCCCGGAGTGCTCGATAGCGATCCACGAGACCTCGCTGCCCTGCTGCTTTTCAAGGGTCTTCATCAGCTCCCGGGTCAGCTCTTTCAGGTCGCCTCCCTCGGCGTCCTTGTCGGTCTCAGGGGCGACCACCATACGGTAGTGATAGGCGTGCTCCTGGTCGGCTTCCTTGAGATGGGTTTTCACCCCCCCGAAGTCCATTTCGTCTTGCTCTTTCGAGAAGGCTTGGCGCTGTTCTTTCTCGCCATATTCGTTCTCCCTAGTCATGTAATAGCGGGCGCTTTCTCGCACTCTTCCGCCGCTGCCTTGGCCCTGCTTGACGTAGTTGGCTTTGATTACGACTCGTGGCCCGCGCGCGCCTTTCGAGACCCCGTTCGCGCGGCTCCCGTAATCGGCTGCTGCGCCTCTTTCACCGCCGCCGCCACCGCTGCCGATTCGGACTTTACCGCCAGGACTCGTCCCGGTTTTTCGGCCTCCGAAGGCCCGACCATGTTCCTTGGAAAGCTCCTCTTGAATAAACTGATCGACCGCCCTATCGCCCGTCATCTGGACGCCCTTTCGTGCGCCCTTAACCCGCTAATTTCATGATTCTCATGCGTAGTTATCCGCGTCATAAATGGCTCAACCGCTCAGCGGCGTCGATGATTTCGCGCAGGTCTTCGAGGGGTGTTTTGAGGCTCCGCAAAGACGCTTGATAGCTGGCTTCGTTGATCTCCGCAACGATCTTTCGGTCGATGCCTGACTTGTGCATGAAGTTCGTTAGAATCCGCCGGTTCGTCATCGCCTCGAGGGTGCCCCGGACGTTCAACCGCACCATGCGCTCGACCGCTTTGGCGAGTTCGGTTTTGAACATCAGCTCGAGTTCGGGGAGCAAGATAGTCATGCCCGCGCTGTCGATGTGTTGACGTGCTCCCAGTTCCAAAAACTCACACGCCACGTCGTTGAGGGACCGCTGCTCCGACCCAGCTACCGAACGCAATACCTGCATCAGTTCAAGAGGCGGATATACCGTGAAGCGGTCCTTGCTGTCAGGCACCCGAAAATCTCCTTTCTCGCACCATAAGGTGCGTTTTACATCGCTCTAGACGTGGATGCTGACTTGTACACCTTGCTCTCCGACGCTGGCTAAGGTCAGCAGCACCTTGCCTTTTGTATCGTCTTGGGCGGCGAATAGCCGAGGCGCAAGGTGTCTCGCACCTTGGCCTCTTATCTTGCCCAAGACCCGCCCTCCGTTTTTGACCTGATGTCCGCGCCCTTTCTTTCAGGCGGACATCCTGCTCGCAGAGCTGGCAGGGTTGGGTTTTCGGAGGGTAAGCCAAACGGGTCTCCTTTCAAGCTCGAGCCGTGCTTGTGGTAGGCAACCTTGCCAAGCATATAGGCACTAGCTTAGTATTAATATAATGCCATCCAACCCGTTTGTATAGAGGCGCGGCAGAGTCCATTTTTGAGGAGGCTAAAGTGACCGACAAAGTAGACCGTTTAGCCAGGGAAGAAGAGGCCCTCGCTACCCGACTCAAAAGCTTGCGAGACGAACGACTCCGTGAGGAGAAAAAGCTCGAGGCGCGGCGCGCCGAAGTCGTCGGCAGCCTCATCCTCAAACAGGTAGCCGAGGGGGAACTGGAGACGTCTTGGTTCCACGCTCTACTGCGTAAAGGTCTCACCCGTAAGACCGACCGAGCACTCTTCCACCTCGAGCAGGAGCGTGAAGATGAGAACGTCGAGCCTGACTTTACTGACGACGAAAACCTCGAGCCTGGAGAAGATAACGAAGACGATCTCGATGACTTGGGAGACGTAGAAGAACACGCTACTCTCAGCGAACGGTAACGGGTCGTCCAGGTGGTAAACCCGGTGGGTCGCCTTCGGCTCGAGCTTACGAGTTCGCAGCAAGAATTACTCAAATGGGTCGCGGTCGCTACGATGACGTTAGACCACGCCAACCGGAGTCTGTGGCCTTACCAAGACTGGGCGTTCGCGGTCGGTCGCCTGGCCTTTCCGCTGTTTGTATTTTTGCTCGCCTACAACACCACGGTGCGCGCCGTCTCACCCCGGCGGTATCTGCTGCCGCTCTTCACATTCGGGACGCTTTCGCAACGACTTCCGAAACCGCCCTCATGGACTTTCTCGCTGATCGTCTGAGGCGGTTTCGGTCTCGTCGTCGAGTACGGCCCGGTGGGGGTCTTTTTGGTGCCAGCCACCCAAGCATTTTTACAACGACCGACGCTGCCTCGAGGCGCGCTCGTCGGGGCGTTGTTGCTGGCTGCTAACGTCTTCGTCCCGGCGTCGTTCGTACCACTTGTGTTGCCACTTCTGATCTGGGGCGTAAGTCGCCAGTCGGTCGTTCATCTGGGGAGATCGCGGTGGTTTTTTTATCTCTTCTATCCGCTTCATTTGCTGATGCTGTGGCTACTGGGAAACATCTGAACCTGCGGAACGTCGGAACCCTTTTCCACCGCATCTGTACTAAGATGAGGCTATGAGCCAGGCCACAGCCACGGAAGCCCTTAAAGCAAATCCGGGGAAAGAGAAACCCGAGCACGAACGGGTGTTTCAGGCGACGCTGCACCACGTCTCGCCGCTCGTCGAAAAGACGGTCGGCAGAGACGGCAGGCCGCGCGTCATGGTCTCCGTGGGCGACTATCTCTTGCCCCTCAAATTGACGCCGAGAATCATGTCGGCGATGCGGGGCGAGCTGCCGAGCGGACTGCAAAAGCTGGTGCTATACCCGCGTACGAATGGTGAGGGTGTGCTGGGGCTGGGGACGGCGCTTGCGAGGGGTGTGCCGACCGATGTAACCGACCTACGTGAGTACCCGCTCCACGTCCTCGGTAGGCTCGTGCGCGTGGACCGCGACGAGGGACTGATCATCGTTCGCATCTACCCGAACAAAGGTACCAAGAGCGGGCACGTTTTTCACCTGCCTCTGGTCGCCAGCCTCGAGCTGATCGAAAGCCTCCCTGAGCCTGGACGGGGTGTGTTCGTTCAGGGGACGCTGCGCCTACGCTCGCTGCGACTGGTGGCCCTTAGAGCAAGCCCGACGCTCCTTCCCCCAAGTGCAACATCGAACCGCAACAGGGCGACACAAAAAGCTTAGTGTTTCAGCTCAAGTCAGTAGCTCGCTTCTCTAGATTTCTACGAAGCGTCAAAATTATCATTACGCTTTTGAACCTCTGCTGTTAGTGCTGCCGTCGATCCCTTGTTCGCGAGCAGATTGAGCCATGGCGTAGCATGGAACACGCTCATCAAGATATACATTACCGTCATTCCGCCGAAAGTAGCTATTCTGTCATGGCCCATATCGGACATGTCAGGCCCCTCAAAAACGGTTGTCAGCACCGCCATGACTGCGAATATTGGTGTAGCTGCAAGGCATAACCAACTCCCTACGGCATGTGCAAGCCCACGGCTACTATCAAGGCCGATTCCTACAACCGGAACACCGTTACGATTGCGAACGAAAGGCATGAGAATTAGTCTTTCCCATATTCGTCGTGACGGCGGAACCAGATTCCTGTCTCGTTACGGCCCTTCGGCGCGCGGTCGAGCCATTTGTACATACCCCAGAGATCATCAAGACCGCGTGAGAATGTCGAATAGCTGTGGTAGACGACACCGTTCTCAAGCACGAACGCGCTAAGCCCGGGCCTCTCGCGTGCATACGTGGCAACGTCTACACCGGACATCTTGGCAATCAATTCAGGGCCGTCTACGCCAGCGCGTGTGGGAATGTGCGGGTCGGCGTTCTCACGTCTCTTCAATTCGGGCTCGCGCTGATAGTTATATTCGATACCCTCGTCGCTCTGCTGCTCCTCGGTAAACGCAACAGCATAATCGTAGTTAAAATCACTGCCAAAGGACGATGCCCATGAGAACGTCCAGCCCATTCGTCGCCTGTAGTCGAGCAGTTTTTGCAACGGCGCACGTGAAACCGCCGTGAACGCTACGTCATGATTCTCCAGATGGACAACATTTCCATTAAACCCATCCGCGATGGCCGAGCATGACGGGCATCCAGCCTTATAGTCTGGTCCAAACATAAAATGATAGACAAGCAACTGCGAGCGTCCTCTGAACAGGTCATGCAATGAAGCGCTGCCACTCTCTGTTTCAAACCGGTATTCCTTATCGACCCGGATCCACGGAAGTTCCTGCCGCATCTTGGCTAACTCATCACTACGGCGCGTGAGGTCCTTTTCTGCGCTGAGAAGTTCCTTGCGTGCCTTCAACCATTCTTCACGTGTGCTAACAACTTGACTTGTCATCATCATTCTCCTCCTTAGCTTTGACTATTGCCTCGTGTCACGCTGCTTTTGGCTTGGCGAAAACGTCGAGACCTCGACCGGTTTCCAGGAAAGACTTCATACTGGAGAGAACCATCGGCCACCCTTTGCTGATGCCCTCAGCCATCCCGCTACCGGCTTCGAGCTCGTCATGGATAACGGTCAGTCGAACCACGTCGCCGTATTCCTCGATCTCGAAGGTCACCCGGCTATACGTGGTCGGATTAGAGGCCTGTGAAGCGCTTGCCCAGGTCATGATGAGGCGGGTTGGTGGCGAGACCTCAACCACCTTGCCGGTGAGTTCCACAGTTCGTTCGTCATTGGCCCGAACCTGCTCCCATCCTGATCCTGGCTTCCAGTCGGAGACGTTCTCGTGTCCCCAGTAACGCCGCGCGATCTCGGGTTTCGTAATGGCTTCGAACACCTTTTCCGGTTCTGAGACGATGTAAGTCACGTAGATAAAGCTGGTCGTTTCTATAGTCATTGTCACTCTCCTTCTAGTTCCTTTTTGAGGTCGTGCAGCAGGCTAAGCCGTTGACGTTCAAATTTTCGCACCCACCGTTCGTAGACCTCGTGGAGCGGTACGGGGTTGATAAAGTGCAGCTTTTCCCGTCCGCGCCTGACCGTACTTACCAGATTGGCGTCCTCAAGTAGCCCGAGGTGCTGCGTGGCGGACTGCCGGGCCATGTTTAAGTTCTCGCACAGCTGGCCTAACGTTTGTCCGTTCTTCTCGTAGAGGCGATCTAACAGCTTCCTGCGTGTTGGGTCGGCTAGTGCCTTGAAAACTTTTTCGGTGTCCGTCTGCTCCACTCATGCACTATATGCAGGTAAATACCTGCATGTCAAGTGCTGATGGGCTGGCTGATGAAACACTCTCGACGTTGTGCTGCCCATTGGACGAGTTGCACTTACTTCCTGGCTTCAGCCTCGTTCCAGCGTCCGGCCTTGAGGTTCTTTAGGTCGTCCATGTCGCTCCTCCAAAAGGTTTTTAGAGCCGCTCCTGCCACGCCCCGAGCATAGTCTTGAGGCGTGAACGTAGCCGCTCTGCTTCCGCTTCAAGGTTCTGTAACTCGGCAGACACAGTGTCGTACTGGGCCGCTTGCTCGCCAAGCGCTTCGATCCGCCGCAGCACCCACAAGTGTTGCTGCAAGAGTCCCTCAAGACTGTCCAGCTCGCTTACGCCGATCAGCGCCCTGGCCATCTTAGTTCCAGCCGGGTGAGCTGGGCAATGAGCTGCTGACGGTCGTGCGTTTTCAGCCAGTCGCGCACGTCACCCTTCAGGGGTAGTCCCGGTAAACGGACAAGCTGCACCTGTTTAGCAACGTCCGTAAGGGACAGTGCAACCCGCTGAGCGTGGTCGTGACCGGCGGGATCATTATCGGGCAAAACATAGACCTGACCATCTTGAAAGACCTCAGCGTAGGCGTCGTTCCATTTACCCGCGCCACCCGAGTTACACGTGGCAACGAGCCCGAGCTGCTCGAGCGCGTGAACGTCCTCTTCTCCTTCGACGACGTGGATCGCCAGCCCCGCTTTGACCGCGGCTATGACCTGCGGCAACCGGTACAGTACCAGCCTGCACGCGTCCAGCGGGACACGCTCGGCGTCGTCTTTAGCCGCGTCGTCCAGCGTGAGGGTGCCGCTTTCGCCCCGGACGTAGCAGCCTTCGGTGATCCCCCACGCCCAGCCGCCTTTATAGGGCCTGCGTTGCGAGAAGCCTTTAGGGTCAAACCTGACTACCTGGTAGAGCAGTCTCCTCTGTTCGTCTTCATAGTCGTAAAAGGCCACCGGTTTGCCCTCACGTTGCGATTTTTGCTTGCGCCTCGCAATCTCCTTGAGCGCGCCGTGGGCCGCCTCGAGAATGCGCTGGTTGTCCTTAAGTAGGCGTCTCGAGGGCGCTCGCCACACATGAGCGCGCAGCCTCACGGGTAAGCGTCTCCTGACTTAGAGGATGTACAAAAGGGGCGACGCGGCGCTCGTTGACCGCTCGCCGGAGGGCGTCGAAAACGGCGTCCCCTGCCTGAATCCTAGCTTTACCCCGGCGGCGTCCGGACGGCGAGCGCACCTCTTCACCAGCGCCCCCCGCCTTGAGCTGCGCGGCAGCCTCGGCTTTGGTCAAACCGCAGATGTCAACTAAAAAACCGAAGGCGTTACCGGTTTCACGGGTCCGGTGGTCGTGATAAAGCCACCTTCCCCCGTCAGCTCGGAAAAGAGAGAACGACTCGTGCTCGTCGCCTCGCCAGACGGCGAAAACGCCCCCCTTACGACCTGGCTGCGCCCCCGAATCGGGGTAGAAGTGCGCCACCAGTTCAGGCAGATCGGCCCGTTCGATAGCGTTTTGTAACGTGTCGTCCATACCTTGCCGATACTGTAGAGCATCGGCGCGTCGTCTCACAACTTGAGTTGACGGTTGCATGTCCACACCTTTCTGACAGATACACCTCTTCACCATCCAGCCCCCGCAAGTTGCTATCTGCTTTGCTCGCTCGGGGCAAGGGCCAGCCTGTAACCCAGCCCGTGCAAAATCGCGCCCACGGTGCTGATAGTGGGATTGCCCTTTTCCGACAGCGCCTTATAGAGGCTGGTTTTGCCCATCTTGACCTGACGAGCCAGCTCGGACACCCCGCCCTGCGCTTCGGCCACGTTCCGCAACGCCAGCATCAAGTGCTCGGTATCGCCGTCCTGATCGAACTCTTCCAGGGCAACTTGCAGGTAAGCGTGGGCCTGTTCGGGGTCGGCGCGTAGGTCATCAATTAGCACGTCTTGAAATTTGCGGTATGTCCTCATCTCTCTTCCTCCTTGCTCTGTTGATAATCCTGCCAGTAGCTTTGGGCCGCACTGATGTCGCGGTTCTGACTGCCCTTATCCCCGCCACAGAGCAGCAAAACAATCTGATCGCCGTCCTCTGCGAAGTACACCCGGTAGCCGGGGCCGAAAAACAGCCGTAGCTCGTAGACGCCTTTACCTACCGCTTTGTAATCTCCGTAATTCCCTTCGCTCATCCGCTCGAGGCGGCGGTCGATCCGCGCTATCGTCACCTTTTCCTTCAAACGCTTACGCCACCTGACAAACGGCTCTTTGCCGTCCTCGGTTTGGTAGATGATGAGGTCTTTGGCCGCCATCAGAGGATTCTAACGGTCATAGCCATAAAGTACACTTTAATGTACTTTATGGCAAGTCTTGGTGCTACCCAGACAGCCACTTGTAGCTGCGCTCATTTCTTACTTTCGCCGTCTTGCTTGACCCGATACCGCCCTGGTCGGCTCGTGGCTGGCTCGAGCACCTTCAGCAGCCCCAGCTCGACAAGCCGCCGCAACGCCTCAGCCGCATTCCGGTGCGCGACACCCAGCAGCCCCTCGAGCTGCCTGACCGACACCTCGACCTCGCCGTAAGGCTCGAGGTAAAGGTAGACAAGCCGGGTCGTCGGCGTTTCGCCCTTGAGCACTACGGGCAGGTGCGGCGGGTCTCTAGGCACGGCCACCCCTCGAGGATGCGTGGCGGGAATACGCACCGGTCTTTCCCCTCGGTCTACCGCCTGGTAAACCGCGCGCACACGGGCGCGGCGTTCGCCTAAATCCTCGACGAGTCCCAGCTCTCGGTCTCGCAAGCGGGCAAGTCCAAAGGTCGTCACTCGCTGCGACAATCCCAGCGCCTCGGCAAGCTTGTAGCTCGAGTAACTGACGACGCCCTTGTCACGCAGGTAGACCCATAGCAGTTTGATGCTGACGGCCTCGGCTAGCAGCGCGTCCGGCAAGGGTGGCGGTGTGACGGGTTGGGTGATGGTGGGTCTCCTTTCCTCCCTTCTAAGCTGTTGCGTTCCTTTCACGCAACACCTTAGAGGGGAGTTTCAGCGCCTCGTCTCGGGCTGAATGGGGGTATGTCCCCGGCGCTGGGAAAAGACCGGGGAAAGAAATAGGGTTCAGTATTCGCTCGGCAGCATCACCACCCGCTCGGTGCCGTTCTCCTGAATGTAGAGCTTGATGCTCGCCAGGGGGAAGTCCGTCCAGGCTACTTCTTGCCGGTGGTAGGTGGTTTCGGGTTCGCGTCCGTCGTGGATGTGGACGACGGCGCGGCGGTTGTCCTGCACGGTCAGCTCGAGCACGGCAAAATCGTCGGTAATCTTTCGGAGTACGCTCCAGATGATGTCTAAAAGCCAGTACGCGCCCGCTTCGTCGGCGAGGTACTTCGCGCCGTCGGTCGCCAACAGGCCGGGGTGGGTGCGGTGGTACGCCTCGGTACCGGTGAAGTGCGCCAAGTCTAGGTGTAGCTCGCTCGAGGGGGTGGGGCGCATCACCGCGCCCCCTCCGGTTGTTGTACGTCGCCCTGTTCCGGGTCGGTCTCGTGCAGCTCCTCAAAGAGTGCCTCGATCTCCTTTTCACGGTCGGCCCATACCTCGATATCCAAGGGGAGAGTATAGGGGGGCGTCACGCCGCCCCCTCCAGAACCCGCTGCACTTCCAGCAGGCGCAGCTTGTAGCGTAAGCAGTCCCAAGTGATGCGGGCCTGCTCGAGGTCGCGTCTAGCGTCGTTCAGCGTCACCTCGAGCCCCAGCAGCTCGGTGTAGTCGTCGAACAGCTTCAGCCGTAGGGCGGCCTCTCTAACTTCGGCGTTCTTGCCGTCGATACCTTCAGCGTGCAGCTCGGCGCGTTTGAACTCCACGGAGCACTTCAGCTCTGCGAGCGCGTTCGCTGTGTCGGTATAGCTGGCCTGCGCTTCTTGCAGGCGGTCACACGCCCGGTCGAACGCTTGCGGGGCGAGGTAGGTAAGGGCGGCAGTCATGCCGCCACCTCCCTTATACCCTTGCTCGCTTCAATCGCCTCCAGCTCGGCCTCGACCCCTCTGACCTCGGCAGCTAACCCGTAGTCGTTGAGGGGGTAGGTGTCAAAGCTCAGGCGGCGCTCGAGGCGCTTTCGTACCTGCAACAGCACGAGTTGACGCTTGGTGATGGGGGCAGTAAGGTGAAACATAGCATCTCCTTCTGGGAGTTGTGGGTGAAGGTCGCGCATACCGTCCAAAGTGAGCGCGACCTTCGGCTTTTATTCAGGGCTAACTTCTAACCTCCTTAAAGCTTCAGTATTTGATTTTCAATGTTCTCGTTAGCTCGGCTAACTGACTACTAATATAGCATAATTGGACTACGATGTCAAGCTTTTTGTAGGGGTTATTGCCGTTCTGAAGGGCGTTTTCGGTCAGTTGAGGTGCTTGGACTCGAGGGCCGCGTCGTCGGTCTAAACGGCGGGCCAACCGACGACTTTCTTCGTAGGGTGTTGGGTTTTCGCCACACGCTTGTCAAATGCGTTTTGGCCTCGCCAGCATTTGACAAGCTGAGGGCTGCGGTACGGTCTGCGCGCACGTTTGAACCACCCTGGCGCGGAGCGGGAGGAACCGAGCACGCTTTTTGCGACGTTCCTCCCGCCTGCCCCGTGGCGAACGGGCTTTTGACTTCGGCACTGATAAAGCTGCGCTCATCAGCATCACGCTTTCCCTCGAGCTTTTCGCCTTTGATTTGGGCTTTTCCCTCGACCAGCGCCACCCCCTAGCGGAGCAGCTCCCCACAGAGCTGCGGAGTGGTCACACGCCCAGCCACTATCTAATCGAAAGCCCCCTCACCAGCGCGTGTGCGCCCCGGCGCTGCACGCCCGATGCTGTGCCGAATCCCATAAAGATTGTGATGCGTTGATTAAGAACACCTTCTTTCCTGCCAAAAGCTGCATAGCTGCTCCTCAAGCTCGCCGGTCTCGGTCTCCTCATGACCCTTTTTGATGGCACCGACAAAAACCCTTCTTCTAGCTCCGTATAATCACGAGATGCAGCCCCAAACACAAACAGCAGTTGTCGTTATGGAAACAGAGCGCCTCGTGCTCCGCCAGCAGACCTCAGAAGACGCCGGGTTCATCCTCTCTCTAATGAACGACCCAGAGTGGCTCCGTTATATCGGAGATCGGAACATTCGGACACTCGAGGTGGCTCGCGCTCACATCCAAGAGGGTGCAGTCAAAATGTATAACCAGCATGGTTTCGGACTATACCTGGTAGAGCTAAGAGGGAGCCACACTCCGGTCGGGATGTGTGGGCTGATCAAGCGTGAGTTTCTAGACGACGTAGACCTCGGGTTCGCCCTCGCACGTGAGTACCGGCGCAAGGGTTATGCCCAGGAGGCTGCTGCCGCAACGGTGGCGTACGGCCGAGACACCTTGGGGCTCCGCCGCATCGCGGCCATTGTTTCGCCGGACAATGCGGCCTCGATCCGGCTGCTAGAGGTACTAGGGTTCTCGTTCGAGCGGGTGATTGACTACCCGGGCGGCGATAAAGTGCAGCTGCTCGCTTTAGCCACATGATAAACGCCAAAAAGCACGATTTCGGATTACGCTGCTGTAAATTTCCTAGCTTGTGAGAGTCCGCCAACAGGGTTCAGTATCACTCTCGAGCGGACTAAACTTCAGCACCATCAGGAACTACCGTAAGCCTCGAGACAAACCTTCCGGGGAAAGGGAAAACCTTCTCGAGCTGATGCTTGCTGTGAGCCTTTTCTCCTTTCACCCTTACCCTCGCGGTCAGCTTTAGGCACCCCCACGCTTCCACAACACGCCGGGGTCGAAGGTCTCCCGGTCGATCCGTTCGGGTAGCTCGAGCTGTCCACCAAAAACCGTTACGAAGTCCTGAAAAAACGTCTTCGCATCCAGAATCTCGAGCCCGAGTACCCTCCCGGTTTCGTCAACGTCGAGGTTGAGAACATCGGTAAGCGGAAACGTATCGGCTACTTGTCCGGGGGAGATGGGAGCGAAGTAAATATACGCGGCGTCAGCTTCCTGGTCGTAGGTGATTCTCTGCATAGTTTCTCCTTAGCGGGTGCGCTCGATCTGACGTGGTGAGGCTTGGTTTAACGGCGTGTCGCCAGCCACCGCTCGAGCGCTTATCGACCACCCTTGCTGGTCAGTAAGCGTCTGCATTTTTTACCCTATCGTTTCCCCACAAGTCCTGATCTCTGCGAATCTTTCCACTCTGCCCACGAGAACGCTTGTCCCCAGAAGGGGAAGAACGCGTCAAAAAGCAACTGCTTTTGCTCCACGCTACCTGAATGGGTATCTACCCCCTCAAATAGAACCTTGACCTGGTAGCCTCGGTACTTCAATTCCTGGAGCGTGCTGAGGACGCAGACCTCGAGCATCACGCCAATCAAAACGATTTCCTGGTCCGCAGAGGGTGCTCCAATGACTGTCGTGAGCCACTCACTAAAGGCGTCTGGAGCTGGATAGGGTTGCCCCGGAAGCTGGTGTTGTTGTCCAGCACCCGCCCGAGTCCAAGTCGGTGAAGGTGCAGCTTTTACCCACACCGACGGATGTTTCACATCGGCGGGAATAAGCGATTGATACCCCCATTGACCTGGCACACAGGTGGAGGGTCTGGTTCTTGGCTCGGTTGTTCGGTAATCGGAAATGATTTCTGCAAAAATGTAACCATGCTCGCGCACAAATAGCAGAAGCATCTCCGTAATAAATGGCACGCATGGGCGTGGACGATAAAGCACCCCCCCTTCGGTGCAGAAGTCGTTCTGCAAATCAACAGAGACGATGTGTATTGCCACCTTCAGCCCCTATTTCCTGTTAAATATTGCTCCGAACGGGTCGCGTATGGCTCATATCTGAAGACGTTCATCCAAACCTATCGTTTCATGTTCCGGTTGCCAGCTGCATTGGTCTGTTGACGCTTACGCAGAAAAGATGCGGGTCAGGTGGTGGGCCATATTCTCAGCTGTGGCGTCACGCATGTAGTCAGGCCAATAGAGCAACCGGGTACGCCGCTCGGACTCGTTCATGGCGAACTTGATACTAGCCTCATCTACGCCCTCAACGCCTGCTGCTTGGAGGGCGTTGCAATAGGCTGCAATAACAGTGTCGTGAGCGATGTTCGCGCCATTTGCCTCGGCCCGTTGTAGCAAGAACGTCAAGTCGCTGGAACCATGCCCAATTCGCACCTCTTGCCAATCTACCCAAAGCAAACGACCCTCCTGGTCGCGTAGCAGATTGTCGAGATGACAATCCCCATGACACAAAGTCATCACCGTTTCCGGGCCGTATTCCGGTTTCGCCTTGACCTCACCTAAAGCCGCTTCAAGGTCGCGTAGAGTCGAGTCGGTCAAGACTTCATAAAACTGTGGCTGCCGTGCCAGCGTCTGCCAAGTCTCATAGGCGTGTCGGGCATCGTCAGTAAGGTCTAATGTCTTTGGCTTTTCCAGCCATAAGCGGTTATCAACCTGGTTGGTGCGATTCCAGTACACGGCATGAAAGCTTGCCAACTGTTTGGCGATATCGGTGAAATCAGCATCGTTCAGTTCAGTCGCAGCTTTCATTGGCTCATGCGCCGAGATTAGAAGCGCACAATAGCCTGATTCTTCTATCAAACTTGCCAACACGCGCGGGGTGTGGATCGGTATACCTGCTGCCAGCTCGTCGTAAAAGCGAATTTCGCGGTAGCCTCGAGCACGCACGTAAGCGGCGCTTTCAGCGACAGTCACTTTCAACACACACGGTTCAGTGAGTCCGTGTACCCGGTAAGTTGCTGCCCCGGATACGCCGCCGCTCAACAACTCCAGGTGAGCAGACAAAGCCTCTTCAATTCGCAAACGCCGAGTTTTCTCTACGTTGTCCATGATTACGATAGTTTAGCAAGGTGTGCCGAGTTATTTGTACAGAACGTCTTTGGTGAAAAACACCGACCCGGTAGATCGTGGCACGCCGAGCTGCTGTTCGTCTTTCAGAGTCACTATGAGCTGGCCGCCTACTTCAAACCGGTGCAGACTTTTGGAATTTGGGAGACGGTAATACATCCCACCAGTCCTTAACATGCGTCCAGCTCCGGGTATCTTTGCTCCCCACTGCCCCCCAGCGGAGATACCCGGGGCCTTGTTCGGTCTTCTTTAACCCGTGATTTTCGACCCCACTTACCAGGCTCAGCGCCACTTTTGATGAAGCTGCGGTGTTGAATGACAATGGAGCATGGTCTGGAATCGCTTTTGGAATGACGAACTGGTCGAAGTTGAAGAGGTCGAACACGCCGCAGACGTGCTGGCGGTA
>JAABUN010002283.1_pt1 | contig 35091 bp, 28 predicted proteins | sample 5559311 | NCBI WGS metagenome assembly JAABUN01 (sample SAMN10711877, study PRJNA513370) | rock metagenome | isolation source: Antarctica rocks | place: Antarctica: Victoria Land, Siegfried Peak sud | reverse complement strand
GGCTTCGCCGCCGCCCCTCCACCGCTTCGCGGTCCCCCTCCCCCCGCTGCGCGCGGGGAGGAACTCCGTTTCCGCTTGGCCGCCCAATCCGCGTAGCCTCCGGCAACCACGTCGACCGAGCCCGACCCATCGAGGCCCAAGGTTACATTCACCGTCCGGTCCAGGAAGTCGCGGTCGTGGCTGACGATCAGCACCGTGCCGTCATAGTCGGCGACCACCTCCTGCAACAGGTCGAGCGTCTCCAGATCCAGGTCGTTGGTCGGTTCGTCGAGGACCAGCAGGTTGGCCTCGCGCGCGAACTCACGCGCCAAGAGCAGCCGCGACTTCTCGCCGCCCGACAGGTTGGCGACCGGCGTGTCGACCAGCTCGGGCGCGAACAAGAAGTCCTTGAGGTAGCCGATGACGTGGGTGCGCACGCCGCGCACATCGACCCAGTCGCCGCCCTCGGCCAGCACCTCGCGCACCGTCACGTCGCCCAAGGTCAACGCGCGCTGCTGGTCGACGACGATGGCGTTCAACGTCTTGGCCAGCCGCACCCGCCCCTCGTCGGGGGCGATCTCGCCGGTCATCAGGCGGATCAGCGTCGTCTTGCCCGCCCCGTTGGGGCCGACGATGCCGATGCGGTCGCCGCGCTGGACGGTGAAGGTGAGGTCCTCGATGACGGCGCGCGCGCCATAGCGCTTGGTGACGCCGGTCGCCTCGATCACCATCTTCGACTTGGCCCCGTCCGAGCCGAGCGCGACGCGCGCGGTCGCCTGCTGACCGATCATCGCCGCGCGTTCGGCGCGCATTTCGTAGAGCTGCGAGAGCCGGCCCTGATTGCGCTTGCGCCGGCCGGTGACGCCGCGCTGCAACCAGCGCTCCTCGCCCTTCAATCGTGCGTCGAGCCGCTGGGCGTTGCGCTCGTCGTCCGCCGCGATCTGCTCCGCCCACGCCTCGAATCCGCCGAACCCGACATCGTGGCGGCGCATGGACCCCCGGTCGAGCCACAGAGTCTGCTTGGTCAGCCGGGTGAGAAAGGCGCGGTCGTGGCTGATGACCACGAACGCGCCCTTGAAGCGCGCCAGCCAGCCCTCCAGCCAGGCGATGGCGTCGATGTCGAGATGGTTGGTGGGCTCGTCCAAGAGCAGCAGGTCGGGCGAGCCGCCGAGCGCGCGGGCGATCGCGGCGCGCCGGCGCTCGCCGCCGGACGCGGTGGCCGCCGAGCGGTCGAGGTCGACACCGAGCTGGTCGGCGATGGCGTCGACCTCATACTCCTCGGCCGACCCGGCCCGCGCCCAGTCGCCCAGCGTGGCATAGCCGGTCAGGTCCGGGTCCTGCTCCAGCAGCACCACATGAGTGCCGGGCTTGGCCAGCCGCCCGCCGCGATCCGGCTCCACGCGGCCGGCGAGCAGCTTGAGCAGCGTCGTCTTGCCCGCCCCGTTGCGCCCGATCAGCGCCAGCGCGTCGCGCGGCCCGATGTGGAGGTCGAGCCCATCGAACAGCCACCGCCCGCCCTGACGCAGGCCGACGGAGTCGAGCGAAAGGATCGGGGGAGCGGCCATGGGCGGGGAGGTAGGGGTGCGATGGTGAGATGTCACGGGTGGGAGCTCCTCTTCTCCCTTCGTCATCCCCGCGAAGGCGTGGATCCATGCGCCGAGTCGGCGCAACACTCCACACGGACGAGTCGCGCGCCCGCCTCTGCAAGGGCGCATGGATCCCCGCCTGCGCGGGGATGACGGGGCGAGAGGGGGCGGGATGTCACCCATCCCTTGCTCCTGCGACAGGAGCCCAGCGAACGTTCGGTCGTGAACACGCTGGCGGCCGCTTGTGCTACAACCCCCCGCTGGGCTCCTGCCTTCGCAGGAGCAAGCTAGTGCCGAACCACGTAGGAGACCCGACCCATGCGCCTCGCCGCCCTCGTCCCCGCCCCGCTCGCCCTGGCAGCCCTCGCTTTGCCGCTCGCTGCCGCGCCTGCTGCCGCTCAGAGCAATCTTCCGCTGCCAACCAAGCCGAATGACTTCAAGATCAAAGACGAGTATCGATCGTCCCCGAGGACAACGACACTCTCCCTCTCCATCACCGAGCGGATCGAGGCCGACCCGGACCTCGCCATCGTGACCGGCGGCGTCACCACCACGGCGCCGACCGCCACCGAGGCGCTGCGCCGGAACTCGGAGCAAATGGCGCAGGTCGTCGCCGCCGTTCGCCGCGCCGGCATCAACCCGCGCGACGTGCAGACGGTGGGCGTCAACCTGAACGCGCAATACGACTATCAGGGCCGCAACAACGGCGAGCCGCCGCGCTTCATCGGCTATCAGGCGTCCAACTCCGTTCAGCTGCGGGTGAAGGAGATCGCCAAGCTCGGCGCGATCCTCGACAGCCTGGTGGCGAGCGGGGCCAACCAGATCAACGGGCCGACCTTCACGCTGGAGAACGCCGACGAGCTGCAGGCGCAGGCGCGGCTGAAGACGGTCGCCAAGGCGCAGGCCAGCGCCGAGGCCTATGCGCGCGCCGCCGGCTTGCGCGCCGCGCGGCTGATCGGGATCGAGGAGGCGGGGTCCGGTGGTGGCGACGACCGCCTCGTCTTCCAGTCCGTGCGCATAGCGCCGGCTCCTCCTGCCCCGATGAGAGCCCCCATCTCGCCCGGCCAGGTGCGCCAGTCGGTGACCGTCAACTTCACCTTCCTGCTGGAACGCTGAGCATTCACCGCCTATTCAATGCGTGTGGGTCAGGAGGGCCGACATGAAAGCGCCCAATCTCCTGCCGTCTCTCCTCCTGGTCCTGCCGATCCTCGCCGCGCCGGCCACCGCCCAGTCGCGGCGCGACCAGCAGGTCGCCACCGAGTTGCGCGAGACCGGCAAGATCCTGTCCTCGCGCCAGATCGAGTCGCTGGTCGTGCCCGCGATGGAGGGCAAGGCCTACATGGGCTTCGAGTTCTATCCGCAGACCAGCGTCTATCGGCTGAAGTTCATGGACGGACGGCGCGTGGTGTGGGTAGATGTGGACGGCCGGACCGGCCGCATCCTGGGGCGCTCCTGAAGGGCCGCGGGCTGACGAAGGGGGAAGACACTTTGCGCATCCTGATCGTGGAGGACGAGCCGAGCCTCGGCCAGCAACTCCGCTCGACGCTGGAGGGCGCGGGCTACGCCGTCGACCTGGCGACGGACGGCGAGGACGGGCATTATCTGGGCTCGACCGAGAATTACGACGCCGTGGTGCTCGACCTGGGCCTGCCGGAGATCGACGGGCTGACCGTGCTCGACCGCTGGCGCAAGGAGGATCGGTCGATGCCGGTCCTCGTGCTGACCGCGCGCGACAGCTGGTCGGACAAGGTCGCCGGATTGGACGCGGGCGCTGACGACTACCTCGCCAAGCCGTTCCAGGCCGAAGAGCTGATCGCGCGGTTGCGCGCGCTCATCCGCCGCTCGACCGGCAACGCGTCGAGCGAGTTGACGGCCGGACCGGTGCGGCTCGACACGCGCTCGGGCAAGGTCTCGCTCGACGGTTCGCCGGTCAAGCTGACGGCGCAGGAGTACAAGCTGTTGAGCTACCTGATGCACCACAAGGGCAAGGTGGTGAGCCGCACCGAGCTGATCGAGCACATCTACGACCAAGACTTCGACCGGGACTCCAACACCATCGAGGTGTTCGTGACCCGTATCCGCAAGAAACTGGGGCAGGAGGTCATCACGACCATCCGCGGCCTCGGCTATTCGCTGGAAGAGCCGGAGGACCGGTGACCATGACATTCCTCCCCATCTTCGATGGGGAGGAACTAGAACCATGCTGACCACCCCGCCGCCCTCCTCCGCCACGGCCACGCCGCTGGACGCGCCGGCCACCACCGGCTCGCTGTCGCGGCGCATGATCGGCGTGGCGGCGCTGTGGATCGTCATCCTGCTGTCGATCGGCGGCGTGGCGCTCGACCGGGTGCTCGTCAGCGTGGTCACCCAGAGCTTCGACACCCAGATGACGTTCGTGCTGAACTCGATGGTGCTCTCGGCCGAGATCGGCCCGGACGGCGAGGTCGGGTTCAACAAGCAGCTCAACGACCAGCGCTATCTCGAGCCGAACTCGGGCGCCTATTGGCAGGTGTCGACGCCGGGGCAGGAGATCTTCCCCTCGCGCTCGCTCTGGGATCAGCGGTTGCGCGTGCCGACCCCGCACGAGGACATCGACGTCCACTTCTACGATTCCAAGGAACTCGACTCCACGCTCCGGGTGGCCGAGCGCGACATCGAGCTGCCGGGGTCCGCGGCCGTGTGGCGCTTTCAGGTGGCCGAGGACCGCGGGCTCCTGAACGAACAGATCGCGCGGGTTCGGCGCATCCTGGTGCGCTCGTTCGCCGTCCTGGCGATCGGCCTGCTCGTCATGGCGGCCCTCCAGACGCTCTACGGCCTGTGGCCGCTGCGCCGGATCCGCGAATCGATCGCCGCGATGCGCGAGGGCCGGATCGACCGGGTGAGCGCCGCCCTGCCACAGGAGGTGCAGCCGATGGTCGCCGAGCTGAACGCGCTCATCGACCACAACGAGCGTCAGGCGGAGGAGGCGCGCCGCCACGCTGGCAACCTCGCCCATGCGCTCAAGACGCCGCTCACCGTCATCCTGAACGCCGCGCGCGACGGCAGCGGCGACCTCGCCCCGCTGGTCGAGCGCGAGGCGGCGACGATGCGTCGGCAGGTCGACCACCATCTCGCGCGCGCGCGGGCCGTGGGCCGACGGGGTCACGCGCACAGCCGCGCGGCGGTCTGGCCGGCGCTGCAATCGGTCGAGCGAGCGGTCGGACGGCTCTATCCCGACGTGCGCGTCGACATCGACGGCGACGCGGGCGCGACGGTGCGCGTCGAGCGCCAGGACCTGGACGAGATGATCGGCAATCTGATCGAGAACGCGGCCAAATACGGCGGCGGCAGCGTCTTCGTGACGGTCGCGCGCGACGGCGCGGACGTCGACATCGTGGTCGAGGACGACGGGACCGGCATCCCGGAGGCGGAGCGCGAGCGCATCTTTGACCGGGGTGCGCGGCTCGACACGTCCAAGCCCGGCACCGGCCTGGGCCTCGCCATCGTGCGCGACGTGGCCGAGATCTACGGCGGGTCGGTGGCGCTCGATGAGAGCGAGGATCTGGGCGGTCTCGCCGCCCACCTGCGCCTGCCGGCGGCGGCCGGGCCTGGAGCGGGGGCGGGAGCGGGGCCGACCTAGCCCGAACCCTCCGGCGTGACACCGCGCGCGACCCGCCTCGCCCGGCGTGCCGCGACCTTGGCCTTCAGCTCCGTCGACGCGTGGTCGAGCAACGTGTTGTCGGCCATCGCCGCGCCGCGCTGGCCGATCGGGCGCGGCGGGCCGATGGTGGTGTCGCGCGCGGTCTGGCGCTCCAGCTCCGCGTCGAACACCGCACCCAGCAGCACCGCCTGGCTCGACAGGAACATCCACATGACGAACACCGCGATCGCCGACAGCGTGCCGTAGGTCGCGTTGTAGTTGGAGATGTAGGTGACGTAGAGCGAGAACAGCAGGCTCGCGAGCGCCCACAACACGGTGCCCAGGACCGCGCCGGGGAAGAGCCAGCGCCACTGCGCGTTCTGGCGGTCCGGCCCGTAGCGGTAAAGCACGGCGAACACCGTGCTGCCGATCGCGAACGCGGCCGCCCAGGTGAGCAGCTTGACGACCGGGGCCGCCACCGGCCCCAGCCACTCCTCGCCAAAGTTCTGGAGCAGGCCGAAGATCGACGCCGAGGCGATGCCGACCAGCGCCAGCGCCACGATGGCCAGCGTCAGGCCGATCGACAGGCCGGTCAGCTTGACGATGTTGCGCGTCTCGCGCTCCTCGTAGATCACGTTCAGGGCCTGGATCATGCCGTTGGTCGCGCGCGTCGACGACCAGACGGCGAACAGCAGTGCGAGTGCCAGCGCCAGGCCGGTGGTGCCGCTGTTCGACGTGACGACAGCCTCCATCTGTTCGCGAATCAGGGTCGCGGCCTCCGACGGCACGAGCTGGACGATCGAGTTCATCTGGCGCGCGACGGTCGCCGGGTCGCCGACCAGCCCGTAGGTGAGCACGATCGAGGCGATCATCGGGATGAAGGCGAGGAAGCCGTAGAGCGCCATGCCGGCGCCCAGCAGCGACAGATTGTGAAAGCCGATCATCACCCACACGCGCTTCAGAATGGCTTTCCACGCCGTCCAGCCGAGCTCGAGCGGCGAGTGCGCCTCGGCCCCCGGGATGCGCTCGATCGCCTCCTGCTCGATCGCGTGCGCCTCTTCGAGGGCCAGCGCGCGGTCGTCCAACCCGGCTGGGTCCGCTGGCGGTCCGGGCGCGGTGCTTGTGTCGGTCATGGACGCCTTGTAACAGCTCGGGCGACGAGAGGGAGGCCTAAGTGAACGCGCGACGGTCAGGCGGGTTGCGTTCTCCACCACAGCGATGACACCGCCACCGCCGCTCCCCGCCCGGATCCGAGGTCTGACGCTGCTGCTCGCCGGCGTCAGCGCGGCCGCCGTCGCCGCGCCCGTCCACGCGCAGTCCACCGGCGTCACGGTTCGCGGCGTGCCGATCGGCGACCTCATCTATCCCGAAGCGCCGGTGCCCGGCCGGGGAGGCGAAGCGAGCGCGCCCGAGCGCACGGCGGAGCCCTTCCCCGCCGCCGCCGAGCCCGCCGAACCGCTCGACGTGCCCGCGCCCGGCTTCGACGACCCGATCATCTCGGACGCGGAGTTCAACGCCGCCATCCCGGCGCTCGACGCGCCGCTCGAATCGCTCGCCGATTTCGATGCGCGCACCCGGAGCGGCAACGGGGCGGTGGCCGCGCAGGACGGTGCGCTGACGCTGCCGCCGGTGACCGGATCGATCGACCCGGCGCTGGCGGCACTCCCCGCCCTGCAGGACGGCAGCTCGGCGGAGGCGATCGCGGACTCGACCGCGCTGGACCCGGCGCTGGCCGAGCCGCTGCCGCCGCTCGCCGCCTTCGACGTGACGCCGGTCGAGGTGCCGGGCGACGCGGGGGATGGGGACACGCAGGTCGCCTACTCGACCGAACTCAACGGCCTGGACGTGGCCGAGGTCCGCACCCAGTTCGACCAGCTCTCCGCCCTGAAGGATGGCGACGGCGAGGCGGCGAACGCGGCCCAGGTCGACGCGCGCGCGCGGGAGGACGCGGCGCTGCTCGGCCGCATCCTGACGGCCCAGGGCTATTACGCCGCGACCACGTCGGTCGACGTCCAGCCACGGGACGACGGCAGCTTGCGCGTCGTGCTGACCGCCAAGCCGGGCGAGCGCTACACCTTCTCGTCGGTCACCATCGACGGTCCGGTGGCGGAGCCGGCCGGGCTGGCGCGGCGCGAGCTGCCGCTGGCGGCCGGCGACCCGATCGACGCGGCGCTCGTGCAGGCGGCGGAGGCCAATCTGGCGGTCGCCCTGCCGCGCCAGGGCTATCCCTTCGCCAATTTGGGCGAGCGCGACATCCTGCTCGCCGACGCGGATGCGACGGGCGCCTACACCCTGCCGCTCGAGCTCGGCCCGCGCGCGTCCTTCGGGGGCATCCGGACCGAGGGCGATCTGGCGTTCGACGCCAGGCACGTGGGCGTGCTCACCCGCTTCGAGGCGGGCCAGCTCTACGACAGTCGGCTGACCGACGACCTGCGCCAGGCGCTCGTCGCCACCAGCCTGTTCTCGGCCGTGTCGGTGGAGCCGGTGCGCACCGGCGAGGTGCTGGCGGACGGAACGGAGCGGGTCGACCTGCTGGTGACCCAGGACGCCGGGCCGGCGCGCCAGCTGGCGGCGGCGGTCGGCTACGGCACCGGCCAGGGGTTCCGGGTGGAGGGCAGCTGGACTCACCGCAACCTGTTTCCGCCGGAGGGCGCGCTGACCGCAACCGGCGTGCTCGGCACCCAGGAGCAGGCGCTGGGCGTCGCCTTCAAGCGGTCGAACGCGGGCAAGCGCGACCGCACGGTGACCCTGCTGGCACAGGTCTCCCACTCCAACTTCAACGCCTTCGAGGCGTTCACCGGCACGCTGGCGGGCAACATCGCGCGGGTGTCGACGCCGATCTGGCAGAAGCGCTTCACCTACGCCTACGGCTTCGAACTCACCGGCACGAACGAGCAGGACTACGATTTCCGCCTCGGCAAGCGCGACCGTCAGACCTTCTTCATCGGCGCGCTGCCGGGTCAGGTCGGCTTCGACACGTCGGACGACCTCCTGAACCCGACGCGCGGCTATCGAGCCCTCGTTCGGGTCAGCCCGGAGGTGTCGCTGGGGCGCGGCACCAACCCCTATGGCCGCGTGCTGGTGGAGGGCTCGACCTATTACCCGATCGGCGAGTCGATCGTGCTGGCGGGCCGCGTCCGGCTGGGCACCATCCAGGGCATCGACCGCCAGAGCCTGGCCCCGTCGCGGCGCTATTATGGCGGCGGCGGCGGATCGGTGCGCGGCTTCGGCTTTCAGGAGCTCGGGCCGAAGGATCCGAACGACGACCCGATCGGCGGGCGCTCCTTGAACGAGGCGGCGTTCGAGGTGCGATACCGCTTCGGCAATTTCGGCATCGTGCCGTTCGTTGATGTCGGCCAGGTCTATGAGTCGGCCATTCCCGACTTCTCGTCGCTGCGCGCGGGCGTCGGCATCGGCGGGCGGTTCTACACCAACTTCGGCCCGTTCCGGGTCGACGTGGCGACGCCGCTGGGCCGCAAGGACGGCGAGTCGGCCGTGAGCGTCTATGTGTCGATCGGGCAGGCGTTCTGATGGCGGACGCGCTCCTGCAATCGGACGTGAGCGAGCGCCGCCACCGGCCGTGGCCGCTCAGCGTGCTGAAGTGGCTGCTGATCGCGCTGGTCGGGCTGGTGGCGCTCGTCGGGCTGGCGATCCTCGGGCTGAACACCGGGCCGGGCAAGCGGCTGATCGTGGATCAGCTCAACAAATATGAGCTGGCGAGTGGGCTGGGGTTCGAGGTCGGCGCGATCCGCGGCTCGATCTACGGCGACATGACGCTGGTCGACCTGCGCGTGCGCGACGGCAAGGGCGTGTTCCTGACCTCGCCGGCCGTGCGCGTCGACTGGCACCCCTTCGCGTTCACCAACAACCACATCGACGTGGACGAGCTCTCGGCCAAGCGCGTGGTGCTGCGCCGCCTGCCGGAGCTCAAGCCCGATCCCAACGCCGACCCGAACGCGCCGCTGCTGCCCGACTACGACATCGATGTGGACCGGCTGGCGGTCGACCAGTTCGTGCTGGAGGCACCGGTCACGGGCGAGCGGCGGATCGCCAGCGTGGTCGGCACCGTCGCCATCGCCGACCGCCGCGCGCGGATCAAGGCGCGCGCCGGCACGCTGGCGATCGCGGGGCTGAAGGGCGGCGACCGGCTGGCGCTGACGCTCGACGCGGTGCCGGACGACGACATCTTCGACCTGTCCGCCCACCTGCGCGCGCCGGCGGATGGCGCGGTCGCGGCGCTCGTGGGGATCGACAAGCCCATCGAGGCGCGGATCGGCGGCAAGGGGCGCTGGAGCGCGTGGACCGGCCAGCTGCTGGCGAATGTCGGCGGTGAGCGGCTGGCGACGCTGGCCGTGCAGGGGCGCGACGGCACCTTCCGGGTGAAGGGGCTCACGCGGCCCGCGCTCCTCGCCCAGGTGCCCGCCCAGGCGGCGGCGCTGCTGAAGCCGGTGACGGCGGTGGACGTGACCGCCGCGCTCGACGAGCGGCGCGTCGACCTCAACGCCGCGCTGAGCTCGCCCTCCTTCGATCTGGTCGCCAACGGGCTCATCGACCTGGGCGAGAGCTCGTTCCGCGACCTCAAGATCGCCTTTCGCCTCGACAAGCCGTCGGCCATCCTGCCCAATTTGTCGGGCCGCGACGTGCGCGCGACGCTGGCGCTCGATGGCAAGTTCGCCACGCCCGTGGTGGACTACCGCATTCAGGCGGCGGCGCTGGGCTTCGGCGACACGGTGGTTCAAGGGCTGACGGCGGCGGGCAAGGCGCGGGTGAACACCGACCGCATCCTGGTGCCGGTGTCGGCGACCGCGCGCGCGATCACCGGCTTGAACGCGACCGCCGGCGAGCTGCTCACCAACGTGCGTCTCGACGGCGACCTCGCGGTGCAAGGCACCAAGGTGCTGTCGGACAATCTGCGCATCCGGTCCGACCGGCTGGACGGGACGGCGGTGGTCGTCGCCGACACCGCGACCGGCCTGTACACGGGCGCGATCCAGGGCACGCTGAACGGCTATCGCGTCGAGAGTGTGGGGATTTTCAACCTCAAGACGGACGTCGACCTGCGCTATTCGCCCTCGGGTTACGCGCTGGTCGGCCGGGTGCGGGCGCGCTCCACCCGGTTGTTCAACGACGGGGTGCGCGAGCAGCTCGGCGGCGACGCGGTGGCGTCGGCGCGCGTGTTCTACGGCGCGGACGGGGTCGCGCGCTTCGACCAGCTGAAGCTCACCGCGCCCTTGTTCCGCATCACCGACGGCAGCGGGCGCTATCAGCCGAACGGCCAGATCCTGTTCAACGCCCAGGCGCGCTCGACCACTTACGGCCCGTTGCAGGTGGCCGTCACCGGCACGCTCACCCAGCCCGTCGCGCGGCTGAAGGCGACCTCGCCCGGCGTCGGTATCGGGCTGGCAGGTCTGGAGGCGACCGTGCGCGGCACGGCACGCGGCTATCTGGTGAACGCCACGGGGGCCACCGACTACGGCCCGTTCTCGGCCGACCTGACGGTCCTGACCGGCGGCGGGCCGATCGTCTATGACATCGCGCGCGCACGGTTCGCCGGCGTCAACCTGGCCGGCCGGGTGCAGCAGACGGCGGCCGGGCCGTTCGCCGGCTCGCTCACCGCCAACGGATCGGGGCTGGACGGCACCATCCAGCTCGCCAACGTCAGCGGGCGGCAGCGCGCTGCGGTGCGGGCAACGGCCAACAACTACTCCGCGCCGGGCTCAATCCCCCTGTCGGTCAGGCGAGCGCTGATCGACGCGACGGTGACGCTCGGCGATCCGTTGCAGGCGGTGGGCGACGTGCAGGTGCAGGACCTGACCTACAACACGCTCGACATCGCGGCCGGGCGCGCGAAGTTCGACGTGGTCGGCGGGCGCGGGCGCGTGCAGGCCCTGGCGGAGGGCACCAGCGGCGTGCCGTTCCGCGTCGCCGCCAATGGCGACATCTCGCCAGAGCTCAGCCGGCTGGCGCTGACCGGTCGCGCCAACGGCATCGACTTCCGCACCAGCGCGCCGGCGCGCGTGGTGCGCGAGGGCTCCGCCTATCGCCTGCTGCCGACGCGGGTCGACTTCAGTCAGGGCTCGGCGCGGATCGCCGGCCTCTATGGCAACGGGTTGCAGGTGCAGACCCGGCTCGACCAGCTCGACCTGGCACTCCTCAACACCTTCTCGCCCGGCCTGGGGCTGGGCGGACGGGCGACGGGCAGCCTCGACTTCTCACAGGCCGCCGACGGGTCGTTCCCGCGCGCCGACACGCGGCTTCAGATCCGCAACTTCACCCGCACCAGCTTGGCGGCGCGGTCGAAGACCGTCGACCTGGACGTGGTCGGCCGGCTCGTCCCGGCCGGCGGAGACGCGGCCGCCGTGATCCGGCGCAACGGCGCGCTGATCGGCCGCGCGAAGGTGCAGCTGTCGCCGCTCGGGCCGGGCGCGGGGTCGTGGACGACGCGGCTGCTCGACGCGCCGCTGGCCGGCGGCATCCGCTACAACGGGCCGGCCGACGTGCTGTTCTCGCTCGCCGCGCTGTCGGGCCAGTCGCTGAGCGGACCGATCGGGGTCGCCGCCGACTTCTCCGGCCGGGTGTCGGCGCCGCAGCTCACCGGCCTCGTGCGGGCCAACACCCTGACCTATCGCAACGAGACCTACGGCACGCGGCTGACGGAGATGGCGATCGACGGGCGCTTCACCTCGTCGGCGTTCCAGCTCAACCGGCTGACGGCCAAGGCGGGCGACGGCACGGTGCAGGCGTCGGGCCGGATCGACCTGGCGGCCGCATCCGGCTTTCCCGCCGACATCCGCGCGGTGTTCGACAACGCGCAGCTGGCGCGCGGCGAGCCGATCACGACGCGCGCGACCGGCGAGCTGCGCTTCGTCAACACGGCCGCCGAGGGCTCGCTCATCTCGGGCACGCTGCGCCTGCCGGAGACTCGCTATCGCGTGATCCGGACGAGTGCGGCCGAGGTGCCGGTGCTGACCGGTGTGCGCCGTCCGACGCCCGCCGCCCCCCCGCCCAACAGCCGCCGCGTGGTGACCGGCGACCGCCTGCCCGCCCCGCGCGGCGAGCTGTTCCCGATCCGCCTCGACATCGCGGTCGTGGCCGACAACGAGCTGTTCGTGACCGGCATGGGGCTGGAGAGCGAGTGGTCGACCAACCTGAAGGTGACCGGCACCGCCTTCGCCCCGCGTATGGTGGGCGAGGTCAAGCTGATCCGTGGCACCTACAGCTTCTCCAGCCGCCGCTTCGAGCTGACCCAGGGCGTCGTGCGCTTCACCGGCTCCATCCCGATCGAGCCCGAGCTGCGGCTGGCGGCCACCACCGACATCGACGGCGTGACCGTCATCCTCAACGTCTCGGGCTCCGCCTACACCCCGCAGATCACGTTCAGCTCGTCGCCCAGCCTGCCGCAGGACGAGGTCGTCAGCCGCATCCTGTTCGGGTCGTCGGTGACCAACCTGTCGGCCATCCAGGCGGTGCAGCTCGCCGCCGCTCTCAACTCGCTGCGCGGGTCGGGCGGCGGGCTGGACCCGATCGGCAAGCTCCAGTCGGTGGCCGGCATCGACCGGCTGCGCATCCTGTCGCCCGACGCGACCAGCGGCCGGGGCACGGCGCTGGCGGCCGGCCAGTACATCACGAAGGACATCTACATCGAGATCATCACCGACGCGCGCGGCTTCACCGCGACGCAGCTCGACATCGCGCTGTCGAAGGCCTTGTCGGTGATCTCCTCCTTCGGCTCGTTCGGCGGGTCCAACGTGAACGTGCAGTACCGCAAGGAATATTGATGGGCCGCGGCCTCCTGCTGCTCCTGGCGCTGACGGCCTGCCAGCGCGAGCCGAGCTTCGACGAGCGCTATGCGGACGCCGAGGCGCGCATCCGCGACACCTCGGCCTCGATCGACGCCCAGTTGGCCAACGAGCAGGCCGGGGTCGAGCCCGCGGACACGGCCCCGGCGAACACGGTGCCTTGACAGGATTTGCCCCGGCCGCCCGCCCGCGCGTAAGGCGCGGCGATGTCGGGGGCTCCACTCAAGGTCGCGTTGTTCAGCGGCAACTACAATTACGTGCGCGACGGCGCGAACCAGGCGCTCAACCGGCTGGTCGGGCATCTGATCGCGCGCGGCGTCACCCCGCGCGTCTATTCGCCCACGACGATCACCCCGGCGTTCGAGCCGACCGGCACGCTGATCCACGTGCCTTCCGTGGCGCTGCCGGGCCGCGACGAATATCGCCTGGCCCCCGGCCTGCCCCGGCGGACGCGCGAGGATCTGGAGCGCTTCGCGCCCGACCTCGTCCACGTCTCGGCCCCCGACGTCCTCGGCCATCGCGCGGTCAGCTTCGCGCGGGCGCGCGGCTGGCCGGTGCTGGCGTCGGTCCACACGCTGTTCGAGACCTACGCCAGCTACTATCATCTGGGCCTGCTCGAGCCCGTGATCGTCCACCTGCTCCGACGCTTCTACAACCGCTGCGACGCCGCCGTGGCCCCCACGCGCGAGATGATCGATCGGTTGCGCCGCCAGGGCGTCACCGTGCCGATGACGGTGTGGTCGCGCGGCGTCGACCACCACCGCTTCTCGCCCGAGCGGCGCAGTTTGGCGTGGCGTCGCTCGCTCGGCATCGCGGACGACGAGGTGGCGATCGGCTTTTTCGGGCGCGTGGTGTTGGAGAAGGGGCTGGACGTCTTCGCGCGCGTCGTCGCCGAGCTCTTGGCGCGTGGCATCGCTCACCGCGTGGTGGTGATCGGCGACGGCCCAGCGCGCGAGTGGCTGGCGGGCGAGCTGGCAGGTGATCGGGGCCACGCGGTGTTCACGGGGTTCCAGTCGGGCGACGATCTGGGCCGCGCGGTCGCCTCGCTCGACCTCCTGCTCCAGCCGTCCACGACCGAGACGTTCGGCAACGTCACGGCGGAGGCGATGGCGGCCGGCGTAGCGATCGTGGCCGCCGACGCCACGGGCGCGCGCGACCTGGTGGTGGACGGCGTCACCGGACGGCTGGTCGAGCCGACGGACGTCACCGGGTACGCCGACGCGCTCGCCGCCTACATCGCCGACCCGGCGCTGCGCGAGGCCGCCGGACGCGCCGGCCACGTGGCGGCGCGGGCGCTGAGCTGGGACAGCGCCAATCAAGCGGTGCTCGACGCCTACCACCGGGTCTTGGACGCGCGGGCGAGCCGTGGCTGACCTGTTCGCCCCCGAACGTCCGATCAGCCCGCCGCCGCCGTCCCGACCCGCGCCCGACGCGCCCTTGGCCGAGCGGTTGCGTCCACGTGCGCTGGCCGAAGTGGTGGGCCAGACGCATCTGACCGGGCCGGGCGGCGCGCTTACCCGGATGCTGGCGGCGGGCGCGCTGCCGTCGCTGATCCTGTGGGGGCCGCCGGGCACCGGCAAGACGACGATCGCGCGGCTGCTCGGCGCGGCGGCGGGCTTGCGGGTGGCCGAGCTGTCGGCGGTGTTCTCCGGCGTCGCCGACCTCAAGCGCGCGTTCACCGAGGCCCGCGACCATGCGCGCACCGGCCGCCGCACGCTGCTGTTCATCGACGAGGTCCACCGCTTCAACCGGGCGCAACAGGACAGCCTGCTGCCGGTGGTGGAGGACGGCACGGTGGTGCTGGTCGGTGCCACGACCCAGAACCCGTCCTTCGAGCTCAACGCCGCGCTCCTGTCGCGCGCGCAGGTGCTGGTGCTCCACCGCCTCGACGCCGCCGCGCTCGATGACCTGCTCGCGCGCGCCGAGGCGGAGGTCGGGCGCGCGCTGCCCCTCACGCCGGCCGCGCGCGCGGCGCTGATCGCGGACGCGGACGGCGACGGGCGGTTCCTGTTGAACGGGGCGGAGGCGCTGTTCGCGCTTGGAACCGTCGCCGCCCTCGACCCGCCCGCGCTCGCCACGCTGCTCGCGCGCCGGATGCCGGTGTACGACGCCACCGGCGACGGCCACCACGACCTGATCAGCGCGCTGCACAAGTCGGTGCGCGCCAGCGACCCGGACGCCGCCCTCTACTACCTCGCGCGGATGCTGGAGGCCGGCGAGGACCGCCGCTTCCTGGCGCGCCGCCTGATCCGCATGGCCTCGGAGGACATCGGCCTCGCCGATCCCCAAGCGCTGGTGGTCGCGGTCGCCGCTCGCGACGCCTGGGAGATGCTCGGCCCGCCGGAGGGCGAGCTGGCGCTGGCGCAGGCCTGCCTGCATCTCGCCGCCGCGCCCAAGTCGAACCGCGCCTACCTGGCCTTCAAGGCGGCGACGGCACTGGCGCGCGAGACGGGCTCGGTCGCCCCGCCCAACCGCATCCTGGGCGCGCCGACCTCGCTGATGCGCTCGCTCGGCCGGGCGGAGGGCTATGCCTACGACCACGACGCGGCTGACGCCTTCTCGGGTCAGGACTGCTGGCCGGACACGGTGGCGCGCCGCGCGCTCTACGAGCCGTCGGACCGGGGCGCGGAGGCGGCGGTCGGCGAGCGGCTGGCCGAGTGGCGCGCCCGCCGGACCACGACCGGCAAGGACGACCCCCAAGACCTTTGACCTTTGATGAAGTGCGGCTAGAATCGGTCGCTCGAGACGCACACGGGGGTGACGGCGATGAACGGTTATCGAATGGACATGGATCAGGTGGCCGGCTTCGGCGAAAAGGTCGTCATCGCCGTCCTCATCCTCGCGGTCACCTGGATCGTCGCGAAAGCCGTCAAGCTGGTCTTCGCCAAGCTCGTCGACAGCGTGCCCGCGTTGCGCCACCACACATCGAGCGGCGACACGGTCGGCAACTCGCTCGGCCGCGTCGTGGCTCTGCTCGTCTGGCTGTTCGGCCTGGTGGCGGTGCTCTCCGTCTTCCGGCTGACGAGCGTGCTTCAGCCGCTCAACACGTTGCTCGACCAAGTGGGGGCCTATGTGCCGCGCATCATCGGGGCCGGCCTGATCTTCTATGTCGGCCTGATCATCGCGCGGATCGTCAAGCAGCTGATCGAGACCTCGCTCGAGACCGTCGACTTCGACCGCTGGATGTCGCGGTCTGGCGTGACCCAAGTGACGGGCAGCGGGGTGACGGGCAGCGACCTTCAGCCAACGGTGGCCGACACCGCCGCGACCCGGGCTACACGGTCGCTCAACCTGTCGAGCATCCTGGGCACGGTCGCCTATGTCCTCATCATCATCCCCGTCGCCATCGCTGCGTTGGACGTGCTCAACATTCAGGCGATCACGGTGCCGGCGCGCGAGATGCTGCAGCTGATCCTGCACGCGGTGCCGTTGATCATCGCGGCCGCGATCTGGCTGGCGCTGGCGTATTTCATCGCGCGCTGGGTGGCCGGGCTGATCGAGACGATCCTGCCGTCGCTGGGCTTCGACCGGGCGCTGAACTCCGCCGGACTGGCCGGGGCGAGCGTGCGGCCGTCAAAGGTCATCTCGACCATCGTGGTGACCGCGATCATGCTGTTCGCGGCCATCGGCGCGGCGCGGCTGCTGAACTTTCCGGAGCTGTCGCTGATTATCGACCAGATCCTGTCCTTGGGCGGCCGGGTGGTGTTCGGAGCGATCGTGATCGCGGCGGGCGTGTGGCTCGCCAACTTGATCGCCGGCCTGATGGCGAGCTCCACCGGCGAGCGCGGGCCGGTGCCGACCATGGTCAAGTACCTGATCGTGGCCGTCGCGACCTTCATGGGCCTGACCTTCATGGAGGTGGGCCAGGAGATCGTGATCATCGCCTTCACGGGCGTCGTGTTCGCCACCGCCGTCGGCTCCGCGCTGGCCTTCGGGCTGGGCGGTCGCTCGACGGCGCACAAGCTCCTCGACAAGTGGACGGAGGGCGGGACGACCGTGCCCACGCCGTCACCCCGGCCCGCGCCACCGCCGCCGCCGCCGCCGAGCGTGCCGATGACACCCGCGTCGCCCGCCCCGCCCCAGGTAGTGTCGGTGTCCCCGGCCCCGCCGCTCGACCCCATGATTTGAAGCGGGGGCGGACCGGGGGGTCCGCCCGCTTCGCGTGACCCCCGCCTTCGACCGCTTCGCCGTCGCCGACTGGTCGGGGGCGAAGGGCCAGCGCCACCCCGGCATCGCGCTCGCGGAGTGCGAGGCGGGCACCGCCGCTCCCCGCCTCGTGAGCCCGCCCGAACGCCACTGGTCGCGTGCGGCGGTGGGCGACTGGGTGCTGGCGGAGGCGTCCGCCGGGCGGCCCACGCTGATCGGCTTCGACTTCTCCTTCGCGCCCCCATCCCGCGCAGCCGGGCCTCTGCCGGGCACCGACGCGCCCTCTGACCCCCACGCCTTCTGGGCTTGGGTCGACGCCCGGACGGCGGGCGAGCCCGACGGCGGCGCGGCCACATGGATGGAGGGACCGGGCCGCCGCCACTTCTACTTCGGCGCGGCCGATGGCCCCAAGGCCGACTACATGGTCTGGCGCGCCTGCGAACACCGGCTGCGCGAGCGCGGAGGCCACAAGCCGTCCACCGTCTTCGACGCCATCGGCGCGGCTCAGGTCGCCAAGGCGAGCTTCGCCGGCATGAGGCTGCTGCACCGGCTGTCATCGGCGGGCGTGCCGGTGTGGCCGTTCGACCCGGTGCCCGCCGCCGGGCCGCTCGTGGTCGAGATCTACAGCTCGATCGCGGCGACGTGCGCCGGCCGGCCGAAGGGCCGCGCCAAGCTGCGCTCGGCGGCCGACCTGGCGGCGGCGCTGGCGGCGCTCGGCAGCGCCGGCGCGGCGGGCGAGGTGGACGAGCACCAGGCCGACGCGCTCCTGACGGCGGCCTGGCTGCGCATCGCCAGCGTCGAACCCGCGTTGTGGCGAGCGCCCGACACCGACCCCCGCTGGGCCCGCGAAGGCTGGACCTTCGGAGTGGCCTGACGCATTGGGGCGACGGTCGGAGGCCGCCGGTCCGGCCGCGTTAGCTCAGCTGGTAGAGCAACCGCCTTGTAAGCGGTAGGTCGTCGGTTCGAGTCCGACACGCGGCACCGGCTTCGCTGAGGTCCCGTCCTGCTTCACTCCGCTCACCGTTGTCCGGGAGGGCCTCGTGGTGGGGAGCCCACCGTCCTCCTCCTCGCGTTCGCTGCAGTCTCGAGCCCCGGAGGTCGTCCGAAGTTTCAATCCTGCCCGGAACGGGGAGCAGCGCGGCACGCGCTGACGGAGGGTTTGGCCCCCGACTGTTCGGACCGCCACTTGCCACCACACCCCTCCACCACCAGCCTGCGGCTGGCGGTCCCCCTCCCCGTTCCGGGGAGGAATAGCGTTCGCGCCCGCCCGCCCATTCCGATTGCACGCCAAGGCCCCGTTCGATACACCGCGCCATCGGCCGACCGTCGACCCGGGCGGCCTGCCATCGGGAGTTCGCGCACCATGGCCACCCGCCTGATCCTGCTCGCCACCGGAGCCGCCATGGCCCTGACACCCGCCGCCTCTCCCGCCCAGTCGAGACCCGCCGCCACCGCGCCCGTCATGACCGCGCCGCTGATCCCGCGCGAGGCCCTGTTCGGCAATCCGACCAAGGCGGGCGGGCAGCTCAGTCCCGACGGCAAGTGGCTGCTCTGGCTCGCGCCGGTCGACGGCGTGCTCAACGTCTGGCTCGCGCCGATCGCGACCCCGGACAAGGGCCGCGCAATCACCGCGTCCACCGACCGCCCGATCCGCCAGGCCTTTTGGTCGCCCGACAGCCGCTCGGTCCTCTATGTGCAGGACAAGGGCGGGGACGAGAACTTCCTGCTCTATGGCGTGGACGTCGCGAGCGGCAAGGAGCGCACGCTGACCCCCTTCGAGAAGACGCGCGCGCAGGTCGTCGCCGGGTCGACCCTCCACAAGGATCGCATCCTCGTCGGCCTCAACAACCGCGACGCGCGCTATCACGACATCCACTCGCTCGACCTGAACTCGGGCGAGCTGAAGGAGGTGTTGCGCAACGACAGCTATGCCGGGTTCGTCGCCGACAACAACCTGGACATCCGCATGGCGGTGCGCCCGAACGCGGCCGGCGGGCAGGATTTCTTCCGCGTCGCCGACAACACGGTTGAGGACAAGCCGTTCGCGTCGACGACGCTGGACGACGCGCTCACCACCTCGCCCGCCGGCTACACGACGGACGGCAAGACGCTGTATTGGATCGACAGCCGCGACCGCAACACCGCCGCCCTGTTCGCCGAGGACGTGGCGAGCGGCGAGCGACGGCTGGTGGCGCAGAGCGACCGGGCCGACGTGGGCCGCGTGCTCGCCAACCCGAAGACCGGCGTGGTCGAGGCGTGGTCGATCAACTATCTGAAACCGGAGTGGACCGCGAGCGATCCCAAGGTGAAGGCGTCGCTCGACCTGCTGCGCTCAAAGCTCGACGGCGAGTTCTCCGTCGTCTCGCGGACCGACGCCGACGATCTGTGGCTGATCGGCAACGACCCGGTCACCGGACCGACGCGCACCTGGCTCCTGAACCGCAAGACGAACGCGCTGACCCCGCTCTACATCTCGCGGCCGGAACTGGCGGGCGCGCCCTTGCAGCCGATGCACACGGTGGCGATCACCGCGCGCGACGGCCTGACCCTGCCCTCCTACCTGACGCTGCCGCCCGGCAGCGACGCGGACGGCGACGGGCGGCCGGACACGCCGGTGCCGATGGTGCTCTACGTCCACGGCGGACCGTGGGCGCGCGACGGCTACGGCTCCAACCCGACGCACCAGTGGCTGGCCAACCGGGGCTATGCCGTGCTGTCCACGAACTTCCGAGGCTCCACCGGCTTCGGCAAGTCGTTCATCGCGGCCGGCAATCTGGAATGGGGCGCCAAGATGCAGGACGACCTGTCCGACGCGGTCGCCTGGGCGGTCAAGCAGGGCGTCACCACGTCTGACAAGGTGGCGATTATGGGCGGCAGCTACGGCGGCTACGCCACGCTCGCCGGCCTCGCCTTTCGCCCGCAGGAGTACGCGTGCGGGGTGGACATCGTCGGGCCGTCCAATCTCGAGACGCTGCTCAAGACCATTCCGCCCTATTGGGAGCCGGTCGTGCGCCAGTTCCACGACCGCATGGGCAACCCGAACACGCCCGAGGGGCTGGCGATGCTGAAGGACCGCTCGCCACTCTACAAGGCTGGCGACATCGTGCGGCCGCTGCTGATCGGCCAGGGGGCCAACGACCCGCGCGTGAACAAGGCGGAGTCCGACCAGATCGTGGATGCGCTGAAGGCCAAGGGCATTCCGGTCACCTACGTCCTGTTCCCGGACGAGGGCCACGGCTTTGCCCGGCCGCAGAACAACATCGCCTTCAACGCGGTGGCGGAGACCTTTCTCGCCCGCTGCCTGGGCGGGCGCGCGGAACCGGTCGGCACCGCCTTGTCGGACTCGACGGGCCAGGTGCTCGCCGGGGCCGGCTATATCGGCGCGGCGAACTGACGGCCGGCGCGCCGAGGAATGAGCGGCGCGCGCGACGGTCGCGCGCGCTTCTTGGGGGAACACGATCGGCTCATTGCCGTTAAACCTTGTGAAGGAGACAACTTATGAACAACGATACCACCACGCCTGGCCAATCGAGCGGGGGCACCGTCCAGTCGCTGAAGGACGACGTCGTCGCGCTGAAGGACAAGGCCGCCGACCGGCTCGCGAGCGAGGCCGACAGCCGCAAGGGTGACGTCGCGGGCGGCATGAAGCAGGTGTCCTCCGCACTCGACGCCGCCTCCTCTAAGCTTGAGGGCGGTGAGGCACCGGATTGGCTGAGGCAGGGTTTCGCCAAGGTCGCGTCGACCGTCAATTCGCTCGCCTCCGAGCTTGAGCAGACGGATTCGAGCGAGCTGACCACCAAGGTGCAGCAGTTCGCGCGCCAGCGTCCCGGCACCTTCCTGAGCGCCTGCGGCGCCGCAGGCTTCGCGGCCGCGCGGGTCTTCATGGCCGGGCAGTCGAGCGGATCGGGCAGCACATCGTCCTCCGCGCAGACCTTCGGCGGCACGGGTGGCACGATGGGATCGACGAGCAGCATGGGTGGCACCACGGCCGCGACCGCTCGCCCCTACGGCCAGGACGCCTCCTACGGAGCAGGCAGCTCGACCGGCGCGACGACCGGCACCACCGCCACCGGCATGGGCGGCTCGACGCTCGGAACGACGGGCCGCGCATCGTGAGCACGCCGGATGAGTCCAACGTGGCGGCCCCGCCGATCCACGTGACCGCTGGTGCGCCGCCGACCACGGCACCACCGCACGATGACACATCGCTCCCCGACCTGCTGCGCAAGCTGACTGACCAAGGCACTCATCTGGCGTCGCAACAGGTGGCGTTGGTCAAGGCGGAGGTGACCGAGGCGATCAACGACCTGAAGATCGGCATCGTGGCGTTGGTCGGAGCCGCCGTGGTCGGTATCGCCGCGCTCGGTGTCTTCCTGATGGCGCTCGGTCATCTGCTGGGGCAGGCGCTCGGCGACGAAGACACCGTCGGCTGGGGCCTGCTGATCGTGGCGGTCGTCTCGCTGATCATCGCCTATGTGATGTACTCCAGCGCGGCCAAGAAACTGGCTGCCACCAACCTCGCCCCCGAACGCACCCAGCACACGCTCGAGCGCACGCCCGACGCGGCCGCCGGCAACCTCTGAAGGACTGAACGAACCATGGCACAGACCCCAACCCAATCCGCCGACGCGATCGAGCGCGACATCGAGAAGACCCAGAACTCGATCAGCGATACCGTCGAACAACTCCAGGAGCGATTTTCACCTCGCGCGCTCATGAACTCCGTCCTGGGTGACGACGGCGACGGCTCGGACAAGCTGATCAATGCGGCCAAGACCAACCCGCTCGGCGTCGCCCTGTTGGGTGCCGGTGCGCTGATGCTCGCGTCGGGCCGCACCGGCAGTTCGATCGGCTCGGGTATCTCGTCGTTGACCGATCGGATCGGGGGGCGGTCGAACAACCGTGGCGTTCCGGCCGAGCCCAGCGATCCGCACCACCGCTCCTACCTCGCCCACATGAACTCGGTGAACCACATGGAGGGTGAGGGCGCGGACGAGTATCGCCGCCGCCGCGACCGGGCGCGCTCGTCCTACTTCATGATCGAGCAGGGTCACGACGAGGAGGAGTCCTCCTTCCGCAAGCGGCTCGATGACGCCGGTGAGGCGCTGCGCTCGCGCACCTCGGCATTCGGCGACATGCTGAGTTCCGGCGGGCAGTCTCTCAGTGACGGTGCGTCGTCGGCGGCCGACTGGGCCAGCGACACGGCGTCCTCCACCGGCGCGTCGCTGCGCTCCGGCGGGCGGCGCGCGACTGCCAAGGCGCAAGCAGGCTATGAGCAGAACCCGCTGGTCGGCGGGCTGATCGCTGCCGCGGTCGGAGCGATCCTGGGCGCGGTCATCCCCGAGACCAACTACGAAGACGAGATGCTCGGCGAGTATGGCGACGCCGCGCGCTCCAAGGCCGGTGAGCTCGCCGACACGGCGAAGGCGAAGGCGTCGGACCTCGCCGAGCAGGGCAAGGCGAAGGCGGCCGACGCCGCCCAGACCGCGCTCGACGCGGCCGACAGCAAGCTGGAGGGTGCCAAGTCGGGTGGCGCGGGCACGACCACGACATCCACGGGCTCGACCTCGACCCTGCGTACTGACCCCGCCACGCGCATCTGATCGCACGCGGGCATTTGGACGGCGGGCCTTTCCTGATGGAAAGCTCCGCCGTTCGTCCGTCCTCCCCGTCCCGAGTTTGCAAAGACCCGCCGGTTCGTTAGACGTGCTTCTTCAACAAAGGAGGGGCGGCGTGGCGCGACTGTACGACAGCAGGAAGAAGATCCTGGTGACCGGCGGGGCCGGGTTTCTCGGCTCTCACCTGATCGACCGGCTGCTCGACCAGGGTCACGATGTGCTGTGCGTCGACAATCTGTTCACGGGCTCAAAGCGCAACATCGAGCATCTGGCGAACCACTCGGGCTTCGAGTTCCTGCGCCACGACGTGACCCAGCCGCTGGTGGTAGAGGCGGACGAGATCTACAACCTCGCCTGCCCCGCGTCGCCCATCCACTACCAGCACGATCCGGTTCACACGACCAAGACGTCGGTGGTCGGTGCGATCAACATGCTCGGCCTCGCCAAGCGGCTCGGCTGCCCGATCCTGCAGGCGTCGACCAGCGAGGTCTATGGCGACCCCGCCGTCCACCCGCAGCCCGAGGGTTATTGGGGCCACGTCAACCCGATCGGCCCGCGCTCCTGCTACGACGAGGGCAAGCGCTGCGCCGAAACGCTGTTCTTCGATTATCACCGGCAGAACGGCGTGCGGATCAAGGTCGCGCGCATCTTCAACACCTACGGCCCCCGGATGCACCACGCCGACGGGCGCGTGGTGTCCAACTTCATCGTCCAGGCGCTGCGCGGCGAGCCAATCACGCTGTACGGCACCGGCGAGCAGACGCGCTCCTTCTGCTATGTCGACGATCTGGTCGAGGGCTTCCTGCGGCTGATGGCGACCCCGGACGAGGTCACCGGCCCGATCAACCTGGGCAACCCCAACGAGTTCACCATGCGCGAACTGGCCGAACGCGTGCTCGCCGAGACCGGCGGCGGCAGCGAGCTCGTCCACCAGCCGCTGCCGCAGGACGACCCGCGCCAGCGCCAGCCGGACATCGCCGAGGCCAGGCGCGTGCTCGACTGGACGCCGACCGTCGAACTCGCCGAGGGCCTGAAGCGCACGGTCGGCTATTTCTCTCAGCTGCTGGGCGCGCGCCTCGCCGCCTGATCGCCGACGATCTTTACGGCACCTTAGCCCGACCGCGTGTAGGAGTCCCTTGACCGTGACCGTCGCGGTCGGCTCGACTGTGGGGACCATGGCAACGACACTCGACGACGCGCCCGGCGTCTGCATCCTGGGGCTGGGTTACATCGGCCTGCCGACCGCCGCCGTGATCGCGCGCGCGGGCCTCACCGTGCTGGGCGTCGACACCTCGCCGCACGTCGTGGACACCGTGAACCGGGGGCGGATCCACATCGAGGAACCGGGGCTCGAGGCGCTGGTGCGCGAGATGGTCGCCGCCGGGCGCATCGTCGCCGCGGCGCGCCCGGCGTCCGCCGAGGTCTTCCTGATCGCGGTGCCCACACCGTCCGACGAGCAGCATCGGCCGGACGTCGGCTTCGTGCTCGCCGCCGCCGAGTCGATCGCGCCCGTGCTCGCGCCCGGCGCTCTGGTGCTGGTCGAATCGACCTGTCCGATCGGCACCACCGAGCGGGTGCGCGACCGGCTGGCGGCGCTGCGCCCGGACCTCGCCTTTCCCGGCCACGACACGCCCGACATCCACGTCGCCTACTGCCCCGAGCGGGTGCTGCCCGGTCGCGTGCTGCAGGAGCTGGTCGCCAACGCGCGCTCCATCGGCGGCGTCGACCCCGCCAGCTCGGCCGCCGCCGCCGCCTTCTACCGCCGCTTTGTCGCCGGCGAGTGCGTCGAGACGACCGCGCGCACCGCCGAGATGGTCAAGCTGATGGAGAACGCCAGCCGCGACGTCGGCATCGCGTTCGCCAACGAGCTGTCGCTGGTGGCCGAGCGCGTCGGCGTGGACATCTGGGAGGCGATCGCGCTCGCCAACCGTCATCCGCGAGTCGACATCCTGCGCCCCGGACCGGGCGTCGGCGGGCACTGCATCGCGGTCGACCCCTGGTTCCTGGTCGACGCCGCGCCCGACCTGACGCCGCTGATCCGGACCGCGCGCGCGGTGAACGACGGCAAGGCCGACCATGTGCTCGCCCGCGCCCGCGCGCTCCTGGCGGCGCACCCCGGCGCGCGGCTGGCGTGCCTGGGCCTGACCTTCAAGCCGGACGTGGACGACCTGCGCGAATCGCCCGCGCTGCGGATAGCCACCGCGCTCGCCGAGAGCCACGGGCGTCGCATCGTCGTGGTCGACCCGCACGTGGCCGTGCTGCCCTGCGCCCTGATGGAACGCGGGGCCACGCTGATGACGCTGGCCCAGGCCGAGCGGGAGTGCGCGTTGGGCCTGATGCTGGTCGATCACGCCGAGTTCCGGCGCGACGACCCGCCCCCCTTCCTCGCCACCTACGACTGTCGCGGCGTCTGGCCGCACCAGCAGGCCGTTGCGGAGCCAACTGCGGAACGGCCGGCGAGGCGAGCGGCGGCCTGAGCCACCTGTTGTCGTCGCGAGCGATCGGATAGGCCTGACGGCACCGCCCCGTCGCCTCGAGGAACCGCCCGCATGACCCGTCCGGCCATCACCCCTGTCCTGCTGTCCGGCGGGTCGGGCACGCGGCTGTGGCCGGTGTCGACGGAAGCCAGGCCCAAGCAGTTCCTGAGCCTGCTGGGCGGGGCCTCGCTCCTGCAACAGACGCTCGGCCGGGTCGATGACCGTTCGCGCTTCGACGCCCCCATCGTGGTGGGGGCGGAGCGCCACCGTGCGCTGCTGCTCGACCAGATCGCGCGCGCCGACATCGACGACGCGACGGTGGTGCTGGAGCCGGTCGCGCGCAACACGGCCGCCGCCATCGGCTTGGCGGCGCGACTCGCGCCCACGCCGGACCGCCTGCTGCTGGTCATGCCATCGGACCACGCGATCGCGGACCAGCGCGCCTTTCGCCAAGCGGTGGAGGCGGCGGTGCCGGCGGCCGACGAGGGCGCCCTGGTGACCTTCGGGATCGAGCCCACCGGGCCCGAGACCGGGTTCGGTTACATCACGGCCGAGGGCGAGGGAGTGGTGCGTCGGGTCTCCGGCTTCGTCGAGAAGCCCGACCGCGCGCGCGCCGAGGCGCTGCTGGCGGCGGGCGGTCACTATTGGAACGCGGGCATCTTCCTGTTCCGCGCCGACGCCATCCTGGCCGCGCTCACGCGCCACGAACCGGCGGTGGCCGACGCGGTCGAGCGCGCGCTGGCCGGCCGTTCGGGCGCGGTGGTGGAGCCCGACCGCACCGCGCTCGACACCTGCCCGTCGGTGTCGATCGACGTCGCCGTCATGGAGCGGTCGGACCGGGTGCGGTGCGTGCCGGTCGCCATGGGCTGGTCGGACGTGGGCAGCTGGGACAGCCTGGGCGACCTGCTGCACGAGCGTGGCGAGCGCGACGACCGGGTGGCGGTGATCGACTCGCCCGGCGCGCGCGGCCATTCCGACGGGCCGCGAATCACGATCAGCGGCGTGCCCGACGTGATCGTGGTCGCCACTCACGGCGACGTGCTGGTGGTGCCGCGCGGGGAGTCGCAGCGGGTGAAGGAGGCCGCGCGACGGATCGGTTGAGCGCCGTCCCCCGCGGCCCGCGAGCGTCAGCCGGTCGCAACACAAAGAAGGGGCCCGGCGCGAACCGGACCCCTTCCTCAACCAATCGAATCGCAAGCCTTACGGGCTGACGGGGCGATCGTTGTTGTTGCTGTCGACAGCGATCACGATGCCGACGATGATCAGAGCCGCGGCGAGAATGCCGAGGATGATACCGGTGCCGCCGCGAATCTTGCCCTCACGCTCGCCGCGGCCTTCACGGCCACGCAGCTGGCTGTCGTCGCCCGAGGCCGGCGCAACGCGCGCGCTGGCGATCGAAGCCACAGGACTCGCGGCAGTCGCCGCGACCGGAACGAGGGCGACCGAAGCCATCCCCGCCGCCATCATCGTCTTCTTGAAAAGATTCATAATTCGTCTCCAGTACTGGTCATTGAAACACGTCGTTGATGTGCACACGGGCGTTCGACGTCACTCGCGCCATGCACACCGACCTGAGCCTCTCATATCAGAAAAGTCCCGGATCGCAAGTCGCAAACCGCCGCAACAAACCATTTGCTCCCTCAGGTCGTGAAGCAGCGGAGCGGCGTGACCTTTAGGCTACACTCCGACAGGCGCCTGGCCCGCCGAAGACGTCGAACAGACCCGCAACGACCCGGCCCGCCGCACGGCCGTCGCCATAGGGATTGATTGCCCGTGCCATCCGTCCGTAAGCGTCCGGGTCGTCGAGCAGCCGCGTCGCCTCGCGCACGAGCGTCTCCTCCGACGTGCCCACCAGCCGCACCGTGCCCGCGGCGATCGCCTCCGGCCGCTCCGTCGTGTCGCGCGTGACGAGCACCGGCACGCCCAAGGACGGCGCCTCCTCCTGCACGCCGCCCGAATCGGTAACGACGAGCGTCGCCCGGTCGAGCAGCGCCACGAAGGCGAGGTAGTCCAGCGGCCGCACCAGCGTCACATAGGCGTGCCCGCCCAACGTGGCCTCCACGACGGCGCGCACGATCGGATTGGGATGGACCGGATAGACGATCTGCACGTCGCCCCGGTCTGCCAGCCGGGCGAGCGCGCGGCACGTCCGCTCCAGCCCGCCGCCGTGATTTTCGCGCCGGTGGCCGGTCACCAGGATCAGCCGCCGGTCGGGGTCCAGCCTTGGCAGGCGAGCGCGGTCCGCCTCGCCCACCCGGTCGCGCGCCAGCATCAGCGCGTCGACCACCGTGTTGCCGGTGACCCGCACGCGCTCCTCCGGCACGCCCTCGGCCAGCAAGTTGGCGCGCGCGCGGGTCGTCGGCGCGAAGTGCAGCGCGGCCAGGCGTGCGGTCAGCTGGCGGTTCGCCTCCTCCGGCCAGGGCGACGCGAGGTCGCCCGTCCGCAGCCCCGCCTCGACATGAGCGACCGGCAGGCCGGCGTAGAAGGCGGCGAGTGCGGCGGCGAAGGACGTCGTCGTGTCGCCATGAACCAACACCACGTCGGGGCGCAGTTGCTCGAACACGGCCGGCATCCGGTCCAGCACGGCGGTGGTGATGTGGGTCAGCCCTTGGCCCACCTGCATCAGGTCCAAGTCCGCGTCGACGCCCACGCCGAAGGTGGCGTTGACCGCGTCGAGCATCTCGCGGTGCTGCCCGGTCACGCAGACGAGCGAGGTCACGCGCGGTTCGGCCGCCAGCGCGAGCACGACCGGCGCCATCTTGATCGCCTCCGGCCGGGTGCCGAAGACGCTGAGCGCGCGCAAGGTCATCGCTTCCTCACCTCGCCCCTCACCACTCCGCCCGGGCGCTCACTCCTGCCCGAACCAGCGGCGCAGGCGCCCGCCGAGCCCGTCATTCTCGTTGCTGATCCGCTGACGCAGGTTCTTGGTCGAGGTCTGAGCGCCAGCCTTCGATCCCTCCGTCGTGACCATCGACCCGGACTCGAACTGAAGGCCGGCGAGCGGATAGTCGATCCAGCGGATGTAGGCCGCAAAGGTCTTGTCGCCCACCTGCATGATCACGCGGTCGCCGCGATCGAGCGGCGCCTCGGCGAAGATCAGCGCGCCGCCGGCCGAGATGTCGCGCACCCAGCAGGGGTTCGACAGCCCCCCCTTCTTCAGCGTGCCGGTGATGTAGGTCGCGCGGCGTGCGTCGCGGCGGCAATCGATCGATTCGTGCTTCATCTGCTGGCCCTGCCCACGTCCGTCCCGGCCTCCGCCATCGACCATCGAGGTAAAGCAATCGTGAAGAGCGGGGCGTGGCGGCGCTCGTCGGACGGGCCTCAGCCGCGGCGCAGCACCCCGCACGCGACCCGGTCGCCGCTGTCGCCACCCGGATCGGTGCGCAGATCATCGCGTCCGCCATGGATCATCAGCGCCGAGCCGTCGGCGTCGAACAGGTCGGCCATCTCGCGTTCGCCGAGCGGCAGCGACAGGGTAACGCGCACCGAGCCGTCGGCCGCCACGGTGACGTTGCCCAGGTCGCCCGCGTGCGGCCCCGCCGGGTTCAGACCGCCATGCTGAGCGTTCGTCGGGTTCCAGTGACCGCCGGCCGACTGAAAGCCCGGCCCCTCGCACCGCCCGGTGGTGTGCAGGTGGACGCCGTGCGGCCCTGGCGTCAAGCCGCTCGCGGAGAGCTCCACGGCCGGTGTGCCGCCGAGCATCACCAGCCGGGCCGTGCCGCGCGCCTCGCCCTGCGGCCCGGCCAGCGTGGTGGTCGCGAGCGTGTCGCCGGTGCCCCCTGCTCCCGGCATCGTCGCGCAACCCGCCAGCGCGAGGGCGAGGACCGGCAGGCTGCGACTGATCATGATCGAACTCCTTGGCGAGCGACAATGTCCCGTTCAGGTGACCCTGTGCTATGGAGCCGCCCTTGGCAACGGGCGCGCCGTCGCCCGATCAGCCACCGGCACTCCGAACCGCCCAAAGGCCCCCATGCTCGCTCGTCTGCTCCGCCGTCCCCGCGCGCCCGTCCACGCCGTCCCGCCGGGCGAGCGCGTGTACGCCATCGGCGACGTGCACGGCTGCCTCGGCCTGCTCGACGAGCTCATCGCCCGGATCGAGGCCGACCATGACGCCCGCGACGAGGCGGTGGGCCGCCTCGTCTTCCTGGGCGACCTGATCGATCGCGGCCCGGACAGCGCGGGCGTGGTCGAGCGCGTGCGCGAGCTGCAACGCGCCGACCGCTGGCGGGTCGACGTGCTGATGGGCAATCACGAGGAGAGCTTCCTGCGCGCGCTCGACGAGGAGCGCGGCGCGCTGCGCTTTTTCCTCAAGATCGGCGGGCGCGAGACCCTGTTCTCCTACGGCCTGTCGCCCGAACTCTATCCGACTTTCGATTATGACCAGCTGCGCGACTGGATGCGCGAGCATGTGCCGGCCGCCCACGCCGGCTGGTTGGCCGGCCTGGCGCAGCAGGTGCGCGCGGGCGACTACGTCTTCGTCCATGCGGGCGTGCGGCCCGACGTGAGCCTCGCCGATCAGGACGAGCGCGACCTGCGCTGGATCCGCGCCGAGTTCCTGGAATACGGCGCGGACCACGAGGCGATGGTGGTCCATGGCCACACCATCACGGACGGCGTCGACGAACGCTCCAACCGGATCGGCATCGACACCGGCGCGTACGCCACCGGCGTGCTCAGCGCGATCGGGCTGGAGGGGACCGCGCGCTGGGTCCTTCAGGCGGCCGCGGTGTGAGCGCGCGCTCCCGATTGCTCGCGATCGCCGCCGACTGGGGGCGAACCGACACGGAGCGGCGGCACCGCGCCGGCCTGCTTTCCGCCCTGTGCGCCGCCGGTGTCGAAAGCGAGCTGCTGGTGCTCGGCAGCGACCCGTTCGACCCACGCGGCCTGGGGAACTGGGCGGGCATCGTCGGGCAACAGGCGCAGCTCGACCGGCCGGACTCGCTGGTCGCGCAGACGGCGGCGGTCCGCGCGGTGCTGGGCCGTCAGTCGGCGTCGATCGTCTGGGGGTTGGACACGGCGGGCAATCAGGCGAGCCGGGTGGCCCAGGCGCTCGACCGTTCGATCGCGCGGGTCGTGACCGCCGTGCCCGATGCAAGCACCGGACGCGGGTTGAAGCGAATGGTGGGCGATCTGCTGGCGAAGGATCCGAACCTGACTCTCGACCGGACGGGTCGGGCTTCGGCACGCGACACGTTGTCGCTCGCGCCCGGCCTCGATCTCGGCCAGTTGCGCCGGCACAGTCCGGACTCGGTCGCGCGCATGATGCTGCGCCAGGCGAAGCTCGCGCCCGGCGACACGCTGCTCGCCGGCTGGGCGGCGAGCCCCGGCGGCCGCGCCACGCTGGCGGCGATCGATGCGGCGATGCGCGCGCGCGGAGCCTCGCCCCGATGGCTGTGGCTCGGCGACGATCAACCGCCGGGCCTGGAGACCGTTCCCGGCGCGCACGACGAGGTCGCCGGCAATCTGCCGCTGCTGTCCGTCGTCCACGCGCTGGTCGCGCCCGATCCGGACACGGCCTCCCGGTTGTGGGCGCGCGAGGCGGTGGCGCTGGGTCGCCCGGCCTTCGTCGGCCCGGGCTCGCCCGACATTGACGAGTCGATCGGCCTGCGCGAGCTGTCGGCGCTGCCAGAGGACGCCGCCGAGGCGATCCTGGCCGTGGCCGCCGACCCGGCGCGTGCGTCGGCGGGCTGGGCGCGGGCGAAGGCCGACTGGTCGGTCATCGACGAGGCCCGCCGGCTCGCCGACGTCCTGCTCAGCCGCGAGGCCTGATCCTCAGCCGGCGGCGGCTCGCCCGATCGAGCGATAGCGGAAGCCCGCCGCCCCGGCCCGCTCGGCGTCGTACACGTTGCGCAGGTCGAACAGCGCGTCGCCCGCCATGACGGACCGCAGCCGCGCGAGGTCGAGCGCTCGATAGGCGTCCCACTCCGTCACCAGCACGCAGGCGTCCGCGCCCGTCGCCGCGTCATAGGCGTCGGTGGCGAATTGCACGTCCGGCATCAAGGCGCGCGCCGCGTCCATGCCCTCCGGGTCGTGCGCGCGCACGGTGGCACCGGCGTCGCCCAGCGCCTGGACGATGGCGAGCGAGGGAGCGTCGCGCATGTCGTCCGTGTTCGGCTTGAAGGTCAGGCCGAGCAGCGCCACGGTAGCACCCCGGCCACCGTCGGGCAGCTCGGCGAGCACGCGCCGGCCCATCGCGCGCTTGCGACCGTCGTTCACGCGCACCACCGCCTCCACGATCCGCATCGGCGCGCCGGCGTCCTCGGCGGTCTTGAGCAGCGCCAGCGTGTCCTTGGGAAAGCACGAGCCGCCATAGCCGGGCCCGGCGTGCAGGAATTTCGGCCCGATGCGATTGTCGAGCCCGATGCCGCGCGCCACGTCCTGCACGTCGGCCCCCACCGCCTCGCACAGATCGGCGATTTCATTGATGAACGTGATCTTGGTCGCCAGGAAGGCGTTGGCGGCGTATTTCGTCAGCTCGGCGGTGCGTCGGTCGGTGAACACGATCGGCGAGTGGTTGAGGTAGAGCGGGCGATAGACCTCGCGCATCACGGCGCGGCCGCGCTCGTCGTTCGCGCCGATGACGATGCGGTCGGGCCGCTTGAAGTCGCCGATCGCCGCGCCCTCACGCAGGAATTCGGGGTTGGAGACCACCGACGTGGCCACGCCCGATCGCTTGGCCGCCAGGATCGCCTCGACCTTGTCGCCGGTGCCGACCGGGACCGTGGACTTGGTGACGATGACCGTGCCCTCGTCCATCAGCGCGGCGATCTCGTCCGCGGCACCCAGGACATAGGACAGGTCGGCATGGCCGTCGCCGCGGCGCGACGGTGTGCCCACCGCGATGAACACCGCCTGCGCGCCGGCCAGGGCCTCGTCCAGGTCCGTGGTGAAGGACAGGCGGCCGGCGCCGACATTGGCGGCGACGAGCGCGTCCAGGCCGGGCTCGAAGATCGGCATGCGACCGTCGTTGAGCGCGGCGATCTTGCCGGCCGCCTTGTCGACACACACCACGGTGTGGCCGAAATCGGCCAGGCACGCGCCGGACACCAGCCCGACATAGCCGGACCCGATCATTGCGATGTTCATGTGGACTCCTCCGCCGGACGCGCGCCGCCCGATCGCTCACACGAAAAGGGAAGCCGGGGCGAACCCCGACTTCCCTTCCCTCGTCAATCAACTCGCGTGAGCGAGGATCAGAAGCCCGAACCCGGACCGTAGGTGATCTCCACCCGGCGGTTCTGCGGTTCACGCACACCGTCGGCGGTCTGCACGCGCAGGCGGGTCTCGCCGAACGCTTCGGCCGCGATGGTGCCCGACGGAATGCCGCGACCGGTCATGTAGGACTGGACGCTCGCATTGCGGCGCTGCGACAAGGCGAGGTTGTAACGGGCGGACGCCGAGGTGTCCGTGAAGCCCGCCAGCATGACGCGCGAGTTGCCGCAGTTGCGGTACGACGCGATCGCGTTGTCCAGAACGGACGCGGCGGCCGGCGTGATGTCCGACTTGTCGAGCTCGAAGAACACGATGTACGGACCGGTGTTGCACGCGACGGGCGCAGGCGCAGGCGCCACGTAAGGCGGCGGCGGCGGCGCGACATACGGTGCCGGCGGAGCCACATAGGGTGGCGGCACCACGACCGGCTGCGCGAAGTTGAAGATCAGGCTACCGAGCAGCGAATGCGAACGCCAGCGTGTCTCGATGTTCTGTCCGGCCCGGCCGATCAGATCGACGTTGGACTGGGTCAGGAACCGGTACTTCAGGCCCGCGTCGATGTAGCGGGTGATCGGCGCGCGAACGCCGGCCAGCGCCTGATAGGCGAAGCCCGTGTCGCTGTCGTTGATCAGGTTGCCGACGTTCGGATCGATGTTCAGCCGCACCTTCGTGCGCGAAACGCCCGCACCGCCGCCGACGAAGCCGTTGACGCCATCGTCCGACCCGAAGTCGAGCAGAGCGTTGGCCATGAACGACAGGTTGGAGGTGCGACCGCGGACGCCCTCGAACGTGCCAACGCGGGTGCTGCGCGTCGAGCCGCGAAAGCCCTGCGACGCGATGAACTGGTCCGCATCGGCCGACCGATAGCCGCCCTCGGCCTCGATCCGCACGGGACCGAAGTCATAGCCGACGATGCCGTCGAAGTCGTAGCCGTAGTTGCTGTCGACCGACGCCGTCTGACGAATCGGAGCCGTGAGGTTGGTGGCGTTGAGGTTATAGTCCTCAACGATCATGGCGCCGCCTTCGACGCCGACATAGAAGGTCCCGTCGCGCGCCAGCGCCGGGCTCGCGAGAGCCGACGAAGCGAGCACAACGGCAATGGCTGTCTTGCGCATACTGTTCCCCTTTTCCTTGAATTCTGGGCTTGGATGCCGACGAACCCCCTACGCCCGCCCCGGTTGCGCCGCAAGACGAGGAATGATCAAACCTGTTGCAATATAGCCGCACTGTTCAGCCAACGAGGCCTTGATCGCGCAAGGTCGCCAGCAGGTTGGTCAGCGCGCGGCGCGCCTCCTCGTCGACGGTGGCACCGCCCGTCGGAGCGGGCACGACCGCCGCCGCCGCTCCGCCGACCGCGCGCCCGCCGAGTCTGATGCGGTCGAGCGCCAGCCCGCCCTCGTCCCACCCGGCTGCCGTCCGGCGCACGGGCGCGCCGTCGATCGCGCGTGGAAAGACCGCGCCCTCGGCCACCGCCACGAAGCGCCAGCCGGCGGGCGAGGCGATCGCCAGCCGGTCCTCCCGGCCCGCCCACTCGCCCGTCGCCGGCGCGCTCACCCGCCACAGCGAGCCCGGCCGCGCGTCGGCGGGCGGCGCGCTCGCCGGTCCGTGAAGGGCCGCGCCGCCGGCCAGCGCGTCGAGCATCAGCAGCGCCTCGTTGTGGGTCCACTCCTTCTGGGCCTGGGCGGCGTGGAGCAGCGGCAGGCCGAGCGCGGGGGTCGTCTCATCGGTCATCGATTCGGTCCTTGGTACGAAGCGGGCTGGGAGAGCCCGTGGGTGCCCAGCTGGGCGACGGTGAAGGCGGGGTCGGCGGGCGAGGCGGGAAGCTCCAGCGTCGGCTCGGCCGTGTCGAACGAGCGGCCGTCCGAGAGCGTGACCTGGTAGGCCTCCCGCTCCTCGACCAGCGGCGCGTCCGCCCCGTCGACCCAGCGGCAGCCGTCGCGGCTCTGGCGGATCCAGCGCAGCGACCGGCCACCGTCGGGCCGCGCGCGGGCGCTCAGATGAACCGGCGGCAGCGGGCGCGGGCCGGGCGAGGGGGTGAGCGGCGCGCTGACGGTGGTGGGCGAGCGGCCGTCGTCCGGGGCCGCGATCACCGTCACCTCGCCCACTCCCGAGTCGGGCAGCGGTTGGAGAGTGGCAGGGTCGAGGAGCACGAAGCGATCACCGACGGCCGCGCGGCCGATCGCCGGCTCCGTGCCCCGCCGCCCACGCAGCAGGCCGCTCAAGCGCCAGCGCCCCTTACCCAGCGGCCGGGCGCTGGCGAACTGCACCATTTCGTCCCCCACCAGCGCGGCGTTGGCCCCGGCCGACAGCGCGGCATCATCCGCGTCGGCCAGATCGCCCGCGCCGGTGAGCGCCACCACGATCGCGCTCCGCCGGTCGAACAGCAGCGCGCTCGCCGGTCCGGGCGGCGCCTCGATGCGACCGAGCAGCGCGGCGGGTGCGCTCGGGCCGATCGCCTCGGTGCCCGCCGCCGTGCGCGCGAGCAGGGGCACCGGGCGGTCGGTCGCACCCGCCCGGCCGATCGCGACCAGCACGGCGGCGGTGGCGTTGGGCGGATAAGCGAGCTCGAACAGCTCAACCCGGGTCACCTCGCCGGCCGACGGCGGGGTGCCCGGCACCGATCGCCCGCCGTCGGCCGCCAACGCGCCGCTCTCG
>JAABUN010002282.1_pt1 | contig 35092 bp, 28 predicted proteins | sample 5559311 | NCBI WGS metagenome assembly JAABUN01 (sample SAMN10711877, study PRJNA513370) | rock metagenome | isolation source: Antarctica rocks | place: Antarctica: Victoria Land, Siegfried Peak sud | reverse complement strand
TATCGGGTCAGATTATCCCTTGAAAAGTTGCTCCTCAGCAGAGCTTTTCTCCGTATAGTCTGACGATTAAATTTAATGGATTAAAATGGAATTGAAATCTGACACAGTTTAAATTACACTCCCTTCTAATATAAGGGTAGTTAGTTATATCTGTTATATTCTGCAATTGAATTATACTAGGCTGATTATTATTTCCACGGTAGCTGAATTGCACGTTCTTACTCTTTGCAATTTGATAGTTTAAAGAAGCCGCAGGAAAGAGGTTAATATAATTTTGTTGAAGGTTTATATTTTTGCTAAGGTCAATACTACGTAATAAAGTTTGCTGAACTGCAAAGCCTAATTGATAATTATAGGTTTTGTTTCCTCCTTTAAAGTTGGCGCCAACGCGATTGTATTCATTTATATTTTTAAAGTTGTTGGTCAAAGTATCGATAAGCTGATCATATACTTTGGTTATACCATTATAATTATAGGTCTTTCTATTCGATGTATTCGTGCTCTTATTATAACTATAGTTAAATTCTAAAATTTTATTTGCACTTAAGGGTTCTGTATAAGATAATTTAAGGCCATAACCATTAGTTTGGTTATCGGTGCCAATTTTATAATCTGTATTTCTAAGCCTGTACACTAATCCATCGCGGTTATAGAACCTTGACTTACTAACATTATACCCGTTCCTTTCATTTTCATTTAAAGTATTTGATAAATTAAGAGAAAGAGTCCTACCTGTTCGGTTAAACTTTCTTCTCCAAAGCAGGTTATTGTTCCAATTATATCCCAGGCCATTACTATTATTTATAGTACGACTATCATTCGCCCTGTAACTGGATTCCTTTTTAGCAATCATATCGACCAAAGAATCACTGTTTATATTTTTTGAGTTTTGAGCATTGAAGTAGGAAGTATAAATAATGGAGTTTAGAGAATCAATGGTGTAAGCAATGTTAACATTAACCCGTTGGCTTGTATTTATATTATTATAAATTGTCTCTCTATCTGAAAGAAGCGTTGAATCTGATAAAAAAGTTTGTTTATAACTTTTGCGGACGTTGTTTGCATTTGAATGGTTGTATGAATAGCTTCCAGCGACATAAAGATTTTTGCTCCAGGCATCGCGGTAATTTAAGCCGAAAGACGAAGTTTTGGTGATGCCGTTACCTTCTCTGTTGCTTCCCTGCCCCATATTGGAACCGCTGTGATCTATATTATTGATATTTTTTTTTGAGGCAATCAGGGAGATTTGAGAGGGGCCTTTAAAATAATTAGCTGTGATGTTGGCATTGTAGCGGTTTTCTGTTCCGTAGCCGGCAGAAGCTTTACCCAAAAGGCCGCTTTTTTTATCTTTTTTCAACTTAAGATTAATAGCTTTTGCACGACTGCCATCGTCTATGCCGTTAAATTTTGATTGCTCGCTGGTTTCATTATACACTTCTACACGATCAATCATATCGGCAGTCAAATTTTTGGTTGATACTTTTGGGTCGTCACTAAAGAATTCTTTTCCATCTACATATATTTTTTGGACTTGCTCCCCTTGTGCTTTTACATCACCACCTTTTGCTACTTGCACACCCGGTAATTTTTTCAACAGATCTTCTACAGTAGCATTCGGTTTTGTTTTAAATGCATCAGCTTTGTACGACAGGGTATCGCCATTTACCTTTATTGGCACCAGATCTTTTACAATCACTTCTCCAAGGTTTTTATAAGCCTTTTCCATTTTCAGCGTGCCAAAATCGACAATACTTTTTTCAATAGAAATGGTAAAAGTTTTTTTTATTGCTTCTAATCCCTGGAAAGAAGCTGTTAATGTATAATGGCCAGTATCAAGATTTTTGATCTCAAAACTTCCATTTACAGCAGAAAGCGCGAAAAATTTAATAGTGGAATCTTTTTCCTCTATTATTGATACGTTAGCATCGATTATTGGTTGATGGAACGTTGAGTCGATTAAAATGCCTTTAACCGAACCGGAAGTGTTTTGAGCAAAAGAGGTGATTAGAAACGAAAAGGTAATCAAAAGGAGTAAAACCTTCCGCAATACTGTTAACTCTATTAGGTAAATAGTTGGAAGCATTACAAGAGATTGAAGCGCCTTGAGATAAACCTTAGCAGTGCATTGCCGCTTTCGTCGTAGCAAGCAAAGCCGTGTGCTTATTAATACTTTTACACAAGCAAAAACCATACATCTTAAATCAAAGAAAAAGAGGGGACAAGCCCCTCTTTTTAAAATCAACCACCCAACATCTGAAAATTGAGACTCGTTCAGCATTAATCTGTTTTTGTACTTCACTTGGCTTATAAAAGCTCAAAAAAACTAGATTAGTACTTGCATAAATCTTGTTCTACCGACTACTTCTATCTTCTAAGCTGTCCTTGTTTTGCAACAAGAAGGACACCATTTAATATACCCACAACTACTTGGTTATCTTTAATGATATCAGCTTCACGTAACAAGTTATTTAGTGTGTTATCAATAGTAATACCATTAAGAAAGTTGCTTAGAACACGTACATCATTACCATTAAGAACATTTGTTACATCAATCACGTCAACAGCATTAACATTTATGGCACCTACATTCACAGTAACCAAACCTTGGGCTGCAGCAAGAACATCACCACTGGTAATTTGTGCTTGGGCCGACTTTGTTGTAAAACTCATTGCTAATAGCAAAGAAAAGGCAATTAATAACTTTTTCATTTTTTTTAGATTTTAATACGTTTAAGAAAATGATTAGCCTTAGTGCGCACTAAGACTAATAACCTTTCAACTTTAGTGCCGTATGCGCCCTTACCACTTTAATTAAAGAAAGTTGAACATTTGCCGATACTTCTGATTGTTTTGCAAATATTGTAGCCCCTGATTGATCTGTTTATGATAAATTTTTACGGAAAAAATAGGGTGAATTTGCCGCTTTTTTCTTATGTTAAGCTTTAGGCAACTTTAAATTGTTCGGCACCTTTTTTGTATAATTTTAGATAATTCAATTAAAATATGTTTGTTAATTGAAAAGTTTCTAACAAAACCAATATACTCCTGCTGTAAACGATTACCCTGTAACCCCTTTTACATGAAAGATATATATTATGAGTTTGTAGAACTGGATACTGATGCGTCCTTCCAATTATTAGGAAAATCTTTAGGAGGGATTTTGCAGAATAAATCTCTCTGTTTTGATAATGACTTAGCTAAGGGTGAGCTTATTAAAAGTTCGCCGGAGGAAGGGCTGTGGATACGCAAATGGAAATTTACCGTATTCCAAAAAATAATGATGCACAAAATGCCGGCTCCTGCGGGCGAAGAAAAAAAGTTTATTCTTATTTATTTTCTAAACCCGGCTATTTTCTCTTTGAATAATAAAAGGAAAAATATCCGTGTTAATGGTCCTTGTAATAACATGTTCTTTACCAGTGATGTAATGATGGACTTTAGTGTAGTTCCCAAACAACCGTTTTATGTTTTAGATATTGCGTTTACTGCCTCCTGGCTTTCTGAGCAGTTTGGTGATGCTGAACCTGCATTTAAGCAACTGTTTGATGATTATATAAATAAGAATACTAAAACAATTTTGATTGAGCCATCTACCATAGACGAATATAAAACGCTGCATGAACTGGACAATTCAATGTTGACAGATAATGAAAACATCTTGTTTATAAGGTCAAGAGTTTATAGCCTGATAGTTAGTTTCTTTAGTAAAATGGTAAACAAAAAGGATATGCCTTTGATCAAAAGCCGTGTACATTACGACCAAGTTATGCAGGCAGAAATGATGATAATGGAGGATGTAAAAGCCCCACCTAAAATTGAAGTAATAGCAAGCAAAGTAAATATGAGTGTTTCATCGTTGCTGCGCCAGTTTAAACTACTATTCGGAAAAACCATCTATGAATACTACTTAGAGAGAAAAATGGAATTGGCGAAGAAGATGATCCTGGAAAGTAAAGTATCCATAAAAGAAATAGCTAAGAAGCTGGGATATAATCAGCCAAGTCCTTTCATCGAAACTTTTACCAAACAGTATGGTTGTAGCCCAGGCTCGTTGAAGCTTGTAAGCGAGCAGTCTTATTTTTAATGTAATAATCCTTGCGGTTGCAAAGCCGGCTAACTTTTCTACCGCCTATGAAAACTTTTCCTGCACCATATCAAGTTACGTTTGATCGGCTTACCAATCTTTTTACAACGAAGTCCGAATCTGTTTCAGTTTTAGAGCCTCACATAGGAGAAGGACTTGTCCAAAATTTTAATCTTGCAGAAGGATTACAGGTAAGATTTTGGGATTGCAGTTTTAAAGAGGGAATTGAAATGCATACCAACGCTGAAACCTCATTTGCAAATACGAACTTTACGCTTGCTTTTTTTCCTGTTACAAAAGGATTTCGATTTGGCAATAGAGACAGTCTTTTGACAGAAAGTGTAATTTGGGATACAGTTTTATTTTCTTCCAATGCCAATTACAAAATGTATATCTCTCCCAATATTAACAGCCAATGCATAAGTCTAAGCTTCTCAAATAATTGGCTTAGTGAGAATGTTTTTAAAGGTGATGATGCATTCAAAAATTTAGAAGAAAAAATGTTGATGGGAGAGTCTTTTTCTCTGCTCGACTCTATGAACGCATCAGAAAAGAAGTTCATTGACGATTTACTTAATATTTCATGGAAAAAATCTATTGGGTCTTTTTACATTAAATCTTGTGTTTTAAAAATTATTTTCGATTTTTTCCACAAGATAAAACAAAGAGAAACCTTCAGTATAAGTAAACCATGTTTGGATACTTCAATCAATCAAGTTGAAAAAACTTTAAGCAATAATCTGGCAGGAAAATTACCGAATATAAGAGAACTGGCATTTAAGTTTTCAGTAAGTGAACTAACTTTAAAGAGACATTTTAAAAGGAGATATGGCGTTAATATCTCTACCTATTTCATGCGCAGAAAGATGGAATATGCAAAGCTTCTGTTGCATGAAAAGAATTTGAACATTGCTGAAGCAGCAAATCTTCTTGGGTACAGAAATGCAAATCATTTTATTGCCACTTTTAAAAAGTATCAAGTGATACAAGGGAAAGAGAAAGAAGTGATGAAGTTAGTGAAGCAATCTGAGTAAAAGCGATTTTTAATGATTAGAAGAAGGCAGCACTTTTTAAGGGCTGCCTTCTTCTATTTTGTCTACGTGTAAAATGACTAGAAAAAATTAATGTTAGTGAACCCAGAAGTGAAACCAGTGTTAAATAAAAAAGCCCCAAAATTTTGAGGCTTTTTTAGTAATACTCTTATTTCTGTGGTGTGGGGCGGGATCGAACCGCCGACACAAGGATTTTCAGTCCTTTGCTCTACCGACTGAGCTACCGCACCTTTTAATCCCGTACTTGTTTTCGGGGAGCCTTCCCTTTCGGGGCTGCAAATATAACATGTAAATTAAAAAGTCAAAATTTAAATTCTCTTTTTCTTCAATTCCCCCTTCCAGGGGATTTAGGGGGCTGTTTAAAACTCACAGTTCTTTGGTGTACGTGCAAAAGCAATTACATCTCTTATGTTTGTCATACCCGTTACAAATTGAACCATTCGCTCAAAGCCTAATCCAAAACCTGCATGAGGAACTGTTCCAAAACGACGGGTGTCTAAATACCAACCCATTTCTTTAATGGGTAAATGCATTTCGTGCATTCGTTGTTCGAGCTTTTCAAGGCTTTCCTCACGCTGCGAGCCGCCTACAATTTCGCCAATGCCCGGGGCTAATATGTCCATAGCAGCAACTGTTTTTCCATCTTCATTCTGCTTCATGTAAAAAGCCTTTATCTCTTTTGGGTAACCCGTTACGATAACTGGCTTTTTAAAATGCTTTTCAACAAGGTATCTTTCATGTTCGCTTTGCAGATCTATGCCCCATTTTACATCGTACTTAAATTTCTTCTTTTTGTAAGCAGGGCTTTCTAATAAAATGTTGATCGCATCTGTATAAGTTATCCGCTCGAAATTATTATCTATTACAAATTCTAACTTCTCAACCAAACTAAACTCGCTGCGCTCGTTTGTTGGTTTGTGCTTCTCTTCTTCTGTTAACCTCTGATCCAAAAATTCTATGTCCTCACGGTTGTTATCCATTGCATACTGTATCAGGTACTTTATAAACTCTTCTGCCAGGTTCATATTATCTTCAATATCGCAAAACGCCATCTCCGGTTCAATCATCCAAAACTCGGCAAGATGACGGGTTGTGTTAGAATTTTCTGCGCGAAAGGTTGGACCAAAAGTATATACCTCGCTAAACGCCATTGCTCCAAGCTCGCCTTCTAACTGACCGCTTACAGTAAGGTTGGTGCTTTTACCAAAAAAGTCATCTTTAAAATCAATGCTTCCATCTTCGTTTCGGGGTGGGTTATCAAATGGCAAAGTGGTTACCCGAAACATTTCGCCGGCGCCTTCAGCATCCGAAGCTGTTATAATAGGTGTGTGCAGGTAAATGAACCCCTTATCGTTAAAAAATTTATGAACCGCAAATGCCAGCGAATGACGGATGCGGAAAACAGAACCAAATGTATTGGTACGAAAACGTAGGTGCGCCTTTTCTCTTAAGAACTCAAGGCTATGTTTTTTAGGTTGTAAAGGATATTTTTCTGCATCACTGTCGCCAAGTATTTCTATGCGCTTAGCTTTCACTTCAACCTTTTGGCCTTTGCCTAACGATGGTACTACTTCGCCAATAACCTTTAGCGAAGCGCCTGTTGTAATCCGTTTTAATGCAGCCTCGTCTAATAAACCAAGTTCAACAACTACCTGTAAATTATTATTGGTGCTGCCATCGTTTAATGCTATAAACTGGTTGTTTCTGAAAGTACGCACCCAACCCATTACAGTTACTTCGTTACCCGTTTGTTGGGTGGCTAAAAGGTGTTTAACCTTTACGCGTTTATTAGACATAATTTTTACTTAAAGGATGGCAAAGATAAGGAGTAGAGTTTTTCCTGCTGATAATCCCCTAACAACGGAAAACCGACGACTGACCATTGACCATTGCCAAAGATTAATCCGAATAAGCCCCATTGACCGCTTCCTGCTAACACTACCACTGATAATCCCCCAACTCATAACCCATCATTCATAATTCATCAATCCTATCTTCTGGCCTGATTTTTTTAAATTTTTTTCTCGAATTATGCCGGAAAATTTCAATCTGAAAACTGTTTACTGGGGAAATACTGTTCTGGATTACATTTATGTTATCGCCGCTATTGTTGCAGCATGGCTTGTGCTGCAACTTTTTAAAAGATGGATACTTGGGTGGGTAAGGCAATTAACAGGAAGGTCAAAAAACACTTTTGATGATGTGCTGGTTAGCGCTGTAGAAAAATTTGTTATCCCCTATGTTTACCTTGTTATTAATTATACCATCATTAATCAGCTAACGCTTTCTGTTAAGGTTAGTCATATCCTGGAAATTGGAATGACGGTGGTAACTATCTTTTTTGCAGTAAGAGCTATAAATTATGCGCTTCACTTTTCTGTGCAGGTTTACATGAAAAGCCGGCAGGAAGCAGATGCAAGAATGTTTCAGTTAAACGGTATCCTTAATGTTATTAAAGCACTGTTCTGGGCGCTGGGGTTTTTGTTTCTCCTCGATAATCTTGGTTATAATGTAACAACTATTATTGCAGGGTTAGGCATTGGCGGCATAGCAATAGCGCTTGCTGCCCAAAATATATTAAGCGACCTGTTTAGCTATTTCGTTATCTTTTTTGATAAACCTTTCGAAATTGGAGACTATGTTGTTGCGGGGGCAGAAAGTGGTACAGTAGAACAAATTGGTATAAAAACGTCGCGCTTACGAACATTGGGAGGCGAAGAGTTGATTATGCCCAATGCCGACTTGGTAAAAACGCCTATTCATAATTTTAAGAGGCAGCAAAAAAGGAGGGTGGTATTTAATGTACGGGTTGAATACAATACACCTTTCAATATTTTGCAGCAAATACCACAGCTTATAAAAGAAATTATTTCGGCCAAACAAAATGTCGTGTTTGACCGGGCGCACTTGCAAAACTTTGGTGATTACTTCATTAACTACGAAGTTGTTTATAATATCCAAAGCGCGGATTATAATTTATATATGGATATTCAACAGGCACTTTATCTCGAATTAATAACAGAATTTAAAAACAGGAACATCGGGTTTGCAATGCCGGCAGGCAAGGTTTTGCCGGATAGAAATATTGAACAGAATTAAATCGGAATTACAGATGAAAGGTTTAAGCAAACAAGGTATTATGATGCAACAAAAATTTTCTGATGGATTTTATTAATGTTTATTGCATGTTAATAAACAGCAGGCCGATTAAAATATGGCACGAAGTTTTATGTCTATTTATGAATCAGAAACCTTAAAAAACAATCAGATAACAGTTAATGAAGCAAAAAAAGCTAAAAATTTTTCTTTTTACAAAATTGTAGCGTAAACTTGCATTTGAAATTCAAAACTGATCGGTCACACACTCTTAACTCATCAGTTTTTCGGTTTTCCCAATTTCATTTTCATTCAAATATTTTTCCTTATCTGATTGGATGTTTTCGAGTTTTAACTATCAAAAATTTTTATGTACGACATTTCGCAATTAAACGAGATGCTTGTTCCTGAACTACAGGACATTGCAGATCAACTTAGCATTCCACATGCACCAAAGCCAGACAAACAAGACCTTATTTACAAAATACTTGACCGCCAGGCCGTGGCCGGAAACGGAACTAAAGCACCTTCGCCAGAAAGAGGTAAACGCAAACGGATAGTAAAAACAAACGCAGCCAACACCTCAGAAGAAGCAGAGGTAATGACTGATACTTTGCCAGCATCTCAGCCACAGGAAGATCGCAGAGATGAACGAAAAGAGGAGGGTAAAAATAAAGGCCCTAAACGTGGACGCAAGCCAAAGAAGGATGAAACGCAATTAGAACTTTCGCCTGCCAATACCAACGATACACCTGCTGAAATACCGCCAAACGAAGATGGAAATAAAAGCACTTCTGCGGATGGAGCGCCTACAAACGGACAAACGTTTGAAGATGCCCCAACAGTACAAAATCAACCCCAGCAACAACGTTTACCGCAGCAAAACCAACGGAGGGAGCCTGCATTTAATATAGAGTTTGACGGGGTTATACAAGGCGAAGGCGTTTTGGAAATGATGCCGGACGGATACGGCTTTCTTCGATCATCCGATTATAACTATTTATCATCTCCCGATGATGTATATGTTTCTCCATCGCAGATAAAATTGTTTGGTTTAAAAACCGGTGATACTGTTTTTGGATATGTACGTCCGCCAAAAGAAGGCGAAAAATATTTCGCCCTTTTAAAGGTAGAAACCATTAATGGTAAAGGACCAGAAGAAGTAAGAGACCGTGTTCCGTTCGACTACCTTACACCATTGTTTCCTTTTGAAAAGCTGAACTTGTTTACCAATTCAACCAGTTATGCAACCCGCATTGTTGACTTGTTTACGCCAATAGGTAAAGGCCAGCGCGGATTAATTGTAGCGCAGCCAAAAGTGGGTAAAACCGTTTTATTAAAAGACATTGCAAACTCAATTGCTGCCAATCATCCCGAATGTTATTTGATGGTGGTGCTGATAGATGAACGTCCCGAAGAAGTTACAGATATGGAGCGAAGTGTTAAGGCCGAAGTAATTGCTTCCACTTTTGATGAGCCTGCCGAAAAGCACGTAAAGGTTTCTACAATTGCTTTGCAAAAAGCAAAGCGTTTGGTTGAATGCGGACATGATGTGGTAATTCTGTTAGACAGCATTACACGTTTGGCAAGAGCTCACAATACAGTCGCTCCTTCAAGCGGTAAAGTATTAAGTGGCGGTGTGGAGGCGAATGCCATGCAAAAGCCCAAACAGTTTTTTGGTGCAGCGAGAAAAATTGAACATGGTGGCTCTTTAACTATTTTGGCAACGGCTCTTATTGAAACCGGTTCTAAAATGGACGAGGTGATCTTTGAAGAATTTAAAGGAACCGGCAACATGGAATTACAACTTGATCGCAGGTTGGCTAACAGGCGTATTTTTCCTGCCATTGATCTTGTGTCTTCATCTACCCGACGCGATGATTTGCTGCTCGACAGAGATACACTTCAGCGTATGAACATTCTTCGTTTATATATCAACGATATGAATACAGAAGAAGCAATGAACGAATTGCTGAAACGTATGCGCGGAACAAAAGATAATACTGAATTTCTCGCCAGCATGAACGGATAAAGACCTTATACATTAAGCTACTTAGGTAGCTTTTTTTGTATAAGTATTTTAGAAATTGAAATCAGCTTTAGTGCATTTTCTGTTCATAGTTATCTTTGTTCAAATAACTTAACACCTATTATATTCTAAATTAAAACACATGAAAAGATCAGCCCTTCCTATTCTTGCCGCAGGTATATTATTTTTTTCCGCCTGCACTAACGATAATTCATCAACTGTTGGTACTTATGATGACGAACAAAGCAGCTCTTCTCATTTAAATAAAGAAGAACACCAATCTGCAAATGAAGGCAAAGATCATACAGAGATTAAAAAAGAAGAAAATGCCCGGGTGGCTGAAGACACATCGCATACCAACATTAGCATTGGTAAAGATAGTGCCGGTTTTGAAAACAAACAAGGCAAAGGTGTTTCAATAGATTCGAACGGAATAAAGGCAACATCTAAAAAAGTGAAGGTTGATGTAAAGACAAACAGACAATAATTTCTTGTGGTAATTTAAGCGTATAAATTGTCTCTCTTAAAAAAGCACTTCTTACAAGTCAAGATGTATAAGAAATTAATTAGCTTTTAGTATTTAGTGTAATACTCTTACTTGTGTTCTTATTGGTAAAGAAAATAACCGCCAAGAAAAACAACTGTTTAGCCACAAGTAACAGGAGGTTAAATTTTAAATTGAATATTATAGAAGTTTTATACAGCTTCCAAATATCTGACAGCCATTCTAATTGGGAACGATTGCATAAATAAAGTAATCAAAACCACTTATTCTTCCACATTATCTAAGTACAATTGTTATCGCAATTGCTTCAATAGTCGAAAGAACCTTGAGCGAAAACAGGGTTAAATTTGTTTGCCATGCTTAATAAACTTTTTTACTTAACAGGATCGCTGCATGTTACAATTCATATTATTCGTTCGAAGGTTTTGATGGTTTTAATTTAGGGCGATACCACCGCGATGCGCAATTTTACTTAGTCAATTGCTCTTTTGCTAATAATATGGCCGATAAAGATATTTACCTTGTGCCTACAGCCAACACGATTGCATGGGGCAGAAGAATTTATTATTTTAACTGCCATAGAAAAGGAGGAGATTATGCCTGGCATAAAGATAACCTTAGTGCAGCCGCCGGAAATATAAAGCCTGTAGATGTTACGGTTAACTGGTTATTTAAAGGAAAATAGAACCTTGAAGTAATTAGAAGAAGCAAATAGTAAATTTGACATTCAAAAAGTGTGAAAGCATGAATTAAATTTTAGAACGTTTCAATCGCAAATGTTTTGGAAGTGGTTTAAATAAGTTCAAATTCATTCTAAAGAAATTATACAATAAATTACAAGAGATGAAAAAGAGCATACTGAAAGTGCACCCCAACGACAATGTAATTGTTGCCTTGCGAGACCTCTCTAAAGGTGAAGAGGTTCGCTTAAACGGTCATAGCTATACATTGGTTGAAGACATTCCGGCCAAACATAAGTTTACAGAAGAGCATCTTGCTCCGGGTGATAAATTAACAATGTATGGCGTATTGGTAGGAAAGGCGCAAACAGACATACCTGCAGGCGCAAGAATTTCTACCGGTAATGTAAAACACGCAGCAACCGGTTTTGAGCTGGGAGCACGTAAAACCAATTGGCATGTTCCTGATGTTTCGAAATTTACAAGCCGCACCTTTAATGGTTACCGCAGAAGCGATGGAAGTGTAGGCACCGCCAATTACTGGCTTATAGTGCCAATGGTATTTTGCGAAAACAGGAATGTAGAGGTAATAAAAGAAGCTATATTAGACGAGTTAGGTTATGGACGTCCCCAAAAATATAAAGGGTTTGTAAAGCAGATCAAGGGTCTTTACAAAGCAGGTAAAACTGCACAGGAAATACTGGATGCTGAGTTTTCTGAAGAAGCCGTAAAGGCACAACAGGGAAGATTATTTAAAAATGTGGATGGCGTAAAATTTTTGATGCACGAAGGCGGATGCGGCGGTATAAGGCAGGATGCACAGGCATTATGTAATTTACTTGCCGGCTATATTACACATCCTAACGTAGCGGGAGCAACGGTTTTAAGCTTAGGTTGCCAGAACGCACAAATGCCAATGCTTGAAGAAGCAATTGCAAAGCGGTCTCCAAATTTCAGTAAGCCGTTGTATATGATCGAGCAGCAAAAAGTGGGCACTGAAGAAAATACAATTTCATTAGCGTTGAAACAAACTTTTGCAGGACTAATGTATGCTAACCAGTTCGAAAGAAAACCTGCTCCCATCATGCATCTTTGTATTGGTTTAGAGTGCGGAGGATCTGATGGCTTTAGTGGCATTTCTGCTAACCCTGCAATTGGTTATACTTCAGATTTGCTGGTGGCTGCAGGCGGAAGTGTTATTTTAAGCGAGTTCCCCGAACTGTGCGGCGTAGAACAAGAGATGAGCGACCGTTGCGTGGATGAACAAAAAGCTACCCGGTTTATAGACATTATGCGGAGATATGCTAAAACTGCTGAAGATGCAGGCTCCGGTTTTGATATGAACCCTTCACCGGGAAACATTAAAGACGGATTGGTTACCGATGCCATTAAATCTGCAGGCGCTGCAAAAAAAGGCGGAACTTCTCCCGTAGTTGATGTATTAGATTATACTGAGCCTGTGCGTGAAAAAGGTTTAAACTTATTATGCACACCCGGCAACGATGTAGAGTCTACAACTGCTGAAGTTGGTTCCGGAGCTAACGTTGTATTATTCACCACAGGCTTGGGTACACCTACTGGTAACCCCATAGCTCCGGTACTTAAAATATCAAGTAATACTATATTGTATAACCGTATGCTGGATATTATTGATATAAATACCGGTACGGTTATAGAAGGCGAGGAAACTATTGAGCAGGCAGGCGAAAGAATTTTGGATCATGTAATTAAAGTAGCCAGCGGCGAAATAGTTGCCAAGTCTGTAAAAAACGGGCAGGATGATTTTATTCCATGGAAAAGAGGGGTGAGTTTGTAGAACCCAAACCTACCCGAAGGAGAGGCTTAAGAAGGCCTGTCCACCAAAGAGAGGCTTAAGAAACGTAATAATTGTGATTAAATGGAGAGGGAATTAAAAACGAATAATAAACAATAAAATATGGGTGGGTGAAACTTGTGAACTCGTAAACTTGTAAACTCTTAAACTCCTGAACCCGTAAACTACTCACCGCCCAACTAAAGTAACCCTAATGAAAAGATTTTTAGACGAGAATTTTTTACTGAAAACCAAAACGGCACAGCGTCTCTACCACGAATATGCTAAAGAGATGCCTGTTATAGATTATCATTGCCATTTACCCCAAGGCCAGATAGTTTCTGATCATCAGTTTGAAAACCTTACGCAGGCCTGGTTATATGGAGACCATTATAAGTGGAGAGCTATGCGTGCAAACGGAGTGGACGAAAGTTACTGCACAGGTAATAAGCCGGATTATGAGAAGTTTGAAAAATGGGCAGAAACGGTTCCTTATACCATGCGCAATCCTTTATACCATTGGACGCATCTTGAATTACAACGTTACTTTGATATTAATGATCTTTTAAGTCCAGATACTGCTCATGATATTTATGATGAATGTACTGCAAAGTTGCAAACACCGGATTATACAGTTCGCAACCTTTTGCGTAAGATGAATGTAAAGCTTGTTTGCACAACAGATGATCCTGTTGATAACCTTGCACAACACATACAATTAAAAGAAGAAGGTTTTGAAATTCCTATCCTTCCTGCCTTTCGTCCCGATGCTGCAATGAATGTTGATAATCCTGGTTCTTTTAATAACTATGCTAGTCGCTTAGAAAAAGCTGCTGATGTTAGCATCGGTTCTTTTAAAGAATTTATTGATGCCTTAAAAAAGCGTCACGATTTTTTTGCTGCAAATGGTTGCAGTGTTTCCGATCATGGTCTCGAACATATTTATGCCGAAGATTATACCGATAATGATATTGAGAATGCCTTCAATTCAGTGAGATCGGGTAAAAGCTTGTCTGAGCTTGAAAGAAACCAGTTTAAATCGTACATGCTTGTACAGTTTGCTGAGTGGGATTGGGAAAAAGGCTGGGTACAGCAATATCACCTGGGCGCTCTTCGTAACAATAATAGCAGAAAGCTTCGCGAGTTAGGTACTGATACAGGTTGGGATTCTATTGGTGATTTTCACCAGGGAAGAAACCTGTCAAAATTTTTCAGCAGGCTCGAAAGCAATAATAAATTAACCAAGACGATCCTTTATAACCTTAATCCAGCAGACAACGAATTAATGGCAACAATGATTGGCAATTATAACGACGGTTCTGTTGCCGGTAAATTTCAATATGGATCTGCATGGTGGTTTCTCGATCAGAAAGATGGAATGATTAAGCAGATGAATGCTTTGTCAAATATGGGGTTGCTAAGCCGCTTTATTGGGATGCTTACCGACAGCCGCAGCTTTTTATCCTTTCCCCGTCACGAATATTTCCGCCGCATACTTTGCAATTTATTTGGCGAAGAAATTGAAGACGGAGAATTACCAAATGATATTGAATGGATTGGTAAAATAATTAAGGATATTTGCTTCAATAATGCAAAGCAATACTTTAACTGGCATTTTTTAGACCAGCAGGTTGGAGTAGCGGAAAGAAAGTTGAAGGTTTAAGGTTTCAGTTTCTGGTTACTATTTTCTGGTTGTAGATTACCGGTTTCCAGGTTTTATTGTAATATGTAAAACTCCGGGAGAATAAACATTCAAAATCCAGACTTTCAACTTTCACATTCAACATTTCAACATACGACCCTATACCTTAAACCTTCAATTTAAACTTTGAACCAAACATTAACTGCAGAAAAAACTTTCGCTGAGGAACTTGAGGAAATATTTGTAACGGAAGACCAGGTGCCCCAAGAGTATAAATTACCGGGCGAAATTAATCAACGTACTTACCTATCGAATGGTGAGATGCTGGAGTGGAAAGGCGATGTACACCAGGTGTATTCTCCAGTATGTTTTCGTACAGCTAACGGGCTTGAAAGAAAACTGATTGGAACTTACCCTGTTTGTACCGAAAAAGAAGCAATGGAAGCCTTAGAAGCTGCAGTTGGGGCATATAATAATGGCCGGGGCGAATGGCCTACTATGGCGGTTGCTGACCGTATTAATTGCGTAGAGAACTTTACGCGAAAAATGCTGCAGCAAAAAGACATTATTGTAAAGCTGATTATGTGGGAAATTGGTAAATCGTTTAGCGATTCAGTTAAAGAATTCGACCGCACAGTTGAATATATTTATGCTACCATAGATGCATTAAAAGATGTTGACCGCCAATCTTCCCGCTTCGAAATTGAGCAGGGAATTGTGGCTCAAATCCGCCGTTCGCCTCTCGGCGTGGTTTTGTGTATGGGGCCTTTCAATTACCCTTTAAACGAAACGTTTACCACCTTGATTCCCGCAATCATAATGGGTAATACGCTTTTGTTTAAGCCTCCTAAACATGGCACTTTATTACACTATCCTTTGTTGGAGGCCTTTAAAGATTGTTTTCCGAAAGGGGTGGTAAATACTATTTATGGTCGCGGCCATGCTATTGTTCCTGCTTTAATGCAATCGGGTAAAATAAATGTGCTTACCCTTATAGGTTCAAGCAAAGTAGCAGACGAGCTAAAAAAGCTGCATCCCAAAGTAAACCGGCTCAGAGCTATTTTAGGTTTGGATGCAAAAAATGCAGCTATCGTAACTGCGCATGCTGATGTTAAGCTTGCTGTACAGGAAACTGTATTGGGTTCTTTATCGTTTAATGGACAGCGTTGTACTGCTATAAAAATCGTTTATGTACATAAAACAATTGCAGATGAATTTTTAAAGCAACTAACTGAAGAGGTTTCTAAACTTAAATATGGCATGCCATGGGAAAAAGGAGTTGCATTAACGCCATTACCCGAACCGCACAAGCCTGCCTATTTGCAAGAGTGCATACAGGATGCCATTAAAAACGGGGCATCGGTTATAAACCAAAACGGCGGAACTGTTGCCGAAACTTTTGTTTACCCTGCAATTGTTTACCCTGTAAACAATAAAATGAAGCTGTACCGCGAAGAGCAGTTTGGTCCAATCATTCCTGTAATACCTTATGAAAGTTTAGAAGAGCCGATCAATTATCTCATCGAATCAACTCATGGCCAACAGGTAAGTATTTTTAGTAACGAAGGCCCCGAGGTTGCTTCTGCTATTGACGTATTGGTTAACCAGGTAAGCAGGGTTAACATTAATGCCCAATGCCAGCGGGGGCCCGATGTTTTTCCTTTTACCGGCCGGAAGGATAGCGCGGAAGGAACTTTATCTGTAGTAGATGCGCTCCGTTCATTTTCAATCCGTTCGCTGGTCGCAACTAAACTCAATGACAACAACAAGCATTTACTAAACGAGATTGTCAATAACGAGGAGTCGAACTTTTTGAGTACGAAATTTATTTTTTAGCAATTATCAAAGGAGTTTGATGAGACAAATCTGCCCAATATGTTTTGTTGGTAGCAAAAAAGAGTAGGAGCAATAGAACTTTTTCTGTACTTACTTGTCTCGCTGCAGTTGGTCTTATGACCACAGGTGTTCGGAAGAACATGTAGATAATTAGGGTCTTCCATATTACACAAACATACAATAACGTAGAGCGATGCTTTTCTTTAGAGCATAGCTTTCCCTTACTTTCTTTAAGAAGAGCTGCTTTTTTTAGTTAAGCTGCTTGTTGCAGCACTGTTCGTTCCGCTATTCTTTTTGCTATCTGCTTAGCATTGCTTGTAAGCAGGCTGAAGAAAAGCCACACCTGCTCTGTCTCTTTTGTTCGGGCTTTTATTTTATCCATTTGGTAATAGTTCTTTTCGTTGCCAAAGCTTCCTTCTAATACTGTACTTCTTACCTTACCAGGCAAGCTGTGCATCTGACTTTTTTGTTCGTTATTCTTTCCCTGTTTTCCTTTCTGTACAAGGCTTGTAGCTATGTTATTTTAAGTAAAGTAAGTTCTGTTACATTGGGTGCATAAATAGCATCGGCACTCATTTGATAACACTCTGGGCTGCATGGAAATTATATATCTATAAGCAAACTTAAATACCCACAACAAAGGAAGATAAAGTCAAATTGAAGGAAAACGGGAAAAACAAATTGCCGACACAAAAGCAGATATGAAAGGTCAGGTTATTTATTTCTCGCCCCTATTTAAAAAGCCGGTACAAATACACTTCAATATTAAGAAAGAGAAAAAGCTAATATGACACAGGCTGAAATGGCTGAAAAGATTGGAACTAAAAAAAGCTACATCTCCAGAATTGAGATGGACATGCTGATATTCAACTATCAACTTTATACCGGCTTATAGAACAAGGACTAAATAGAAAACTTGAACTGACAATTCATTAGACAGATTAAGATGATTTACTTAACTCAACAACTCTTTTTTGTTTGCTGCTTTCAAATGCAGCTTCAATAATCAGAATTACTTTTAAGCCATCTTCCGCAGTTACAGGTGCACGGGCATCGTTTCTTATTGCATCATATACGTTACTAAAGTAGTGCATATAATTTCCTTGCTCTGTTGGTAAAGTTTGCCTTATTATCTCTCCGTTTACTTCTGTGTGCAGCAAACCACTTTCAGTTTCAGGTTCTATGCCCCAGCCTTCTGTTGCCGGTATTTTTTCAGCCTGCAGGTCATTCTCCTGAACATCGGCCCTGCTTTTAATAAAAGAGCCTTTTATCCCATGTAATACAAAGGAAGGCAAAGCTTCTCTTACCACATAGCTTGCCTTTAATCGTACTCTTTTGCCGGGGTAAAACAATAACAGTTCAAAGTAATCATCTACTTTAGAAATGTTTCTAATAATATCAATGTCTGCAAACACGGCTTTTGGCCATCCGAACAATTGTAATGCCTGGTCTATTAAGTGCGATCCTAAATCATATAACGTTCCTGTTCCTGGTCCAGGTATTTCCTTGTGAGTCTTAGGGCTCAACTCTTCTTTATAGCGGTCAAAATGGATTTCAGCTTCAACAATATCTCCTAACAACTCCTGGTCTATAACATTTTTTACTGTTTTAAAATCGCTGTCCCACCTTCTGTTATGATAAACAAATAATCGTTTGTTTTTTTCTTTTGCCAGGTCAATCAAAATCTTTCCATCCTGCGAGGTAATAACAAAAGGCTTTTCAACAATTACATGCTTACCTGCTTCTAAAGCCATTTTTGTATAATTGAAATGCGTGCTGTTAGGCGTATTTACAATCACTAGTTCTATAGAAGTATCGGCAAGCATTTCTTCATAAGTATCGAAAGATTTTATGTGCTGATATTTTTTTGAAGCATTCTTCGAACTTCTTTCCCAAACAGCGTAAAGTTCAAAGCCTGGATTTACCTCAATAAAAGGGGCATGAAAAACTTTTCCGGACATGCCAAAAGAACAAAGTGCCGTGCAAATAGGTGAACCGGTCATACAATGAAGATTAATGTTTAATGTGGCTGTAATTACTACAGGTTATTTAAGATCATCAAGCGTTACAGGATCCATATCAGTATAATCTTTATTCTCGCCTGCCATACCCCAGATGAAAGCATAGCTTGCCGTACCACAACCAGAGTGAATAGACCAGGGCGGAGAAACTATAGCTTCGTAATTATTTACAACAAGGTGGCGGGTTTCCTGCGGATGCCCCATCAGATGAATTACACGCTGGCCTTCCTTTATATCAAAATAAAAATAAGCTTCCATCCTGCGGTCGTGCACATGCGACGGTATAGTGTTCCAAACAGAACCGTTTTTTAAAACCGTTAAACCCATCACCAGTTGGCAACTTTCAATTCCATCTTTATGTATGTATTTATAAATGGTTCTTTCGTTAGCAGTGTCTATACTTCCAAGGTTAGATGGGGTTGCTTCTTCCTTAGTCATCTTACGGTTTTCGTAGGTGTGATGAGCAGGACAACTAAGCACATAAAAAACAGCAGGAGCACCTGCATTATCACTTGAGAAAGCAACCTGCTTAGTTCCTTTACCAATATAAACACAATCTAATTTTGTTAACTCGTATTCACCGTTTTCGGTAGTCACTTTTCCATCTCCGCCTACATTTATAATTCCAAGCTCTCTTCTTTCAAGAAAATATTCTGCACGCAATGCAGCTTCATTTGGCAATTCAATAGTGTTATTGGCGGGCATTATACCGCTAACAATCATTCTATCGTAATGGGTGTAAACGAGGTTACATTCGTCGGGCTGCATCAGGTTTTGCAACAAAAAGTTTTCTCTTAAAGCAGTAGTATCAAATTGTTTTGTTTCATTCGGGCCAATAGCATATTGATGAGTCATTATAGTATTTTTAGAATTTGTGGAAGAGATAAGAAATTAAATTGATGGGCGAAATTAAATACAATCCCCCTTTCGCAACCGCTTTTGAAGAAAATAGATAAGATCGAAACATATTATCTTTGTAATTAACCATCTTACTTACATTTTCTTTAATAATAAGTACCTTTTGGTAAATAAAATCTTGAAAGAAACCCTTGCTTTTTCTTTTTTATTCACCTGCTTATCTGCTGCTGCGCAATACTCTTCCATTTCTTTTAATAATATCAGTTTAAACGAGGGTTTATCGCAAAGCAGCGTTGTTGATATTTCATTCGATGCAAAAGGTTTTGTTTGGCTCGCTACGCAGGACGGATTAAATCGTTACGATGGGAAAGATTTTTTGGTGCTCGATAAAAAGTTTGATGATATTACTTCAGGCTCTTACAGCAGGCTCGGAAAAGTTATACCGGGAAGTGGTCATTCTTTATGGATCATTTCAAAAGGCGGGCAATTAGAAAAGCTCGATCTGATTAACCAAAGTTTTAAAACTGTAGCTGTTTCTTCCGGTCAAACCAGGTTAATTGTAACCTGTTTACTGCCTGAAGAAAATGAAAAGTTATGGATAGGAACAGAGAGCGGTAAACTTATTCTTTACGATGGTAAGATCAATAAAATTATCAGGCAAATAAATGTAAGGCCTACCAATAATCAAACTGCTATCAATGCCCTTTTTAAAGACAGTCATAAACGAATATGGGTTGTGGGAAGCAGGGTTGGTTATGTGCAAAAAGATGAGATCATATACGAGCCTGAAATTGAAGCTGAAGAACTTAAGTCTGCCACGCTCTTTAGCAGTATCGCTGAAGATAAAGAAGGAAATCTTTGGCTTGGCAGCCTCGGCAAGGGGTTGTTTGTGAAAAAGAAAGATGAACCTTTCCGCAATGTTACAGCCCTAAACTTTGCCTTGTCGCCCGACCTGGTGGTTGAAGATATTTTAGCAGACGATGAAGGACGAATATGGATAGGGACTTACGGAAAGGGCTTATTTATTATTGATCCGAAAGAGAGGAATGTCCAGCAATACGTAAATGATAAGAAGAACCCGTTTTCTGTTGCTTTTAATGATGTGCTTACCATAAAACAGGACACAAACAAAGGAATCTGGATAGGTACCGATGGCGGCGGTATGAGCTATTACAATAAGCGCAGGAACAATTTTATATTGATTAGCGAACAAACCGTTTCGCAGGATATTGAGATTGCTTTAGTGCGTTCTATTGCAACCGATAAAAATGGAACGATTTGGGTGGGCACTACTAACAAAGGGCTTACCCGCATCAATTATCGGAACGGGCAATATAAAACCTGGCATTTCACATCCTACAAAAAAAATATTTACAATCCTGATCGCATTGTTTCACTTTATGTAGATAAGGACGGAATAGTTTGGTTAGGCACGCAAGGCAATGGATTAATACTTTTTGATCCTGCAAAAGAGAAAATTGTAAAATGGTTTCATCCCGAAGCGGCTTCCAAACTTAAAATACCTGATGGAACAGCCTGGTGTATTTTTCCTGCATACGAAGAAGAAATATGGATTGGTACTGAAGGAAGCGGGCTTTGCCTGTTTCATAAACAAAACGGGTTTATTAATAACTATATACCAACCAATAAAACAAATGGCGTTAGCGATGCAATAAGATGTATTACACAAATAGACGACAGTACACTTTGTGTTGGACTTGGTAAAACAGGCTTACAGTTCTTTAATACTAAAAGCAGGGTTTTTTCGGCGGTAAAATCAAGGCAATTAGAAAGCCTTATTGCTAATGAAACAACTATTAAATCGCTATATTATAATAAGCCTTTTATATGGATTGGTACTGACGGAAGAGGCCTTATTGCTCTAAATTTGTGGGATGGAAAATGTACTGTTATAACGGATAAAGACGGCTTGCCAAATAACACCATCTATGGCATTCTTCCTGACGATAAAAATTACTTATGGGTAAGCACAAATAAGGGTATCAGCCGCTTTAGGATGGATATTATTAATAGCAAACCTCAGCGTTCTCAGTTCACCAACTATACATCTGCACAGGGTTTGCAAAGCAATGAATTTAATACCGGCGCCTCTCATAAAGCAGCGAATGGAACTTTACTATTTGGCGGCATTAAAGGTCTTAATATATTTGATCCCGCAACGTTGAGTGAACCAAACAGAACTGTTCCGGTAATGTTTACCAAAATATTGGTAGATGACGAGCCTATAAAAGAAGATAGTTCTGCAGCTTATAAAAAAGCAGTTCCTCTTTCCCCTGAAAACCATTCAATTGCTTTCAACTTTGCAGCGTTAGATTTTTCATCCACACAGCAGTACCACTATTATTACAAGCTTGAAGGATATGATAAAGATTGGATTGATGCCAACCAGCGCAACTATGTATCATATACAAACATTCCTGCAGGGCAATACAACTTTGTAGTAAAATATGTAAAACCCGGAAACAGCAACGAAAGCGGGGTAACCGAAATGCGTATTGTTGTAAACGGACCTTTTTGGAAAAGTTGGTGGTTCATTACTGCTCTCGCGTTATTTGTGCTTGCTCTTATTTACGCTCTTTACCGTTATAGAATATCCCAAATTCTCAAACTCTTTCAAATTCGCCAAAGCATAGCTACGGATTTGCATGATGATATAGGTTCCACTTTAACCAACATAAATATTTTATCTGAGCTTTCGAAAAAGAGTATCGAAAATCCTAAGCAGGCAAATACTTTCTTAGATCGAATTTCTGAGGAAGTACAGGCTTCCAGTCAATCGCTTGACGACATAATCTGGAGTGTAAATACACACAACGATACCTGGCAGGAAACCTTTAGCCGGATGCGTCGTTGTGCAACCGAAATATTTGAGAACAGCAGTACAGCTTACCATGTTAACCTGGACGAACAAGACGGAATGATAAAATTGAACATGGAAAAAAGAAGGGATATTTTCCTGATTTATAAGGAACTGCTCAACAATATTCACAAGCATGCAGCAGCTATTGAGGTTTGGATTGACATGAGGTTCCAGGAGCAAAAGCTACTTATGATGATACGCGACAATGGGAAAGGATTTAATAAAAATGCCCAAACCCACCGCAATGGACTGAAAAACGTAAACATTCGTGTTGCCCGTTGGAAAGGAAGTATTGACATTGCGACCGGCAAGGAGGGAACAAGCATAAAAGTAACCTTGTAATTGCATCACTCACCCATTTGTGTGAATACAAGCCAAACTTAAAATATTAATTTCGAAGCATGATACCAATCACTCTTGTATTGTTTGAAGATAATGACCGTTTAAGGGACTCCCTGGTCTATCTGCTTAACAATACAGAAGGGTTTGAAGTGCTGGCAGATTACAACCACTGTAACGATGCAGCCACTGTTACCCGCATGTACAAACCCAATGTGGTATTAATGGATATTGATATGCCGGGCGAAGGTGGTATTGCAGGTGTAAAAATGGTTAAAGAAGCCTGCCCCCTAACGGCGGTTATTATGTACACTGTTTTTGAAGATGATGATAAGTTGTTTCAATGCCTATGTGGCGGCGCCAACGGTTATATGCTTAAAAAAACTCCCCCCGGAAAATTGTTTGAGGCTATACAGGAAGTAATGGATGGAGGTGCACCCATGTCGCCTTCTATTGCACGAAAAATATTATCTACTTTTCAACATGGGAGATCAAATAAGTATTCACTAACGCCGCGTGAATTGGATGTGTTGCAGTTGCTGATTAAAGGATACAGTTCAAAACTGATTGCTGCCGAACTAACTATATCTTTCGACACTGCACGTTCTCATTTAAAGAATATCTACACAAAGCTGCATGTTAATTGCGGCAAAGAAGCTATCTCCAAAGCGCTTCAGGAGCATATTTTGTAAGCATTCGGTTTTCCTCTGTTTTTTGGTACTACCCAAAGATGTGATTGCATCCCTGAATTACCCTCTGCAATTTGCAGAAATTATTGAACAGCTTTTGGTATAAGACATATACTCTTGCTGATCTAAACAACTTATATCAAATTTTATGAAACAAGTATTTTTTATCTTTTGTATCTCACTGCTGATCGCATTTACCGGCTGTAATAATGGCGTCCAAAACGAAGCCCGGCAACAGGCGGAGCTTATTCAAAAAACCATGAAAGAAAATACGCCAGGCGCCATTGCTACTTCCGATAACGGTTACTACATGAAAGCTAAAGTTGATGGCAAAGACTGGTCAGCCACCCACATGGTGCCCGACAATGATGAAAGAAGCAGCTATAAAATGATACGTAGAGAGAATGACGGTGATAATATCAATTTTCAACTTTGGAAACAAGGTGTTGAAGTGGGCAAAAAAAGGGCTTTTTCTGAAACGAATGCTGCCGGTATTTTTCTTGCGAATGATGCTGCACTCATAAGTGGACAAACAGGCGAAGTGGAGATAACAAAATTTGATGAGCAATGGCTTGAGGGCACTTTTCATTTCACCGCTACTAACAGCAGTTCAAACAAAAAAGTAGAGGTAACGGATGGACGTTTCCGTGTAGCATCAGGTCTCAGGTAAATTCAAAAGACGGTGTCAAATAATTGAAAATTTTGCAGAGAGCCGATTTTACTTCACAGCAGTACCAGTCGTTCTGATAAAACAGTTGAGTTTACGGATGGTTAATTGCGCATACCACTTTCCCGCAAATTAATCAGGCTGTTAACATAAACTCAAATCAGATTCACGTTCACACAATTCAATAAACACAACTCTTAAAAAATAATGGAACCGCAATTAGAACAAATCCGGGAACAACAAAAAGATACTTTTGCAGTCTCTTCAATTGCTTCTGCATCACAGCCCGATACAACTTTTACTACAGTTTGTAATGTATGTTGCTTATCTCCCGGGTTTTTAATTTAAATTCTTATTATCTCGAAGTTTAATTTTTTGCTTTATAGTTGCATCCGTGTTTTCTTTTAATTATCTTTCGAAAATGCTGATTTAAGCATCTCTTACCTAACCCAAACTAAATTTACAGCTATGGTACTTTGGATTATTATTGGCATTATAGTTCTGCTTGTTCTTTGGATAATTGCAATGTATAATGGTTTTATAAAAGCAAGAATAAAGATTGATAACAGTTGGAGTGACATTAATGTTTTCCTTAAAAAGCGCTTCGATCTTATTCCAAACCTTGTAAACACTGTAAAAGGTTACGCAGCTCACGAAAGTCAAACCCTTGAAAAAGTAGTACAGGCACGTAATGCCGCCGCCGCCGCACCTCCCGGCGATGTGGAAAAAGTAGCACAAGCCAACCAGGTATTAGGTGGTGCGGTAAAGGGGTTGCTTGCTCTTGCTGAAAGTTATCCTGATCTTAAAGCGAACCAAAATTTTATGCAACTCCAACAGGCTCTTCAGGATATTGAAGGCGATCTGGGTAATTCACGCAGATATTACAATGCTACGGTACGGGATTACAATACATCTATTCAACAATTTCCGGGAGTGCTATTAGCGAACATGTCGGGTTTTACAAAACGAGAGTTTTTCGAACTGGAAAATGCTACTGAAGCCCGGAATGTGGAAGTAAAGTTCTAAATCCACCTCATGTGAAAATACTTTTTTCAGCCCTGCTGCTGGTAGCTGTATGCATTAATAACACTATTGCCCAGGAATATTTTACCATCAGTAAATATAATGTTACTGTTAAAGTAAACAAAGATGCATCGTTAGATATTGATGAAACTATTTCTGTTCATTTTAGAGAAAATCGCCATGGTATTATCCGCTTTATTCCCTACAAATACCGTTTACAATCTTTACCAGAAGGAACAGAAAAGGCTGACAGGCAAATGGAATCCGGAAATTATGCACACACGATTATTGAAAATATTAGTGTAGATGGCTGGAATTATAAAGTAAGTCATGAGGGCGATTATAAGGCAATTAAAATAGGTGATGCAGATAAGTATGTGAATGGAAATCAGGAATACATGATCCATTACACGATATTAAATGCGATCAATTTTTTTAAAGACTACTCCGAAGTCTATTTTAATATTATTGGCGACAAATGGGCAACAACAATAGACTCTGTAAACTTTTCTGTTGAATTATATGATGCGCTTCCCAACACCCCGGATCATTTTGTTGCCACAGGTTCGTTTGGATCTAAAGAAAATAATACAATAACTCATTGGACTGGTAATAAAATTTTTTCAGGTTTTAGTACAAAGCAATTAGGAAATAATGAAGGACTTACGATAGGCATTCGTTTTCCTAAAGATTTTTTGGCTCAGCAGGATTACAGGTACAAAGGCATCTATTGGCTTTTGCTGCCTTTGCTTGTTTTTGGAGTAATATTTTGGATTTGGAAACGATGGGGGAAAGATGACGAGGTAACTATTCAAACAGAATATTACCCACCTCAAAATGTAAGCCCCAGCGTGTCGGGATATATTATTGATGATAAGCTTGACAAGAGGGACTTAACAGCTCTTGTGCCTTATTGGGGAGCAGGAGGTTACCTGCAGGTAAAGGAAATAGAAAACAAATCCCTTTTTGGTCTTATAAAAACAAAAGAATACCAGTTCATCAAATTAAAAGAGTTGCCCCTTGAAGCAATGAATTTTGAGAAGACCCTTTTTAAGGGAATATTTAAAACCGGAGACCAGGTTATGCTGAAGGATTTAAAGGATGTATTGTATACAACCATGGCTACCGCAAAACAACAACTGGAAACAGAAGTTAACAAAAATGACTATTTCGTAGAAGGATCTAAAGACTTAGGCTGTTTGTTTAAATTCGCCAGTATTGCTTTTGGTATCTATGGTTTTATTACATTTCAAAATGGATTTACAGAAAATCTTTGGTGCGGGGTAGCTTTACTTGTTAGTGGTGCTATAGTTTTTTTCTTTAGTTTTTTTATGAGTAAAAGAACAAAAAAGGGCACTTTACTTTATCAACAATTAGCAGGTTTCAAGGAGTTCATAAGATCAGTAGAAAAAGATCGTTTAAGGGAATTTCTAAAACAGGATGAACACTATTTTGATAAAATCTTGCCTTATGCAATTGTATTTGATGTGGCTGATATGTGGAAGGATAAACTTAAAGGTCTTGATGTACCGCCTCCTTCGTGGTACTCAGGCAATTACAGCACTTTCAATACAGGAAGTTTTATGAACAGTTTAGACCATTCAATGAATGCCATGTCATCAACTTTTTACAGTTCATCCAGCAGCAGCGGTAGCAGTGGTGGTAGTTTCGGCAGTGGAGGCTCTTCCGGTGGCGGATCGGGAGGCGGAGGTGGCAGTAGCTGGTAAAAATTTGAGGATTATATATGTTGGCATTGGGATTAGCAATAACAGCGGGTGCCCAGGCTAAAGGTTCTTTAAGAAGCTCTTACCAAGAGCAAAAGTAATAGTGGTATCGCCATCCTATTATGACTATACTCCGGCATTTGGATATAAGTATTCACCTTTTTTCAACCCATACAACAGCGCTTTCTACAGCCCTTTCAACGATCCTTTTTATCGTTCAAGAAACATAGAAACAACACCTTCCCAACTGCAGCTGAAGATAGATGAGATAAGGAACAACTATTCTTACCAGATATCTACTGTACGCCACGATAAAACTGTAAATGGTACAGAAAGAAAGCAAAGGATACGGGAACTGAAACATCAACGAGAGAGTGCAATCATAGAAGCTAAGGGTAACTATTACAATGCCGAAAGAAAAACAAACAGCTAAGATCATTAAAAAGCAAAGCCTCGCAAACACGAGGCTTTTTTTATTCTATTCTCCGACCATTGCTTTTAAACTCATTGCGTTTTCGAAAGCATTACCCATTGTATTATTAAAGTAAGCATAAACGTCCTTTCCATCGTGAAGTAAGCTCTCTATCTTCTCAGCCTGTTCTTCAAGAAACTCAATACTATAGCTGCCTCTATAATCACCCTTCGGCCCATGAAACCTGAAATAGATAAACCCCACTGCTTCATTAAACTCTAAATTCTTTGACTTCGGCATATCATGTAAAACGATTGAGGCGTTGTATCTGTAAGAAGCCGGTATGTTTCACTGCTATACCATGTTACGCTTCTGAACTCTATTGCTTTGCGCCATTGATTTTCATGATCCAATTTATGAAGTCTTTGTAAAATCTGCTCGAGTTGCGTACTGCAATCTGCGGTGATGCTGCCAGGAAATTGAACAAGCAGGCAGCCCTTCTTATTTGCAATGTAATTTGCCGTGCTAAAAAAAATGTCAATATTCTCAAGGTTGATATTCAGTTGTTTTACATGAGTGACTTCCCACCATAATTTTAGGGTGAACTGGAAGTCGGTCGGAACGTCACATAGCCACTTCTTAAAAGTTGACTGCCTGGGAATTTTATAAAATGTGCTATTTACTGGTCTCAACTCGTTAGTTTAAGCTATGCACTTTAGTGCAAGGCTTTAGCTTCTACAAACATCTAACAATATCGCTTAGATAAAAAAACGAAAAGACCGGCGAAGCCACCATAAGGACTTTCAGTCCAAAAATAACCTATGGATTTCCAATCCATAGTATTTTAAGTTCAAGTGTATTAAACAATGAGGCGTAGTAATTAAGGCGGCTTGATAGCTTAAATTCATTAGGGAAAGACTCCTTTGTGCCTGGAGTGACAATGCCACTTGTGCCGATCCTAAAAATCCCTCTGCTTTGGTTATTCATTAGTTCAACTGCGAATACATTGCTACTTCACAAAAGCCTACTACTCAAGTCCCAAATGTTCTATGAACGTTAGCTTTTCAACGGCTGCCCAACCGCGATAGCACAATCGTGACCAGGCTGACCATGCGCCGGGTTTAATTTAGCAGTTCCGGCTGCATTGATTGCGGGCTTGGAAAGGGTAGGAAAGAGTTGAGTAGCTGGTGCAGCTTGCTGAACATCCTTTACCACTGCGGCGGGAGGCGACGTTGGAGTAGCGGATGCTGTTGGCTGAACTTGTTTTACAGGCGAATTAAGTGGAGCGCCTACAGCTATATCACATCTATGTCCCGGCTGTCCATGTGCAGGATTTAGTCCGATTGTTCCGCTTGCATTGGCAGCAGTTGTAGAAAAGACCGGAGAGGTTTGAGTAGCGGGTGGAGATTGTTGAACCTGCTGCACACCTGAAGTAAGTGGAGCGCCAACAGCTATTTCACATCTATGTCCCGGTTGGCCGTGTGCAGGATTGAGTGCTCCAATACTATTTCCTGTACCGGACTGAACAGGGATTGAAGGAAACATTTGTGGAGTTCTTGTTCCGGTTGTCTTATTTATGTTGGTAAATACACTTTTATTAGCATCGCCGGCAACCGGGTAGGTAATGGGTTTCGCAGTAGAATTAGTTGGATCATTTTGATACCCGTTTGCCTGACAAGCGCTTAAAAAAATGATGGCGACAATGCAAGCAGGTAATAAATTCTTATTCATGTTTTAAACTATTTGGGGAGGCTAAATTACTAATTACTAACAAATCAAATGTTATAGGTAACCCAATTGATTTTGTTGTTGCAGGTATAAACTCTCAGGTTACTTTGAAATGAAAAGATAATGATTTTCAGGGCTTCTTCCCCCGTTAGGGAAAACTTTAAGGTTTTCCTATGTCTGCGTAGGCGGCACTATTTTTCATTTCAATAGTTAACCTGCATTTACTATTATTAAATTGGTATTAGAAGCGCTCATCCCTATTTATAAAATAGCTATGAAAAAATATACTGCGCATTTTGTTTGTAATGGTTACACTCCTCATAATCACTTTGGGCGTTTTATATTTGGTTTCCGGCGGCCTTCGGTAATCCTCAATCATGTCAGAATCCAAAAACCTCACTGATTCTTATATCGGCTTGTTATAATTCCAGGCAAAATAGTACTGATGTAAAAGAACCGGTAACACAGAGTGAACCGAAAACCCCAGAATCGACTGCAGTGGCCAATACTTTGGGTATAAAAATTCCTGAATCAACCGATCCTGAACTGAATGATTTTTAAGGCCTGCAATTATGCCTTTACTGCCCTCACCGTAATGAGCGCCTCATAATCACGGTCTTTAAAGTCAAGTTCTTCTGTAGTAATATCTTCTGCTGCCATGCCGTACAAGCACATTACCGTGCGCCTCCACCTGCACATTGTTGTGCCCAAATAAGTCGCCAAATAGCCGTTGAACCGTTGCGCTGGTAAAACGCCAGTAGTCGCCCCAGCGATCCATATCATAGCGGCAGATCGGGCTAAGCGAGGGGAGTGTGCCAAGAAGCACGCCGCCGGGCTTTAGTATTCGGTGAAGCGTGCTAACAGCAGCGTTAATATCGTAGATAAACTGCAGTGTTTGGGTAATGATGATACAATCGAAACTGTTGGATGGGACGTGATTGGCATTGGTAAGGTCGGCAATGATCGTTGGCTTAGAATCAGGATGGTCTTGATCAAGCACTTCAGAGCTTGATGCGATAGTTCCTGCTCCTACGGGTGATGGCAGTCTTAGAATCAGGATGGTCTTGATCAAGCACTTCAGAGCGGGATACACGCTCGCCACCAAATTTTTTGGTATAGCGGTCATCTCCAATCTCAACAACATGACCTTTAATGTCGCCTGCATATTGACCAAGAAACTTTTCTATATAGTAACGGTCAATCGGCTGTCCGCGATCGTAGCCAAACGACCGGGTGAGTGGCTCTAACCTTTTAAGATCACCAAAACTAACTTTTCCCACAGCCGGTGTTCCTTGTTCTTGCTCCCTGCCAGATATTTGTTTGTTCGCCATAACTCTTTTTTACAACAGCATATAATTTTTGCACCAGCAAGATGAATGTTTGTATTATAAGGTTTTAAGTCTTTTTAAAGAACGACTAAAGGCGCTGTTTAAACACTTACAAGCTTTTAAAATTACATTATCCTTTAAATGCTGCTTATTGTATTTGCATTAAAAGTATTATAAACCTAACCTTGTAAAAGTGATAGTATGACATAAAAAAACCCGCAATAGCGGGCTTTTATTAAAATCAAATTTTACTTTTCTAATCGAAAGCTTTTTTAATACCATCACCTATATCTTCAGCTTTATCTTTTACTTTCTCCCAAAGATTTTTGCCATCATCTTCTACGTCCTCCGCTTTATCCTCTATTTTGTCTCCCGCCCTATCCAACTTGTTACCTAAACGATCAGTAGCATTTTCCGCCTTGTTTCCAAGATTACTGGTAGTATTGCTTACTTTATCGCCAAAATCGTCTGCTGCATTCTCTGCTTTGTTTCCTAAATTATTGGCGCCCCTGCTTACGTCACTACCAAAGTTATCTGCAGCATTCTCGGCCCGGTTACCTAAGTTACTTGCAGCATTTCCTGCCTTGTTGGCAAGATGATCAGTAGTATTTTCTACTCTTGATGCACCTTTAGAAATATCATTACTTAAATCATCATTCAAATCTGAAGTACGGTCTAAATTATTTGTGTCTGACATTACATTTAATTTTAAAGATTAAAAATTGAAAACCTCAAATCAGTTTAAAACTTTAAAAAGATTTTTTTATTGGATAAAACAACTATGACAGCTACTAAATTATTACTCCTGTTGCTTTCTAAGCACTTACTGTATTAAAGTTTAAGGGTTAGTGGTAATGAAGTTTGCGCTGCTTAAACACCATTTTGAATATGTAGAAACACTTTCCCGCAATGTGCTATAGTCACTCCTGTCATATACAGCTTTCTCATAGGCTGCAAACATACCAGCTTTCCAGAACAAATCCGGTGGTTGTAAGTTATCTGAAGTATTACTAACGCTGTAGCCCACAAATAACGCTTGTAGCAACCCTCCGATAATATTCATCTCCTGTAAAGCCTGCCCTGTTGTAATATGGTCGGTGTGATCGTTTGGATTTGCGACCGTATCTGGGTTTAAGTAGTTTATCCATGCATTAGATATGCCTCTACTTTCATAATGAATGATATCCTGAAGAGTAATATAAAAGTCTGACCAACTGTTGTAGGTAGCTGAGTTGTCTATGGTAGTGATAGTACTGATCTGCCCGCTTCTAAGCCTGGAAAGACTCTGATAATGGTGAAGAGAGAATCCATTACCATCAAGGTTGCCATCAGGCAAGCGAAGAAAATAACAGGTAGCGTTATTTGCTAAATAGTAGTTGATCGTATGCTCGTTAAATTCTTTTGTGCCGCTTGATTCTAAGAGAGCTACGTGAGGAGCCAGGCAGAATCGAAGGGAACTTTTTAACCCTTCCTCCCGTGCTGTCCAATACGTTTCACCCAGACCTGCGTCCCCGGCGGTGGTAATGATGAAGACAACTTTACTACCTGTCTCTACAAGATCGTTATAAGCATTTGGCTGCATAAAAAGTTGCCAATCGTCTGCATGTGCAACTACATAGAAGGAAATTTTAGCAAGTTGTTCATCAGGCATGCAAGAGCTTTTTCCGTTTTTTTAAGGTGATGCCAGGTTATAAACATACTACTATTGAACTTGTATGTACCCTGATTTTAATCTCGACACTACCCTTTCAAATTGTTGAATGATGCTCTGCTATCTATCTCTTTAGGCATTGTGCTGTTGTTAGTAAATGCATGTCCGTTAACACCGGGAAAAGCTATATGACTTAGCATATCTGCAATGCGCCGGGTATTTGTCCCAACGTCAAAGTGCTGTTTCACCCGGCCACGGGCTGCAACTTTCATACCTTGCAAACGGTTAGGCTGGTCAAGTAGTTGGATAATTCGGAATGCTATGCCCTCCCAATCGCCGGCCCCTGCAAGAAAGCCGGTTCTCTCATTCTCGATAATCTCGGGCACACCGCCGACTGCAAGCCCAACAGTTGGACATCCGCAAGCCATCGCCTCCAGCAGCACGAGTGAGGTACCATCACTGCGGGAGGTATGTACCAACAAGTCGAGTGCAGGATATATATCTACAGTGTTAGTGCACCAACCAACGAAATGAACATGCTGCTCCAATTGCAAATGCACGCACATTTTCTCAAGCTTATTTCGCATCACTCCATCACCTACTACCACAAAGTGCACATCGGGCCGCACCTGGTGAACCTGGTCAACAGCACGGAGGAACAGATCAGGCCCTTTCTCATGCTCCAATCTGCCAACAAAACCAACCAGGGGAGTGCCAGGCGGTATATTGATCTTATTTCGAAGCTCGTCACTAATACGATCAGGAGTGAACAGTGCAGTATCCACACCGTTGCGAACCAGATTAACCCGCTCTGCTAACACGCCCATTGCCAGAGCCTGGGTGTATCCCTCCTGGCAATTAGTGAGCAAATGTGACCCTACAGCCCTCGTTATTCCCAACTCCTGCGAGGACATATTCATTCCATGAAGGGTTGCGACCACAGGTTTATTTATCAGGCAACCGGCTAATCCGGCGAGTATGTGCGCTTTAGGCATGTGAGCATGCAGGACATCTATTTTGTGGAGGCGGGCAACCTCAACCGTTAGTTGGATTGAGCGCCAGGCTGGGTCATCAGTGATTGGCGTGATATAAACGTTCTCAACTCCCAACTGTCGCAATGAAGCGGTAAACGGGCTTTCATAAGGGCAAATACAAGTTAACTTAAATTGATTTGCAGGCAGGTGTGAGATAAAATTTTCAATATAGTTCTCCATGCCTCCCTGACCTGCGTTTCCAATAACTTCCAGAACGTGAATACGACCGTCACCATGACCTGCTAAAGAAATAGATTTCATATACTGTTCCCCATTATTATGAGTTGTGTCAGACAAGGTGCATCCATTTCCTGCCTCCTTCCTCATCCTGAGGGACTAAATTGCAATTTACATACCACCCAAAATAGAGCTACATGACCGATCTTAAGTAACATCATAACTCCAGCTTAACTATCTCAGGCTCATGTGGAATTTTCGTTTGCTGAAATGAGAATATTTTTTCAAATACCAGACATAGCTTGTGTTCCTATTTGCCGCCCGTAGTTGTGCTTAAAAATACTACGAACAGCGGTTTTAAATCTTTGTCTACCTGCTTGTTTACCCCATCTTATCACTAATGAACTTCCACAAGCCCAAGAACGCTTTTACATAAACAAAAAAAGTTAGTGAACCCTTTTTCACTAAACTTCTTTCAACCCTCCCACAGCAAGGAAGGATTACAAAGGCTTTTACCAACTGTTTTTTTAGCATATACCATAATTAGGTATAGGTTTAGAAGAGACGGGAAGGGCTCCATTGAAAGAGTCAAATACTACGTGTTTTTTACGACCACTCTTCAAGATATGTTTTTCATCCTTTGATGACCAATTATAAAAAACCCTGATAGATTTATGATTAGCGTTAAATCCTCTTTCATTCTCTACTCCCTGTACTTACTCCTACACTCAGTGCTAATAACTTTCCAACTCCTTACGCCTGCGCAGTAGGTCCTCCAAAATTATACGGAATTTCAACCTGCTCTAAATCCTGAATCGTTCCATTAGCGGATTCATACCTATTTACATTATCTTCTAAAGCTTTTAAAAATCTTTTTGCATGCATTGGAGTAAAAATAATGCGGCTTTTTACTTTGCTTTTAGGAGTGCCCGGCATTACGTTCACAAAGTCTATTACAAATTCTGCATGGCTATGTGTTATTATTGCTAAGTTGGCATAACTGCCTTCCGCTACTTCTTCGCTTATTTCAATGTTAATTTGGTTGTTAGGTTGTGGATCGGCCATGGAAAAAAAGTTGAAAGTCAAAAATAAGGATATATATAAAGATTGTAAGTGTAAACATAAGTTTTCTAAACTTATGGTCGTTAAACGTTAAGTATAGTAGATAGGTTAAGTATAAAATAAAGATGCGGCCAGTGAGGTGGCTTCTTTGAAAAAGGGGAGAGATTTATAATTTATTCCAATATAATTTAGTAATTATTTTATCAACTTCAATTGAAGTTGAAGCAGCCTTAAAAATTCTCTGTATTAATATTTTGCTCGTCGTTATTATATCTAATATGAACCGGAGAAGCTGCAAGTACGTTAGACGGCACCATAATCACATCTGCACTTCTAAAGTTCATTTGCTGCATTTAGTGCAGCAATGTCCGCATTTATTCATTTAAAAAGATCTGTGAAGATTGGCCTTTTGATCCCTGGTATTAGGAATAAAACAAGATTAAAAAAGCCGCCTCAATCTTAACTTTGAGACGGCTAGTACTTTTATAATTTGATAGAAAAATCTAATTAATCCACATCCCAAAAAACCCTGTTTTTGAAAACATCCACAGCTCCCTGAGCTTTTATATTTGCTTCGTTTGAACCTAATTCTGTATTTGGATAAAACAATCTTACAGGAGGAAGCTGAGTTGCAGAAGCTGATGCTGAAGCAGGAATTGGAGGATAGTTAGTTCTTCTATATTCACTCCATGCTTCAATACCTTCAAAATTAGCAAGGGCTATCCAATTTTGCAGCCATATTGCTTTTAATTTATCCGGTG
>JAABUN010002281.1_pt1 | contig 35113 bp, 39 predicted proteins | sample 5559311 | NCBI WGS metagenome assembly JAABUN01 (sample SAMN10711877, study PRJNA513370) | rock metagenome | isolation source: Antarctica rocks | place: Antarctica: Victoria Land, Siegfried Peak sud | reverse complement strand
GGTGCAGACGGGTGCGCTCCACACGCGGGTCCGGTAAGGCGTCAAAGGCGTCGCGCAACGCCAGGCAGACAGGACGGCTCGATTCGAGGGGCGCTTGGGAAGGGAGCGTAGACATACCATCAGCATAACCCCACCACAGCATAGCCCCACCACAGCATAGCCCGACCACAAACCCCTATTTAGATGCGCTCGCCCTGTCACCCGGCCCGCTTTGGCACCACCGACACGCGTGCTTTCGCGCTACTTTTCCATTAACGACTGGGCACGTTGCGCGTCAATGTCCACGCCCGGCCCCATCGTCGCGGAAACGGTGATCTTTTTCAGGTACCGGCCCTTGGACGAGGCAGGCTTGGCCTTGACGAGCGTGCCGATCAGCACGTTGAAGTTTTCCACCAACTGCTCGGTCGGGAACGAGACCTTGCCGATGGGCGCGTGGACGATGCCCGCTTTTTCTGCCCGATATGGAACGCGCGTCGCCTTCTTAATCGCGTTGACGACCTGCGTGACGTTGGTCGTGACCGTGCCCGACTTGGGATTGGGCATGCGCGGGCCGAGCGTGCGGCCCAAACGGCCCACGAGCGGCATCATGTCGGGCGTGGCGACGAGCACGTCGAAGTCGCGGAAGCCGTTCTGGATTTTCTCGATCAGGTCCTCGGCCCCGACGATGTCCGCCCCGGCCGCCTGCGCGGCCTCGGCGTTCGCGCCGCGCGCGAACACGGCGACCTTCTGGGTCTTGCCGGTCCCGTTCGGCAAATCCGTGGTGCCTCTCACGACTTGATCACCCTGGCGCGGGTCAATACCGAGCCGCACGGCGAGGTCAACCGTCTGGTCGAACTTGGTGCTGGCGGCTGATTTGACGAGTTCGATGGCTTCGAGCGGGTCGTACGCGCGCTTGGCGTCCACCTTCACGGCCTCGGCCTTGAAACGCTTGGAAACGATGTGCTTGCGGTCTTGTTTACGCATGGTTTTGCTCCTTAACCCTTGATCTCGACGCCCATCGAGCGGGCAGTCCCTTCGATGACCTTCATCGCGCCCTCAACGTCGTTGGCGTTCAGGTCAGGCATCTTAGTTTCAGCGATCTGGCGCAACTGGGCCTGGGTCATCGCGCCCACTTTGGTGCGGTTGGGCACGCCGGACCCGGCCGTGATGCCGAGCGCCTTTTTGATGAGGTCGGCGGCCGGCGGCGTCTTGGTGACGAAGGTAAAGGAGCGGTCGTCGTAGATGGTGATCTCGACGGGCACGATGGAGCCGATCATGTCGGCGGTCTTGGCGTTGTAGCCCTTGATGAACTCCATCATGTTGATGCCGTAGCCGCCCAGGGCGGGGCCGACGGGCGGCGCGGGCGTCGCCTTGCCCGCGTTGATCTGGAGTTTGACGACTCCAACGACTTTCTTTGCCATTTTTCTATCCTTTCGGCCTGTTTTTTACAAGCCTTAGTAGTGGTAGCGACGTGTCGCGGCCCGCCGGGATTAGCCGGCGGGCCGCACTTCGTCTCCTACATTTCCTTTGACGAACTAACTGATCTTTTCGACCTGGTTGAAGTCGAGTTCCACGGGCGTGTCGCGGCCAAAAAGGGAAATAAGCACGCGCAGTTTTTCGCGGTGGTCGTTGACCTCCTCGATCTTGCCCGTGAAGTCCGCGAACGGCCCGCTGTTGACGCGCACGACCTGGTTCTTTTCCCACGTCAAACGCGGGCGCGGGACCGTGCCGAGCATAGCTTCCTTGATCGGAGCGACTTCGCTCTCCTGGAGCGGGACGGGCTTGTTACCCGACGAGACGAAGCCGGTCACGCCGGTCGTGCTTTTGACCAGGTACCAGGTGGCGTCGTCCAGGACCATGTCAATCAAAACGTAGCCGGGGAAGACTTTGCGCTTGACCTCGGTTTTCTTGCCGTTGCGGTTGCGCATCTCGCTGTCGGTCGGGACAAGGATTTCAAAAATCTTGTCGTGCAGGTTCATGCTCTGCGCCCGACGCTCGATGTTGGTCTTGACCTTGTTTTCGTGGCCGCTGTAGGTGTGAACGGCGTACCAGTGTCGCTGCATGGAATTAAAACCTACTTGCCGAAGCCGAGGAAGCGGGCGGTCAGCCAGCCCAAAGCGCCGTCGAGCGCGCCGACGTACACGGCGGTGATGAAGATGACGCCTAAGACGACCTGCGTGAGGCGCGTCAGTTCGGCCCGGCTGGGCCACTCCGCCTTTTTGAGTTCCGAGCGAACGCCCTTCAGGTACTCGACCAGGTCAAGGTTGCCGCGCGTCCGCACGGCGGCGGCAGGTCCGGCCGGGCCGGGCGGGGTAGGTTTGGGGGACATCGTGTTAGCCATCGGCTTTTCCTCAAGGTCGAACCGGCAAAAACAGGTCAAAAAAGAACAGGGTGCGACCTGCGCGCCCCTGTTCACTTGGCAATTTATCATTCGGTCGGTCCGCTGTCAAGGCGCGGCGGGCACGCTCAGAACGACCGCCCGGTCAACCGATGTGGCCGTTTTGTCCTCTCCGGTCGTGGACTTGCCGCCCACGGCGAGGATGGTTCCGCCCGGCAGCGGCACCAGGATAAGATCGTGGGCGGCAAAGGGCAGATCGGGCAGCGCGGCCGTCCAGCGGTTCGTTTTGGGATCGTAAATCTCGGCCGTGGGCGTGGTCGCCTTGCGAACGTCGGACCAGCCGCCGGCAACGAGCACGCGGGCGTCGGGCAGCGAACAGGCGTCGTGCGCCATTCGACCCTCGGTGAGCGGGGCGGCGTCCGTGAACGTGCCGGTTTTCGGGTCGAAAAGTTCTGCCATCAGGGCCGAGACGCCCTTGCCCGCCCCGCCCGCGATGAGCACGCGGCCGTCGGGAAGCAAGGTTGCGGTCGGGCGGTCGCGGGCGGTTCTGAGCGGCCCGTTGGTTTGCGTGAACATCCCTGTCTTGGGGTCGAAGAGTTCGGCAGTCGCCAGTGTTTTGTCTGGTTCGCCGACGCGCCACGACTTACCGCCGACCACGAGAACGCGGCCGTCGGGCAGGCGCGCGGCGGCGTGCCCGAAGCGGTCGCCCAGAAGCAGGCCGACCGTCGCCGTGAACGTGTTTGTTTTGGGGTCGTAGGTTTCGGCCGTCAGCAGAGTGGTGCGTTTTTTGAGCGACAAACCTCCGACAAGCAGCACGCGACCGTCGTCGAGAGTCGTAGCCGTGAACAGTTCGCGCCGGTCGTTCAGGCGGCCCGCTGTCGCGCTCCAAGTATTCGTTTGTGGGTCGTACACCTCGGCCGTGTCGAGTGTGAGCCGCTTTTCGGAAAAACCGCCGGCCACGAGAACCTTGCCGTCCGGCAGGAGCGCGGCCTGGGCGAAGTTGCGGTCCTCGGCCATCGAGGCGGCGGGCGCAAACAGGCCCGTTTTCGGGTCCCACAGGTCGGCCGAGCGGAGCGTGTCTTTTTTGGCGAACGAGTAGCCGCCGGCAACGAGCACGCGGGCGTCGGGCAACCGGGTCGCGGTCGCGGCCCAGCGACCGTCGCTCATGAGGGCGCCGGGGGCGAGGGGGAAAAGAACGGCGGCGGCCGAACTAATCCAGATCAAAAAAGCGGTCCGGCGGGTTCTGGCCCGCGTAAAAGGCGGACGGCCGCGCCCACTTGACGTGGCCGTCGGCCCACAATACGTTCGCGCCCTGGCTGTGAACGGGGTTCGGGCGGCCCCAGCAGTGCGCGTTTTTTTCCGACGGCGGGAGCAAAAACTTGCCGTCGTCGCCGCACCAGCTGGCCGCGATGCTCGATTTCGCGTCGGTGAGCAAAACGGTTTCGGAGGGCTGCGTGATGGCGGCGAGCGATACCGCGCTGTGGCCGTTCGCGTTGCTGAAATTGAGCGCGAAGTCGGTCAGGTAGCGGGCGTTGTAGCCGAAGTGAGTGGTGATGCGCCCGCCCGCGTCCGCGTTCTTCACGCCGCTGCTGGGACAGTGCCAGATGTTCTTGTTTTTGGCGTACGGGTCGGTCAGGTCGTGCCAGGTGAAGAAATCGGCGTCCGAGGTGGCGTAGGCGGCGAGCGGGAGCCGTTCGTCGTAGTCCTGCACGTACATCAGCACGGCCGTGCCCAGGTTGCGCAGGTTGGAGGCGCAGGTCGTTTGCCGCGCCTTTTCCCGCGCCTGCGCGAAGACCGGAAACAGAATGGCGGCAAGCACGGCGATGATGGCGATCACGACGAGCAGTTCAATGAGGGTGAAAGCCGCTTGGCGGCGGCGCGGGCGAAACGAAAAAAACAAGGGGACTTTCCTGTCTAAGTATTTCAAACGGCTGCCGCGCGCGTGCCCACATGAGCGAGCGCGGCCAGGGTTTCGTTGTCCGTACGGGGCAGTTGGGGGCAGCAGTTTCCGCCGGACGGGAAAAGTTTGCCGGGGTTCAGCAGGCCGTCGGGGTTGAAGACCGAGCGGATTTTCGCCATCGTGTCCAGGTCGTCGGGGGAAAAGACGAGCGACAAAAACTCCTGCTTCTCGATGCCGATACCGTGCTCGCCGGTGAGCGAGCCGCCGGCCGCGACGCAGGCGCGCAAAATGTCGCCGCCGGCCGCTAAGACGCGCTTGACTTCCTCCGGGTTGCGCTCGTCGAAGAGCACGCACGGGTGCAGGTTGCCGTCGCCGGCGTGGAAAACGTTGGCGATGCGAAGATCGTATTTGGTGGCGATGTCGGCGATTTGGCGCAGGACTTCAGGGAGTTTGGTGCGGGGCGCGACGCCGTCCTGGGTAGCGCAGGACGGGGCGAGGCGGCCAATCGTGCCGATGCTTTTTTTGCGGGCGGTCCACAGTTTGGCACGCTCGTCGGCATCTTTGGCGGTGCGGACGCTGAGGCTGCCGCCGTTTTCGCAGATCGTTCGTATCCGGTCGGCCTGCCGGTCAATGCCCGCCTCCGGCCCGTCCACCTCGATCAGCAAAACCGCACCCGCGTCGGTCGGCAGGCCCAGTTTGTAAGTCTCCTCGACGACCCGCAAAATCGTTTTGTCAATCATCTCCAGCGCGGCGGGCAAAATGCCGGCCCCGATGATTTCGGAAACGAGGTTGGTCGCGTCGTCAATCGTGGAGCACACGGCGAGCAGGGTACGAACGGCTTCGGGCGCGCGCACGATATTCACGGTCGCCTCGGTCACGATGCCGAGCGTGCCCTCCGACCCGACCACGATGCCGACCAAGTCGTAGCCCGCATCGTCAACGCTCATCTCGACGATTTCGCCGTCGGGCAAAACGACCTGCACGGCCCGAATGTGGTTAACGGTCACGCCGTACTTGAGCGTGTGCGGGCCGCCGGAGTTGTTGGCGATGTTGCCGCCCAGCGTACACGCCCCCTGCGAGGACGGGTCGGGCGCGTACAGGTAGCCGTCGGGGGCGACCGCCTTTGTCAGTTGAATGTTGATCGCCCCGGCTTGCGCGCGCAGCCGCCGGTTCGGCAGATCAACGCCAAGAACGCGGTTCATGCGCGACAAACAGACCAGAACCTCGTTCGGGTGGGCGAGCGCGCCGCCAGCAAGCCCGGTCCCGGCCCCTCTCGGCACGAGCGGCACGCCGTTCTGATGGCACAACCGGGCGACAGCGGCGACCTCCTCGGTCGTGCGGGGCAGTACGACCACGCCGGGCAGGGCTTTTTCAAGCGTGTAAGCGTCGAAGGCGTAGACATGCTTTTGGGCGTCGGTCGCGCGCAGGCCGTCGTCGCCGACCACGGCGCGCAGTTGTTCCAAAAAGGCAGGGTTCATCAAAACTCCACGAGGGATTGAAATCCCTCGACAACTTACTCGATCTCGAACAGGTCGGCCACGCGGCAGGCAAAGCCGGGCAGCAAGTCGCCGCCGGTGATTTCGTCATCCGCTTCCAGCGTTGCGCTGTCATCGGGCGCGCGGAACACGATCACGCGCCGCGCGTCGGGGAACAGGTGCCAGACCTGTTCGGCTCCGGAGGCGAAGTATTCGCGCACCTTGCGCTGCATGTCGGCGCGCTCCTCGGACGGCGAGATGATCTCGATGCACAGGTCGGGGGCCGCATCGCCGAAGCCTTTGTTCGGCTTCTGATCGGGCAGCCGCTCCTTGCGCGTGAAGGAGATATCCGGGCAGCGGACGTTGCGCGACGCCATACGGAAGCCGGCCTGCCCAATGGTCACGAAGCCGCACCCCTTGGTATACGGCCGCAAGGCGAAGACGAGGTTGCCCGCGATAACGTCGTGCAGGAAACTGGTCGGCACTTCTTTGAGTTCTCCGTCCACGAGTTCGTACTTGCGGCCGTCGTCGGGCAGGCGCAAAAACTCGTCCTCGGTCAGGCGGCGTCCGGTAAGCACAGCGGGAACGGTCGGGTGGGGAGCGATTGCCATGATCGTTTGGTCGTTCTTTCCGGGAACCCAGTAAGGGCGCTCGTGCGCGCGCGCGCGTGGCCCCATTATAACGCGGCGGCTGACGCGCTCGCGGCTGACGCGCTCTCAGGCGTCGCCCATGACCAAACCCTCGATGGTGTGGGCCTGCACGATAGGTTCGAGGTCGCCGTCCACGACGCGGCAGGTCAGATGCCGCTTGAGGGATTCGGGCAACGTGTCGTAGTAGGCGCGGGTGAACTGCAAGTCGTGCCGCTCGGCGTTGATCGCCCCCGGCGCGTCCACGCCCAGCACGAGCGCGGGGCGGGGTTTGTCCGAACGGTTGGCCGTGCCGCGGTGGATCGTGAGCGCGGAGCGGGCCGAGATGTCGCCCATTCGGGGCATTTTTTGCCGCGCGCGCTCCTGGTACCGCCCGTACAGCGCGCGGGGCGGAAACATGCCGTGCTCGAAGCCGTCGGGCGCGTCCCACTGCGTGCCGGGCGCGATCTCGAACGGTCCCATGTCCTCGAACACGTCCACGCTCGTCAGGTTAAAGGCGAGCGAGTTGAGGCGGCGGCCGATCAGCGTTTCGTCGGGGGCGGGAAAGTCGCGGTGCCAGGGCTGGTTTTGCGCGCCTGGCAGCGGCACGTCGAAGCCAATCTCGACGATCTTGTAATCGGGGCCGAGAACGGCTTCGGAAACCGCCGCGACCCACGGGTGGATGGCGAGGTCCACGAAGCCGCGAAGGCGTTCGGGGTGAATCTCGACGTAATACCGCTTCGGACCGCGCCCAACCGCGCCGCCCGGACGCTTCAAAGCGTCCTCGAACAGAACGGCGACGTCTTCGTCCAGCAACCGCACCCAGTCGCGCGAAAACGCACCCTTCAGGCCGATAATTCCATCCCCGTACAGGCCGCCCAAAATGGCGGCCGCATCAAACGGCTTTGGGGCATCCGCCCCGCTCGCTGCATTCATCAGGAGGGCTTTCTTGGCGCTTTGGCTTGCTCAGGAAACGCGGCTCAACCTCGAACTGATTGGCAAACCAAACCGAATGCGAAGTAGTCGCGCATCTTGCGCGCCCGCCCGCAGCGCGCGTTCCCATTATAGCGTGGCGATAACGGCACGGGCACGGACGACTTGCGTTCGTCGCGCGCCGTCGGCTTCGAGCGATGCCGGCTTGCGGGCAAAGGGAACGTTGTTTCTCGTTTCAAACGCCGTAACGTGAATAACGTAAATAACGTAAATAAAGTGGCGGTGTTTTGCGGACGTGATAGGCTGAACCTGTGCCTGCGGCGAACGCGACTCTCCGTTCGCCGGTATTCAACCCACAGTTTCAGTGCTTTCTTCCGGCCTCATCCCCGTGCTTGAACCCTGTTTCTTTGTGTTTGCGTGCTGCGCACATATTCAACAACGAGGGTCCAGCGGGAGACGGTTATGCGAATCTACGTGGGGGGAATCTCCTACAACACCAACAACGACGGGCTGCGCAATTTGTTCGCCGAAGTGGGCGAAGTCACCGACGTTCACATCGTCGAGGACAAGTATTCGGGCCAGTCGAAGGGTTTCGGCTTTGTCGAAATGCCCAACGCGGCCGAAGCGCAGGCGGCGATTGCGAAGTTCAGCAACTTCAACTTTGACGGACGCCCCCTGACGGTCAACGAAGCCCGGCCGCGTGAAGAGCGCAGCGGCGGCGGTGGTGGCCGTGGCGGCGGCGGTTACGGCGGCGGCGGCGGCGGTCGCTACTAAGCATTAGCGCGCATTGAGCGACGCGCCAACGAGCGCGCGCGCGCCGCGCGGCGCTTCCGGAGACACATCAAGCGAACGGGGCGGGGACTGTCATGGTCCCCGCCCCGTTTGCGTTTTTCCGGTCCCGCGTTCGCGCGGCGGGCGTCACGCCGTTTTCCCCTTGGTGCCCGGGCGCGCAAGCAGACCCAGACGGCGCAGCAGCGGCGACATGGTGATGCCCTGCACCACAATCGAAAAGGCGACCACGCCGAACGCGACGGCGGTGATCTCGTCGCGCCGGGGCGTATTCGTCGGCAGGCCGAGCACGAGTGCAAGCGCGAGCGCGCCGCGCAAACCGCCCCAAAACAAAACGTGCTGGTGACGCGCCTCGATGCGCCACCGGGAAAAGCGGAGCAGCGCGCACAATGGATAAACGGCCGCCGCCCGGCCCAGCGTGACTACGGCAATGGCGAGCGGCATGACGAACCCGGAAAACGGTTCGCGCGCCACCCGAATGCCGATCAGCAGAAAAATGAGTGAGTTGGCGACGAAGCCCGCGTATTCCCAGAAGGACGTGACCGCCTCGTGGCCCCGATCCGAAAACGAGCCGAGGCTGCCGACGTTGCCCAGCAGCAGCCCGCAGGCCAGCGTCGCCAGCACGCCGCTGAGATGAAAATGCTCGGCCAGCAGGAACGAACCATAGGCGGCAACCGTCGTGAACGTAATCTCGATCAGGTGGTCCTCGGTCTGCCCGGCCAGCAGCAGCGCGGCGCCGCCCACGATCAGCCCGCACAAAATGCCGCCCCCGATGGAAAGCAACAGATTCAGCGCAACGCCGCCGGGCGTCAGGGTTTGCCCGCCCACGGTGACGGCGAGAACGAGGCCGAAAAGCACCGCCGCCGTTCCGTCGTTGAACAGGCTTTCGGCTTCGACCAGAAGGCGCAGCCGCCCGCGCAGCCCGGCCTCCTTGAACACGGCGATGACCGAGACCGGGTCGGTTGCCGCGATCAGCGCGCCGAACAAAGCCGCCGCGGGCCATTCCCAGCCCGCCGCGAAGTGCATCCCGGCCGCGGTCAGCGTGGCGGCCAGAAGAACGCCCCCGGTGGATAGCAGCAAAACGGGGGCAAAATCGCGCTTCAGGTCGGGCCACGGGAGGGCGAAGGCGGCCTCGAAGATCAGGGGCGGCAGCAGCGCGGTGAAGATCAGGCTTTTGGTGAGGGCAAAACCGGGCTGATAATGCGTCAGCGCGAGGGCGACGCCGGCCGCGACCAATCCGACCGTGTACGGGACGCGCAGGCGCTGCGCGACCATGGCGACCACGGCGGCGACCAGCAGCAAAATCTCAATGTGTTCGATGGGCGATAAAATCATCGGTTTTCCGTTCCCAGAATAATCAGCAAAAAGCCCCCGGCGCCGTTGCCGGAGGCTTGGTCGTTCGCCCCAAGGCTGCTCGGCTCGGCCGCCGAGTGGGTTGGCGTTATGGCGTGCTGGTCACGGCAAGGGCGGCGGCCCCGATGATGCCGGCCTCGTTGCGCAGCGCGGCGGGCACGATGGGGGCTTTGACAGTCAGAAGCGGGAGGAACTTTTCGCTTCTTTTGCTGACGCCGCCGCCGACGATGATCAGGTCGGGCCAGAAAAGCGCCTCCATTTTAAGCAAATACTTGTCCACGCGCTTGGCCCACTCGCCCCACTTGAGGTCTTCGCGCTCGCGGGCGCTGTCGGCCGCATAGGTTTCGGCGTCCTTGCCGTTCAGTTCGATGTGGCCCAGTTCGGTGTTGGGCAGCAAAACCCCATTCACGAACAAAGCCGTCCCGATGCCCGTGCCCAGCGTGATGACGAGCACCACGCCGCTTTGCCCCTTGCCCGCCCCGAAAGCCATCTCAGCCAAGCCGGCAACGTCGGCGTCGTTTGCCACCCGAACCGGGCAGCCGGTCGCGTCGGCGAAGAGTTGTTCGGCGTTCTGGCCGATCCACGACTTGTCAATGTTGGCGGCGGTGAGGGCGACGCCGCGCCGAAGCGCGGCGGGGAAGCCGACGCCGATTGGTCCTTTCCAATCGAAGTGGCGTACTACGTCGGCGACCGATTGGGAAATCGCCTGGGGGGTGGCGGGCTGGGGCGTTTCGACGCGAAAGCGTTCGGCGGTGAGCGCGCCGGTTTGAGCGTCCACGGGCGCTCCCTTGACGCCGCTGCCGCCGATGTCCATTCCAAATGCCTGCATGGGTTTGTCACTCCTCGAAGGTTGGCTGCAAGTTTATGCCGGTTCCGGTGTACCCGCGTCCGGTCCGTTTACGCGGCTTTGCTCGACGGGGCCGGCGGCGGCGACGGCGTCTTTGTACGCGGCGTTCAACGCATCTTCCCCGCTGCCGCACACGCCCAGGTCGCGCAGAAGACCGTCCTGAAGGCCGTAAATCCAGCCGTGAACGGTCAATCGCTGGTTTCGCGCCCAGGCGTCGCGCACGATGGTCGTCTGGCTGACGTTCACGGCCTGCTCGATCACGTTCAGTTCGCACATCCGGTCCAGGCGACGCGCGTCGTCCGTGATTGCGGCTAACTGCGCCTGGTGCTTGTTGCCCACGTCCTGAACGTGGCGCAGCCAGTTGTCAATCAGACCCAGTTTGTCGCCCCGCAGCGCCGCCTGAACGCCGCCGCAGCCGTAGTGGCCGCACACAATGACGTGGCCGACCTGGAGCACGTCCACGGCGAACTGCATCACGGAAAGACAGTTCAGGTCCGTGTGGACCACGACGTTGGCGACGTTGCGGTGGACGAACAACTCACCCGGCAGCCGCCCGACGATCTGGTTGGCCGGCACGCGGCTGTCCGAGCAGCCGATCCAAAGATACTGCGGCGACTGCTGGCGCGACAGCGTGGCGAAGAAGTCGGGGTGGCGCGCGGTGATGTCGGCCGCCCACGCACGGTTGCTGGCGAACAGTTCCGGCAGCGACGCTTCACCAGTCATGCACGGACCCGTCCGCCCGGCGCGTCGTGGGCAGGTAGGCGCGCTTGTACGGGTACTTTTTGGCGGCTTCCTCGTCCACGTCGCAGCCCAGGCCGGGCGCTTCGTTGGGCCACAAGCGGCCATCACGATATTGGGGTGCACCGGGCATGACTTCGTGAACGGCTTCGGGGAAGTGAACCATCTCTTGAATCCCGAAGTTCGGAATCGAAACGTCTACGTGGACGTTCGCGCTGTGCGTGGACGGCCCGATGTCGCCCGGCCCGTGCCACGCGGTCTGGATGCCGTACGGCTCGGCGAGCGCGGCGATCTTGCGCGCCTCGGTCACGCCCCCGATGTGGCCGATGTCGCAGCGAATAAAGTCAATCAACTGCTCCTGGAACAGCGTCAGGCACTCGTACTTGGAATGAAACAGTTCGCCCATCGCAATCGGCGTCGTTGAGGCCCCGCGCACGACGCGGAAACTTTCCTTGTGTTCAGGCCGCAGTGGGTCCTCCAAAAAGAACAGTTTGAACGGCTCTAATTCTTTGGCGAGGCGCGCGGCCTGAATCGGGTTCAGCCGCTCGTGAACGTCGTGGAGCAGTTCGATCTCGTCGCCCAGTTTGTCGCGCAGATGGGCGAAGAGTTTGGGCACGACGCGCAGATAGTTCGCCGGCTCCCAGTTGAGTTCGACGGACGGCAGCGCGCCGCCCTCGGCAAGCGGCCCGGCCGCCTCGCCGCCGCCTTTATCTAAGGGCGGCCCGCTCCACGTCGCGCTCGCCGCCTCCTTCGCGCCGCCCACGCCGTACGTTCCAACCGCTTCGGGCACGGCGACCTGAGCGCGCACGAAGCGAAAGCCGTTCGCCATTTTCTCGCGGATGCTGTCCTCGCAGGCCACGGCGTCCTTGCCGCCCGCGTGCGTGTAGCACCACGCCCCCTCGCGCGTCTTGCCGCCGAGCAGCGAGTACAGCGGCAGGTTCGCGCGCTTGCCCTTGATGTCCCAAAGCGCAAGGTCAACGCCCGCGAGCGCGGTCATCAGCACCGGCCCGCCGCGCCAGTACGTTCCGCGAAAAAGATACTGCCAGATGTCCTCGATGCGATCCGGGTCGCGCCCAATGAGCAGCGGCGCGATGTGGTCCTTGAGCGCGGACGCGACCGACAATTCACGCCCGTTGAGCGTGGCGTCGCCCACGCCGTACAGGCCCGGCTCGTCGGTCAGGATTTTGACCACGACGTAGTTGCGGCCGGGGCAGGTCACGATCACGCGCACGTCGGTGATTTTCATGGAAGCGGTTTCCTTTTCCGTGTTCACAGCCCCCTCCCCCTGCCCCTCCCCCGCGACGGGAGAGGGGTGCCTGTAGATGAGGCTCTTCACCTGCTCTGCGCGGAGCAAAGGAGGAATTGGTACCAGCCACCCCTCTCCCGTCGCGGGGGAGGGGCAGGGGGAGGGGGCCACGTCACGCGAAATTGTAGGCGGGCGCGCGCCGGGGTGTCAATCGCCGCCGCCCCCCCCGCCGCCATCACCTCCGCCCCCCCCGTCTCCGCCCCCACTGTCCCCGCCGCCGGAATCGCCGCCGAAGTCGCCGCCGCCCGCGTCGAAACTGCTGTCGAGCGCGTCGAAGCCGGCATCGAGGCTCCCGTCGAAAGCGTCCACGTTGTCGAAAAAGCCGAAGTCGCTCGCGCCCGCGTCGCCGAAGTCGAACGTTTCGGCGCTGCCGGGCAAAAAGTCGCCGACGCCGCCGCCAGGTTCATCGTGGCCGCCGCCCGCGTCGGAAACAGGCGCGTCGTAGCCGCCGCCGAAATCGCCGCTGCTGGACGACGTGCCGGAAGCCGATTGTTGTTGCTGCTGCTGTCGGCGCGCTTCGGCGATCTGGCCGTAGTGGGGCTGAAGTCCGTCCACGAGCAGGATGGTGCTGCCCAGTGCGACGGCGGCTCCGGCGGCCTGGAGCGGGTTGGTGGCGAACTGGCCGGGGAGCGTGCGTGCCCGTTCGAGCGTCGCTTCTAACTCACGCTTCGCCGCTTCGCCGGCCGGTGTGTGCCCGAAGCGGGTCACGGGAAACAGCCACAACACCTTTTCCTGACGCGCTTCCAGCAGGCCACGCGCCACGAGCGCGGGCACGACATAGTTTTTGCCGAAGCCTGACAGGTCCGGCCCGAAGCGGGCGCGGGCCGCCTTCGCCACGTCCGCCATCGCGGTCTCACCATTCGCTCCGCCCGCTCCGGCGACGAGTTCGCGCATGGCTCGCGCGGGCGGCGCGAGGTTCGCGGCCGGGGCGGGTCCGGCCATCAGAAACGTTTCCGTTTTGCCGCGCGCGCCGCCGGGCCGCTGCTCGACGCGCAGGACGCGCCGCGCGACCAAATCCTTGAGCGTCAGTTTGAGCGCGAGCCGGTTTTGCGGCTGCTGCGGGTCGAGCAGCGCGAGCGCTTCGGCCGGCGTGAGCGGCGTGGTGTTTGTTGTCGTCATGTGGGGTGCGTCCGCCTCCTTCTGGGTTCCTGGTATCGGTTCTCGCTGAGCAGACAGGTTTCCTATCTGCAAAGATGCGGCGGCGGCCGAGCCAAACGACAAAAGGAGGTTTGCGGGCGCGCGGCGAACGTGCGAATGGTACGCTACCGGTGGTAGTTTGACGGGCTGTTTGGCCCATATTTGGACGTGCCGCCCTCCGCTCCATGACACTTTCCACGCTTGCGCCGCCGCCCGGCCTGCCGCGCAACCCGTCGTTTTCCGGTCACGAAACGTTCGCGTTCCGCTACGCCTGGCTGAAAAAGGGCGTGGACGGTTTGCTGGCCCGGCCTGATGTTTTTTTGCGCGACGACGCGATGGTCGAACTCGGCGTGGGCAAAAACATGGTGCGCTCGATCCGTCACTAGTGCTTGGCGACACGCATTTTCCGCGAAGCCGAAGTGGAAGCCGGAAAGCGCGCCCGGCCGCTGGAATTGACCGAGTTGGGGAGGCGGCTTTTTGTGGAGCCGGGCTGGGACCCGTTTTTGGAAGACGATGCCTCGCTGTGGCTGATCCATTGGAACCTGGCGACGAACGCCGAGCGGGCGACGACCTGGTATTACGCCTTTAATCTGCTGAACGAGCCGGAGTTTTCGCGCGACGCGCTGATTGCCGCGCTGGCGCGCGTGGCGAAGGATAAAAACAGCCGGGCCTCCGACGCCTCGCTCAAGGCGGACGTGTCGTGCTTCGTGCGGACGTATGTTGCCATCAAGCGCGGGCCGACCTCGACCCTGGAAGAAACGCTCGACTGCCCGCTGACCACGCTCGGTTTGCTGGACGAGCGCGAGAACAAGCAGTACCGTTTTCGGGTGGGCGCGAAGCCGGGCCTCGCGCCCGCCGTGTTCTGCTACGCGCTGCTCGACAGTTGGGACCTGCGCCATTCGGGGCAGGGAACGCTGAGTTTCCGGGAAATCGTCCACGGTGAGGGCAGCCCCGGCCGCGTGTTCCGTTTGGACGAAGACGCCGTTCTTTCGTACCTGGACACGCTGGGCGACATCACGGGCGGCCGGCTGGTTTTCAACGACACCGCCTTGGTGCGGCAGGTCGCTCGGCGCGGCGAAGCGATCACGGGGAGCGAGATACTTGACGCTTACTTCAGCGCGCGCTAACGACACGGGCCGGGTGGCCGGAACGCCGCTCGCTGATCTGGTCGGCGTAGGGCGGCGCTTTCTGCGCTCGGTTAATCTGGAGCGTGATTTCTACACGCCCGACGCCCTCGCCGGTTACGTGCTCACGCCGTCCGCGTTTTCTACATTGGAACGGCTTTCGGCCTTTGTCGGGCAGCCGGGCGCGCGGGCGTGGACGATCACGGGCGCGTACGGCAGCGGCAAGTCGGCCTTTGCGCTGCTCGCAACCAAAGTGCTCGCCCTGCCTCGCGTGGGCGATGCCGCTTTTCGGGAACGGCTGCGCGCGCAGTCGCCTGCCTTGTGGGAACGGCTGGCCCTCAAAAGCGACGTGGGCTTCTGGCCGGTTCTCGTGACCGGGGCGCGCGAGCCGATGGCGCGCGCCCTGTTGCGCGGTTTGCGCCACTCATTGCGCCACTTGCCGGAAGGGGATGTTGTTGAGCGCGGGCTTGCGGAGACGTGGGAGTGGCCGTGGGAGCCGGAGGGCAGTTCGGCGCGCGACATTGCGGGCGTGTACGAGGACGCGGCGGCGTTGCTGCGCCGGCACGTTGCGGGCTGCAAGGGGCTGGTCGTGGTCGTGGACGAGATGGGCAAGTTTTTGGAATACGCCGCGCTCCACCCCGAAGCCGGCGACACGCAGGTTTTGCAGGAGATGGCGGAGCAGGCCGCGCGCAGTAAGGAAAACCCGGTCCTGCTCATCACGATCCTGCACCAGGCGTTCGAGGAGTACGCGAGCAAACTCGGCTCCGTTCAGCGCGTCGAATGGCAAAAGGTGCAGGGGCGTTTTTTGGACGTTGCATTTGGCGACAGCCCGGAAGAAACGCTTCGGCTGCTCGGACAGGCGATTGAGCAAAAGGAAAGCGCCCACGCGGACGCCTGCCTCGCGCCTGTGATTGCGGCGCAGAGGGAGGCGTGCCGGGGCCTGCGCCTAACGCCGCCGTCCGTGTCGGCGTCCGAGTTCCGCGATTTGCTGCGGCAAACCTTTCCGCTGCATCCGCTAACCGCGCTGATTCTGCCGTACCTGTTCCGGCGCTTCGGGCAAAGCGAGCGGACTTTGTTTTCGTTTCTGTCCTCGCAGGAGCCGGGCGGCTTTCAGGAGTTTTTGAACGGGCACATTCTCGCCCCGAACCAGACGCCGCTTTTTTGCCTCGATCATCTGTACGATTACGCGACCCGCGCGCTGGGCGCGTCGCTGTATTCGCACGGAAGCGCGAAGTTGTGGAGCGAGATCGAAGAATCTTTGTACCGGTTGCGGGACCGCGCGCCGCTGCTTTCGCGCATCGTGAAAACCATCGGGCTGCTGCAAATCCTGGGCGAGCAGACGCGCATCTTGCCGTCCGCCGATCTGCTTGTTTTCGCCCTCGGCAGCGAGACCGTGACCCCGCACGCGGTCGAAACCGCCCTCAATACGTTGAGCCGCGAAACCCTGATCGTGTACCGGCGCTTCCGCAACGCTTACCGGCTGTACGAAGGCAGCGACGTGGACGTGGAGACCGGGCTGCGCGAGGCGCATGCGTATTTGACGCAGGGGGCGGACAGCGTTGCGCTCGCGGATCAGGTCGGCGCGACCCCGCCGCTGGTCGCGCGACGCCATTCGTACGAAACGGGCACGCTGCGCTTTTTCGCCGTTCGCTGTTGCCGTCCCGCCGCGCTGGAAGCCGAAATCAGCGCGGGGCGCGGCACGGCGGACGGCCTGTTGCTGCTTTGTCTTGCCGCCGATGCTTCCGAAATCGCGGCCGTGGAAAATACGTCGCGCGCGCTGCTCGTCGCTCGCCCCGACGTGATTGTGGGCGTGAACGTGGAAACGCCGGCTTTGCACGAGGCGGCCACGCAGGTCGAATGCCTGCTCTGGGTTCAGGACAACACGCCCGAATTGAGCAAGGATAACGTTGCCAAGCGCGAGGTGCGGGAGCGGCTTCAGGACGCGACGAACGCCTTCAGCGAGGAATGGGACCGACTGCTTCGTCCGCGCGGGGCGTCCGAAGAAGGCGGCGCGTGGTTCCACAACGGGGCGCGCGTCGCGCTCGGCTCGTACCGGCAGTTGCAGGCGTTGGTGTCGCGGGCCTGCGATGCGACGTACCCGCACACGCCGCGTTTGCGAAACGAACTCATCAACCGGCGACAACTGTCGTCCACGGCGGCGTCGGCCCGGCGCGTGCTGATCGAAGGTCTGATCGAGCGGCGGCACGAACCGCGTTTGGGCATCGAGGGCTTCCCGCCCGAAGCGAGCATGTACGTTTCCGTGCTGGAAAACACGGGGATTCACCGGGAAGCCGCCCTCACCCCCGGCCCCTCTCCCGGCGCTGCGGGAGAGGGGAGTCTGGTGGCGGAAGGAACATCTGCTGCGCGTCAAGCCATCGGTGAAGCCGTAGCCGAGCCGGGTAACAGGCACCCCTCTCCCGCAGCGCCGGGAGAGGGGCCGGGGGTGAGGGCCACCTACGCCCTGTTCCCGCCCGATCCGGCCAAAGACGCCGCGCTTGCCCACGTTTGGCAGGCGATGGAAACGTTTTTGTTCGGCGGCATTTTGGAGGCAAAGCCGCTGACCGAACTCAACGCGCGGTTGCAGGCGCCGCCGTTCGGGTTGGCGGACGGCTTGATCCCCGTTTTGCTGTGCGCGCTGCTGCTCGCCCACGAAAACGAGGTCGTGGTGTACGAGGAGGGCCGGTTCGTCACCGAACTGGACGCGGCGACGTTCGAGCGCCTGATTAAGCGGCCCGAAGATTACCGGCTGCAAGGCTGCCGCGTGGCCGGGGAGCGTCAGGCGGTTCTTGCGCGCTTTGCGGCCGGTCTGCTCAAAAGCGATGTTGAAAATACGCTCGTCAACGTCGTGCGCGCGCTGTATCGTCAGTTCAGCCGGCTGCCCGAATACACGCTGAAAACGCGCGCGCTGCCCGCCGAAGCGAACGCGCTGCGCGACGTGTTCAAGGAGGGCCGCGAGCCGGAACAATTGTTGTTCGTGCAGTTGCCGCGTCTGCTGGGCGCGCGCCCGTTCGTCGCCGACGAGGACGCGGGCAGCGCCAACGTGGAAGCGTTTTTCGCGCGCTGGAACCCGGCCATGCGCGCGGTCGTGGGGGCGTACGACGCGCTGCTGTCGCGGCTGGAAACCACGCTTTGCCAATCGTTCGGCGTCGGCGACGGCCACGAACTGCGGGCGCGCGCGGCTGCCATCCTGCCGTTCGTGACCGAGGCGCGCTTGAAAGCCTTCGCGCTCCGGGCGGCCGACGATGGGACGGACGCGCGCAAGTGGCTGGAATCGGTCGCGGCGGGCGTCGTGGGCCGCCCGCCGGTCGCGTGGAGTGACGCCGAAGAAGAACGCTTCGCCCACCTGCTCGCGCCGCTCGTGTCCGCCTTCCAGCATTCCGAACTGCTCTGGTTCGAGAAAAAGCAGCGCGCGAACGAGGCGAGCGACGCCGACGAGCAGATCGGCCTCCGTCTGGCGGTCACGCCTGTTGCCGCTCCCATTTGTATTTGGCGTTACCCACGATGATGACGAGAACGGCGGCAGCCTCCAAACCTGAAGAGCGGTTCGTCGAACTGTTTCAGGATGTGTTCGGGCCGGCGGCGGCGGCGAAGTTGGAGTCGCAGGTCGCGTTTGAGGACATCGCTGGTAACGCGCGCTACATTGACTTTGCCCTCGCCTCAATTCTGGACCGGTACGCCATCGAGATTGACGGCGAAACGTTTCACCATCCCGCCGCGCTGACCTCCGAAGCCTACGAGGATCAACTCCTCCGCCAGAACAGCCTGATTCATCTGGGCTGGCGCGTTCTGCGTTGGACCGACCGGCAACTGGCGGAAAAGCCTTCTTCCGTTCGGGAGCAGATTGCCGTTTTGCTCGATCAGGCGGTCCGTCTGACCATCCCGTCCGATTACCTGCCGCCCAAGCGGGCTTCGCTCATCGAACTGCACGACCACCAGGCCGAGGCGCTGGCGAGCCTCGCGCGCATTCGGGCCGACGGCGACCAGATCGCGCTTTTATCGCACGCAGTCGGGACGGGCAAGACAACCACGGCCGTCGAAGACGCGCGCACCCTCGGCCTGCGAACACTGTTCGTCGCACACACGCAGGAACTGGTTGAGCAAGCCCTGGAACGTTTTGCCGACCTGTGGCCGGAGGCGAGCCGCGCCCGTTTGGGCGATGCGGACGACAAAACGGCGCAGGTCGTGGTCGGCACGATTCAGTATCTGAGCGGGCATCTTGGCGAGTACGAGCCGCGCGATTTCGGCTACCTTGTCGTGGATGAGGCGCACCACGCGAGCGCGAAATCGTACCAGGCCGTGTTGCGCTACTTCGACCCGCAGTTTCTGCTCGGCCTGACGGGAACGCCCGACCGGGCCGACGGGCAAAACGCACTCGACGTGTTCCGCAACACCGCCCACCGGATGGACCTGGAAACCGCCGTGAACAAGGGCGTGCTGTGCGACGTTCGCGCCTTTCGCGTCCAGACCAACGTGGACTTGCGCCGTTTGCGCTTCAACGGCAACCTGTACAGCCAGAAGGATTTGGAGGACCGCGTCACGGTCCCGTCGCGTAACCGGCTCATCGTGGATACCTACGCGGCGAACGTTCCCAGCCGTCCCGCTGTTTGTTTTTGCGTCAGCGTCGCGCACGCCGAGCAGATGGCAAAGTTGTTCACGGACGCGGGTTTCGCAAGCCGCGCGGTCAGCGGGCGTCTGGGCAAGGACGAGCGGCAGCGGGTTTTGCGCCACTACGACCGGGGCGACCTGAAGGTGCTCTGTGCCTGCGACGTGCTGAACGAGGGCTGGGACGCGCCGCAAACCGAGGTGCTGCTGATGGCACGGCCCACTCTGTCACGGGTTATTTATCAACAGCAGATTGGGCGGGGAATGCGGACACACCCCGGCAAAAAATATCTGGTGTTGTTTGACTTCGTGGATATGTTCGGGCGGCACAATGAAGCCCTCAGCGTTCACCGGTTGCTGAAGAAGCCCGTTTACAAGCCCGGCCAGCGATTGTTCGGCGGCGAAGATGAGAGTAGCGAATCCGTGGAACTGCCGCTGCACCTGTGGGCAAGCGACTACCAGCCCGTGAGCCTGTTCGACTGGCAGGAGCGCGTCGAGGGTATGGTCACGGCGGCCGCGCTTTCCCGGCTGCTCCGCAAAAGTGACGAGTGGGTTTCCGATAAATACGCGCGCGGCGAAATCGTGGCCGACGAGATCATCGAACTGGGTGACGAGCGCAAAATTCCATACTTCCGATCCGACCGGGCGGAGGAACTGCGCGCGCGCTTCAACCTGCCTCATGTCACCGATGAAAACCTGTTCGAGGACTTTCTCCGTTTCCTGGACGACATGAGCATGACCCGCTCGTACAAACCGGTCTGGCTCCTCGCGTTTCTCCAGTGCGCCGACGCGAGTGGCAAAGCGTCCGCTGCCGACGTGACCCGCTCCTTCCACGACTTTTACCGTGATCGCGCACGCACGGGCGAAGTCGCGGAGCACTCATCCTCCCGGCTGTCCCGACCTGATAACTGCGCGCTTACTGATGTTCAACAGATTATCAACCGTGGCCCATTTCACCGATTCAGCAAAATGGATTTCGTGGCCTACGCGCACGACGCCGCTTTTTACCGGATGAACAAGCACCTGTGGAACAAGGTCACGCAGCCCGGTATGCGCGAGCGCATCGAACTCCTTTGCCGCCACAGCCTCGCGGACTACTATCAGCGCATCGCACTCGCCCCAGCCGACGGCGTGCCGATGGACGAGTAGCGCAACACGCTCTGCTCGCCGTGCTCGACAACGGGTCGGGCATGAACGCCGACGTGCTCCGCATGGCCCTTCAGTTCGGCAACGGCACGCGCCTTGACCCCGCGCAGCACGACGGCATCGGGCGCTTCGGCATGGGCCTGCCCGCATCCTCCATCTCGCAATGCACCCGCGTGGACGTGTGGACGTGGCAGAACGGACCCGGCAGCGCGCTGCATACCTACCTGGACCTGCACGAAATCCGTGAACGCAGCCTGGGCGCGGTTCCCAAACCCGAACCCGCGCCGCTCCCTTCCCCGTTCCGCGAAACCGGCGAGGGCATCGGCCCTACCGGAACGCTCGTCGTCTGGTCGCACCTGGACCGCTGCGTGTGGAAGTCGGCCACCACGATCATCGAGAACTCCGAACTCGTCATCGGCCGGATGTACCGCCGCCAACTCGCCGACGCCCGCGTCCGCATCCGCTTCGTCGCCCTGAACGCCGACGCCTTTCTCGCGCCGCTGCGCGACACCGACGCCAAGCCCAACGACCCCGGCTACCTGATCGCGCGCACGTCCTGCCCGCCGCCCTTCCACGAAACCGCGCTATTCCAGCCCTGGCCCGAAATCGGCGACGCGCACGAACAGGTTTTCCAGATCAAGTTCCGGGGCCACGTTCACCCCGTTCGCGTCCGCTTCTCGCTCGCCAAGGAGGAGGCGCGCGCCACCAACAATGCCGGCAGCCTGCCCCACGGCCGCCACGCCGCCCGCAACGTCGGCGTGTCCATCGTGCGCGCCGACCGCGAACTGGATTTGGATCAGAACTACGTCATCCAATACGACCCGCGCGAACGCTGGTGGGGCATCGAAGTGGACTTCCCGCCCGCCCTCGACGACCTGTTCGGCGTCACCAACAACAAACAATCCGCCCGCACCTTCGCCGACCTCGCCCGCACCGACGTGGAATCGTTTTTGACAAGCGGCGTGACCCTGTCCGACGTTCAAGCGCAGATGTGGATGGACGACGACCCGCGCGGCCCCCTGCTCGACCTCGCCCTCAAAATCCAAACGCAGATCAAGGCCCTGCGCCGCCACCTCAAGGACCAGACCGAAGGCATTCGCACCAACGCCACCGCAGCCGCCAACGGCGACGCCCCGGCCGATCTTCTTGCCGACACCACCGCCGAAACCACCGCCACCGCCCGCACCCGCGAACGGCAGCAGGAAGGCCACGGCGGTCAAAGCGACGCGGATGAAACCCTGCCCGCCGACGAACGCCAACAGGCCATCGAGCAAACCCTGATCGAAGGCGGCGCGATGAAAACCGTCGCCGCCGAACTGTCCGCCCGCACCGTCGCCGACGGCCTCAAGTACCTTTTCAACCGCGCCGAAACCGACGCCGACGCCTTCTTTTCCATCAAAAGCGTCGGTGGCGCGCTCCTCATCACCCTCAACACCGCCCACCCCGCCTACGAAAACCTCGTCGAAGTCCTCGGCCGCAAAGACATCGCCGACGACGCCGACGACCCCGCCGCCCTGTGCGCCCGCCTCACCCGCGCCGCCGACGGCCTCAAACTCCTGCTTTCCGCCTGGGCGCGCTACGAAGACGAACTCGCCAAAACCGGCGGCCCGCGCCACCGCGCCGCCCTCGACGCCCGCAACGACTGGGGCCGCGTCGCCCGCACCTTCCTGGCGACGGACGAAGCGTAGCACACGGCCCGACTTGACCCTTCGGTGTGACCTGCGGTATTACCGTGGTATGAACGTCGCCAAAGTTACCGTTTCACTTGACCAGACGCTGGTCGGCAAGGTGGATCGTCTGGTTCAGTCGCGCGTCTTCGCCAGCCGCAGTCAGGCAATTCAGGCCGCCGTCGAGGAAAAAATCGCGCGCCTGGAAAAAACGCGCCTCGTCCAGGAGTGCGCCAAACTCGACCCGTCCGAGGAGCAGGCGCTCGCGGACGAAGGCCTGAACGCCGAGGCCGCCCAGTGGCCCGCGTACTGAAGATACGTCGCGGCGAAATCTGGTGGGCCGACCTTGATCCCACGCAGGGGCGTGAGCAGTCGGGCCGCCGGGCCGTGCTGATTTTAAGCCAGGACGTATTCAACGAACGTTCCGGGACGGTGATCGCCGTGGCCATCACCAGCCAGGAGCCGACCGCCGGTTTTCCGCTCACGCTCGTACTGACGGCGGAAACGGGCCTGACTAAAAGGTCCTGGGTCAAGATCAGCCAGATACGCACGTTATCCGTGCTGCGGTTGGACACCAGGATCGGCGAAGCCGCGCCAGATCAGTTGCAGGCAGTGATCGAAGGCTTGTACGAAATCATCGGCGATTGACGCGCAGCAAAACCAAGCCGCCCTTACGCGGCGCAAAAGCGGACCGGCACTCAGGGGCGAAAAACAGACACCTTCATGAGCACACTGCAAGACGTAGAACAAGCCCTCGCCGCCATGAGCCGCGCGGAAAAAGCGCAACTACTGCGCTGGATCGTCAACGACCTGGGCGAGACCTTCCCCGGCATTGAAAGCGCCCCCGGCGTTTCCGGCGGCGAGCCGCGCATCGTTCGCACCCGCATTCCCATCTGGGTGCTGGAACAGGCGCGGCGTTTGGGAGTCTCCGAAGCGGATTTGCTGCGCAGTTACCCCACGCTTCGCGCCGAAGACTTGGTCAACGCTTGGGCCTACGTGCGCGCACACCGCGCCGAGATCGAGCAGCAGATTCAGGAAAACGAGGAAGCGTAGATGGCGCGGCTGTATGCCGACGAGAATTTTCCGCTTCCGGTCGTCGTTGAGTTACGTCGGCTCGGCCACGACGTTTTGACCGTGCAGGAGGCAGGCAAAGCGGAGCAGGCCATCGAAGACGCCGAGGTGCTGGCCTTCGCCACAGAACAAAAACGCGCCGTTTTGACCCTCAACCGCAAGCATTTCGTGCGCCTTCACGCCGAGCAGCGACCCCATGCCGGCATCGTCGTCTGCACGTTCGACGCGGATTTTGCCCGTCAGGCGCAAAACCTTCATCAGGCGCTGATGGCGCAAGCCGACGTGACCGACCAATTGTTGCGCGTCAACCGACCGTCCGCGTAAAACGCCATCCACGTACCGCGCCGCCCTGGACGCGCGCAACGATTGGGGCTGCGTCGCCCGCACCTTTCTCGCCGCGGAAGCGTAGCCCGCCCCGCCCGCGCGCTACAATACGGACGAGGCAAAAGTAATGAGCACCCCGCCCCCTTTGCTGGAACTGCCGCCGTCCGTCTTTGCCGCCCTGACACGGGTGGCCGAAGCAAACGGGACGACACCCGCCGCCTGGATCGCCGCGTGCCTGCCCGGTTGGGCCACGGCGGAGGCTGCGTCCTCCCCCGCCGCGCCTGCCGAGCAGAAGGTCGCGGCGGCAAACGATCAACTCGACGCCCACATCGTTTCCCTGGGCCACGCCACGGGAACCGACAACGCGGCCATTGACGCCGACCTGATTCGCGCCTACGCGGACGATCACGGAGCCGCAACCGCGCCGCCCGAAACGGGGACCCGACGGCGGCGTATTCCGGGGTTGGACACAGGCAAGGTAATCATCGCCCCGGACTTCGACGCGCTGCTGCTTGACGAACCGCTGAACGGCTTGGAGGGCCGGTAGATTTGTAGGGGCGCTGCCCATACCCTTCATTGGGTACTTGGAGAGCGCCCGTAGCAAGAGTTGCCGCACGACGCGCGGGCCAACGGTGGGAGGCGGACGAAGAAGCGCGGCTGCGGAACAGGGCCGTCGAGCACGGTACGGGTGGATGGCCGTTCAGCGCGCGCGTTATGATGGGGCCAGGAGAGCAACCGTTATGGCAGTGCAGACGTTTGAGGGTACCTGGGAAGAATTAGTGACGCTCCACGCCAAAGACCTCGCCGGCCATCAGGTCCGGGTCTCGATACTGGATCGGACGGCAAACGGCGGGGGAGCGGAAACGTTTTCCAATGAGGAGTTTGAAGCGGCGCTAAACGCGTTTGCGGAAGGCTCGGAAAGCCTGCCGAACTGGCCGGACGAAACGTATAACCGGGAGACCATCTACGTGGACCACGACTGAATGCGCTATCTTCTGGACTCCAACATTTTGCTCCGTCTGGCCCGTCGTTCCGATCCGCTTCGTCCGCCCGTTCGCTCCGCCCTACGAACCCTGCGGCGGCGCGGCGACGAATTGTGCTACACGCCCCAGAACCTGGTCGAGTTTTGGAGCGTTTCCACCCGTCCTGCAGCAGCTCGCGGCGGTCTCGGCTTGACGCCTACGGAAACGGATCGTAGGCTGCGGCTCCTCGTCGAGCGTTTCTTCACCCGCTTGCCGGACGGCCCCGCGGTTCACGCAGAATGGCGCCGGCTCGTCGTGGCGCACGCCGTTTCCGGTGTTCAGGTTCACGATGCCCGGCTTGTTGCGGCCATGCAGGCCCACGGCGTCACGCACCTGCTCACCTTGAATACGGGAGACTTCGCCCGCTACCCCGGCATCACGGCGGTTCACCCCCAGGCCGTTTGATCGCCCGCGCTTGCCGTCGCAGTGCCGCACACGCACGCGGGCTATACAAGCAGCGGTGCGCTTGCGTCGTTGACAGGCTTTTGCGCGCGCGATACACTGCAAGGCGTTCTTGGGCGTGCCTCGTAATGGCGCTGCCCGCTCCTGTTCTCGCAGCCCGGGTACTCCCGCTTGGAAACGGGGTTAACTTCCCGGGCTTTATCGTGTCTGGCACCACCCGAAAAGGCTCCGGCTTCACCCGCACTCACCATGTTTGATAGCCTCGCCGAAAAACTTCAGGAAGCCTTCCAACGCCTGCGCAAGTCGGGAACGCTCAAGGAAGAGGACGTGGACGCCGCGATGCGCGAAGTCCGCCTCGCCCTTTTGGAAGCCGACGTCAACTTCCGCGTGGTCAAGGACTTCGTTGCGACCGTCAAGGAGCGCGCGGTCGGCGGCGACATTTTGGCGGGCCTCAACCCCGGCCAGCAGGTCGTCAAGATCGTCCACGAGGAGATGGTCAATCTCTTGGGCGGCGACGAGAACGAGGGCGCGAAACTCCAATATTCCGACCGCTCGCCCAGCGTCATCATGCTGTGCGGCTTGCAGGGCGCGGGCAAAACGACGCTCGCCGCAAAACTGTCCGTTTACCTGCGCAAGCAGAACAAAAACCCCCTGCTCGCCGCCTGCGACGTGCAGCGCCCCGCCGCCATCCAGCAGTTGCAGGTCGTGGGGCAGCAGGCCGGCACGCCCGTGTTCACCCTGCCCGGCGCGGACCCCGTTCAGATCGCACGCGCGGCCGTCGAACACGCAAAGCAAAATGGCAACAACGTCGTCATCTTAGACACGGCCGGCCGGCTGCAAATTGACGACGCCCTGATGGACGAACTCAAGGCGATGTCGGCGGCCACGCAGCCCTCCGACATCTTGCTCGTCCTCGACGCCATGACCGGCCAGGAGGCCGTGAACGTCGCCCGCGACTTCAACGACGCGCTCGACGTGGGCGGCTTCGTGCTGACCAAGATTGACGGCGACACCCGAGGCGGCGCGGCCATCTCCATTCGTGCAGTTGTCGGCAAGCCCATCAAGTTCGTCGGAGTCGGCGAAAAGTTAGATGCCCTCGAACTGTTCCACCCCGACCGCATGGCCGGCCGGATTCTGGGAATGGGCGACGTGCTGACGCTGATTGAAAAGGCGCAGGTCGCGCTCGACGAAAAACAGGCCGAGCAGATGGAGAAAAAACTCCGCGCCGGCAAGTTCGACTTCGAGGACTTTTTGAGCCAGATGCAGCAGATTCGCCGCCTCGGTCCCTTGGATCAACTGCTCAAACTCGTGCCCGGCATGGGCGGCATGATGAAGGACCTGCCCCCGATTGACGAGAAGCAATTGGGCCGCGTCGAGGCGATCATCCGCTCGATGACCAAACAGGAGCGCCGCACACCCGACATCCTGAACGGCCCGCGCCGCAAGCGTATCGCGCTCGGCTCGGGCACGACGGTCCAGGAAGTCAACAAACTCGTTCAGCAGTACGACCAGATGCGCCAGATGATGAAGGGCCTGGCCGGGGGCAAGTTCCCCAGAATGCCCTCCGGCGGCGGCGTGCCCGGCCGCATGCCCCCCGCCGCGCTCGCCTCGATGACAAAAAAGCAGAAAAAAGGCAAGGGCGGCGGCGGCAACAACCGGTTCCGAATGCCCTTTGGCCGGAACTAACTTCAGCAGAGCACCATCCCACCAATAGGAATCCAGGAACTAACCCATCATGTCCGTAAAACTTCGTTTGCGCCGCGACGGCTCCAAAAAGCGTCCCTTCTACCATCTCGTCGCCGCCGACTCGCGCCGCGCGCGCAACGGCCGCTTCATCGAGGAACTGGGCTACTACAACCCCATCGTGGCCGCCGCTGCCGAGCCGACCCTCGTGCTCAAGGACGACCGCATCCGCTACTGGCTCAGCGTCGGCGCGCAGCCGTCCGAAACCGCCGCCGCCCTTTTGAAAAAGAAGGGTTTGATGGAGCGCACCGTCCCCAAGACCACGAAGGCGCCCGTTGCTGCTGACACGACCGCCGCCCCGACGACGGCCGCCCCCGCGACCACCACGCCGGAGGCCCCCGCCGCTGTTGACGAGACGGCAACCGCCGCCTCGCCCGAAGAAGTGACCGAAGCGGCCGGCGAAATCGTTCCCGCCGCCGACGGCGACGCAACGGCGTAAACGCCCCCGGACCAAGCCCCCACAGGGCGCGACAGCAGGAGAGCGCACACCAAACCCAACCGAGCGAACCGCGTCCGAGCCGCCCCGCGCGGCCTCGTCGCGGTTCGTTGACTTTTCAGGAGCAAGTCCCTTGAAGCAGTTGATCGAATACCTGGTGAAGGAACTGGTGGACGAACCGGACCAGGTTGACATAAGCGAGATTCCCGGCGACGAGGCCACGACCTATGAGGTGCGCGTCGCCCCCGACGATCTGGGCAAAGTCATCGGCAAGCAGGGGCGCATCGCAAACGCCCTCCGCACCGTCGCCAAAGCGGCGGCCATGAAGCACAAGCGCAAAGTCTACGTCGAGATCGTCGCGTAGGCAAGTAACGAAAAGATGACGGCAGGCAGCAGCAGCGAAGCGACGCAAAAAACGACCGACGTGCCCGATGATCTGGTTTTCGTCGGGATCGTCGCCGCGCCGCACGGGGTCCAGGGAGAGGTTCGCATGAACCCGCTGATGGAGCAGCCCGAAACGCTCGCCAAACTGCCCGCCGTCCTTTTGCGCTTCGCCGACGGCCATGAGGAAAAGCGGCGCGTTACGTCGTCGCGTAAAAACAACAAGCAGGTGCTCGTGACGATTGCCGGCGTGCCCGACCGCACGGCTGCCGAGGCGTTGCGCGGCGCGCAGATTTTCATCCGGCGCGATCAACTGCCCGACCTGCCGCCGGATACCTATTACGAAGATCAACTCAAGGGGCTTCAGGTCGTTACCGAGACCGGTCGCGACTTGGGCGTCATCGAGCGTGTGTTGTTTCTTCCGGCTAACGACGTGTACGAAACGGCCGTCGCCCTGATTCCAGCCGTAGACGAGTTCATCGTATCGGTGGACGTTGCCAGCGGTCGCGTCACCGTGCGCGACGTTCCCGGCCTGCGCAAGGATGAGTGAGGAGGCGGCCCTCACCCCCGTCCCCTCTCCCGCCGACGGTAGAGGGGTGCCTGCCCCGCAAGGATCGGCGGCTTCGCGCGGAGCCGATGAGGACTTGGACACAGGCACCCCTCTACCGTCGTCGGGAGAGGGGACGGGGGTGAGGGCCGCCCTCCGCGTGGACATCGTCACCACCTTTCCGGAGATGATACGCGGAGCGGCGAGCCATTCGATTTTGGCGCGGGCGCAAACGGCCGGACTGCTCGATTTGCGCGTTCACGATTTGCGCGACTGGGCCGAAGGCCGCCATCGCGTCACCGACGATTACCCGTTTGGCGGCGGGGCGGGCATGGTGATGAAGCCCGAACCGCTTTTCGCCGCCGTCGAGGACATCATTGGCGACACGGCGGGAACGCTGGTTCTGTTCCCGGCCCCCGACGGCGAGCCGTTTACGCAATCCGTGGCGCACGAACTGGCGGAGGCGGGCCGGTTCGTGATCTTGTGCGGCCACTACGAAGGGGTAGATGAGCGCGTGCGCGCAGCCGTCGTGACGCGCGAAATTTCGCTCGGCGATTACGTGCTGACGGGCGGCGAACTGCCCGCCCTGGTAATCCTGGATGCCACTGCGCGCCTGCTGCCCGGCGTGCTGGGCAACGACGCCTCGCCGCACGAGGAATCGTTCGGGCCGGACGGCCTGCTGGAATATCCGCACTACACGCGGCCCGCTTCGTTTCAAAGCCGCGACGTGCCGGAAATACTGCTCAGTGGCCATCACGCGAACATAACGAAGTGGCGGCGGCAGCAGGCGCTCGCACGCACGCGCGCGCGCCGCCCCGATTTGTGGGAAAAACAACTTCCTCTCTCGAAAGCGGACCAGAAACTACTGGACGCCTACGACGCCGAGGCAGAAAAAGAGGTAAACGCAGAGGCGCAGAGATAGGCCCAGAGGCCGCAGAGAAGAGAACAGAGGATTTGATACTCTCTGCGCGCTCTCCGCGACACCTCCGCGCCTCTGCGTTAAAATTTGCGTTTCCAGGCGGCGGCAGGAAATCGGTCCTGCCCCGTGGTGACGACCCCGTGTCCCGAACACGCAAAAGTGTTCGACGACCGCCGGGGGACGCGCCGAACGAGCACGACAAACGAAAGGTTCGGACACGATGGCAAACATCATCAACGAGATCGAGACCGCTCAGAAAAAGGCCGGCGTTCCCGATTTCCGGGGCGGCGACACGCTGCGCATTCATGCAAAGGTCGTCGAGGGCGGCAAGGAGCGTATTCAGATTTTCGAGGGCGTCGCGCTCGCACGGCGCGGCGAGGGCGTGCGCGACACGGTCGTGGTGCGCAAGGTGAGCAACGGCGTGGGCGTCGAGCGCACGTTTTTGGTTCACTCGCCGCGCGTGGACAAGATCGAAGTGACGCGCCGGGCGGACGTGCGCCGCGCCAAACTGTACTACCTGCGCACCCGCGTGGGCAAGGCGGCCCGCCTCAAGGAACTGCGCCGGAACTAACGGCGCTACAAGCGGCGGGGGGTTATTCACGCCCCCCGCCGCTTTGTCGTTTGTGGACGGTAGGAAAAAATGGAGCCGCTGACCGAACGCCTTGCCGCCGTGTCGCCGCAGACGGTCGTGATGATCGTCGCGTTCTTGACGGCCGCGCGCGTTTTGCTCCGGCAAGCGCGCGGGGGCGCGGCCCGTCTTTTTTCCGAGTCCGCCGAGGCGATTCTGGTCGCGCTCGTTTTGTTTTTTTTGCTTTTGCAGCCCTTTGCCGCCCAGAATTTCTTTATTCCTTCCGGTTCGATGCGGCCCACGCTTTGGGAGGGCGACCGGATTCTGGTCAACAAGTGGGTCTACCGGAATCGCTTGCCCGAACGCGGCGACGTGATCGTGTTCCGCGCGCCGCTGGAAGCATCGAGGGAGCAAAAGGACTTCGTCAAGCGCCTGATCGCAATCGAGGGCGACCTGATCGAGGTGCGCGAGGGTTACGTGGCCCTCGCGGGACTGCCGCCGTTCACGCGAAGCGAGGTGCGCGCGCTGCTCGGATTGAAACGAAGCGCGGACGCAATCCGCGAAGTGAGCGACGAAATTCCGCTACGCCTGACGCCCAACGCGGTATTTTTGGGTACGCGGCGCATTGACAAAGCCGAGTTCGCGCGCCTTGCCGGGCGGCCGAAAGCCCAGGTGCGGATCGTGCCCGGCCGCATTGTGCGCAATGGCGTGACGCTGTGCGAGGACTACGTCGCCGAGGACCCCGGCTATCGCTGGGGGCCGCGAATCATCCCCCAGGGCGCTTTGCTCGTGCTGGGCGACAACCGCAACGCTTCGCATGACAGCCACGTTTGGGGGATGCTGCCCGCGTCTCGTGTTGTCGGGCGGGCCGACGTGACCTTTTGGCCGCCCGCGCGCGCGGGGCGTATCCGCCCCGACGTGGGCTGCGGCGATCAGAAAACCTCCAGCGACGATGACGCTCCCTGAGACTGCCGCCGACCCGTGGGCGTTCGAGCGTGCGCTGTGGGCGGACGGGTACGCGCGGGTGGCGGGCGTGGACGAGGCGGGGCGCGGACCGCTCGCCGGGCCGGTCGTGGCCGCCGCCGTGATTTTGCCGCCCGGCTTCGACCCGGCCGGCGTGCGCGATTCCAAAAAGTTGTCGCCACAGGCGCGCGAACGCGCCTTCGCGCGTATTGAGAACGAGGCCATCGCGGTCGGCGTCGGGTTGGTGGAGGCGGCCGAGATTGACCGGCTGAACATTTTGCGCGCCACCCACGCGGCGATGCGAGGCGCGCTGGCCGCCCTGTGCGCCCCACCGCCGGACGCGGTTCTCGTGGACGGCCTGCCCGTGCCCGGCCTGCACCCGTGCTGCCGCGCGCTGGTCAAGGGCGACGACAAAAGCGTCAGCATCGCGGCGGCGAGCATCGTCGCCAAAGTTGCGCGCGACCGGCTGATGACCGCCTTTCACGATACGTTTCCCGTGTACGACTTCGCGCGCCACAAGGGTTACGGGACGCCCCAACACCTCGCCGCGCTCGGCGAACACGGACCGTGCCCGCTGCACCGCCGCTCGTTTGCGCCCGTCGCTCAATGCGCTTTTCCGTTCGCGCGGCGCGCGAAATAAAGGACGAGCATCATGCCCCATTTGCTGGACGGAGCGCGCGCCCTCGTCACGGGCGCGGGCCGCGGAATCGGCACGCAGATTGCCCGGCATCTGGCGGATGAGGGCGCGCGCGTTGCATTCGCCTACCGTCACTCGAAGGAGGGAGCGGAGGCGGCTGCGGAAGCCGTTCGGGCGAACGGGGGCGTGGCCGCGACGTTTCAGGCCGACCTGACGAACCAAGACGAGGTGCGGCGACTCGTGGACGAAACCGTGAACTTCCTGGGCGGCCTGGACATTCTCGTCAACAACGCGGCCGGCTTTGGGTCGCCGAAGCGCCTGGACGAATCCGATTGGGACGACCTGGAAGCCGAGTGGCGGGCCGTGGTTCGGCCCGTTTTCGTGCTGACGCGGGCCGCCCTGCCGCACCTCACGAAAAGCGAACGCGGCGGCCGGATCGTCAACCTGGCCGCGACGCTTTTGCAGCGGCCCGCGCCCGGCTACGGCGCGCACGCTATGGCAAAGGCGGCCGTGCTTGCGTTCACGCGCACGCTTGCACGCGAGGTCGGGCCGCAAAACGTTACCGTCAACGCCGTGTCGCCCGGAATGACCCTGACCGAGTTCAGCCAGAGCCTGCCGGACGAGGAGAAAAAAGCGGTCGCCGGCCGCACGCCGCTGCGCCGTTTGGCAACGCCCGACGACGTTGCCGACGCGGTCGTCTTTTTTTGCTCGCCGCTCGCGGGCTTCGTGACCGGCGCGAACCTCGCCCCGGACGGTGGTTTGGCCGTGCTGTGACAAGCGCGCCTCTGCTTCTGCTCAGTTCATAAAAACTACGAGATTTTATGAACTTTTTGCCCCGTTCGTTGTTTATATAGGTACCCGCGCGCCGCGCTCCCCACGACCTTTCGGAAGTGAAGCGCGGCGCGCTATTGCATAGTCCAACAGCATCCCACCGGGGAACCTAAAAAGTACGCGCGGGCGTAACAGGGAAAGGAAGGCGGACGCAAATGGCAGACATCAGCACGATGGCGAACGGCGCGCTCGCTTTGGCCGCCGCCAACGCCGACAGCAATCCAATTGCGCGGCCCAAGCAGGAATTTGATCTTCTTGTTCAGCGTTATCATAAGCAGGCTTACAACATCGCCTACCGCTTGACCGGCAACAACGCCGACGCGGAGGATTTGGTTCAGGAGGCGTTTCTGCGCGCCTTTCGGTTCTTCGGGCATTATCGGCGCGATTTGCCGTTCGAGAACTGGCTGTATCGCATCATGAGCAACCTGTTCGTGGACGAACTGCGCCGCCGGCCCAAAGCCAAAATTTACTCGCTGGACAACCCGGTTACGGGCGGCGATTTGTCCGGCGACAACAATGCGTACCTGGAAATTCCCGACAGCCGGGAAAACCCGGAGCGCGTCGTTCTTCACGAAGAGTTGGACGAGCAGATACAAAAGGCGCTCGCCACGCTGCCGCCCGATTTTCGCATGACCGTGATTCTGGCCGACATCGAGGGGATGAGTTACGAGGAGGTCAGCGAAACCATGCGCTGTAGCCTCGGAACCGTCCGCTCCCGACTGCACCGGGGCCGCAAAATGCTGCGAGGCAAACTTGCCGGCTTCTCGCTGAAGTAAAAAGCAAGACGGGGCCGGGCGCGCGGGCGCGTCCGGCCCCGTCGAGGGACTAAACCGTGAATTGCCGACGCGTGAGCAGCCTGCTGTCCGCTTATCTGGACGCGGAACTTGCCGGAACCGAGATGCTCGACATCCGGGACCATCTTTCTCGCTGCCCCATTTGCGCTCGTGAGTACGAAGGGCTGCGCCACACCAAGCGGCTGTTGGGCGCGCTCGCGCTGCGGACGCCGGAAACCGGAACGAATCTGGAAGCGCGGCTGCGGCAAAGCGTCGCCCAGCAAAGCGCGTGGGGAAGTCTGGGCTGGCTGCCCGGCGTGTTCAGCGCGTGGCGTCAGGGGGCGCTGGCAACCTCGCTCACGCCGACGCGCGTTCGCACGCTGACGACCGCGGCCGCGCTGTCGGTCACGGGCCTGCTTTTGGGAACCATTACGCTCGACCGGGCGAGCGTCGGCGTTCTTACCCCGAACGGTCCGGGGAAACGCGTTTTGGGTTCGGCAACTTTCCTGGCGGCCCTGCTGCCTTCCGGCTACGATGTGCTGCCGCCGTACATGGCTCAGCATCTGGTGCGCCAGAACGCCCTGCCGCTCGCCTATCCCGACGCTCTCAAGTCAGGTCGTCCGAGCAGGAAAGACGATTTGTCATCGGCGGTTTTCACCCCGTTCCCCGTTCAGCAGGCTTTTTTTGAAACACGCCCGCCAAACAACTTTTACCCGACGTATCGCGGCTACCCGATGCGGTGGGCGCGCTAAAAACCAAAACATCAAAAAAACTCAGCGGAGTAGATTCAGAGATGGCTCTTTCTCGTTCCAGCAACAAACAACAGCAACGTAAACGATTCGCCACGGCGGGCAACGTGCCCGTGGCCGCCGTGGCGGGCGCTTTGGGGGCGGCCTTGTGGCTCGGCGGTGCGTCCATGCACCCGGTTACGGCTCAGGACCCTGCTGCTTTGACTCAGGATCAGCGCAGCACGGCGACTTTGCTCGAAGGCGCCTTTGAAAAGGTCGCCGATTCAGTGGGACCGGCGACGGTCAGCATCAAGACCCGGATCGAGGAGCCGGCGGACGAAACAAACGCCCCGCGTTCCGGCGGTCTCATCCCGCCCGGCATGGATGAGGACGACGAAGATTCGCCGTTCGGCGGTTTGCCGTTCCCGTTTCGGGGTTTGCCGCGCGGCGGCTTTCCGCGCGGTGGGGGCGTCGCAAGCGGGTCGGGCGTGATCGTGCGGGAAGACGGCTATATCCTGACCAACGATCACGTCGTGGCAAACGCGCGCGACAACGTGGTTCAGGTGACGCTCAACGACGGCCGCAAGATCAAAGGCAAAGTTTTCCGCGACCAGCGCTCCGACCTGGCCGTGGTGAAGATTGACGCGGGTAAGCCCCTTCCTTACGTTCGGCTTGCCGACTCGAACCGGGTGCGCGTCGGCCAGTGGGCGATTGCCATCGGCTCGCCGTTCGGCCAGCAAAACAGCATGACGGCCGGCATCGTGTCCGCCCTGCACCGCAAGTCCAACATTGGCCTGGGCACAGACGGACGTTATTACCCGAACCTGATCCAGACCGACGCCTCGATCAATCCGGGCAACAGCGGCGGACCGCTGCTCAACATCAGCGGCGAGTTGATGGGCATCAACGTCGCCATTTACTCGCCGTCCGGCGGCAATATCGGCATCGGCTACGCTATCCCGTCGAACACGGCCCGGTCCATCATGGAGCAGTTGATCACGCGGGGCAAGGTCGTGCGGGGCTACCTGGGCCTGGAACCGCAGGACGTGGACATCCGGTTGAGCGGAAGCCTGGGCGCGACCCGCGGCGGCGCTTACGTTAAATCAGTGTCGGGCAACAGCCCCGCCCAGCAGGCGGGAATTCGTGCGGGCGACGTGATCACCCGCTTCGGCGAAACCGAGATTACGAACGAGGTGGACCTGCGTGACGCCATCAGCCGTACTGCTCCGGGCGTGTCCGTTCAGGTGAACGTACTGCGCAACCAGCAGCCGCGCACTTTGTCCGCAACCGTTGGCGGCGCACCAAACGAAACGACCGCTTCGGTACCGGCCGCCGCTCCCCGTCCCGCCGACAGGCTGGGGATGCGGACCACCCCGCTCACCGCTGAGGCCGCGCGGGAATTAAAGATTTCTGTGGGCACGAAAGGCCTTATCGTGGCCGCCGTTCAGAGCGGCAGCCCCGCGTCCGAGGCCGGCTTGTCGCGCGGCGACGTAATCACGGCCGTGGACGGCAAGACCGTCACCACCCCGGAGGCGCTGAGCCAGGCAGTTTCAGGCGCGACATCGGGCGACCTTGTCACTTTTACCGTTCTTCGACCCTCAGGCGACGCCGGCAAGGCCAGTGAAGCCGTCGTCAACGTCGAGGTTCCGTAGCGGCGTCAAGGGCACCAGGGCAAATTGCTCCAGGGCGAGCGCATCTAAATAGCGAGAGTTCGTAGCAGGTAGGCTCGGCTCCATGCGGCGGTCTTCTTGCGCCCGCGCACGCTGCTTCTCGTAGTCCCTTCAGCACTGTGCGTGAGCAAAAACGCC
>JAABUN010002280.1_pt1 | contig 35129 bp, 30 predicted proteins | sample 5559311 | NCBI WGS metagenome assembly JAABUN01 (sample SAMN10711877, study PRJNA513370) | rock metagenome | isolation source: Antarctica rocks | place: Antarctica: Victoria Land, Siegfried Peak sud | reverse complement strand
GATCCCTGCGGGGTAGACCCGCCACATTCAAAAGCGGCTGCAGGGTCCTCTTGATTCGACGCTAGCCGCACGCCTAGGATTTCGGAAGATGCTAAGTGTACTTATTTAGAAGTTGCAGTTCCTCATGAGAAGTTGCAGTTTCTCGACCAAGAGCTTGCATGGTTGAAGGTAAGCATGCTTAGCTTCAGTGATTAGTCCAGCATGACATGCCGGACCATCGCAGTGAGAACACGATGGAGCGTCCGCTTTAACGGCAAAATCAACGTTAGGAATCACCATGACTACGCAGAATTGGCCGCAGGATCCCTTGGTTCCGTCCACTACGGGTAACGAGTCGTCCACGTCCGACCTCGGTGCCCATGAGCTCGGCACCACGGAATTTGCTGGCGGCACCACCGGCTCTGACTCGAAGACCTCGGTCGCCAAGGACCAGGCCAAGCAGGTCGGCCAGGACGGTAAGGAAGCAGCCAAGAACGTGGCCGGCACCGCAGCATCGGAGGCCAAGGACGTCGCCGGTACGGCGGCATCCGAAGCAAAGAGCGTCGCAGCAGAAGCCGGGTCGCAGGCCAAGAACCTCCTGGGGACCGTGACCTCGGAGGTCAAGAGCCAAGCCGGCACGCAGCAGCAGAAGCTCACCGAGGGTATTCGCAGCATCTCCGACGAACTCAAGTCGATGGCCGAGAAGTCCGACAACCAGATAGTGTCCAACGTCGTCAAGCAGGCCTCCCAGCGGACCGACTCGGCCGCCAGCTGGCTCGAAGGCCGGGACGCGAGCGACATCCTCGAGGACGTCAAGGCTTTTGCCCGCCGCAAGCCCGGAATCTTTCTGACGATCGCAGGCGGAGCAGGCGTCGTCGTCGGACGCCTGACCAGGGGCATAACCGGCAACCCCTCCTCCGACTCCACCTCCGGGACCACCGGGACCACCGGGACCACCGGCGCACCGTCGACCACTGGCTACACCGAGGTCGACTCCAGCGCCTACAGCGGCACACCCGCGACCGCCGGCTTCGGTGACTCGACGCGAGGACAGCACGTCGCTGATTCAAACCCCGCCTTCGTCGATCCCTCCGACGACTACCCCACCATCCCGCCGGGAACTCCTCCCGTAAGCACCCGCCCGAACGACGGGAGCCTGCGCTGATGAGTGAGGCATACACCGGCGGCGCACACCAGGCCGCAGCACCACCGCCGTCGGAGGCCGAGCAGCGCTCTGCTACGTCATCGGTTGGCGAATTGCTCGGGGAGGTGACAAAGGACCTCTCGACGCTCATGCGCCAGGAAGTCGCGTTGGCCAAGGCCGAGGCCACCGAATCCGCCAAGAAAGCCGGAAAGGGCGCCGGTATGTTTGCCGGTGCGGCTGTCGGAGGCCACTTCGTCCTCCTCTTCCTGTCTCTGGCCCTTATGTGGGGCCTCGGAGCCCTCATGCCTTTGGGCTGGGCAGCCGTGATTGTTGCAGTCATCTGGGGCATCATCGCTGCAATCCTGGCCCTTCAGGGTCAGAAGGAAATGAAGCAGGTCAAGGGCCTCCCGCAGACCGCGGAGACCGTCAAAGAGATCCCGTCGACACTGAAACCAGGTGAGCAGACCCCATGAGCCAGACGCCAGATGAGATCCGCGCAGATATCGAACGCACCCGCCAGGAGCTGGGCACCGACGTCGACGCCATAGCGGACAAAGTGAATCCCGCGAACATCGCGCACCGCCAGACCGAGAAGGTCAAGCACAGCTTCAGCAACGTGAAGGAGACCGTCATGGGTAAGGCCGAGGACGTCAGAGACGCTGTAGTGGGCAAAGCAGAAGACGTGAAGGGCAGTGTCCAGGACAGAGCGGGGCATGCCAAGGACAAGGCCGGAAGCGGCCTGGGCAGCGCGCAATCGGTCGGCGGGACGGCCAAGGACAAGCTGCATAGCGCCGGTCAGGCCGTTCAGGGCGCCCCGAACCAGCTCAGTAACAAGGCTAAGGGCAATCCCCTCGCTGCCGGATTGATCGCCTTCGGCGCGGGCCTGTTGATCTCCTCCCTGATCCCGGCAAGCCAGAAGGAGCAGCAGGCGGCCTCCCAGCTCAAGGAGCAGGCTGCACCGCTCAAGGAGAAGGTCACCGAGGCGGCCAAGCAGATCGCAGCTGAGATCAAGGAGCCGGCCCAGGAAGCCGTCCAGTCCGTCAAGGAGTCCGCGGCCGACTCAGTACAGACGGTGAAGGACGAGGGCCAGCACGCCGTCGGCGAGGTCAAGGGTGAGGGCCAGCAAGCTGCCAATGACGTCAAGGGCAGCGCGCAGGACGCCAAGTCGAAGGCGCAGCAGCAGCGCTGATACACCGCAGCGACGAACGAGGCCGCCGGTAGTCCCCGGAGGCCTCGTTCGTCGTGGACCGGGAAAGCGCCGCTAGCCCCGTGCAGATGGAGGCAGGGCAAAGGGAAGGCCTCCATCTGCATGAGGATAGGTTGCCGGTGGGAAAGCCCTGGCGCGCGTCGGGATGCTGGTCTGGCGCAATCGATTAACCGAAAAACGCTAAGCAAGCTTCCCATTGGGTAGTAAGTGTGCTTACTCTAGAGGTCGGTGGTTCACCAAGGACTTCGGTCCCGGTAGAACCTACAGCCGAGAATTCCACACCTCAGTGAGATTGCTCAGAAGGAGAAGGAAATGATTACTCAAGACCACATAGATACTCTGCTCGGCAACGGCGGCAACGTCGTCGGATCCGACGGTGAGAAGATTGGCTCGATCGGCCAGGTCTACCTCGATGACCAGACCGGCGAGCCGAGTTGGGTGACGGCGAAGACCGGCCTGTTTGGTACGTCGGAGTCATTTGTGCCACTGCAGAGCGCCGACGTCGAGGGCCATGACGTTCGCGTTCCCTACAGCAAGCACCAGGTGAAGGATGCCCCCCGCGTCGAGTCTGACGGCAATTTGAGCCCGGAGGAGGAGGATCGCCTCTACCGCCACTATGAAATCGGCGGCACCACCACCGGCACGACGGATAGCACCACGACCGGCACCGTCGGCCTCGGAGAGCGCGACGTCGATATCGACACGACCTCCGGTCGCCACACCAGTGACAGGGGTAACGACCGCGGTATCGTCGGTCACGACACCTCGGGTCCCACCACGGACGAGGCGATGACCCGCTCGGAGGAGCAGCTTCGCGTCGGGACAGAGCGTCGCGAAGTTGGCCGTGCCCGCCTCCGCAAGTACGTCGTCACCGAGAATGTCACCCAGACCGTTCCCGTCAGCCGCGAGGAGGTCCGTCTTGAGCGCGAGCCCATCACGGACGCTAACCGCGGTGATGCCTACGACGGTCCGGCGATCAGCGAGGAAGAGCACGAAGTGGTCCTTCACGCCGAGCGACCCGTCGTCGAGAAGGAAGCAGTTCCCGTCGAGCGTGTGCGTCTCGACAAGGAAACCGTTACTTCCAACGAGACGGTCAGCGACGAGGTCCGCAAAGAAGTGATTGAGGTCGAAGGCGCGGATGACACTCGCCGCGGCGACAACCGCTAAGTAGCACATTGCATAGGAGGGTCCGGGGCGCAGCTCCGGACCCTCCCGTGTTGCTGGGCATCTCCACATGGCCGCGACGGTCCGGCCCGGAGGCGTCGCAGCGTATAAGTCAGATCGTAAGTAAGGCAGATAGTAAGCATGCTGTCTATTTTAGGCAAAGATGCCTACAGTGATTGGTAGTGACAAGCGGATCTACCGCGAAGGACCGAGGGGAAGGACACGCCATCGTGCCGGAGTTAAACGATTGGTCGACCAGCCGCCTGCTGACAACCGCGGCCCGCATCGTCGAGCATTCCTGGAATGAGAAACTCCTGAGCATCGGCATCACGCACGCGGGTCTCACCACGCTCGGCGTCCTCGAGCGTGAAGGAACCCTCACAGGGGTCCGCCTCGCGCAGCTCGTTCATGTTCAGGCGCAGACGGTCGGACGCACGCTTGATCGGCTTGAGAAGCGAGGCCTGGTTACACGGCTTCGCAATACCGCTGACCGTCGCAGTCAGCGAATCACCGTCACCTCAGCGGGTCTGACGGCGCTCGAACGGGCCAAGAACATCGAGCATGAGCTGATGGCCGAGGACGGCCTCGCTTCGGAAGACCTCCGCGACCGCCTGAAGACCGTGATCAACGAGCTCGGGCCAAAAAAGGACTAGTACCCCCCGCCGTCCGCGGCCATGTTGTTGAAGCGCGAATAATGGCCCTGGAAACCTACAACCAGGGTCTTCGTAGGTCCGTTCCGATGTTTGGCGACGATAACATCAGCCTCACCTGCGCGAGCCGACTCCTTGTCGTACACGTCTTCACGATGCAGCAGGATCACCATGTCGGCATCCTGCTCGATCGACCCCGATTCCCGCAGGTCAGAGACCTGTGGTCGCTTGTCGGTACGCTGCTCGGACCCACGATTGAGCTGCGACAGCGCGACCACCGGAACGTTGAGTTCCTTTGCCAGAAGTTTGAGCGCTCGCGAAAACTCCGACACCTCCTGCTGGCGAGACTCCACGCGCTTGCCGGATGACATCAACTGCAGATAGTCGAGAACCACGAGCTTCAGGTCATGCCGCTGCTTCAGCCGGCGGCATTTTGCCCTGATCTCCATCAAGGACATGTTCGGGCTGTCATCGATGAACAGCGGCGCATCGTTCATACGTCCCATGGTGGTCGCGATCTTGCCCCACTGCTCATCCTTGATCGTGCCCTTGCGCAGGTCCTGCAGGCCGATGGTGGCCTCCGCGGACAGGAGGCGCATCGCAATCTCGTTACGGCCCATCTCGAGGGAGAAGAAGACGGTGGTCATGTTGTGCTTGATGGCGGCGGAGCGCGCCCAGTCCAGCGCGAAGGTCGACTTACCCATGGCAGGGCGAGCGGCGATCACAATCATCTGGCCACCGTGGAGCCCCTGTGTCAACTCATCCAGTTCATAGAAGCCGGTGGGGACGCCGGTCATGCCTTCCCCGCGATGCCCCGCGGACTCGATCTCGTCGACCGTCCCCTCGATGATGTCCTTGAGGGCCACATAGTCCTCGGCAGTGCGGCGCTCAGACACGGCGTACACCTCGGCCTGGGCGGCGTTGACTAGGTCCTCTACTTCGCCGTCGTTGGAGTAGCCGAGCTGCACGATTTTGGTACCAGCATCGACGAGGCGGCGGAGGACTGCACGCTCCCGGACGATCTCTGCGTAGAAGCCTGCATTCGCTGCTGTGGGCACGGACTGGATCAGGGTGTGAAGATAGGCGGGCCCGCCAACACGTGAGATCTCCCCGCGCTTGGTGAGCTCGTCGGACACTGTGACGGCGTCGGCCGGCTCACCATGCCCGTAGAGATCGATGATGGCTTCATAGATGCTTTCGTGCGCTGGGCGGTAGAAATCGATCCCGCGAAGGACCTCGACGCAATCCGCGATCGCATCCTTCGACAGCATCATCCCGCCCAGCACGGACTGTTCAGCCACGAGGTCCTGCGGGGGTGTGCGCGAGAATTCCAGGCTATGAGTGTCCGGTGATGAGTCTGCGTGTGTCAGGGACACGGAAGGGCCTTTCTCGCACTGTCGGAGCGGCTGCTTCCTGGGCAGCTGCCGGATCCCCGGGACGGGGCCTACAAGAGAGACCTATCACCCGACACCCTCACTCCTGGGAATCTCACGCAACGGTAGCCCCCGCGCAGGAAGCCACCAAGCGCTATGCCAACAGGGGCTGTGGGTAAGTGTGAATAAGCTGTGGACTGCGCGGCATGTCTTGTGCACAGGATGGGGACAACTCTGTGGACAAGAAAATAGGTCAGGAGCAAAAACGGGTCTGACCTGCATGGACATTGTCCCCTGCCTGTGGAGTGGAATAAGTTTTCGACCTGCTCCATCCACAGGAACGCTATTGACAACCGTCGGGGTGTCACTTTACTAAGCTGCCTGGTCGCTCGAATCCGCAACGCATTGCTTCCGTCAGGAGAAGCGCCGTGGCAGACCGGCAAAGACAAGGGAATATGCACGGAGCAGTACGTAGGCACGAGCCCGCAGTGACTGCGGAACGGCCGACCTGGAATATGTCCAGCTCGCACATGCCCTGCCGACGATGATGACCGCGACGTACGGACGCCCTGTTGAAGGTCCGGTCAACGGCAGGAAGCCCCCGCTTTGTAGCGGGGGCTTCCTGGTGAATCTAGCGTCGCTGCTGGCGCTGTGCTGCTAGCGATACACAGCCTGTCAACTCAGCTGGCGACGACGTCCAGATCGATGACTGCTGCTACGTCCTCGTGGAGACGGACGTTGGCCTGGTATGAACCGACCGACTTGATGTGGGCCGGGAGTTCGACCTTGCGCTTGTCGATCTTGCCGAGACCGGCGGCCTCAACGGCCTTGGCGACGTCGTCGGCCTTGACCGTGCCGAACAGGCGCCCGGAGCGGCCCGCCTTGACGGTGAGGGTGACGGGCTTGGCCGACAGAGCGGCAGCCTGGCGCTGGGCGTCCTCGAGCGATGCGTGCTCGCGGGCGGAGCGGGCAGCCTTGATCGAATCGACCTGCTTCTCGCCACCCTTGCTCCATGTCAGGGCGAAGCCGCGGGGTAAAAGGTAGTTACGTGCGTAACCGTTCTTCACCTCGACGACATCGCCCGCTGCACCGAGTCCGGTGACTTCCTGGGTCAGAATAAGCTTCGACATTGTATGTGTCCCTTTCCCTAGCCGCGGCCGGCGCCGGAGTACGGCAGGAGAGCGACCTCGCGGGCGTTCTTGATTGCCTGGGCGATCTTGCGCTGCTCCTGCACGGTCACACCGGTGACGCGTCGGGCGCGGATCTTTCCGCGATCCGAGATGAACTTACGCAGTAGTGCTACATCCTTGTAGTCGATGACGGTGACGTCAGCCGCCTTCAAGGGGTTGGACTTTGGTTTGGGCTTACGAAGTTCAGCCTTGGCCATCGTGGTGCTCCTCTTTCTCTTGGAGCCCGCAGAACGATTCTGCGGGATGGGAAACTGCCAGTCACCTGTGTGACTGCGGCAGGAGTTCCGGGAACGGAACCACGCTGCCTAGAAGGGAGGCTCGGAGTCGGAGCCGTTGCCCCAGCCCTGCGAGTTTCCACCTGCGGGGGCACCCCATGGGTCTTCCGCAGGCTGCTGGGCCTGCTGGCCACCACCCCAGCCCGAGCCCGATTGTGGGTTCGAACCGCCGGAGTTACCTCCGAAGCCGCCGCCCGCGTTGGAATTGCCCGCGTTGGAGTTGCCCGAGTTACCGAAGCCCCCGCCGTTCCCGCCGCCGGACCGCTGGGTACGGCTGACCTTCGCGGATGCATAGCGCAGGGACGGGCCGATCTCGTCCACCTCGAGCTCCATCACGGTGCGCTTCTCGCCCTCTTTGGTGTCGTACGACCGTGACTTGAGTCGGCCCTGGGCAACCACGCGGGTTCCCTTGGTCAGGGTCTCGGCTACGTTCTCCGCAGCCTCACGCCACACCGACGCTCGGAGGAACAGCGTTTCGCCGTCCTTCCAGTCGTTGGTCTGGCGATCGAAGGTCCGAGGAGTGGACGCGATGGTGAAGTTGGCGACCGCTGATCCCGACGGCGTGAACCGAAGCTCGGGGTCGTTGGTGAGGTTGCCGATCACCGTGATGACTGTTTCGCCTGCCATGGTGCCTCCTTGAGTCACTTCCCGCCGGAGCGGGGTGGATAGATGAGGGATCTGCCGAAGCTACTCGGCGGAAACCTTCTGCTCCTCGGGGCGGATGATCTTCGTACGCATGATCGTCTCGTTGAGGCTCAGCTGGCGGTCGAGCTCGGAGGCCACGGCCGGCGTCGCCGTAAAGTTGACGACGGCGTAGAATCCTTCGGTCTTCTTCTGGATCTCGTAGGCCAGGCGCCGTCGTCCCCAGAAATCCACCTTGTCCACGGTGCCGCCGCCATTGCGGACGACATTCAGGAACTTCTCGAGTGTTGGGTCTATGGAGCGTTCCTCGACATCGGGGTCGATGATGACCATCAATTCATATGCACGCATGTGTGAACCCACCTCCTTTGGGCTGAGCGGTCGCGGTCTTTCCGCAACAGGAGGTTCTTCAGCGTTGATCTGGCCGCCGTTCGCGGTAGCTACCGCCGACCGGCTGTGGTACAGACGTACCAATGTTACCGGACGAACACCCGCAGGCGAACTCCTGTGGAGAACCCTACTGTCCTCCCCGGAAGAACGCGGTGGTGGCCGTGGCGAGGTAGCCGGGGTCGTCCACGCCGCACAGTTCGCGCGCGGAATGCATCGACAGGAGCGGCGTCCCAACGTCGACCGTGCGGATGCCCAGTCTCGTCGCGGTCAGCGGACCGATCGTGGACCCGCAGGGCATCACATTATTGGATACGAATTCCTGGTAGGGCACGCCGCTATCGCGGCAGAGCGCTGCCCAGTAAGCCGCGCCGCGCGCATCGGTGGTGTACCGCTGGTTGGCGTTGATCTTCAGGAGCGGTCCGCGGTTGAGGACGGGCAAATTCGCCGGGTCGTGTCGCTCCGCGTAGTTCGGATGGACGGCGTGCCCGGCGTCCGCGGAGACACAGAACGATGACGCGAGCGCCCGCAGCCGTTCCTCCGTGCCCGCACCGAGGCCGAGGGAGATGCGCAGAAGCATGTCCTCCAGGAAGGGACCACTTGCGCCCGACCGAGAACCGCTGCCCACCTCCTCGTGGTCGAAGGCCGCGAGGACCGCGATCGGCCCCTCCGCGGGACCGTCCGCCGTCGCGGCGATGATCGCGGTGAGTCCGGCGTGTACCGAGGAGAGGTTGTCGAGCCGGCCCGACGCGAAGAATTCGCCCTGCGCGCCGAAAACGCGCGGCTCCTGTGTGTCGGCGACGACGATGTCGTACCCGCCCACGTCGCGGGGATCGATTCCGGCAGAGCCTGCGAGGAGGCCAAGGAGGTCGGCGTCGGCCGGATCACCGAGGCCCCACACCGGGTTCATGTGGCGTTGCTTGTCCATGGTCAGGCCGTCATTCACGGAGCGGTCGAGGTGGATGGCGAGCTGCGGGAACCGTAGCAGCGGTCCCGTGGCGACGAGGTGCTCACTACCGTCAAGCAGCGTCACGCGCCCCGCGAGCGCGAGCTCGCGGTCGAGCCAGGAATTCAGGAGGGGCCCGCCGTACACCTCAACGCCGGCCTGCAGCCAGCCATACCTGCCTGTGGTCGGTCTGGGTTTGAGCTTGAAGGAGGGCGAATCCGTATGGGCTCCGAGGAGGTGGAATCCGGTCGTCGGGCCGGCGGCCGAGGGAACGGTCCATGCGATGAGCGCACCGTCACGGATGACGAAGTAGCTGCCCGCACCGCCCTTCCAGGCGTCCTGCTCCTCCATCCGCCGGAATCCCGCGGCCGTGAGGCGCCGTCCCGCCTCGATCACTGCGTGGAAGCTCGACGGTGACTCTGCGACATAGGCACCGAGGTCATGGATGTGCGCTGTGGGGCTCATCCTCCGATTCAACCAGATGCGCGTTCGAGCTCCGGCGCACGAGCGACAATCGGACCGCGGTCCCTGCCGAGCGGGCGCTCACCTACCCCTCAAGTGTTCGACGTGTCATCAGTCCGTCCCCGCGGGACCCGGCACCACGATCCCGTTCTCGTATGCGTACACGACCGCCTGCACACGGTCCCGCAGGTCCAGCTTCGTGAGGATGCGCCGCACATGGGTCTTGATGGTGGCCTCCGACAGGAAGAACCGGGCTGCGAGCTCCGCGTTCGACCAGCCCTCGGCGATCGCCTCGAGCACTTCGCGCTCCCTCGGCGTGAGTTCGGCCAGCCGCCGGTCCGGTACTGCGGCCGTGGTGTGGGCGAGCGGGAGGGACCTGACGTACGTCTCGAGCAGGCGCTGGGTGACCCGGGGCGCGACGACGGCGTCCCCGCTGGCGACGATCCGCACGGCATGCACCAGCTCCTCCGGAGCCACATCCTTCAACAGGAATGCCGATGCGCCGGCCTGGAGCCCGGTGAAAGCATACTCGTCGAGGTCGAAGGTGGTCAGGATGATGATGCGCGAGCTGGAACCCGAAGCGGTGATCTGCCGGGTCGCCTCAATACCGTCGCCCTGCGGCATCCGCACGTCCATCAGCACGACATCCGGCGACAGTTCCGCGGCAAGGCGGACGGCCTCGACGCCGGTCGACGCTTCACCGGTGATCTCGAGGTCCGGCTCGCCCTCGAGGATGAGCCGGAAGCCCATCCTCAACAGCGGTTGGTCGTCAACGAGCAGAATCCTGATGGGCGTCCCCGGCGCAGAGTGTGGTGTCATCGTTCTCTTTCCCCCGTTGGTTTCCCAGCCCGCCGACGGCGTCGGGGACTGTCAGGTGCACATCGACGATCCAGCCACCTGAGGGGCGGATACCGCACTCGACCGATCCCGCGTAGATGGCCGCTCGCTCGCGCATGCCCGCGATACCCTGGCCCGAACCGAGTGACGTAACGGGACCCATGGCGCCCCGTCCGTCGTCGGCGACGCTGATCGAAACAGCGTTCCCGGCCCTGGCGATCGAGATATCCACCAGCGTAACGCCCTTGCCATAGCGCAGGACGTTGGTCAGTGACTCCTGCAGGATCCGGTAGACCGTCAGCTGGAAGGCAGGATCATCCGGCAGCACTGGCCCACTGGTCGTCACCCGGAGCGGCAGGCCTGCGGCGCGGAAACCGTCGAGGAGCTGCACCACGGAGCCCGAGACCGGCAGCGGTTCGAGGACCTCGCTCGCTGCCTCCGCTCGGAGCACCCCGAGGACGCGCCGCATGTCGGCGATGGCTGTTCGGCCGGCGCCGGACAGCTCCCCTAGCACGGCGACCGCCCGGTCCGGGTCACGCTTCATGACAACGGCGGCGCCGTCCGAGAGGGCCACCATCACCGTGAGCGAGTGCGCGACGACGTCGTGCATCTCCCGCGCGATCCGGTTCCGCTCCCCCGCGGATGCCAGCTCCGCATTGCGGGCCGCCCATTCACGCAGTTCGCTCTCGTGTTCACGATCACGACGCACGGTGACACCGACACCGATGGCGACGGCCAGGACCATCATGACGAAACCACTGAGCAGCCAGATGACGCCTGGCGCACCGTCGAACATCGTGGACGGAGTGAGGAAAAGCGTGCCAACCGAGAAAACCGTTGCCGCAGCGGCCGCCGTGAGTGCCTGCCGCACGGGGTAGGCCACAGCGACGGCGTAGAGCGCGAACATCGTCGCTATGCCGCTGCTGGCTGCACCCTCGGCGAGGAAGCCGATGGGCACGTCGAGGACTGAGACGAACGCCAGGACAAGCAGCGGCCGGTCACGACGGAACGCGAGCGCCGCAGCGGCTAGCACCGCGCCCTGGACGCCCAGCCAGTTATCGGCATGGATGATCAGGCGCAGCGCATTGGGGAAGGCCAGGACAAGGAACACCAGGATCACGACGGCGTCCATCGCCCGCGGGTACCGACGGAAGAACCGCCGGACGGGACCCAGCCGGCGGGCGTTGAGTTCGGTGAAGGAGACCGCGGCCGTTCCGTCCGCGGTCTCCTTCACCAGGGATCTATCACTCATGGGTTCGGGTCATGAGTGACAGCGGTCCTAGACATCACGCCGCTTGGTGATGACCAGGGACACGACCAAAAGGACGAGCGCCCAGGCAGCCATCACGAGACCGCCTTCCCACTGCGTCAATTGACCGTCGGCCGTCGTGATGGCGATCAGCTGATTGCCCGCATTCGTAGGAAGGAAGCGTGCAGCGTCGGGAATCCAGTCGGCAAGGCCGGCGAGGAGGTTCACGACGACGACGGGGATCACGAAGAAGAGACCCACGGCGGTCACGACACCACCCGCGGTATTGCGCAGAAGCATGCCGATCGCCATCGAGATCAGAGCGATGAACGCGAGGTAGGTGCCGGTATTCAGGACGCTGGGCAATATGCCCTCGGTAGAGAGGCTGAAGTCCAGGTTCCCTCCCGCGAGGATCGGTTGGGCGACCAGATAGGACAGCAGCGCGGATACGGCACCGACGACAAAGGCGATGAGAGCGATGATGACGTTCTTCGCGAGGAGGGCCGGGATCCGCTTCGGCACGGCGACCATCGTTGACCGGATCATACCGGTGGCCCATTCCGAAGCGATCAGAACCACCGCCAGGGAGGCGATGAGCAATTGCCCGAAGATCAGGCCGGACGACGGCACGGTCCACGCGGTCTCGAGCAGATTTGCACCCGCCATGGGCCCTCCTGCATCCGGCGCCGTTCCCGCATCGAGCCGTTGCTGGTTCATCAATAGCCCCCAGGCGAACAGGGCGGCCAGACCCACCATGACCACGATGGTCGAGAGGATCAGGACGACCGTCGAGTTGACCGTGGTGACCTTGATCCATTCGGACTTGAGCACGCGCCCGAAGGTGACGCCGGAGCCAGAATCGCGCTCCCGCGGGCGCGGTCGCTGCTGCACGGGGGCGGTCGAGGTTGTCGTTGCCATGGTCAGTTTCCTTCTACTGGTGCCGGTGTCTGTGTCTGTGTCTGGCCGGTCTCGGGCAGGGTGAGCGAGTGGTACTCGACTTCTGTCTGGGTCAGCTGCATGTAGGCGTCCTCCAGCGACACCTGCATCGGTGTCAGTTCGTACACGACGACGCGCTCGCGGAGGGCGACCTCCGCGATGCGGCGGGCATCGACGCCGGTGATCTCGATCAGTTCCGGTTCGAGCACCTGCGATGTCACGCCCTCACCGGCGAGTTTGCCGAGGAGGTCCTGCGGCCGGTCCGCCCGTACGCGGACCCGGGCAGTGCCCTGCCCGTCGATGATCGACTGGATGGGGGCGTCGGCGATGATGCGCCCGCGCCCGATGACGATGAGGTGATCGGCGGTCATGGCCATCTCCGACATGAGGTGGGAGGACAGGAAGACCGTCCGGCCCTCGGAAGCGAGCCCTCTCGCCAGGTGACGCACCCACAGGACACCCTCGGGATCTAGGCCGTTGACGGGCTCGTCAAGGATCACCGTTTGAGGATCACCCAGTAGGGCCGCCGCGATGCCGAGCCGCTGGCCCATGCCGAGGGAGAAGCCCCCGACCCGCTTCTTGGCGACGGGTCCGAGGCCGGTGAGTTCGATGACGTCCTTGACCCGGCTGTTCGAAATGCCGTGAGTTGCTGCCATGGCGCGGAGGTGGTTGTAGGCGGAGCGCTTGGTGTGGACCGCCTTGGCATCCAGGAGCGCACCGACCTCACGCAGGGGCGCCCTGTGCTGAGCGTAAGGATGGCCGTTGACCGTCACGTGCCCACCACTCGGGTTGTCGAGGCCGACGATCATGCGCATGGTGGTGGATTTACCGGCACCGTTCGGGCCGAGGAAACCCGTCACCTTGCCCGGCTGCACGGTGAACGAGACGGTGTCGACCGCCGCTTTTGCGCCGTAGCGCTTGGAGAGGGCCTGTGCCTCGATCATGGCTGCGTCCTTTGCCTGTTGACGACGTTGGTGAACCCGCAGCTGCGGGCTCGTCATCAACAGTAGGCTGGGGCCGGTCGCTGGTAACCGGCCCCAGGGATGATCACTCCCCGTCGCTCCGTACCTCTTTCGGACGACGCCGCGTACTCAGCGGCTGCTGATGGAGGCAAATTTGCGGATGCACAACGGCACGAAGATCACCAGCATCAGGATGGTGCCGACCAGCACGGTCAGGACGGCGTTCTGCATCGGCCATGCGTCGGGGACCGGCACGCTTCCCGTGTTCCCGAACAACTCACGGACCGCCTGCACCAGCGCGGAGACGGGATTCCAGTTGGCGAAGGCCTCCAGCGGACCGGGGAGGGTCGATGACAGGACGAACGCGTTGGAAATGAAGGTGATCGGGAACAGAATCATGAAGGAGGCGTTGTTGATGACCTCCGGAGACTTCACCGACATCCCCAGCAGTGCCATCACCCAGCTGAACGCATAGGAGAACAGCAGCAGGAGGCCGATGCCGGCGGCCGCCTCCGACAGCGAGGTGTTGACCCGCCAGCCCACCAGGAAGCCCGAGCCCATCATGATCACCACGGAGAGCGTGTTGAGCACGAGGTCGCTGTTGGTCCGTCCCACGAGGACGGCCGACGAACTCATGGGCAGTGTTCGGAATCGGTCGATGATGCCGTCCTTGAGGTCCTGCGCCATTGCTGAACCCGAAAAAGTGGATCCGAAGATCACCGTCTGGGCGAAGATGCCGGCCATCAGGTACTGCGTGTAGTCGCTGCCCTCGACCTGGATGGATCCGCCGTAGATCTGGCTGAAGAGCAGCACGAACATGATGGGCTGCAGGACTGCGAAGACCAGCATGTCCGGCGAGCGCTTCAGCTTGATCAGGTTCCGCTTCGTGACGGTCCAGCCGTCGGAGAACCACATGGACAGTTCCGACGGCTGCTCGTGCGCGGCCCCATGCGGGGTCCGCGCACGCTGGTTCTCCGGCTGTCGGCCCTCGGGTGCTAGGACGCTCATGCTGCTGGCTCCTTCTGGATTGCTTCTTCCGTGTCCTCCGTGCGGCGTCCTGTCAGCTTCAGGAAGACGTCGTCGAGGCTCGGGCGCCGCATGCCGGCATCGTGAAGATCGATACCGCCCTCGCCGAGCTCGGACAGGATGTGTTGCAGAGCACGCGGGCCCTCGTCGACGGCGACCTCGATGCTGCGTCCATCGTTGCCGATCGCGGGTTCACCGTTGCCATTCCGTCTAAGGATCTCCGTCGCGGCTCCGGCATCGGCCGAGTCGACGAGCGACACCACCACACGGTGTCCGCCGATCTGCGCCTTCAACTGGTCCGCGGTCCCTTCGGCGATGGCCTTACCGCCGTCGATCACCGCGATGTCGTCGGCGAGCTGGTCGGCCTCCTCCAGGTACTGCGTGGTCAGGAGCAGCGTGGTGCCGTCCTTGACGAGGTCCTTGATGATCCCCCACAGCGAGAGGCGGCTCCGGGGGTCGAGCCCAGTGGTCGGCTCGTCGAGGAAGAGGATCTTGGGATTGATGACCAGCGCCCCAGCCAGATCGATCCGACGCCGCATGCCACCGGAGAACCCCTTGACCGGGCGGTTGCCGGCCTCCGTCAGCTCGAACTGGTCGATCAGCTCCTGCGCCCGCCGCCTCGATTCCCGGGCACTCAGGTGGTAGAGCCTGCCGACCATCTCGAGGTTCTCGAAGCCGGTGAGGTTCTCGTCGACGGCCGAGTACTGACCCGAGACTCCAATGATGCGGCGAGCGGCCTTCGGGTCCCGGACGACGTCTATGCCATTGATATGCGCCGTGCCAGCATTTGGTTGGATAAGGGTGGTCAGGATCTTGACCACGGTGGTCTTGCCTGCACCGTTGGGGCCCAGCAGGGCCTTGACTGTTCCCTGGGGAACGGAGAGATTCATGCCGTCGAGCGCGTGGACGGGTCCGCTCTTCGACGAATAGGTCTTCCTCAGATCTTTTGCCTCGATAATCGCCATGGTGAAAGGGTAGGACGGACCCCGCGGCGTTCCTAGGGGCCTCGGTCAGAACCTGTCCGCAATAATTCGGGCGGGACGGATGGCTTCGCCCAGCACCCGTCAGCGTGTGCTGCCACAATCCACCAAGAGTCCCCCATACGTGGTGGTGCGGCGTTCCCCGACGCCGACGTTCACCTTACAAGCGGCGCGCCTGGCGCTCGAGGACGACACCACGGCTGTGGACAACTACCCCTGTTTTCCACGGTTTGTGGACAAGCCTGTGGAGAAGGTGTGAACGACTGCCGATCAGCGTGCGCGGACCACCCTGCTCTCGTCCCATACGGGTTCCTTCGTCTCGTAGACCCTGCCGTCGGAGCCGAAGACGAGGAACCGGTCGAAGCTCCGCGCGAACCAGCGATCGTGCGTCACAGCTATGACGGTTCCCTCGAACGCATCGATCGCATGCTCGAGCGCCTCCGCCGAATGCAGGTCGAGGTTGTCCGTCGGCTCGTCCAGCAGCAGAAGAGTGGCGCCGGATAGTTCCAGCAGCAGGATCTGCAGGCGTGCCTGCTGGCCGCCGGACAGGGAGTCGTAGGGCTGCTCCGCCTGCGACGCCAGACCATAGCGGTCGAGCACGGCGGACGCTGCCTCGCGCCCCAGACCGGACCGGTGCTCGTCGCCGCGGTGGAGGATGGTTACCAGGGTGCGCCCGAGGAGGTCGGGGCGGGAGTGCGTCTGGGCGAAGAATCCGGGACGGATGCGCGCGCCCAGCTTCACGGAGCCCTCGTGCGGCACCACGGCGATATCGACAAGCGTCTGCGGCGAGGGCCCCTCCCCGAGCGTGCGAGGGATGGGAGCCGCTGATAGCGCGGACACCGGCAGGTGCTCCTTGTCCGGGTCGGTGCCGCCGACCGCCAGCAGCCGCAGGAAGTGTGACTTCCCCGAGCCGTTCGAGCCGAGGACGCCCACCCTGTCCCCGAACCAGATCTCCGTGCTGAACGGTTTCATGAGGCCTGTCAGCTCGAGCTTCTGGGCGACGACGGCGCGCTTGGCGGTCCGCCCGCCCGCCAGCCGCATCGACACGTTCTGCTCGAGCGGGATCGCCTCGGGCGGGCCGGCCTCGAGGAACTTCGCCAGCCGCGTCTGCGCCGCGTGGTACCGGTTCGCCATGTCTGAGCGGAACGCCGCCTTGTTCTTGTACATGTTGACGAGTTCCTTGAGCTTGACGTGCTCCTCGTCCCAGCGCTTGCGGAGCTCCTCGAACCGCGCATTGCGGTCCTCCCGGGCCTTGAGGTAGGTCCCGAAGCCGCCACCGTGGGTCCACGACGACGCCCCGAGCGCCCCGGGTTCCAGCGTCACAATGCGTGTGGCGGCATTGGCGAGCAGTTCCCGGTCATGGCTGACGAACAGGACCGACTTCTTCGACTCGCGAAGCTTCGCCTCCAGCCAGCGCTTGCCGGGCACGTCGAGGTAGTTGTCGGGCTCATCGAGCAACAGGAGTCCGTCGGGACCCGAAAACAGCGCCTCGAGCACGAGCCGCTTCTGCTCACCACCGGAGAGCGACGACGCCGCCCGGTACTGAGCGCGGTCGAAGGGAACGCCGAGCGCGGCCATGGTGACTTCGTCCCAGGTGGTTTCAAGCTCGTAGCCACCGGCGTCGCCCCAGTCCGCGATGGCCTGCGCGTACGCCATCTGTGCGGGCTCGTCGTCGGCCTCCATCATGGCGAGCTCCGCGTCGTCGATCCGCTTCGCCGCCGCGGCCAGTACGGGCTGCGCTGCCGAGACGAGGAGGTCCCGTACGGTCGTGTCATCGCGCACCTGACCGACGAACTGCCGCATGATGCCCATGGCCCCGGAACGACTCACGGATCCCTCGTCGGGCGAGAGGTCACCGGAGATGATCCGGAGGAGGGTCGTCTTGCCGGTCCCGTTCGGTCCTATCAGCGCGGTCTTGTGGCCGTCACCGACCTTGAAGGCCACGCCGTTGAGCAACTGCCTGCCGTCGGAGAGGAAGTAATCGATGCCGGATATGTCGAGATGAGCCACGGTCCCAGTGTTTCATCCACGACAAGACGGCTGCACCACCATCGTCAGCGACCGAGTCCCCGCTCAGGTCAGCGGTGGAAAAATGGCCGGTACCCACCCGTAGAATGCCCGGATGCTATCGACCATCCTCAGCACCGTGCAGGTGGGCGGCCACACCCTCCGCGTCCGGACCACTCCCGGGCCGGTCTTCCCCGGCCCGCCTCGGAGCCCCTACGTCCTGGTGCACGGACTCGGCATGACCCACCGCTACCTCGACCGACTGCGCGGCGAACTGGCGGCCGACGCCGTCGTGCACTCGGTGGACCTACCCGGCTACGGACGGGACCCGCGTCCGAAGAAGCAGCTCGCGGTTGAGGACCACGCCGCCCTGATCGTCGAGGCGCTCACGGTACTCGGGATCCGGTCCTGCATGCTGATCGGGCACTCGATGGGTGTGCAGTTCGTCACAGCCGTGGCCCTGCGTGCACCGGTCCTCGTGGAGCACCTGGTCCTCATCGGACCCGTGGTGGACCGGCTCCGACGCACCATCCTGCAGCAGGCGATGTCCCTCGCCCACGACACGTTTCGGGAGAGCCCGTCGGCCAACCTGATCGTCTCCTCCGACTATTTCCGAACCGGCCTCCGCTGGTACGCGCGACAGCTTTTGCCCATGATGGAGTACCCGCTGGAGCGCGCCATCGAGCGGGTCCGGTGTCCTGTCCTCGTCGTCCGGGGCGGACGGGACCCGTTGGCACGACGCCGGTGGTGCCACGAGCTCGCCGCTCGGGCACCCAGGGGTTCTTTCGTCGAGATCGACGGCCAGCCGCACGTCGTCCAGCACTCCGCCGCTGGTCCCGTGGCGGTCTCGATCGTCGACTTTCGCTCTCGTTCAGGCCGTTCGGAAGCGCCTTTCCTGGCGGAAGCTTCGAATGAAGGAAGTTCGCAGGTCTGACCTGGAAGAGTGGTCAACCAGCCTCCTGCTCACCACTGCCGCCCGGCTCGTGATCGCCATCACACCGCCAGCGTAGACGCCCTCGCGAAGGCGGAGGACATAGAACGCACCCTCATGGAGGGCGAAGGACTCGAATCGTACGAGCTGCGGACGCTTCTCCGTGGCATCATTGGAGAACTCGCTCCTCGGCGCCAGAAGCCGGCAACCGCCGTCGTCTGACTCGGCGGGCCAGAGAATTTCTCAAGAGAACGAAGAACGGCCGTCCCACAGGGCGGCCGTTCTGCGTTCAGCCACCTGTAGGGGCGGAAAGGAGGGCTCAGAGGTAGGGCTCGAGCTCCTGCCGAGGCAGGCGGCGTGTCCGGCCGGGCGGAGCGAAGCGAAAACGTGGGGCGACGGACTGATGTGTCCGGCAGAGTTCATCCGGTATTGAGGCCGCAGGTTTTGACGTTTGCCTGCGCGTTGCCGCTGGGTCGTGGGCACCAACCCGGACTACTAGGAAAGCTAACGAGGAACCGTAGAATGACCGCGTGAATGACGAACAACACACTGCGACCGCAGTAGCCGAGCTTCAGGACCTCATGCTGCGCAACGAGGACGTGGACCAGTTCCTAGAGGACCTTGCGAGCCTCTCCGTACGGATTCTCGGCGCATCCGTCGAGGTCCAGTGCGGCGTCACCTACCGGCACCGGAGCCAGGCGACGACGGTGTCCTGCAGAAGTGACGAGGCCGCAGGTTCTGGACGAGATCCAGTACGGGTTCGGAGACGGCCCGTACCTGCACGCCATCAGCACCGGCCAGACCGTGGTGGTCGACGACGTCGGCACGGACGGCCGCTGGCCCGAATACTTCGAGGTGGTGGCGAACCACGGGTTCTTCGCCATGATGGGCGTGCCCCTGGTCCTCGGATCTGACGGCGGAGCCGCGCTCACATTCTACGCAGTCAGTCCCCATACCTTCACGAGCACCGCGCAGGGCCCCGCAGAAGGCTTCGCCGCCCAGGCGGCCAAGGCGCTGCGGATCATGCTACGCGTGTCCAGACACGCCACCACGTCGTCGAACCTCAAGGCGGCCATGGAGTCGAGGACGGCCATCGACATCGCGATCGGCATCATCATGGGGCAGAACCGGTGCACGCAGGTGGAGGCATACACGATGCTCAACCACGCGTCGAACGCACAGAACATCAAGGTACGGGACATCGCGCAGCGGATCGTCAGCGGCATCTCCACGGAACCGGCCCAGACCCACTTCGCGAACTGACAGGAGCGTAGCCGTCCGAATGACCGGGGCAAGCAGCCGGACCCGCGCGATTCCAGCCTGGTCATCAGTCATACCTTGTCGGATTCGACCAAAATGAGGAGTAAACCAGTCGGATGACCCGAAGCGTCCTTCGGTCGACGGACCTACGATGATCCGCATGACAAAACTTGCCGACATCGGGCGCTGGCTCGACGACCGACTCGCCACGCTCACAGAGCAGTACAAGATTCCAGCCGTCTCGGTCGCTGTCTACGCGGAGGGTGAAGTGATCGACCACGCTGCGGGCATCCTCAACCTCGCCACCGGAGTCGAGGCCACAACGGACAGCATCTTCCAGATCGGATCAATCACCAAGCTGTGGACCGCGACCCTCGTCATGCAGCTTGCCGACGAGGGCCTCCTCGACATCGACCGGCCGATACGCGAGTATCTCCCGGAGTTCCAGCTCGGAGACGAGTCAGCCGCTGCGGTGATCACAACGCGTCAGTTGCTGAGCCACACCGCCGGGTTCGAGGGCGATATCTTCACCGACACCGGCCGGAACGACGACGCCATCAAATTGCTCATCGCCGGGCTCGGCGACGTACCGCAACTCTTCCCGCCGGGCGAGCAGTTCTCCTACAACAACGCCGGCTACTGCGTCCTAGGGCGCCTGGTGGAGGTGCTCAGGGAAAAGCCGTTCAACACCGCCCTGCGCGACCACCTGATCACACCTCTGGGGCTAACGCGTGCGGCGACCAACGCCGACGAGGCGATCATGTTCCGGGCCGCGGTGGGCCACGTTCAACCCGAGGCAGGCGCGGATTATGTGCCCGCCCCCTTCTGGGCGATGGTGTACTCCAACGCTCCTGCGGGTTCGATGCTGACGATGCGGTCGCGTGATCTGATCGCTTTCGCCAAGATGCAGATGAACGGCGGCGTCTCGGACGACGGCACCGTTGTACTTTCGCCCGGCGTGGTCTCGGCCATGCAGGAGCGTCAGGTCGAACTGCCCTACCTGGGCCTCCTCGGCGACGCCTGGGGCCTCGGTTGGGAGATCTACGACACTCCGGCCGGTGTGATCATCGGTCACGATGGCAGCACCGTCGGGCAGAACGCCTTCCTCCGGATCGCACCTAAGCAGGGCGTCGCCGTCGCCATTCTCACCAACGGAGGCGAGCCGTACGGCCTCTACTACGAGCTGGTGACCCACATTCTCGCCGAGCTCGCTGGCGTTGACCTACCGGCCATGCCAGTGCCTCCGGCGGAGCCCAAGAACATCGACGCCGGGCGTTTCCTCGGAACGTACGGCAACCAGATGGTCGACCTCGATGTCACCCAGGATGAAGAGGGCCGGGTCTGGATGACGATGACCCCCAAGGGTGTCGCCGAGGAGCTGGGTGAGGACGCCAAGACCAATGAGTTGGTCTGGCTGAGGGACGACATTCTCATCCCGCTCAAGGGCCAGCAGGGAATGCACATGCCACACGCCTTCCTCGGCGACGACGGCACTGGTCGCGCGCAATACCTACACATCGGCCGCGCAGTGCGCCGGACCGAAAGCACCTGACCATTCGCCCCGACCCATGATCGACGACTCCCGCATTTCCACCAGCAAATGAACAGGACGAACACCATGAGAATGGTCCGTATCACCGCAGGGTTCTCCGCCACCGCTCTCGCTCTCGCTCTCGCCGGCTGCGCCGGCGGAAACACCGAGGGAGAGACGGCTGAGGGGGCAACCGTTGATGGAGCAACCTTCAACCTGGGAACAGCCGACGATCCGGGCAATCTCGATCCGCAGGCCTCGGCCGCTACGGCCCTCTTCCAGCTCACTCAGTTCGCCTATGATTCGCTGCTCAGCATCGACGCCGAGGGTGCGATTTCCGGTCAGCTCGCAAACGAGTGGACGGTCGAGGGGAACACCGTACGCCTGACCCTGAATGAGGGGATCACCTGTTCGGACGGGACACCGTTCACGGCGGCCGATGCTGCGGCCAACGTTGCCTGGGTCGCGGACCCGGCGAACGAAAGCCCGATGAACGGCGTGTTCCTACCGCCTGGCGCGACAGCGTCCGCCGAAGGCGATACCTCCATCATGATCGAACTCGCAAGTCCGGCGCCGTTCGTACTGAACGGGCTGGCTGAGCTCCCGATGGTCTGCGGGAATGCGATCGAGGATCGCAGTGTGCTTGCAGCCGAGACCCATGGGACCGGGCCGTTCGTCCTCACCGAAGCGGCGCAGGGTGACAGGTACGTCTACGAACTCAGGGACGGCTACACGTGGGGCCCCGTGGGCGCCACGACCGCAACCGAGGGAATGCCCGCCGAGATCGTGGTCCAGGTCGTGAGCAACGAGACGACAGCCGCGAATCTTCTCCTGTCCGGTGAGCTGAATGCCGCGACCATATCCGGCCCGGACAGCGATCGGCTCGAAGCCGCGGGCCTGTTCTCTGCCGAAACCCCGGGGATCGTAGGGGAAATGTGGTACAACCAAGCCGAGGAGAGACCGATGGCTGATCCCAAGGTGCGGCTCGCGCTGTTGCAGGCTCTCGACCTGAACCAGCTGGTGGGAGTAGTCACCTCGGGCAAGGGGACCGCGGCGACAACGTTCGCTCCTGGCGAGCCAACCGCCTGCCCGGGTGACTCCATCGCCGATTTCCTGCCGGAACACGACCTTGACGCGGCAGCCGCACTCCTTGATGACGCGGGATGGGAAGAGGGCTCGGACGGAACCCGTTCCAAAGGCGGTGTGCCACTCGCAGTGACCTTCGTTCAGGGCGCTGCCGGCGACGCCGCCAGCGCCGCGGCTCAACTCGCGGTGCAGGTCTGGACCGAACTCGGCGTGCAAGTCACCAGTGAGGCGAAAGAAGAGTCCGCCCTCATCGAAACCATCTTCAGCACGGGCGACTGGGACGTGGCCTGGTTGACGCTGAACGTCAGCAGTCCCGACCAATTGGTCCCCTTCATGTCTGGTCCGTCGACACTCGACGGCGGCTCGAACTTCGGACACATCGACAACCCGGATTACCAGGCAGCAGTGGAATCAGCGAACGCACTGCCCGGACAGGAAAGCTGCGAGGACTGGCTCAAGGCGGAATCCGCACTCGTCCGCGATGCTGACGTGATCCCCTTTGCCAACCAGCTGGGGCAGACTTTCGGATCCGGTGCGACCTTCGAGTCCCTGGGGTCGATTCAGCCGATGTCGATCCGGATGCTTGCGAAGTGACGATGGCCACCGGACGCACCGGGGCACATGGGAGGCGACGTTGTCTGCGCTGACCGTCGGGCCCCGTGCCACAGCAATCAGAATCTCGGGCATCTGGACGGACTCGGTGCGGCTGAGGTACATCGTCCGGCGTACCGGACGGCTGCTCCTGTCGCTCCTGGTGCTCCTCACGGCAGCATTCCTGATGATCCACGTCATCCCGGGAGATCCCGTGCGGGGGGCGCTCGGGCCGACGGCGCCGGCCGACCTCGTCGCAGCCCGGCGTGAGTCGCTCGGACTGAACGACCCTCTGGTGGTGCAGTACATCAACTACCTTCGCCACCTGTTCGCCGGTGATCTCGGCACGTCGATGATCTCGGGGCTCCCGGTGTCCGGCGTGATCGCGCAGCGACTTCCCGCGACCCTCAGCATCGCGCTTCTCGCCTTCGTGGTTGCCGTGGCAATCGCAGTGCCCCTGGGGGTCGGTTTCGGCGTCCTGACCCGCAACGGGCGGGCTCGGCGCGCCGAGCTCGGTTTCACTTCGGTCAGCTCGGTCCTCGGGACCATCCCGGAGTTCCTGTTCGGGGTCGGCTTGGTCTATCTGTTCGGCGTCCAGTGGCAGATCCTGCCCGTTGCCGGACGCAGCGGCCCGGAGTCCTACGTCCTTCCCGTTCTGTGTCTGGCGATCGGTCCGGCCGCGCTGCTCGCCCGAATCCTGCGCGTCGAGATGGTCGCGATCCTCACGGCCGACTTCATCCGGACCGCTCGTGCGAAACGCCTACCGGCCCCGATCATCTACCTGCGCCACGCACTACCGAACGCTCTGACCGCAACCCTGACCATCGGTGGCCTGCTTCTCGGAGCGATGATCGCCGGGACCGTACTGGTCGAGAGCATCTTCGCATGGCCGGGACTCGGCAGCACCATCGTCCAATCGATACTGACCAAGGACTACCCGGTGGCGCAAGGCATCGTGTTGTTCTACGGTGCGACCGTGCTCGTCCTGACCATGGTGGTCGACCTGATCCTTGCGGCGCTCGACCCGCGTTCCGCCATCGGGCAGAGCTGACCGATGGCTACCACTTCGATACCAGGCCCTGTGCCGGTGACGCGTGCGGCTAGCAGGTCGGGTACCTCGGGCCGCTGGTGGGCAGTGCTGCGCACTCCCGTCGGAGCGGTCGCCGGATCGCTCCTGGTCGGGTTCCTCGTATTGGCGGTCATCGCACCACCACTATGGGCTGATGGTGCAAACGCCGTCGATACCGACAGCATCCTGCAAGGGCCCAGCGCCGAGCACCTCGTGGGGACGGACAACCTCGGGCGGGATCTCTTCCTCCGGGTGCTCGTCGCTTCTGCCAGCTCCATCCAACTCGCACTGCTGGCTACCGGCGTCGCCGTGATCGCGGGAGTCATCCTCGGCTCCGCACCCCTACTCGTTGGCCCCCAACTCGGGCGGCTCATCACCTCGGCCATCAACATCGCCATCGCGTTCCCCGGTCTCCTGCTCGCATTGTTCTTCGCCGTCATCTTCGGCGTCGGAGCCACAGGCGCCGTTCTGGCAATCGGTGCCGCCGGCGCACCGTCTTTCGCCCGACTCATCCTGACGCTGACCGCGGGCGTGATCGAACGAGACTACGTGTCCGCGGCGCGCATCGCGGGCGTCGGACGCGTCCGTATCCTCCTGCGTCATGTGCTGCCCAATATCGGCGAACCCTTGGTCGTCAATGCCACCATCGGCGCCGGCGGCGCCCTTCTAGCCTTCGCCAGCCTGTCCTTCCTGGGCCTCGGAGTGCAGCCGCCCGCATATGACTGGGGTCAGCTGCTCAGCACCGGGCTCAACAGTATCTACCGGAACCCGGCGGCGGCGCTCGCACCAGGGATCGCGGTCGTGCTCGCCGGGCTCGCGTTCAACATGCTGGGCGAGTCCATCGCGCTGATCATCGGGGCACCCACGATCAAAAGCGGGTCAAGCGCTCATCGGCGACGTGAGCTTCGAGCGACGAGCCGCCAGCTCAATCCGGAGAAATCACGTCGCACCCCCTCGGATCCTGTGCTCGACGTGGTCGATTTGTCCGTGACGTTTCCGGGTGCCGACGGCCCGGTCCGTCCGGTACGTGGAATCGACCTGTCCATCCGGCGCGGTGAGGCTGTCGGTGTCGTCGGGGAGTCCGGATCGGGCAAATCCCTGACCGCTCTCGCCATCGCTCGGCTCGTGGAGGAGCCGGGGCAGGTTGACGCCGAACGGCTCGAATTCCTCGGCGTCGATCTCCTGAGCGGCAGTGAGCGGGAGCACCGCGATCTGCTCGGCACATCACTGGCAGTCGTGTTCCAGGATCCGATGACCTCCTTCAACCCGACCCAGCGCATGGGACGGCAACTCGCGGAGGTCGCCGAGCAGCATCAGGGAATGAACCGCCGTAGCGCGCTCCTGCGCGCGATCGACCGACTCGGTGCGGTGCGGGTACCGGCGCCCGCGATTCGGGCCAAGCAGTACCCGCATCAGTTCTCAGGCGGGATGCGACAGCGTGCCATGATCGGTATGGGCCTGATGGGTAGCCCGGCCCTGATCGTGGCCGATGAACCCACGACGGCCCTGGACCCGACAGTTCAGCAGCAGGTCCTTCGACTCCTCGCGTCCATCCGCCGCGCTGATGACGTGGCGATCCTGTTGATAAGCCACGACGTCTCGGTTGTCGCCGAACTCTGCGACCGGGTGGTCGTCATGTACGCGGGGCAGATTGTCGAGGACCTCCCGGTCGCTGAATTGACGACGGCGGCCCGCCATCCGTACACCCGGGCACTGATCGCGGCGGTGCCCACCATGCGGACCGACCTCGGGATGCCGTTGAACGCGATTCCCGGGCTGCCGGTCGACCCTGCCCACGTTCCGGTCGGCTGCCCTTACGCTGCCCGCTGCCCACGTGCCGACGATCACTGCCGCGCTGAGGATCCGCCGCTGGTCACGGATGCGGTCGGTGGGCGGGTGGCGTGCTGGCACGCGGGTGAGCGGGAGGCATCATGAGCGAACTGTGCTTCCATGACGTTTCGGTCCGCTTCGGCGGCGTCCGTCACGGACTGACGGCGGTCGACCACGCTAGTCTCACCGTGCCGGACGGAGGCATCGTCGGCTTGGTCGGCGAGTCCGGCTCCGGCAAGTCGACGCTTGCCCGAGCTGCTGTGGGTCTGGTGCCGCTGAGCGGGGGACGAATCGAACTCGACGGTCGACCCCTGGCTCGCCGCGGTCCGGAAAGCCGACGCGTCCAGATGATCTTTCAGGATCCGTCGTCGGCCCTCGACCCGCGCATGACGGTCGGCGAGAGCATCGCTGAGGCCTTTCCGCGGGGTTCGACGGCATCAGGGCGCCGCGCCGAGGTGGCGCGGCTGCTCGAACTCGTACACCTGGACCCGGCGCACGCCACATCATCTCCCGCGCGGATGTCCGGTGGCCAGCGGCAGCGTGTCGCGCTCGCGCGAGCACTGGCCAGCCGGCCCGAGGTGGTGATCGCGGACGAGATCACCTCGGCCCTCGATGTGTCCATCCAGGGCACCGTCATCAACGTACTTCGAGACCTGCAGCGCGAACTCGGCATCTCGGTGCTGTTCATATCGCACAATCTGCCACTCGTTCGATACATGTCCGACGCTATCGCCGTGATGTACCTCGGACGGATCGTGGAGCAGGGTCCGGCCGCACAGATCCTCGGCAACGCGCAGCACCCGTACACTCGGGAGCTGCTCGCGGCCGTGCCTGATTCTGCTCGGCAGGCCCCGCAACGGGACGTCCCCGACTTCGTGCCCGATCCGGCCGTCTCGAGTGAACCCGCCAATCCTGACGCCTCGCACAACGGCTGTCGATACCATCCCCGCTGTCCAGTGGGCCCATTGACCAATCCGGAGCGCAGCATCTGCGGTACCGAGGATCCATCGGATGAGCACGCCAACCACGCTGCGTGCCACTTCGCGGAGCCGCGCATGGCTACATCCACCGACGGAGCCTCCGTTGCACCCGCCGGTTCGACCAGCATGAGGAGATCATCGTGACCCGCAGAATGCGTATAACCGACCTGACGGAAATCTCCGTGCCCGAACAGGCGGTGCTCTCGCCCGATGGCGAGCAGATTGTCTATGTCCTGCGCACCTCCGATGCCGATACGGATCAGAACGTCCGTCGCCTGTGGCAGACAGGCGCCACCTCGGGTGTCGCCCACCAGCTCACCCAGGGAACGTCCGACACGGCGCCCGCGTGGTCGCCGGACGGCCGCCGGATCGCCTTCCTGCGCACCGTCGAAGGAACGACGCAGCTGTGGACGCTCACGCCGGCCGGTGGTGAGCCGGAGCAGCTGACCCGGCTGCCGCTGGGCGCCGGCACCCCGGTATGGAGCCCCGACGGCACGCAGCTTGCGTTCACGGCATGGGCGGAGGCCTTCGCCAGCCCCGGCGAGGATGCTACGACACGCGCAGCACGCGAAATCGGCCCCGTGGTGATCAATCGCCTTGACTACAAGCTGGACGGGATCGGGCTGTTGCGCACCGCGCGCCGCCACGTGCACATCGTCGATGCGGCGACGGGTGCCACGCGTCAGCTGACGACCGGAGACTGGAGTGCCGGTGATCCTGCGTGGTCGCCGGATGGCGCACAGCTTGCGTTCCCGGGGAATCCAGGCGCCGAGAGCGACGTGTCCCTGCGTACCGCGGCTTATGTGATCGACGCCACCGACGTGCGAGCCAAGCCCAGGTTAGCCGGGCTGGATGGCGGCACGGCGGGACCGCTCCGGTGGACCGCGGACGGCGAGGCGCTGTTGGTCATCGGCCAGAACGGCAAGCCCGTCGGCCATTCATCCCTGCTGAGCGTGCCGCTGGATGGCGGCGACCCGGTCGACCTCTCGGGGTCGCTCGACCGTAATGTGATGTCGGGCGGTATCGCCTACCCCGGCGCGCGCGTGCAGCTCTCAGACGGCGGTGAAACCGCTTTGTTCTGTGTGCGGGACCGCGGTGTCACACACCTCTACGCGGTAGGGGTCGACGGCGGCGCACCGCGTCTCGTGCTCGGCGGTGACGGGCGTGTGGTCAGCGCATTGTCAGTAGCGGGACGGCGCGCGGTCGTGGTGCTGTCGACGCCGGAGTCCTACGGTGAAGTCGTCACCGTCGATCTCAGCACCGGCGAGGAGTCGGTACGCTCGCAGCATGGCGATACCCTCGCCGGCGTGCGTCTTTTTGTGCGCGAGGAGCGTTCGTTCACGATTTCCGATGGCACAACCGTGGCAGCCTGGCTCGTGCATGACCCTGAGCAGAACGGACCGCGGCCGCTGCTTCTCGACATCCACGGTGGTCCACACAACGCGTGGAACGCCGCGGCTGACGAGATACACCTCTACCAGCAGGAACTCGTTTCACGCGGATGGGCGGTGCTGCTCGTGAATCCGCGCGGCAGTGACGGGTACGGTGCCGAGTTCTTCGCCGGCGCCGAAGCCCGCTGGGGTGAGGGGGATTCTGCGGACCTCCTCGAACCGATCGAGACGCTGGTGGCTGAAGGTTTCGCCGATCCCGACCGCCTGGCGGTCACGGGCTACAGCTATGGCGGGTACCTGACCTGCTGGTTGACCGGTCGGGATCACCGCTTCTCCGCGGCTGTGGCAGGGGGTGTCGTGAGTGACCTGGTGAGCATGGCTGGCACGTGCGAAGACGCTCGTCTTCTCAGCGAGTTCGAGCTGGGCGGGCAGTTCTGGGATGACCGAACCGCGTACGAGCGAATGTCCCCGCTCAGCAGAGTGCAGGACGTGCGGACCCCGACGCTCCTGCTCCACGGCACTGATGACGTGGTGTGCCCGGTCACGCAGGCCGAACAGTGGTTCGTGGCCCTGCGCGAGCGCGCTGTTCCGGCCCAGATGGTGCTGTATCCGGGTGGGGGGCACGCGTTCGTCCTCGAAGGGCGACCGTCGCACCGGTTGGACTTCAACCGCCGCGTTGCGGAGTGGGTCGAGCGTCACGCCGGCGCCACGACGACGACCGCGCGGCCGCCGCTCGATACCGCTCACTGGCAGCAGCGCCTTGACGACCTCGCCGCTCGACACAGGGTAATTGGTGCCCAGTTCGGGATCCTCCGACTCGATGAGAACCGCCCCGACGACCGGATCGCCGTTGCGACGGGGGTGCTCAACATCGAGACGGGGACGCCAGCGACACCTGAGGCGATGTTCCAGATCGGCTCGATCTCGAAAGTGTGGACGACGACCGTGGTGATGCAATTGGTCGATGAGAAGCTCATCGACCTCGATGCCCCGATCGTCGACGTGCTCCCCGAGCTGAAGCTCAACGACCCGACAGCCAATGCACACGTGAGCCTGCGTCACTTGCTGACCCACACGAGTGGTGTCGACGGTGATCTCTTCACCGACACCGGCCGCGGCGATGACACGCTCGAGAAGTATGTCGCACTCCTCGCTGACCTCGGTCAGAATCACCCGCTCGGTGCGACCTGGTCGTACTGCAACGCAGGATTCTCGCTGGTAGGTCGCGTCATCGAGACGGTCACCGGCTTGACCTGGGATGCCGCGATGCGCGAGCGGCTTTTCGAACCCCTCGGCCTCCAGCGAACCGGAACCCTTCCGGAAGAGGCATTGTTGCGCTCCGCCGCCGTCGGCCATGTCACCGAGCCGGGCACAGCACCGGCACTTGCGCCGGTGTGGATGTTGCCGCGAGCGTTGGGCCCTGCCGGGATCATCACCGCGGATGTCGCAGATGCGCTGTCGTTCGCCCGGATGCACCTCTCGGCTGGAGCAGCTGCCAATGGCACCCGAGTGCTCGGTGCGGAAAGCGTCGCCGCGATGGCCGCCTGGCAGACCGAACTGCCGGACAAGCACACCCTCGGGGACTCCTGGGGGCTGGGCTGGATCCGCTACCTGTGGGACGGTCACCGCGTGCTCGGGCACGACGGCGCAACGATCGGGCAAGGCGCATTCCTTCGGCTGCTGCCGGAGCAGGGGCTCGCCGTCGTGTTGCACACCAACGGCGGTCCCGCACGGGATCTCGCGGACGACCTGCTGCGCGAGGTGTTCGCCGACATCGCCGACGTGGCCGTGCCGTTCGCGCTCGCCCCTCCTCGAATCGCAGTCGAGGTGGACATCACGCCGCACCTTGGCACCTATGCGCGCGAATCGGTGCGGGTGGAGGTCCTCGCCGGCGACGACGGCCCCCGTCTTCGGACCACGGTGCTCGGTCCGCTCGCCGCGCTCGTCCCCGACCCAACGGAAGAGTTCGCCCTCGTTCCTGTCGCCGAAGATTTGTTCGTCATCCGGGCGCCCGAGAGCGAGACCTGGACGCCGGTCACCTTCTACTCACTGCCCACCGGGGAGCGTTACGTGCATTTCGGTGCCCGCGCCACGCCGAAAGTGAACTGACCGTGGAAACCGGGTTCCGTCGGCTCACCGCCGGGTCACTATCGCCGATCCTTGCCGACATCGAGGAGCTGGTGCGATGCGAGTCGCCCTCCCTCGACCAGGATGCCGGCATACGCAGCGCGGATACAGTCGCCCGGATCGGCGAGCTGCGGCTCGGCAACCGGCCTGAACGCCTCGGGCGCGGGGCACACCAGCACCTCCGTTGGCGATTCGGCAACGGGCCCGGCCGGGTGCTGGTGCTCGGCCATCACGACACCGTTTGGCCACTCGGATCGCTCGAGACACACCCGTTCTCGGTGCTCGACGGAGTGATTCGCGGGCCCGGCTGCTTCGATATGAAGACTGGCATCGTGATGGCTTTCCACGCCGTGGCGGCTCTCGCGGAGAACGACGGCGTCACCCTGCTGATCACTGGCGACGAGGAGCTCGGGTCACCCAGCTCGCGCGCCCTGATCGAGGACGAGGCTCGTGGATACGACGCCGTGTTCGTGCTCGAGGGGTCCGCCGACGGCGGTGCACTCAAGACCGCGCGCAAGGGCGTCTCGATGTACCAGGTACACACCTTCGGGCTCGCGACCCACGCGGGCCTCGAGCCGGAGGCAGGCATCAATGCCGCCGTCGATCTCGCTCACCAGGTCATCGCGATTGCCGCCCTCGGTGATGATCAACTCGGTACCTCGGTGACCCCGACGATGCTCGCTGCCGGCACGGCGATGAACACGGTTCCCGCACGTGGGTCGATAACCGTCGACGTGCGGATGTGGACCGCCGCCGAGCAGCAGCGGGTCGATGCCGACATCCGGGCGCTCGGACCCGCCGTCGCCGGGGCCCGCATCGAGGTGTCCGGCGGCCCGAATCGTTCGCCGTTGGAGGCAACGTCATCCGCCGGCTTGTTCCACCGAGCGGTAGCGATAGCCCATGACCTGGGTCTCCCGGCGCCGGACTCCGCGGTTGTCGGTGGCGCATCGGACGGCAACATCACGGCTGGGATCGGCGTGCCGACTCTCGACGGCCTCGGCGCGGTCGGGGGTGGAGCGCATGCCGACCACGAGCACGCCATGGTCGGCGAGATCTGCGGCCGCACCACGTTGCTCGCGGCGCTCATGGCAGATGTCCTCAGCGCGCGTCATCCCATCGACACTGCCTCGGCGAAGGTGGCCACCTCGTGATCGAGACCGAGGACTCAGGCGCCGCCACGGTTGCTGCCCGTGCCGCCGTCGCATCTGCGACGGATGCAAAGGTGACGGTGCGCGAACTCACGGACCGGCGCGAGCTGGATGCCGTCGTGTCGCTGTTCAGCGATGTGTGGGGACGCGAGAGCAATCCGCCCGTGACCATCGAGCTGCTGAGAGCATTCGCGAAGGCCGGTAACTACATCGGCGGGGCATACGACGGCGCGGTGCTCCTCGGTGCGTCGGTGGCGTTCTCTGCTGCTGAGCGCACGGTCCTCCATAGCCACATCGCAGGTGTTTCTGGCGCCTCGCGCGGTCGCAGCGTCGGATTCGCCCTCAAGCTGCACCAGCGCGCCTGGGCGATCGCTCACAAATTCTCGGAGATCGCCTGGACGTTCGATCCCCTCGTCAGCCGGAACGCCTACTTCAACATGGTCAAGCTCGCCGCAGAGCCGGTCGAGTACCTGCCGGACTTCTACGGCGACATGCGCGACGACATCAACGGTGCGGATGCCTCTGATCGCCTGCTTGCGCGCTGGGTGCTGGATGCCCCGAAGGTGGTGGCGGCGTGCGCCGGGAAATCAGTTCGCGGCGATGCCGCACTTGAGCGCGTTCGCGGTGCAGTAGAAGTGCTCGGCGTGTCGTCGTCGGGTCACCCTGTCCCGGGCGACGGTCGCGGCCCGGTGTCGCTCGTCGCCGTGCCTCCCGACATCGAGACCATGCGGGCCACCGACCCGTCGCTCGCCACTGCGTGGCGCACGGCGGTGCGCGACGCGCTGGGCGGACTCATGTCAGCCGGACAGCGGGTCAGCGACTACGATCGCGCCGGCTGGTACATCCTCCGTCACGCCGACGTCGGCGTGACATCCCTCGAAAGGACTCCATCGTGAAAATCACCGGCGTGGAACTGCGACGCATCGCCATGCCCTTGGTAGCGCCTTTCCGAACCTCGTTCGGCACCGCGACCTCGCGGGACGCGCTGCTCCTTCGAGTGGTCACCGACGATGGGGAGGGCTGGGGCGAGTGTGTCGCGATGGCCGAGCCGTTGTACTCGTCCGAGTACGTGGACGGTGTCGCCGACGTGCTGAGGCGCTTCCTCATCCCGATGATCCTGGAACGCCCGGATATCGACGGTCCCGGCGTCGCCCAGGCGCTCGCACCGGTGCAGGGCCACCGGATGGCCAAGGCGGCCCTGGAGATGGGGGTGCTCGACGCCGAACTGCGAGCCGCGGGCCGACCCCTCTCCCGCGAGCTGGGCGCAACCCTGGACCGGGTTCCCTGCGGGGTGTCCGTGGGCATCATGGACTCGATCCCGGCCCTGCTCGACACGGTGGATGACTACCTCGGTCAGGGTTACCAGCGCATCAAGCTCAAGATCGAGCCCGGGTGGGACATCACGCCGGTGCGGGCGGTGCGTGAGCGATTCGGCGACGTGATGCTCCAGGTCGATGCCAATACCGCGTACACGCTCGCGGACGCGCGCCATCTGGCCAAGCTGGACCCGTTCGATCTGCTGCTGATCGAACAACCTCTCGACGAGCTCGACATCGTTGGTCACGCCGATCTCGCCCGGCTGATCTCCACCCCCGTGTGCCTCGATGAATCGATCACCTCGGCGCAGACGGCTGCCGCTGCGCTGCGTCTCGAGGCGTGCTCAATCATCAACATCAAACCGGGACGGGTCGGGGGGTACCTCGAAGCCCGGAAGATCCACGACCTGTGTGTTGCGAGCAGCGTGCCCGTCTGGTGTGGCGGGATGCTCGAGACCGGCCTCGGGCGCGCAGCCAACGTCGCCCTAGCGGCACTTCCTGGTTTCGTCCTTCCCGGTGACACGTCGGCGTCCAACCGCTACTACTCCACGGACATCACGGCTCCGTTCGTCCTTGACGACGGGTATCTGACGGTTCCGACCGGCCCCGGGCTCGGGGTCGAGCCGATCGTTGACGAACTCGACGCGGTCACGGTGTCGACCGAGTGGGTGTCGGCCTAGACTGCCCGAATGACGACGCGACCTCGTGCGAGCCTGGGCAGGGTACTCGACGACCTGGGCGGGACACTCCTCGAGCTGGCGCACGGCGAGATCGACGCTACGCGCGACATCGGCGGCGTCGTTATCCACGACGCCCTCGATGAGATGTATCTTCCTCCCCGTGCGCTCGTGCTCGGTGTCGGGGTAGTCGACCTCGAGACAATCATCAAGCTGCTCGGTGACCTGGGGTCCGCAAGTGCGGCCGGCTTGATTCTGCGCGCTCCGGTTCCTGTCGATACGGCAATCAAGGCGGCGGCGGCGCGATCAGGAGTTGCGCTCCTCGCACTCACGCGTGGTGCTTCCTGGGATCAGCTGGCGGCGATGCTCAGATCGATGCTCGCCGAGGGCGACGTCGGCGTATCGAACCATGAGTCGCTCGGGGGGATGCCTTCGGGAGACCTGTTCGCACTTGCAAACGCGATCGCGGCGCTCGTGAACGCACCGATCACGATCGAGGATCGTACTTCTCGGGTAGTGGCGTTCTCGGGCGGGCAAGATGAGGCGGACCAGGGCAGGATCAAGACGGTGCTCGGGCGGCAAGTTCCGGAGCGGTACATGAAGGTCCTGACCGAGCGTGGTGTGTTCCGGGACCTCTACAACAGCACCCTGCCGGTACGCGTCGCTCCTGTCCCCATGGACGACGGGAGCGCGTCGATGCCGCGAGTCGCCGTCGCCGTCCGTGCGGGTGACGAGATCCTCGGCTCCATCTGGGCGGTGAAGACACAGGAGATGAGCGTCGATCACCTCGAGAGCCTCCACGACGCCGCAAAGGTGGTCGCCCTCCACCTGCTCCGTCTGCGCGCTGGCGCTGATGTCGAGAGAAGACTGCGGGTCGACCTGGTCAGCACCGCCCTCGAGGGTGGGTCGGGTGCACGTGACGCCCTCTACCGTCTCCGATTGGCGGACGGGCCGCTGCTCGTGTTGGCGCTTGCCCTGCGGGACGACGACGGTACGGCTGCGCCCCAGGAGTCCGCCGCGCTGACCAGCGAGAGTCAGCAGCTCAGCAACGCGTTCGCCATGCACCTCAGCGCCGCACTTCCGAGCGCATCTTCGGCACTTATCGGTCGGGTCTGTTATGGACTCCTCCCCGCTTCTGGATCGACCGACGAAACCGAGCGGCGTGCCGAACGCATCTCGACCAATTTCCTCGAGCGGCTCGGCAACCGCTTCAACGCGGCGATCGGGATCGGCGCGGTGGTCGAGATCTCCCACATCGGCCACGCGCGGATCTCCGCCGATCGTGCCCTCAGGGTAGTGCGGCACGGTCGAACCCCGACGAATGTCGCCCGGCTGGCGGACGTCCAGATGGACGCACTCATCCTCGAATTGCGCGACCTTCTCGCCGCGCGGGAGGACCGCCCGAGTGGCCCTCTCGCTCGACTGATCGAGCACGAGAATGGCCAGGACGGCGTCCTAGTACAGACCCTGCGCGCCTGGCTCGACGCGTTCGGCGATGTCACGAGCGCCGCGGCGTCGATATCCGTGCACACGAACACGTTCCGCTATCGGCTGCGGAAAGTGGTCGACGTGAGCGGGATCGACCTGACCGACGGCAATGCTCGCTTCCTCGCGATGCTGGAGTTGCGGGTGCTACTCCGCGATGACGCGCACACCCGCTCGATTCCGCATCGGTAGCGATGTGCGTAGTCATCCGTTCCTAGCACGGATTCAGTAGTCGACGCGTCCGTGGCGGCTGTGGAACTCTCCGGTGGGTCCCGCGGCATCGAGCATCGC
>JAABUN010002279.1_pt1 | contig 35130 bp, 29 predicted proteins | sample 5559311 | NCBI WGS metagenome assembly JAABUN01 (sample SAMN10711877, study PRJNA513370) | rock metagenome | isolation source: Antarctica rocks | place: Antarctica: Victoria Land, Siegfried Peak sud | reverse complement strand
GTCACTCACTGGCTCGAAGATCGTCGAGAACGTGCCGTCAAGATCAACTGGCAGTTCACCACTTCCGACGCGCGCATCAAACTCAAGCGGCTTTACCCAGAAATGACCGGTTGACGATGCACTAGTGACGCCGCAAACACACACGGGTTGGCTCGAGCGCTCCTGATGGCAAAACAGACATCTGCGTTTAACGCGTCAGACTCACGTTGACGTCTCCAAATTTTGTAGAGCCAAGAATTGGTTGGTTACGCGCTCACAGCACCCACACGCGCCGCCCTCTCAGCTACAGCCCCGAACGCAGTAGCGAGTTCGGGCGGCCCCCTGACCTCGAGCCCACACCCCAGCATCAGCAACCTGAGCGCCAACCCCTCCAGGTCGTCCGCGCCGCAACGCAGCAGTGTCCCGCCCGCCTGTCCCTCCAACACGGCCCGCATCCTCGGCAACCGCCCTTCGGCAATTTCTGGAGGAAGCTCGAGCCACACCTCTACCTGCCACGTTTCGGGAGCGTAAGGGAGGCTGCCCTGCAAAAACGTCGCCATCTCGAACTCTGCGGGGCGCACGAACGTTTCCTGAAGCATCTTCGCCGACGCTACCCGGTCTACCCGGAAAAGCCGCAAACCTTTACGCAAATGACAGTAGCCCGCCAAAAACCAGCGCCCACTCCGCTGCGTAACGCCAAAGGGCTCGAGCACCCGCTCGCTCACCGCCCCGCCCCGGTCGGCGTAGCTAATCCTGACCCGGTGGCAAGCGTGAACCGCCGCCGCCAGCCGGGTCAGCAGCGTGATGTCGGTACCCACGACCCAGCACGGACGCTCGAGTTTCAGCACGTCGCGGAGCGCAGCAGCCTCCGCGCGCGTCGCTTCCGGCAACACCCGCCCCAGTTTGGCGGCGGCCCCGGCGGTCGCGGGCGCAACGTCGTCGAGGCCCAGAAACGTCAGCGCCTCTAAACCGAGCGTGAGGGCGAGCGCCTCGTCGCTACCGAACATCAGAGGCGGCAACCGGAATCCCGGTTTAAGTCGGTAAAACCCGCCGGGGCCGCGCGCGCTCTCGACCGGAACACCCAAATCCTGAAGCCGCGCCACGTAACGCTGTACGGTGCGGGTACTGACCTCGAGCACCTCCGCGAGGTCGTGACCCGACATCCGGCCCCGCGCCCCGAGCAGCTCGAGCACCGTCAGCACCCGCATCGAAGGATCGTACATACCCCCAAGCATGGCACACAAACCATTGCAAAAACCCGGCTTAAAACCTGCCTGAAAACCCGTCAAGTCCTGACGGGAATCCGCGCTACCCTCAGCTTAGGAGGTTCATTATGACGACAGATACACCAATTGCACCGATCACGCCCGGTACGTTTATCACCCCTGAAGGGCTGCTCGAGCACTGGCAGGGCCACCAACGGCTGACCCGGCGCGTCTTGGAGGCATTTCCCGAGGACGAGGTGTCAACCTTTGCGCCCACCCCACCGATGCGACCTTTCGGCGTGCTGACGCTGGAAATCATCGGCATGATCGAGCCGACCCTGCGCGGGCTGAGCACCCGTTCGTGGGAGACACTCCCCGACCTCGAGACGTTGCAACGAACCGAACACAGCAAAGCCGAACTGCTGGCGCGCTGGGACAAAACCGCGCAGGCGCTACAGGGGGGTTTCGCGCAGATTCCCGAGGCGAGCTTTTACGAAACCCACGCCGCGTTCGGGCAGTGGACGATGCCGGGAAACGCGCTGATCCTCTACCTCATCGACAACGAAATCCACCACCGGGCGCAGGGGTACGTCTATCTGCGGCTTTTGGGGATTGAACCACCTGCTTTTTACGAGCGGTAGTTCGGGGGAGTTCAGTAGTAAGCAGCTAGCAGCTTGCTTGCAGAGGGTTATAGGTTTGGCAACCTTGGCATCGTCTTGTCCTGCTTGAGCACAATCAGGGCATTCTCTCCAACCAAAAATGCGTCGGTGCGTATAGGCAGGTTCGCCCTGTCCGGCTAAAGTGACAAGAATGAATACTCTGACGCTCCTGAAACTGGGCAATGTCTTCCTCGAGGGTGAACCCGTCCGCGTGGGCGCAAACAGGGGCGGCGCGTGGACGCTTACCAATCTGACGGGCGAGGTCGTGCAGCGGGGCCGACAAGGGAGCGCGGGAGAGCTGAGTGTGGAGCTGCCACCGGGCGAACGCGGTCACTACATCTTGTCGTTCGTCCCGGACGGCAGCAAAAAGCCGGTCAAAACGCCGCTGGCGGTTTTGGAACCTTTCGATTTTGATACTGTGGCGGACTCGCCGTTCGGTGTCTGCACCCATTTCGGGCAGCTTACAGGGCCGGATACCGACCTCGCTTCACGCTCTAAAGAGAGCCCCGACGTGGTGCCGCTTTTGCGTCTGGGCGGATTCAAGACGCACCGCGACGAACTCACCTGGAAACGCAACGAACCCGTCCGTGGTGCCTGCGTATTCCCGGACGCGCACCGGCACTACATGGCGACGTGCGGGGCGCACGGGGTCGGGTCGCTGATTATTCTCAACTACAACAACCGCCACTACGACGGCGGCAACACGCCGCACACCGACGACGGTGTGGACGGTTTTGCGGATTACGCGCGGAGGATCGTACGGCAGTACGGCGAACAGCTGCGCGCCGTCGAGGTCTGGAACGAGTTCAACGGCTCGTTTTCCAAAGGCCCGGCAGCCAAACGCCCGGACGCTTATCTGAAGATACTCGAGCGTACCTACCGGGCCGTCAAAGCCGAGCGGCCCGACCTGCCGGTAGTCGCACCGGCGGCGGTGACGCTGCCGTTCGGGTGGCTCGAGCAACTTTTCAAGCTGGACGCGCTCGAGTATATCGACGCGGTTTCGGTTCACCCCTACAGCTTTCCGCGCCAACCCGATACCCGCAAGGAGAGCCTGAGCACGCTTTTGTTGCGGCTGCAAGACCTGATCAAAAAATATAATCACGGCGAACCCAAACCCCTACACCTGACCGAACTCGGCTGGCCCACGCACCGGGGCGCAACCGGCGTCTCCGGTCTCGACAGCGCGCGCTACGCGGTGCGAAGCTTCGTCACCTCCCTCGCCATCGGGGTGGAGAAGGTGTACTGGTACACGCTGCTCAACACCGGCCTGAACCGTACCAACCGTGAACACAATTTCGGGCTGCTCCGGCACGCGGACGACCCGCTGGGCGCGTACACGCCCAAACCTTCTTACGTGGCACTCGCCGTTCTCGCGCGGCAGCTTACCGGCGCGACGTTCGTAGCGAAAGAACGGACGCCCGACCCGGTACAGAGCTTTTTATTCGAGCGCGCGGGCAAACCGCTCCGGGTGTTGTGGACGCCCAGACGCAGGGCGCAGGAAACGAGCGCCGTGGTCGACCTCGAGAACGGCGACTCGCCGACGGTGACGGACATGATGGGCAGAGACATGATGGGCAAGGTGAGCGGGGCTGGCCCCAGCCTCACCCTCACGGGCAGTCCGGTCTACCTTTACGGGGAGGCGTCGGTGCGGGTTCCGGGAGGGGGCGGGTGGCGGAAACTTTTCTAGGTCTTGCTCGAGTCCAGTCCAGCACCTCAAAACCACCCGGAATAATCCCAACCGTGCTAGTTCCCGAAAGGGCCCCGCAACGGCTGAAGCAGCGTGTCGGCGTCCGTCTGCCCGTACGGGTACAGATCGTAGTTGGTCAGCTCGACGTACCCGACGCCATCTTTAGAGCCTTCAACCTCGACCGCACCTTCCCAGTAGACGATACCCGTCGACGCCCGCGTGTCCATCTCCTGCTCGGGAAACGTCGGCGTCACCACCACGTCTACCCCGTATTTCGGAACCTCCACGCGCCAACGCATCGGGTAAATCGCGCCGGTTTCCGGACTCGTCCACGTTTCGCCGGTCGGCGTCAGGGTGATGTCTTCGGCGGTGAGGTCGAGCGTGCTGCCGTCTTCGGTGACGAAGCTGCCCGCCTGCGACAGGTAGCCTCCGTCAGCGGCGCGGATAAAGTAGAGCATCAGTTCGGTGCGGTCGCCGAACTGCACGCTGAACCAGTCCCAGCCCGCATAGCCCGACAGGTCGAAATCGCCCCACTGATGGTCGTGCCACGCCTGCCCGGTCACGTCCAGCGTCTCACACCCGAGCCCCAGCGCGCCGCAACCCCGTTTAAGCGTTCCCGAAACCTTCATCCGCGTGTACGACACGTAGTAGCTCGTGCCGCCCGGCCCCATCGACTGAATCCCGGGGGGGTCGCCGTGGAGCGCGGCAGGTTTTTCGGGCGTCAACACGAGGTCGATGGCGTATCCGTCCTGCGACGCCCGGATGTGATGGCTTACGCCGTCGTCAGCGCGCGTGGCCGACCAGTTGGAGACGTACACGTCCAGCTCTTCGGACGACGCGCCGCCCTTAAACGCCCGAAAGTCGGTGCGTTCGCCCATCGTGAAGGTTTTGCGCGTTTTGTCGCTGAGCGCAAAGTGCGCGACGTGGCCCCGGTCGATGGTGTTCGCTACCGGATACGCGCCGAACAGCCGAATCGACGGCGGCGTGTACGCCTTGAAAAAGGTCAGCTCGAGGCCCACCTCTTCCCCGGTTTCCGTTTCCAGATGTCCGGTGTAGTACCACCACTCGATAGGCGCGGGGTGCGCCGCGTCGTCGCGGGGCAGTACCACCGGCTCGACCGGATAGGGCTCGTCGTAAACGCCGGGCGCGCAGGCCGCCAGCAAAAGCAGAGGAATAAACAGGTAACAACTCATCTCTACAGCCTAGCTAAGGCGGCGCGAGCACGTCGTAACGCCCGGTTGCAAATCAGCCCGCAGATCCCCGGGCTCGAGTTTTACCTGACCTCGAGTTCAACATTCCAAGCTGAACACCGCAACGTCTCGTAAAAAACGAACCTGCAACGTCTACGTTATTCAAGACTCATTACTCAGCACTCGGTACTCACCCCTCACCACCCTGCCACTCCCGACTGCAAACTCACCCGACCGGGCCGGGATATAGTGGACGTTATGCAATTATCTATCCCACCGCTGGCATCTACCCTACCGCTGGCGCTCGCCGGTATGCTTTTGGCAGGCGGCGCTGCTGCCCAAACGCCCGAGATTCCCGAAGGTTACACCGCCGTTCCGTTTTTGTCCGACGAGCCGCAGCAAGACTTTTCCGAACCTGAACAGGTTTTAGAAACGGGTAAAGATTACGCGGCGGTCATGGTGACGAATAAAGGTACTTTTGTGCTCGAGCTGTTCGAGTCCGAGACGCCCGAGACCGTCAACAACTTTATATTTCTGGCCCGCAATCACTTCTACGACGGCGTCGTTTTTCACCGGGTTTTAGACGGTTTTATGGCGCAGACCGGCGACCCGACCGGCACCGGTACGGGTGGGCCGGGGTATCAGTTCGACGATGAGATCGTCGGTGACCTGTCGTTCGACAGCGCGGGCATCTTGGCGATGGCGAACGCCGGGCCGGGTACCAACGGTTCGCAGTTTTTTATCACCTTCGCCGAGACGCCGTGGTTAGACGGCGCGCACACCATCTTCGGCGAGGTCATCAGCGGGACGGAGATTTTACCGGAACTCGAGCGCGTCGATCCGAGCTCAGGCGGAGACACACCCAACGTCATCTTGCAACTCACCGAGCCGTTGTCGGCGGCGCAGGAGCAGGGAGCCGAGCTGACCGGAGCGGCCGAAACGACCGTCGAAGCCTACCTGACGGAAATGCTGGGGGCGTTTCCGCAACCGGGCGAACCGTTCGAGGTGGACGGTGTTCGCGGCGTCGTCGGGCAGGGTGCTGACGGTGAGGCTCTGGTCGGCTTCTTCACGGACGCCGAAACCCAACCCGACGTGATCGAGTCGCTGACCATTATCGAAAAGGACGCGGAGTAGGTTCAGCGTCAGGATTTTTTCGGAAGACTCGGACGCGACCGTTTGGGCGAATACGGAATAAGGTTTGCTTTGCACGGTACAAACTACATAGGGCCGCAGCTACCGCGAAGACCCTCGAGGTCGGAGCAGTTCAGCACACCTAAACTAAATCAGCACACCCAAACCAAAAAGGAGACACAAATGGCTTACACCAAAGAAGGCTACGAAGAAACGCAACCCCTGAGTGCGGAACGTAAGACGCAGTTTTCCAAAGCCGAACAGGTTCTGGAGCAGGGCAAAGACTACCTGGCGGTTATTGAAACCAACAAGGGCCGCATCGTCGTCGATCTGTTTCAGGACGACGCGCCCGAGACCGTCAACAACTTCGTCTTTTTGGCGCGTAACCGCTACTACGACGGCGTGGTTTTTCACCGGGTACTAGAGGACTTTATGGCGCAGACCGGCGACCCTACCGGGACGGGGCGCGGCGGGCCGGGCTACACCTTCGGCGACGAGACCGACAACGGACGTTCGCACATCGTCAAAGGCACGTTGTCGATGGCGAACGCGGGGCCGGGAACGAACGGCTCGCAGTTTTTCATCACCTTTGCCGAAACGCCGTGGTTAGACGGCAAGCACACCGTTTTCGGTAAGGTTACAGAAGGTTTGGAGGTGCTGGACAAGCTCGAGCGTATCGACCCGATGCGCGCGTCCGGGGCCAAACCCGACGTGATGGAGCGCGTAACGATTTTGGAGCGCGCCTAAACGAACGATGCAGGTTCAGACCGTTCAGTTTGTCGAACCCGGAACGCTGCAAGACGACACGCTAAACCTCGTTTTGCGGCGCACCTACCGGGGCAGCCGCTCACTCGGCCTCGCGCCCAACTACGCTTTCGATATGAAGCACGCCGACACCGGCGAGCACATGGGCGAGATCGACCTGCGGCTGAGTAACGACCGCCACATCACCCACTACGCCGGACACATCGGTTACGGCGTGGTGAGCGCGTTTCGTGGTCAGCATTACGCCGCCAGAGCGTGCAGGCTGCTGCTACCCCTCGCCAAACTGCACGGTCTGTCGCCGTTATGGATTACCTGCAACCCCGACAACGTGGCCTCGAGAAAAACCTGCGAACATCTGGGGGCGACGCTCACTGAAATCGTCGCCGTACCCCGGCACAGCGACCTCTACCGGCGCGGCGAACTTGAAAAGTGCCGGTACCGCGTCGACCTCGGCGATATATCGGTAAAGAAGACCTGAGTTCGTTTAGGGTGGCAAACTGGCCTTTTGACCATTACAAGCGTTGGAATATTGAATATAGCGAAGAAGAATCTTTCCAGCAGTTCAAATATCGTATGAACGTTTATCTTGGGGAATTCAAAATTTCCTCAAGTGAAGCTAATCTATACAATTTCTTGATTGGCTCGCAGATTGCGGATGACATTTATGGGACTATCTTCCCCCATCTTTTCAGAAGCGATTTAGGACCCACGGAATACGCAAATAGAGTTCAAGCCCTATTTGAACTTCATGGGCGTTTGGAAAACACGGAAAAATGGGAAACGCTCGCCAAAGCGGTAGATACTTGTTTGGATTACTCTCCAGATATAGGTATTGGTTTTCACAGAGGTGAAAAAACAGCAATCTTATATCCAAAAGGCGCTGAGTTACTAGATGATGAGATTGTTAACCGAACTCTACTCTGGTTAAACGAACATCCCAAAGTGCTACAACCTTATGAAACTGCCCTGAAACTCTACATGGAGCAAGATGAAAACAAACGGAGAAATTTGCTGGATAATCTGCGTTTCGCTATAGAACAGCTTCTTAAGGAAATTCTACAGAATAACAAGTCCTTGGAGAATCAGCAAAAAGAGTTAGGGTTATGGCTGAAAGGTAGATCGGTGCACCAGCAAGTTATCAATCTTTACAACCAATTGCTCTTCGGTCCCTTCCGTCAATATCAAAACGATGCAGTAAAGCACGCAGGGGAATACCGTGACCAGGACATCGAGTTCATGATCTACCTAGCAGGTACGTTTATGCGACTCCTACTTCAGCTCGAAAAAAGCCAGTGAAAGCTTGCTGTAACTTGTGACCTACAAGCAAAATACGGGACTGACTCCAGCCCCATATCTTCTACGAAGGAACCTAAGCGTTTTGCAGGTGGATAAGCGGAACGACCTCGAGCGCCCGCCCCGTCACGTGTACCTGCAAATGTTGAATAAAGACTTGGGCCGCCACACCCTTTTGCTCGGGTTCTTTGCGGCTCCGAAACGACACCATTCCGGCCTCGAGTTCTTTGTCCCCGACGATGACGGTGTAAGGCACCTTGTAGAGTTCGGCGTCGCGGACTTTAGCGTTCATCCGCTCGCCGCGCACGTCGGCTTCGGCGCGGAGTCCGGCGTTCCGGAGCTGTTCTTTAAGCTCCAACGCGTAGGCGTTGTGACGGTCGGCAATCGGCACGATCCGCACCTGTTCGGGCGCGAGCCAGAGCGGGAAATCTCCGGCGAAGTGCTCGATCATGACCCCCATAAAGCGTTCGGTGGAGCCGGTGACCGCGCGGTGCAAGACCACCGGTGTTTGACGTGAACCGTCCTCGGAAACGTATTCGCAGCCCAGACGTTCGGGTTGAATAAAATCGACCTGAATCGTCGAGAGTTGCCACTCACGCCCGAGCACGTCCGACGCCATAAAGTCGGCTTTGGGGCCGTAAAACGCAGCCTCGCCCAACGCTTCGACGTACGGTACCCCTTCGGCGTCGAGCGCGGAGCGCAGCGCGTCGGTCGCTTTAGTCCACTTTTCGTCGTCGTCTACGTACTTGCCTTCGGTACCACGCAGCGAGAGCTGAACGCGGTAGTCGCGGAACTCGTAGGTGTCGAGCACGTCGCGGATAAGGCGGAGCGCCAGGGTAAACTCTTCCCGAATTTGCTCTTCGGTGCAGAAGATGTGGCAGTCATCCTGGGTCAGGGAGCGAACCCTGGTCAGACCGTTGAGTTCTCCCGATTTTTCGTAGCGGTAGAGCGTGGCAAATTCAGCGTAGCGTAGCGGCAGCTCGCGGTACGAGTGCTGGCGGGCGTTAAAGAGCGTCATGTGGCTGGGGCAGTTCATCGGTTTGAGGCGTAGCTGAACGCCGTCGTCGTCCATCGGCGGGAACATCGACTCGAGGTAGTTCGCCAGGTGTCCGGACTTGGCATAGAGGCTCTCTTTTACGAGATGCCCGGTCCAGACGTGCTGATAACCGTAACCGGTTTGCAACTCGCGCACATACCGCTCCATCTCGTACCGAACCGTTTCACCACGGGGCAAAAAGAGCGGAATACCCGAGCCGACGTCGTCTGAAAAGGTAAACAGATCGAGTTCTCTGCCGAGTTTGCGGTGGTCGCGTTTTTTGGCCTCCTCGAGCTGCCATAAGTGGTGCTCGAGTTCTTCTTTAGTCTTAAACGCCACCCCGTAGATACGCTGCAACATCGGGCGTGTTTCGTCGCCGCGCCAGTACGCCCCCGCCACCGACATCAGCTTGAAGTGCAGCGGGATGTCGCCGGTATTCGGGACGTGCGGCCCCCGGCAGAGGTCGGCAAAACCCTCTTCTCCACCCTGTTCGTAAAAGGTCAACGCTACGTCTTCGGGAAGGTCGGCAATGAGCTCGAGCTTGTACGGGTCGCGGCCCTCGAAACGCCTCAGCGCCTCGGCGCGGGGCAGCTCGAACTTTCGCAGCGGCAGCTTCGCCGCGATGATCTCACGCATCCGGGTCTCGACAGTCGCCAAATCTTCGGGGGTCAGGGTACGTGGCAGGTCGAAGTCGTAATAAAAACCGTTTTCAATCACCGGGCCGATCCCCATTTTTACCTCTTCACGGTCGTATCCCTCGGCGACGAACACGTCGGCGACGGCCTGCGCCATCACGTGCGCCAGCGTGTGCCGCGTCAGGCGGATGCTGGCGTCGTCTTTTTTGGTGACGATGGCGACCTCCGCGCCGTCGGGCAGCTCGGTCAGCAGGTCGGTCAGTTGACCGCTTACGAACGCGCCCAGCGCGGCTTTGGCGAGGCCGGGGCCGATGGCTTCGGCGACGTTTTTGGCGGTCGCGTGTTCGGGCAGGTCTAGACGTTTACCGTCGGGCAGGGTTACGAACATAATCACCTCGAGGCGTCGGGACGTGTTGGCGTCCAAACGGGAAAGCAGCGCAGTCGCTGCGGGTCTCTAAAATGTATCAGCTAAGGGGGTAGGGTTGCGGTTAGGGTGTGAGCGAGGACGTTCGCCCCGGCAAACTTCCGACAAAACAGCAAATACAGACGCCCGCAGGTAGTACAGGGAAACATGGCGGGGCGTGCATGGGGTCAATCTAGCATAGTTTCAGCGTTCGACCCTCGGTTTTAGACGGCTGAAAGACGTTTTTGGAGGGCTAGAATGGGTAAAACCTCGAGACCTCGCCCCGAACGCTTTTGGAGGAACCGTGACCGACCTCACCGCTTTTCAAGACCTGTCGCCCTGCACCCTCGCCGACGTGCTCACCCGCGAGCAGGTGATGGACGTCGGCGTTCGGCCCCTCTGGAGCGGCTCGCCGTGCGTCTCCGGCCCTGCCTATACGGTGCGCTGCGCGGCGGGCGACAACCTGATGCTCCACGCTGCTATCTACCGCGCCGAGCCGGGCTCGGTCATCGTCATAGAAGCGGGCGATGTAGATTACGCCGTCGCCGGTGGCAACGTCTGTGCGGTGGCCCAAAAGCGCGGGGTAGTCGCCTTCGTCATCGACGGTGTGATCCGCGACCTCGCTGAAATTCGTGAGCTTAAGTTTCCCGTCTTCGCCCGTGGCGTCAGCCCGATTCCCGGTGCTAAAGAGGTGCTGGGCGAATTGGGGGGTTCGGTGCGCTGCGGCGGTGTACACGTACACGCAGGCGATATCGTCGTGGCGGACGAAGAGGGCGTCGTCGTCGTGCCGAAGGCGCAGGCCGAGGCGGTGCTCGAGAAAGCCCGGGCGCGCGCCGCCAAAGATGAGGCTGAAACCCTCGAGAGCTGGGAGAGCGCGCACCGCGCCCGCACCGAAAGCATCTTGGAAAGCAAAGGTTTCGTCGATGGGAGCAAGCGGTGAACCTCCGCGAGGCCGTACTGGACGGTTTACAGTCCGCGCTCGCAATCAGTCGATAAGTATTTCCGAACACGCCGCAGCCAAGCCGGTTATCAAACGTTCTGAAAACGAGCGTGTGCTGATGAGAGTTAAAACCTCCGTCCACATCTGAATGCGTCTCTTCGCAAGGCGCTCACAAAGCTTTCTAAATCTTCCGACAGAACCACGTTCAATACCTCTCTCGGTAGGCCCATCCGGATACCTGAGAAAGCAGCAAAGTAAACACGCCATCCTCAAACCCTAAATGATTGTCACGTCAGACCATCGCCGGGCAGAGGGTATACTCCCCTACGTGCAACTCGTCGCTCTGATCACCCCCGACCTCGAGCTGAAACAGGCGCTCGCGCAGTTTCGCAAACCCGCCCTCGGCGTGCTCCTGCACCCCGTTACCCCGACCGAGTTCAGCGCCGTCGCCGGGAGTCTGGCCCCGCTCGACTTTCGCGGCGCGCTGGTGCTCGACGAAACCTTTCACGAGGCGGCCTTTCGCGTAGCGCAGCGTTCGTCTCTGATGGCGCAGGAGACCTCGACCGCCGACACCCTGACCGTCTCGTACGGCGGCCTGATCGCCGAATACACGCTCGGGCGGGCTGTGGTGATGGCGCTGCAAAACAAGGGCTGGGACGCGCGCGGGGCGCGGGTGGTGGTGGTCGGGTCGGGGCCGATGGCGCGGGCCGTGTGCCGTGAGGTCTCATCTTTGGGGGCCGCGCAGTTGACGGTGTTGGCGAGCGACAGCCCGACCGCCGAACGCACCCTCGGCACCCTCGCCGCGAGCACCGAATGCACCGCGCGTTCGTACCGCGACCCGTTACTCTCGAGCTACCTGATGCGCGCCGACCTGCTCGTCCGGGTAGACGCCGGTTTCGAGGTGCCTGCCGCACTGGTCGGGCCACACCTGAGCGTGGTGGACTTCGCCCCCGAACCGCTCAGCCGGTTGCGGCAACAAGCCGCCGAGGTCGGCGCGACCGCCATCGGCAAACGCGACGTGCAGGCGCATCAGCTGGCGCTGGGACTCGAGAACGTACTGGGTTCACGCGTCAGCGCCGGGGACTTTCTCGGGGTGCTGAATTCGCTTTAGACCCTTCACCGCCCTGCTGAGCGTATTGCTGGCGGCGACGTGCGCGTTCGCGGGGCCGTACTACGCGCTACCGGGCGCGGCGGGCCGCGAAGCTTCGGACGTGCTTACCCTGACCTATGAAGGCGAGAGCTACAGCTACGCCGCCGGACTCGGGTGGGTGGGGCTCGAGCCCGGTCTCAGCGCGCCGCTGCTCCATGGCGGGCGCGTGTTTCTGCAAGACGACGTGCTGGACGCCCTCGAGGTCGCGTTACCGCGCCTTACGGGAGTGCGCTCGAGTGGCGGCGGCACGGTGCGGGTCGTGGTCGATTTCAGCGTGTCTAGTGCGGGAACCGAACTCGGCGCACAACTCGAGCCCCTACGCGCCGAGGGAACGGCGACCCCGGCACACCCGCTGACGCTGCGGTTGCCGCCGCTGCTGCTGCCCCGGAAGCTTCCGGAACGGCTCGAGGGTCTGACGCTGGCGGTAACGGCGGACGCGGACGCCACCACCTTGCAGCTCGAGAGTCCGGCGGGCGGCGACCTCAGCTACACCGTCTTTCCGCTCGAAGGCCCGACCCGGTTGGTCGTCGACGTCGCCGTGCGTCCGGGTAGTGGCCCAAAGGATGCGTCGGATGACGAGTTGGATACCGAACCGGACACCCGACAAGACAGTGACCTGGGCGCTGACGCTCGGCTCGACGCGCGCGAGGCGTTGCTGGAGCGCCTCACCGCACCCCCCGAAGTGGGGGAAGACGCGGGCGAAGGCGTGCGTGACCTGGGCGGCGGCGCGACCCTGCGCTCGCTTGATGTCCCGACACTGGCGGGCTCGAGCCGGGTCGATCTGGTCGAAATCGCTCCCAATCAGGGCCGGTTTCGGGTGCAGGGTGGTTCGTACGACCTCCGCACCCCTTCGGAGCTGACGGGCGGGGCGCTGGTCGGGCTCAACGCGTCGTATTTCGACCCTGACAGCGGGCGCAGCATCGGTTTTTTGAAGGCTCAGGGAGGGCTCGAGTCCCTGCCCAGCCGGGGCCGCGCCGCTGTGGGTTTCGGCTTCGGTCGGCCCCTGGTCGGCAAACCCGAAGGGACGCTCCGGGTACGGGTGGACGGGGCCGCGCCGCTCGAGCTGAACCTTACAGACGAGAGCGTGACGCTGCATACGACGCCCGGGGCGTGGGTCGGCAGCCCGCGTCAGGGTGCGGTCGTGGTCTCGAGTGCGGGGCGGGTGCTCGAGAACAAGGTCGGCCCACGCCGCGTTCCGGTCGGGGGTTACGTGCTCTCGTACCTTCCGCAGGTGCGCCCGCTCGCGCTGATCGACGCGGGCAGCGCCGTAGAGCACGACCTCATCACGAAGCCGGGGGTCTGGCGTTTCATCCCGGAGGCGGTCGAGGCGGGGCCACTGCTCGTCTCCGGGGGCCGGAGCGCCTACGCGCCCGAAACCGAGGCGTTCGACCCCACCGACGCCGAAAGCAACGTCAGCCGCCGCACCACCCGCGCCGCGCTCGGTGTCCGGGCCGACGGGACGGTGCTGCTGCTGGTCGCTACCCAACTGACCGCCGCCGAACTCGTCCCGATATTTTTAGACTTGGACGCCGAGAGCGCCCTGCAACTCGATTCGGGCGGCAGCAGCACGCTGGTCGTAGACGGCGTGGTCATCAACCGGCCCGCGCTGCTTCAGCGGCGGGTGGCGACGATGATTACCTACACCCCGGCGTTTCAGGTACGCACGCCCTAGCCCCCTCGAGTCGGCCCCAACTATACGACCTATCATTTCCAGAGGATTTTTTGGGTGTAAGAGCGGTTTACGGTTCCAAGTCGACTCCGACAACATCTCAAAAACAGCGCAGTACGTTTACAGCCGAGCCGGAACGTCGATGACGCGTTCCCAAAGAAATCCATTAGCAGGTATCAAAGTCTGTCTCACTGACGTTCGGAGCTGGTTTGCGCCACACTTAGTCGAAGAAGCAGAGTCCACCACGCACTTTAAGTGATGATCTGTGCTCCGAAGGGGTATGCCTGCGGCGAACCGGGGCAGTATCTGCTGGAATTGCCGCATAAAGTCAAAACGGTATTCGAGTCGGATACCCCCGGCCCAAACGCGCTAAACTGTTCCCAGTGAAAGCAAGCTGGTTGGTGGTTATTTTTATGCTCGGTTGGGGCGGCGCACTCGCCCAGAGCGGGCCGGGACTGCGGGCGCAGGCCGGGGCTGCTGCCGAGGACGTGGTGGTGCGTTTCGGGTTCGCCGGTCAGATCGTCGCCGACGCGTGGAACCCGCTGCACGTCACGCTCCGCGACCAGGGCAGCGCCGAACTGGTGCTCGAGCTAAACGTCGGCGACCTGCGCGGCGGCCCCCGCCTGCTGCGCTACACCGCGCCGCTGACCGGAGGCGACGGGCTTTACACCTTCGAGGACGACGTGTATTTACCGAGTTGGCGCGCCTTTAGCTGGCTTGTCCGGACGCCCGAACGGGTGTTGGCGAGTGGGGGCGTCGGGCGGCAGTTTGTCGATACCGACCCGCTTCAGCTCGTGGTGTCGCGCGAGGTAAGTACCGGAACCCGCTTTTTCCCCGACGACGCTCGGGTGGTCGATATAAGCGCCGCCGACCTGCCCGAACGCGCCGCCGCCTACAGCGGCGTCGAGAGCTTGCTGGTGTTTGACGGGGGCGCGCCCCCGGCGGCGGGCGCGCTCGTCGCGGGGGCGGTTTCGGGCAGCGCCGTGCTGCTGGTAGGTACGTCTCACGGCGCAGAGGCCCTCGTACCAGAAGCGGGCGGACTGGGCGCAGGTTGGCTGGGACGCGCCGAAGCGACGAGAGAAGCGGTGAAACGCGAGCTGTCCGCGCACCCGCGAAGGGTGACGAGTACCCTCGCGGGGGCGCTTATCGACGACGACCTGTCCCGAACACCCGAGCACCCGAACGCGACCCGGGTGCTGGCGGGTCTGGGTGGTTACGCGCTCTTGGTGCTCGTACTGCTACGTTTCGGCGGCGCGCCGGGGCTGCTGGCAGCCCTGTTGCTGGCGGCGCTGCTGGGAGCGGGCGCGGCGCAGCTGCGGCCCGCCGAGCCGCTCCTGACCCGAACCCGGAGCCTCAGCCTGGGGGCGGGCGGGTTGGCGCTGAGGACACCTCTCGAGGCTCTCTTTAGTTTTCCCGCGCAGCGCGCCGCATCGTCCCGCGCCGCCTACCCCGTCCCACTCGCCGAAACGCCCACCTGGGAGGTCGGGCCGGAGCACTTCAGCACCGACCTGGGCGCGTATGAAAGCGTCGTTTTGGTGGGGCGTCCCGAGCTGGAGGCCGCTCCCCTGAGCTGGCAGGGCGCAGCCCTCCGCAACGAGAGCGGGCGGGCGTTACGTGACGTGTTCATCGTCCCGGACGGGCAGACCGGGGGCCAACAGACTCCGGTACAGGCTGACGGGACGCTCGAGCCCACACGTGGCAATCTCGTACCACCACCCCTCTACACCGACCTCATCCCCCTGTTGCCCCCCGGCACCGCCGTGGCCCGCGCGGGGGGCGCGGTCTACGTCGCGCTGCCCGAAGCCCTCTTGGAAACTCCGGCGACGCCGTGAGGCTTTTAGCGGCGGTTGCCGAACGGGTACGGCGGCCCGACCTGCTGCAAGCCTTTGCCGCCCTGAGCGTACTCCTCACCTTTGCGCTGGCGGTCGGGTGGCCCGGAACCGGCGACCCCAACCTCAGCTGGACGGGCGTGGCGCAGGCGCGGAGCGTGCTGCTGCTGCTGCTAGGAGGTTACATCGGCGTTTTCAGCGCCACCGAAGTACCGGGCCGCCTCGAGACGCTTCTGGCGCTGCCGGTAATCGTGCTCCTCGCGCTACCTGTAGAGGCGCTCGCCTACGCCGTGAGCTACCCGCCGGTTCCGGTCTGGTGGCTCGTGGCGCAACCCCTGCTCGACGTGATGGCCTATTTCGGCGTCGGGTTGGCGCTGGGGGGGACGACGCGGCGTATCGCGGCGCTCTGGCCGCTCTTGCCCCCACTTCTTTTCGTCGGACTTTTGGGCGCGAGTATCGGCCTCGAGTTGCCCCTGCTAAACCCGCTGGCGACCGCCGCGCGCGTGTCTTGGATTCATCTGGCGGCGTCTCTGGTGCTCGCGCTCGCTACCTGCGCCTGGTGTATCCGCGCTAACATACTGCATGGAGATTAGGGCGTCACAGCGGCGCGAGCCGAGCCGTCCGCCGCCCCCCCTGCACCGAAAACTGGCGCGGCGGCGGGCGTGGCAGCAGCGGCTTGTTTACGGCGGTGGCTCGGCTCTGGCAGCGTCGCTGGCGGCGTGGCTGGCCGGGGCGACGCTGCCTCTACACCTCGGAGCGGTAGCGCTCGCGTTCGCCCTCGGTCTCGGCTGGCGCTTTAGGCAGACAGACCGCCGCGCCGAACGCTGGGCCTTTAGCTGGATCGAGGCGCGTTCGGGGCTCGCCTACCTGAGCGCGCACGAACTGCCCGACACCGCTACGGACGGGCTCGCGGGCGCGGTGCGGGCGCGGGCGGCGCAGGCGGGTACGCTCGACACGCCGCCCCTCCAACCGTGGGCGCTGCCGCTGCTCGTGCTGGCGCTCGTGTTCGCGCTCGCGCCGCATCTGGCGCTGCCCGCACTACGCGCGCCCTTCGGTTCGGGAACGTCACAACCGAACACATTGCCGGGGAACCCGCCGACCTCTGAAGGCGTGAGGCTCGAGCCCGACGCCACCACCCAGGACGCTACTACCAACGCAGCGAACGAGCCAGCCGACGGAGCGCCTACCGACCCGAATACCGCCGAAGCGCCCCAAACCGCCCTCGACGCCGAACGCTCGTTCGATACCGCTACCGGCGCGGAACCGGGCGAGGCAGGCGGCGAACAAGCAGCCCTCGACCGCTTTCTAGAAGAAACCGAGGATGCTGAAGTCTCACCGACGGAAACGCAACGCGGCCCCACCCAGAGCGCCGCCCCGACCGGGCAGGCGCAGCGTCGCGGTGAGCCGGGTGAGCCCGGTCAGGGTGACGAGACACGACCGGGAACCGCCAGTCCCGACGCGGCACCCGGCGCAGACCCCAGTACAGACCCCGGTGCAGACGCTGCCACAGAACCCGGCGCAGCACCCGACCCAGACGCTCAAAACGCCGCCGGTGAGGGGGAAAGAACCGAGACCGGACCCTCGTCCCAAGAACCCGGCGAAGGTGCCGAGAACGGAGAAGCCCCGCAGTCCGGCGAACCGGAACAGAGCGGTACCGGCGAGGAGGGCGACGCACCTGAAGGGGAAGCACCGAACGATCAACCCGGTGAGGGGGAAGCCGAAAGCGGCGAAGGTGCCCCCGGGAGCGAGCAGCAGGGCGAACCTAACGGTACCGGCGAAACGGCCGAGCAGGGCGGCGGGGCATCGAGCGACGCGGAAGCCACGCGGGATATTCAGGACGGTCAGAGCAGCGAACGCGGCGGCAACCGGGGTGGTGCCGACGTTGCGGGCAGCCGTGAACGCCTCGGCAGACCCCAAAGCGCCCCTGAGCGCATCACCGGAATTCGCGGAGAAGGCCCGACCACTGCGGGCGGCGAAGCACTCCAGCAGGGTCAAACCCCAGATACGCTGCCCCGAACCGGCACCCCCGAGAGCTACCGCCGCGCCGCCGAAGAGGTCATTCGTGAGGGCCGGATTCCTCTGGAGTATCAGGAGCTTATCCGTGACTATTTCCGCTAAGTCGGGTTTTTGGGGTTGACAACCGTGCTGATGCTTGTCGGCACCCCTCGGAGAGGGCAACTTTCAGACACACGAGGGTCAGGAGTTATGTTAGAGGTCGGCAAGTTCTGGACTTCAGACTACCGAGCATAGAGCTTGGGCTACATTTCAGGTGAAGGCACATGCTCGAGCTCTTACAATCTATCTCAGCTTTACTCTCGCCGCTTTCTGAAAACTCCTCTATATCTGCACGCCGCTTTCACCGGTAACGCTGTACGCCCCGATTACGCTGTACGCCCCGATTACAAACGCAGTTCAAGCGAGAAACCCCTCGAGCTCCCCCAGCAACTCCCCCGACGCCGCTGCTAAAAAGGTCGCTCCACCATCTAAACGGCGGACCGACCCACCCGCTTCTTCAACCAGCACCGCACCCGCCGCTACGTCCCACGCGCCCTGACCGAAACCCACAAAGGCGTCCGTTTTGCCCTCGGTCAACAGGGCCAGCTCGAGCGCCGTACTCCCCATCCGCCGCAACGTTTGAGCGCGCGTCAAGAGGGCGTCCCAGACAGGTTTGGCTCGGTCGATAACGGCTTCATCGGCACTAAAACTCACCGTTACGAACGCTGAGCCCACGTCCGCGCAGCCGCTCACCCGAAGACGTTCGTCGTTCTTGAACGCCCCTTGCCCGCGCGCCGCGTGGTAGGTGTCGCCGGTGGTCGGGTTGGTGACGACGCCCAGTACCCCCTCGCCGCCGTGCTCGAGGCCGATACTCACGGCAAAGTGCGGCACACCGCGCGCAAAGTTGCTGGTGCCGTCGACCGGATCGACGACCCAGAGGTAGGGATGGCTGCCGGTGCGCCCACCCTCTTCACCCAGGATGCTGTGCTCCGGGTGCTCGCGCAAGATAATCTCGCGGATAGCGCGCTCCGAAGCGTGGTCGATACGGGTTACGAGGTCGCGGGGACTGCTTTTGGTCCGCACCTCGAGGTCGGTACCGGCACCTTCCCTGATGATATGAGCGGCGCGGGCGGCGGCCTCGAGGGCGGTTACAAGATAGGGGTCGTTCATAAATCGTACCTTTCAGGTGATAGCCGGTAGTTTGTGGCAAGTGGCTTGCCAGGACGATCTACTCACCACAAGCCCCTCGCTATGGGCAACCCACCCAACTCGGATGCAGACCAAGCTCGACCGAGAACGCTATCCCTTCACCGCCCCCATCGTCAGGCCCGTAACGATATAACGCTGAATCATGAGCGTCAGCAAAATCACCGGCAGGGTGATGAGCACCGCCGCCGCGCCCAAGCCCCCAAAGTCGATCTGACCGTACGAGATAAAGTTAAAGACTGCGACGGGTACGGGGCGGGTGTTGGGGCCGGAGAGTACCAGGCTGAACAAAAACTGGTTCCAGCTAAAGATAAAGGCCAAGATGCCCGAAGCGACGATACCGGGCGCTGAGAGCGGCAAGATAATCCGCCAGAACGCTCCGATCCGGCTCGAGCCGTCGACGAACGCTGCTTCCTCGAGTTCGACTGGTACATCCTCGAAAAACGAGATCATAATCCAGGTGATGAGCGGCATCCCGACGATCAGGTGCGTCAGCGTGAGCGCGACGTAGGTGTCGATCAGACCGAGCGCGCGAAAGGCCAGATACCACGGCACCAGATAGGTGATGTACGGCGTCAGCCGCGCAATCAAAATGGCGAAAGCCAGACCGTTTTGCTTAAAGCGGGCAATCGAGTACGCGGCGGGCAGACCGATCACGAGACCTAGCAGCGTCGATAAACTCGCCACCACCAGCGAGTTCCAGGTGTAAGCGAGAAAATTGTTTCCCCGAATAACGTTGATGTAGTTGTCCAAGGTGGGCCGAAAAAACCACACGGGTGTGGCGCTGGTGTTGGCGAGCTGATTACGAAAACTCGTCAGGATCATCCAGTAAAACGGAAACAGCATGACGATAAGAACGAGCGCCATCAGCAAAAAGATACCGATACGGCCCAGCCGCCGGTTACGCCTGATGTACGCATACTCGGAACGGGTCTGCGTTCGGGTCTGAGGGCGGCTCACGAACGCCGCCGCAAGAGGTTGAACAAGATCGACACGCCCAACACCACGAACATCAGGACAATCAGAAGCGTGGCGGCGTACCCGGCCCTAAAAAACTCGAACCCGGATTTGAACGCGTACACGTTGAGCGTTTCCGACGCAACCCCCGGCCCGCCCTGGGTTATCACGTAGATGATGTCGAAGGTTTTAAGCGCGTCGATGCTGCGTAAAATAAGCGCGACGATAATCGCCGAACGGATACTCGGCAGCGTGATGTGCCAGAAGTTTTGCAGCGCGTTGGCCCCGTCGATGCGCGCGGCTTCGTAAAACTCCGGCGAGACGCCCTGAAGCGCCGCCAGCAAGATCAGCGCGATAAACGGCGTCCATTCCCAAACATCGACCAGTACGAGCGAGGGGATGACCAGCCGGGTGTCGGCGACCCAGAGCGAAGGTGGCAAGCCCAGCGCCTCCAAAAAATAGTTGAGCACGCCCAAGTTGGGATTGAACATCAGCGCCCAGATCAGCGCGATAGCTACGGGCGTGGCGACCATCGGTAGCAACGTGATGGTTCTGACCAGGCCCTTGCCCGGAAACTCCCGGTTAAAGAGCAGCGCAATCGCCAGACCCAGCACCAGCTGAATCGGAACCGCCAGCGCCGTAAAGTAAAAGGTCAGCTTCAGACCGTTCCAGACGCGCGCGTCGGCGAACGCTTCGCGGAAGTTTTGCAAGCCCACAAAACGTGGCGGCGTGCCGATAAACAGGTCAAAGGTCGACAACACCAAGTTGGCCAGCACCGGCAACACGATCAGCACCAGCATAGCTAAAAGCGCAGGCAGCGGAAAAATCCACTTTGCGTTCCGGTCGATAAAACTAGCGACGTTGTTCACAAAAACCGTTCATAAACCCCCAACCGGCGACCGAGCCGGTACCGTGAAAAGGCCGGACTCACGTGGAGAGTCCGGCCCGAACGAAATGTGGACGCGCTAGCGCGAAATAATGCCGTCGATCACGCCGTTGGCCTGCTCGAGCGCCGCCGCCACGTCTTGCCCTTGTAGGGCGGCGACAATAGCCTGACCGTAAGCGTCACGGACCTCGGCGACCTGCACCACAGGCGGGTTCCAGTCGGGTTGACCGATCTCATACGAGCGTTGCGAGGCTTCGATCCAGCTCTGTGGCGCGGTTGACCGAAACTCTTCGTTGTCCCAAGCCGAGGCGCGCGCGGCAGGTACGCCGCCCAGCAGGGCTTTGAGCTGATTTTCTTTAGAGAGCGCCCACTGGATAAAGTACCAGGCCGCCTCCGGGTTTTGCGAGGCGTGGTTGACGCTTAAACCCCAGACCAGCACCGCTGGAACCTGCCCTGCCGGACCTTCGGGAACGGGCGCGTAGGCGGTGTTGGCGCGCACCTCCTCGAGCGCCTGCTCGGGGTCTTCCATAATCGAGCGGAAGACGTTGGCGTCGAACATCATCGCCGCCTGGCCCTGCGCGTAGAGGCTCGTCACCTCGGGCCACGACATGTTGGTGACCCCGGCGGGGCCGTAGTTCCGCAGCAAATCGGCGTAGTACGTGAGCGTCGCCTGGCTCGCTTGGCTGTCGAGCGCCGAGGTGCCGTCTTCGTTCAGCCACTGACCCCCGTACGAGTACAAAAAGTTGACGATCTGGCTTGTAGCGTTCGCGCCACCGCCGCGCATGGCGAACCCGGCTACGCCGTCCCCGTTGAGCGCCTCAGCGTAGTCGCGGAGCTGTTCGAGCGTTTCGGGGGGTCCGTTTAGACCCGCCGCCTCGAAGAGGTCGGTGCGGTAAAAGAGCAGGCTCGATTCGATCTGAAGCGGCAGGCCGTAAGTCTGCTCTTCATCTAAAAAGGTGCTGGTCGCGCCCTCGAAAAAGTCGTCTATGGCGAGTTCAGGGTCTGTCAGGGCGGGGTCGCCCAAAAAGTCGTCGATGTAGCGCACCCAACCCGCGCCCAGATACTGCGCGCCGGTCTGACCGGGCTGAATCATGTAACCGTCCAAGGTGTCGGCCCCGCTACCGGCCTCGAGCAGCGTCCGCTGCCGAAACTGATCTTCGGGGTAACTCTCGAGCGTTACCGAAATACCCGTCAACTCTTCAAATTCGGGAACCAGCGGTTCGATAAAGTCGGTAAAGGGATGCTGATTCATCAAAAAGCGAATCTCCGTCCCCTCGAACTGACGCCAGTTAAAGTCTTGAGCCGCGCCTACGCTCAGCAGCGCGGCCCCTACCAAACCCACAGCAATCTTCAGCCTCATAGTTTACCTTTCCGGCAGATTCTGCCCCACCCTCGAAACTTTTTTATACCTCTGAAATATACGTCAGTTCGTTGCACCTTTGCAAGTGTCAGCCGAGCGCCGCCGCCCCCCGCGTCGTCTCGGTCAGCGCGCCTGAGAGCGCCGTTTCGTCGTCGGCAAAAAACGTGACGGGCAAGCTGAGCCCGTGGGCCGTATAGCCCGCTTCGCCTTTGCGGAGTCCGGGCCAGCCGTCCAGAAGCCGGTGTACGGCGTCGAGGTCGCTGAAGGGTGCGGCGACGGTGCGGGTTACGGTTTCGCGGACCGCCAAGACCCCCGCTTCATCGAGCGCCTTGGCGAGGCCTCCGCTGTACGCGCGCACGAGCCCGCCCGCGCCGAGTTTGGTCCCGCCGTAGTAGCGCGTGACGACCGCCAGCACAAAGTCCAGGTCGCGTTTTTGCAACACTTCCAACATCGGCCTGCCCGCCGTCCCGCCCGGTTCGCCGTCGTCCGAAAAACGCAGTTCGGCCCCGACCCGGTACGCCCAGCAGTTGTGGGTCGCGTCGGGGTGACGTGCTCTCACTTCGGCAAGTTCAGCGAGCGCGCCCTCCACGCTTCCGACCTGCGTGACAAAAGCCAGAAACCTCGAGCCCTTAACCACCTCTTCGCGGACATGCGTTCTAGCAACACTTAAATAAGGCATCTGCCCCACTCCACCCAATCACCCCTAACCCAAAACTCAGCACTCGGTACTCATTGCTCGGTACTCAGCACTTATGGCTCGGTACTCATCGCTCGAGCCTTCCCCACCTCATGCTAGACTTTTCTTATGCTTCTGCTCTCCCACGCGCGATGTTAGCTTCGTAGCGATGACCCGACCCCCCGCTACGAGACGCCCACGCTAAAGAGGAGAACCTATGCAGCTGTATAACACCCTGACCCGTCAAAAAGAAACCTTTGTTCCCCTGTCTGAAGGGCACGTCGGCATCTACGTTTGCGGCCCTACAGTCTACTCGGAACCGCATATCGGCAACGCGCGCGGCCCCGTCTTTTTCGATGTAATACGCCGCTGGTTCGAGCACGAGGGCTACCGCGTACGTTACGTTTCCAACATTACCGATGTGGGCCACCTGACCGACGACGCCGACGAGGGCGAGGACAAACTCGCCAAACGCGCCAAGCTCGAGCAGCTCGAGCCGATGGAGATCGCCGAGAAATACTTCTGGCGGTATTTCGACGCGATGACCGCCCTGGGTGTCCGCCGCCCCGACATCATCCCGCGCGCCTCGGGTCACATCACCGAACAGCTTACGATGACGCAGACGCTGCTAGAGCGCGGTCTGGCGTACGAACGCGGCGGCAACGTTTATTTCGACGTGTCGGCGTGGGGGGGTTACGGCGAGCTGTCGGGCCGCAAAGCTGACGATCAGCAGGAGGGGACGCGCGTAGAGGTCAGGAGCGACAAGGACGACCCCCGCGATTTTGCCCTCTGGAAACGCGCCGAGGCGGGTCATATCATGCGCTGGCCGTCCCCGTGGGGTGACGGGTTTCCGGGCTGGCACCTCGAGTGCTCGGTCATGAGCACCAAATATTTAGGCGACACCTTCGATATTCACGGCGGCGGTTTGGACCTTATCTTTCCGCACCACGAATGCGAGATCGCGCAGGCCAAGGGCGCGGGTAAAGGTTTCGCCAACTACTGGCTGCACTGGAACTTTTTGACCTTCGGCGGCGAAAAGATGGCGAAGTCGAAGGGTGCGCTGGCGCTTTCCGAACTCATCGCTCAGCACGGCGGTGTGGCGCTGCGGTTTCACCTCCTGAGCGCCCACTACCGGAGCGTCAGCGACTTTTCAGACGAGAGTCTCTACGCCTCCAAACAGGGGCTGAGGCGGTTGCAAGACACGTACACCGAACTTACGCGCCGCACGGACGCTCAACCTGACGCCGAAGCAGACGCCCAAGCCGGGACGCCTCGAGACGATCCGTTCGCGCCTTACCGCGACCGCTTCGCCGCCGCCATGAACGACGATTTCAACACCCCGCAAGCCGTGGCGGTCTTGTTCGACTCGAGCCGCAACGTCAACGCCGCGCTGAGCAAAAACCCGAACGCCGGTTTCGTAGCCGCTGCCAAAGCTTTTTTCGATGAGACGGCCCGCGACGTGCTCGGGATCGTCGGCGAGCAAGCGGACGGCAGCGCCGAGGACGATACCGCTCTTCTCGACGGTCTCATCGAACTCGTCTCGGAACAGCGGCAGGGAGCCAGACTCCGCCGCGACTTCCCCACTTCGGACGCGATTCGGGACCGCTTGGCGGAATTGGGGGTAGCGCTCGAGGACACTCCTGAAGGTGTCCGCTGGAAACGGAGCACGCCGAAAGAGAAAGTAACCCCCTGAATGTCCCAAAGTACCCCCCTGATCCGCCACTTTTTAGCCACCCTCGCCTACCGCACACGGGGGGCGTTGCGGGGCGCACCGGCAAGCTTTGCCAGCTTTGAGGCAGGTCACGGCGTCCGTACACCGCAACAGCTGCTGCGGCATATGAACGGTCTGCTCGAGTTCGCGTCGGGAGCCCTGCGAACCGGTGATGAAAGCTACCGGGGCACGCCCCAAGACCTCACGTGGGAGGGCGAAACCGCGCGGTTTTACGCGCTGCTTACCGAGTTGGACGCAGAACTCGCAAGCCGTACACCGGAAGCAAAAATGCTGGAAAATCTTTTGCAGGGGCCGCTCGCCGATACCCTGACGCACACGGGTCAGCTGACGCTGCTCCGGCGTCTGGCGGAGGCTCCGGTAGCCGGTGAGAATTTCCGCAAAGCCGACATTCGCGCGGGTCGGACCGGCCCCGAGGCGTCACCCGAAACCGAGCTGTAAATAATTCATCAGAGGGCGCGCCCGCAGAGGGTTACGATGCGCCGCAGATGACGCCTTCGCTCCACGCCGTCCTTACGCTCACCTTTACCCCCGGTCTGGGGCCGCGCAAAATTAAGGGGCTGCTCGAGCATTTCGGCAGCGGTGTACTCTCGTCACTCGGCGTCGGCGATCTCACGCAGGCTGAAGGTATCGGGCCGAAAATGGCGCACACTATCGTCTCGGCGCGTGAGGCGGCGCAGGCGAAGGCCGACGCGGAGGTGGGGCGGGCCGAACGCCTGAACGTCGCGCTCTTCCCTCTCGGCAGCCCCGAGTATCCGGAGAGCTTGGCGCAGATTTACGACCCGCCGCCGGTGCTGTACGTGCGCGGCGCGCTGCCTGCGGGCGTGCAGGGGGAGTTTTCAGGGCTGCGTAGCGTGGGCGTCGTCGGCACAAGGAACGCGAGCCCCTACGGTCTCGAGCTGAGCCACCGTTTTTCGCTCGAGCTGGCAGCGTCGGGCGTGGCGATTATTTCAGGTTTGGCGCTCGGCGTCGATGCGGCGGCGCACGAGGGCGCGCTCGGCGCTCCGGAGGGGCAGACGGTGGCGGTTTTGGGCTCGAGCGTCGAGATCATCTATCCGAGTCAGAACCGCCGTCTCGTTGAACGTATCTTGGAAGGCCGAGGCGCGGTGGTCAGCGAGTATCGGCTCGGCACGTCGCCGCGCGCGGAGTATTTTCCCGGACGTAACCGAATTATCAACGGGCTCTCAAAAGGCGTGCTGGTCGTCGAAGGGGGCCTCAAGTCGGGCGCGCTGATTACAGCTGAGTACGCCCTCGAGGAGGGCCGGACAGTTTTTGCCGTACCCGGCAGAATCGGCGACCCGAAAGCGGAGGGCGCTCTGGCTCTGCTCAAGCAGGGCGCGGTGTTGACCCAGAACGCAGGCGACATCATGAGCGAGTTCGGCTGGGGGAGCGCACAAACGCCCGCAAAACCCAAACCCGAATTGCCCGGTTTTCTAGGTGAGCTGGCGGCGCTAGTTCGTAACCGGGGTGAACCGCTTCTGGACGATCTGATCGTCGCTACCGGCAAGAGCGCCGCCGAACTCTTACCGACCCTGACGGTGCTCGAGCTTCAGGGAGCGATCCACAAATTGCCGAGCGGTCGTTACGAGGCCAGCGTGTAAATCCGGCTCGCGCACGCCTCCAGCGTCAGTGACAAGGTTCCGTCTTCGACCTGGGCCATTTCGCCTTCGAGGAGAGACTGAAGCGGTTCGTCTAACAACCCGACTCGCGTCAGGTCTAGCCCGAACCCCACTTCTTCCCCACGGTTGATGACGATGATCACCACCTCGTCCTCCAACATCCGGGCGAAGGCGAATACGTCCCCTTCGGCGTAGAGCTGAACGAATACACCCTCTTGCAATACGCGCCGCTCGCGCCGCAAAACGATCAGCGCCCGGTAATGGGCCATCACGTCGTCGTTCCAGCGCGTTTCGTCCCAAGGGAAGGTGCGGCGACAGTCGGGGTCGCCGCCGCCCTCGAGACCCACCTCGTCACCGTAATAGACGCACGGGACGCCGATATAGGTAAACAGCAGCGTCACTGCAAGTTTAAGCCGCGCCACGTCGCCCCCGAGCAGCGTCAGGATGCGGGAAACGTCGTGCGAACCGAGCAAGTTGAACTGGGAGAGTTGAATCTCGAGGGAAAGTTGCGCCCGCGCCCGCGTCAAAAGATGGCTGAAATCGCGCGCGTTCAGCGCCAGCGGGTAACCGAGATGGTCTACCCTGCCGAGAAACGCCCGCACCGGCAGGGTAAAGCCGTAGTAGTTCATGGCGCTGTCCTCCTGGTCGCCCTGAAGCCAACTCGTCGCCTCGAAAAAGTGCTCGCCCAAAACCAGGGCTTCGGGATTCTCTTCACGCAGCACCCGCCGAAACTCGCGGACGTAGTGGGCGTTGTTTTCGGCCCCGGTCCCGTCGCCAAGCATATGCACCACGTCGAAACGCCAACCATCAATGCTGTAGGGCGGGCGCAACCACCGCCGCAGCACGGCGTCGTCGGCCTCGTAAATACGCCGCCGCACTTCACTGTGCGAAAAGTCGAGCACCGGCAACGTTTTCACGCCGACCCAGCCGCTGTACGAATCCGGGTCTTCAGACGCAAAGGTGTAAAAACCGCGCGTCTCGCCGCCGCCGTAAGCTCCGGGTTCCGGCTGCTCGCCGAAACGGTCGAACCACGGGTGCCGCTCCGAGGTGTGGTTGACTACCGCGTCCAAAATAAGGCGAAACCCACGTTCGCGCAGCTCGGCGCAGAGGGTTTCCAGCGCCTTGTTGCCGCCGAAGTGTAGATCGACGTTAGCGTAATCTACCGTGTCGTACTTGTGCGAACTCGGCGAGGTAAAAACCGGGTTCAGGTAGAGCGCCGTTACACCCAAAGATTGCAAGTACGGCAGCTTTTGCCGCACACCTTCCAAATCACCGCCGTAAAACTCGCGTGGCCCCTGTTTTTTCTCGGGCAGCGCGTCCCACGCCTTCGCTACCACCGGCTCGCCCTCGTAGAGGTATTCGCCACTGACGACGCTGTTCGAGGGGTCGCTGTCGAAAAAACGTTCGGGAAAAATCTGGTAAAAAACTTGCGACCAGAGCCACGGCACAGGTTCGTACCGGGGATTGTAGCGGAAGTGTCCGGCGCGTTCCGGAAAGTAGGGGGTTTGACCGTATTCGCTCAGCCACACCTGCCCCGGCCTCTGCTTTGCAGAACCTTCCGGTAGTACCTTGAAGGCGTAACGCGTTACGTCGTCCACCGGGTTGAGACGTAACTCGCCTTCGTAGATAAACCAGCGCCCCTTTTGTCCCCCGGGTGTCAGCGGACTCAGCACCTCTTCGTTGTCGGGTTCGCTCCGCACCCAAGCCGCCGTCACGGGTCGGCTCGTTTGCAGAGTTACGGTCACGGTCTCGGCTTCCGGGTCGGCATCGACTCGCCGCCCCCGCAGCGGGTCGTGGTGTAGGGTGCTTGGGGTCGTCATGGGCGTCAGCCTAACACTTGACTTTTGGCTGGGGAACAAAAGTGCTGAACCGAGAGAAAAAGTTCAGCTGGTGCCTCCAGACACTTTACAGGCTCCGGTTGAGCAAGTAGACTCGAGGGCGAAGTCAGTTAAAAAATTGCCCCGACGGGGCCGCCGCTCCCGCAACCGAGAACGAACGGGAACGGTCAAGAAAGGAACACATGAAAAAGCTGTTCGTCTCTCTTGTTCTAGTCCTGAGCCTGGGTCTCTCGGCGGCCCAGGGGGTCAGCGTCTGGACGCACTTCCAACAAACCGACCTCGAGTGGCTCCAGGGCGAAGCCGAAGCCTTTGAAGCCGCCTTCGGCGTACCCGTGACGCTTACCCGCATCGAGCTCGGTGAGATCAAGCAGAAGATGCTCTTGTCCGCCCCGCAGGGCGAAGCCGCCGACCTGATCGTCCCGATTCCGCACGACCAGATGGGTGAGCTGGCAGCGGGCGGCGTACTCGCCGATATGTCGCAGTTTGCCACCGAAGACTATCTCGCCGACCTGTCGGAACAGGCCAGACAAGCGTTCACCTTTAACGGTCGGCTGTTCGGGTTGCCGATCTACTTGGAGGGTCCGGCGCTGATCGTCAATACCGACCTAGTTCCCGAAGCCCCCGCGACGTACGAGGACATGATCGCCAAAGCCAAAGAACTGACCACCGACGACACCTACGGTCTCCTGTACGACAACAAGAACTTCTACTTTTCGTACAACTGGCTCCGCTCGAACGGCGGTTACGTGTTTAACCGCGACGAGGGCGGCGACCTTGTTCCCAGCGATGTGGGCCTCGCCAACGAAGGGGCGATCCGGGGAGCCGAGCAGATCAAAGCGCTCCAGTACGAGCACGGCCTGATCCCGCCCGGTACCGATTCGGCAGTTGCTGAAGGTCTTTTCAACGAAGGCGCAGTCGGCATGGTCTATAACGGCCCGTGGGCGATTGCCAACATTGAAGACGCCGGGATTCCGGTCTCGGTGATGCCTATCCCGCCTCTCGCCGACGGTACCGTTTTCGGCGGTTTTATCGGCGTCCAGGGCGTGCTCTTAAACGAGTTTTCGCAAAGCAAGACCGACGCCGCGAACTTTGCCAAATGGATTACCCGCGCCGACGCGCAGGTGTCGCTCTCGGAGCAGAGCAAACGTATCCCCTCGTCGCAAGAGGCAGCCGAAGCGGTTTCGGACGACCCGCTGCTGGCAGGTTTTTTAGAAGCCTACACCGACGCCGAACCCATGCCCAACATTCCCGAAATGGGCGCGGTCTGGGGACCGATGGGTGACGCGCTGACCGCTATCTTGGAATCGCCCGACTCGAACGTCGCGCAGATTCTGGGGGGAGCCGTCTCGCAGATTCAGGGTAACTAGAACGCGTATGTAGGACAACATGCCAGGGAGCTAGCTTCCCTGGCATTTTTCGTAGCGACCACGCGGGTTTGTGAATTTTTGCAAGAAGTCTTTTTAGAGGTGCAGGAGAACTTAACAGGGGGTTTACGGTGGATATTTCAAGACCCGTTTCAGACTTTTTGCCTAAAGGTAAGGGGGGAACCGGCGGCAGGCTCTGGAAATCGCTGCTGCTGCTACTGCTCGCTATCTTTATTGCCGCCGCCGCCGCCGCCCTGACAGTCTGGATAGCACAGCGAATCGTCCCTGACGCGCCGCCCTTTATCGGACTGCTCGGCGGACTCGCGGCGCTTATTCTGACGTTGCAGGTCATCGCCAAACGCTTCGAGTGGATTATGCCCTGGTATTACCTGCTGCCCTCGATTTTATTTTTGCTGACGTTTGCACTTTTTCCGGTCATCTTGACGATCATCCTGGCGTTTACCGACTATGCGGGTATTCGCAACGGCGAACTCAATATCAGTACCCGTACCGACATCGCGGGGGCGGAGGGAACGGCGCTAGAGGTTGCCGACGCCGCCACGCTGCGCTGCGAAGCCCTCAGAAACGGGTGTAACGACGTTTCGGCGCTGATTACGGCTTCGGGGTCGCTGGACGCTACGGCAAGCTCGCTTAACGGCAACACCCTAACCCTCACCGAAGCCCTGCCCGAAGGCACCGAACCCTCGGTGGTGACGCTTACGCTCACCGACATCGGTTTCGACGCTGAATTTAATATCACGGCAGTAGACGGTACCGCCCTGACTCTGGAGCGCGCGCCACCGGGCGAAATAGACCTTGAGAAGGTGAGGCTCGAGCTGCCCGGTGAGGAGGTGCGCCGGACGATGGTCGCGGTAGAGGGCAACACCGTCACCTTAAACGAAGGGCTGCCCGAAGGCCAGACGTACGCCGCTATCACCCGTTACAACGATTTCGGATTTGTAGGTTTTCGCAATTTCACCGAGATTTTCGGGCAAGCGAGCCGCGCGCTCCTGCCGGTTTTTTTGTGGAACGTCTTGTTCGCGGTTTCGACCGTCATTATCAACACCGTTTTCGGCGTCTTTCTGGCGATCTTCCTCAACAACCCGGATTTGAGATTTCGCAACCTCTACCGGACGCTGCTGATTATCCCCTGGGCGCTCCCGAGCATCATTACCATTCAGGTCTGGCGCGGCTTTCTAAACTCGAATTTCGGCGCGGTCAACCGGTCGCTGGCCCTTTTAGACCTGCCCGTGCTCGACTGGCTCGGCGACGTGTGGCCTGCTCGCGGCGCAGTGCTCCTCGTCAACCTCTGGCTCGGTTTGCCGTTTATGATGACCGCCACGCTCGGCGCTCTCTCGGCGATTCCCGAAGACCTCTACGAAGCCGCCAAGATCGACGGCGCAAATATCTGGCAGCGCGTCACGGGCGTTACACTGCCGCTGCTGCGAACCGCGCTCGTCCCGATTACGCTCACCGGCTTTGCCTTTAATTTCAACAACTTCGGCATCATCTACCTCTTGACCGGCGGTGGCCCCGGTTACGAAGGCGGCACCTCGACGGCGCGCGGGACCGACATCCTTATCTCGTGGGCCTACAACGAATCGTTTCAGGCGCAGGGCGGCTACCAGTACGGTTTGGGGTCGGCGATTTCGCTGTTGATCTTTTTTATCACCATCGCCATCAGTTTAGTTAATTTCCGCGTCACCGGGGCGCTTAAAGAGGAGTTGAACGTATGACCTACCTGAACACCAAACTCCTTCGCACGGGCCTCTGGCTCGGGTTGCTGCCGCTACTGAGCGTCGCCTTCGCCCAGGTCAACCGCGACCGTTTTTTAATCATCCCCTACGGCTGGCTCCGGGTACTGATCGGCTTCGTCGTCATCGCGGGCGCTATCGTGTTGGCCGCTTATCTCTACGGACGCGCGACCCGGCCCAACAAGGCCGGGGCCTACGCGATGACCGCCGTGAGTCACACCTTTATCTGGGTGTTTATTCTGCTGACGCTCTATCCGGTCATCAACCTCGTGGCGGTCTCCTTCAACCGCGCGAACAACCTCAACACCCCGCCCCCTAAAGAGGGCAACTTGCTGGTGCGCGCGGGCATCTTGCCGAATCCGGAGGGTTTTTCGCTGACGCAGTACCGGAGCGTCCTAAATGAAACCAACATCTTTCCGTACCAGTGGGTGATGATCGGGCTGCTGGCAGTTGCGGGAGCCGTGCTGATCGGCGCGATGGTTGCGGACCGTATGAACCCGAATTCGCGCCCCATCGAACGACTTCGCACGGTCGCCGTATGGACGCTTATCGGCAGCGCGGTGGTGCTCGTACTGAGCATCAACAACAGTCAGTTTTATCACCTCAACGAAGCGGGCGAGCGGGTGGCCTCGAGCAGTGAGAAAAAGGTCGTGCTGTTTATCCGCAACACGCTCTTCGTCTCGGGTCTGACCGGAATCTTTGCGGTTTTGATCAGCACGACCGCCGGGTACGCGTTTGCCCGAATGAAGTTCGAGGGGCGCTACGGAACGCTGCTGAGCTTTATCTTCGTGCAGATGTTTCCGGGATTTATGGCGCTCGTCGCCATCTTCTACCTGATGAACTACCTGGGGCTGCTGAACACCTTTGCGGGGCTTATTTTGGCCTATTCGGGCGGCGCGATCGCCTTCGCCTCGTGGATTTTCAAGGGCTACTTAGAGTCGATCAGTCCGAGTCTGGAAGAGGCCGCATTAGTCGACGGGACGACGCGCTGGGGCGCGTTCTGGCGGATTATCCTGCCGATCAGCGTACCGATGCTGCTGTTTATCTTTTTGCTCCAGTTCATCGGTACCTACAGCGAGTTTATTCTGGCCAACATCTTGTTGACCGGCGACGACAAATGGACGGTCGGGATCGGTTTGCGGGCGTTTACCAACAACCAGTTTCAGACGCAGTGGGGGACGCTCGCCGCGAGCGCCGTGCTGGGCAGTTTGCCGATCCTGATCATCTTTTACTCGTTCCAGAACGCGCTGACCGGGCAGTACACGGCGGGTGGGGTGAAGGGGTAGGGGTTTGCGTTTGGGCGAGTGGCTTGTAGCGCGTGGTTTGTAGGTTGCGGCCCACGTTATGACTGCTTGATTGCCGAGGTCTCGCCAACTGTTCCCGGCGAGACCTCTTTGACGCGTCGGCCCGGCGCTGCAACGGCTCGAGGGTGGGTGACGGCGGTGCGTGGTAGCCTGCGGGTGTGGATTCGCTTGCTTACGGCGCACATCTGATTATCGACGGATTCGGGGCCGCCGCCCCACTTCATGACGAAAACTGGAACAAAGACGCGGCGCTCGAGCTGCTGGCGACGCTCGAGCACCCGGACGCGTCTCCGACCCTGGTCAGCACCTGGTTCGAGGACGGTGTTTCGGTAGGGTTGGCGCTGCCCGACTCGCACCTGACACTCCACACCTTTGCGGCGCGCCGCACCCTGTCGCTGAGCTTTTTCAGCCCCCAGTTGCGGGCCGCCGAAAACGTCACCGAGATGTTCCGAACGCGGTTTGCCGTGGGCCGAATAGAGAGTCATCTGGGGAGCCGGAGCGTCGCGCTGCCGCAAGATGAAACGCGCGCGGTTCTCTATCTGCTGGGCGAACGCCACTATACCGACGTGCGTTTGGACGATACGTTGATGGGCTGAGGGTTCAGGCTACCGGCCCCTGCAACCTGACATTCGCACCCGGACAAATTACTCCTCATATCCCAGCTTTTGCGTTCATCAAAAAAAGATTGCCCTAAGACAAACGACTCAGCAGAGCACGGCGTACTTTTACGCCTTTTCCGCCAACTGTTCCGTAACCTCCTCCCACGCCGCCATCACGTCCAGCAGTTCCGCCTCGAGCCTGCCGTGGTCTTCGATGAGCTTGATAAGCGCGTCCGGCGCGAGCGTTTCGGGGGTCTCGAGCGCCCCAGCTATTTCGCCCAACTCACTCTCTAACTCACCGACGCGCGCCTCAAGGGTTTCCAGGTCACGGCCCAGTTGCCACCTCGAGGGGGTTTTGGCGACCGGCTCGTCGTCCGCCGGTACCGGCCTAGTCGGGGACGCGGGTTCTTCGGCGTAGGCGCGTTCTGCGCGTTTGCGCCCATAAAACGCCCAATCGCCCTCATACGGCGTAAAGCTGCCGCCGCCGAGTTCCCACACCAGCCCGGTCGTTTGGGCGATAAAATGCCGGTCGTGCGAGACGATCAGCAGCGTGCCGGTGTAGGCGGCTAGGGCGTCCTCGAGGGCTTCGATCATCTCTACGTCCAGGTGATTCGTCGGTTCGTCCAGAACCAGAAAGTTAAACTCGCCGAGCGTGAGTTTAAGGAGCGCCAGCCGCGCCCGCTCGCCGCCCGAGAGGTCGGCGACGCGTTTGAACTGCGCGTCGTAGGGAAACATAAACCGGCCCAGCAGGTTGTGCGCTTCCCCGTCGCCGACGAGCCGCACCAACTCTTCAAAGAGGGTCGCGTCGGGATTGACGCCGCGCAACTCCTGATCGTAGTACCCGACGCGGACTCGAGCACCGAACCGGAGCAGCGCGCGCGGGTCGTCGGAGTCGGCTTCGCCCATCATCACCCGGAGAAAGCTCGATTTGCCCGCCCCGTTGGGGCCGACCAACGCGACGCGTTCGCCCTGCCGGAGCGTAAAACTCACGTCGGCGAAGAGCTTCTCGCCGCCGTAGCTCTTGCCCAGATGCTGCGCTTGCAACACGGTCTCGCCCGACTCGGCCCCGCTAAAGGTAAAGCGGGTGGTGCGCTCGGCGGCTTCAGCGTCGGGGAGCATGGTTTCGGCGTAGCGTTCGGTGCGCCGCTCCATCGCCTTGGCGCGGCGGTGCAGCTTTTCGCTCTGACCGGCCCAGCGTTTCATCTGCGTAGCGGCGGCCCCCAGACGCGCGTGCTCTTTATGCTGATTTGCGCGGGTGGCCTCCTCGAGCCGTTCCTGTTCGGCGCGCGCCGCGCGGTAGCGGCTCGGCGCGGCGTCCATCGTCCGGAGCGTGCCGCGCGCGATTTCGGCGGTGGCGTCGCAAGTCTCGTCTAAAAAGGCGCGGTCGTGCGAGACGAGTAGCACGCCACCCGGATACCGCGACAGGTAGCCGCCAAGCCACGCGCGCATCTCCATATCGAGGTGGTTCGTCGGTTCGTCTAAGAGCAGGACGTCCGGTTGCGCCATCAGCAGCCGCGCCAGCCCCAGACGCGTTTTTTCACCACCTGAAAGATGCTGCGCGGTCTCCCCTTCCCGCCCGCGAAAGCCGAGCGCGTAGAGCACCGCGTCTCGCCGTGAGCGCCGCTCAAACCCGCCCCGCCGCTCGAAGGTCTCGTGAAGGACTTCCCAGCGCGCGTACACGTCGGGGTCGGCTAAGCCCTCACCCTCGAGCCCCTCCAGACCACGCTCGAGGGCGTCGAGTTCAGTGAAAGCCTCTTCGGAATAGGTCAGGATGCTCGCCCCGGCAGGGATCAGGGGGTCTTGCTCGAGCATCGCCACGCTCACGCCTTCGCGCCTAAACACCGTACCGCCGTCCGGTTGTTCCCGGCCCAGCAGCAGGCGCAGAACGGTCGATTTGCCCGCCCCGTTGCGACCGATCAGCGCCACCCTCGAGGCGCTCCGAAGCTCGAGGGTGGCCCCGTCCAGCACCACCTGCTCACCATAAAACTTGTCCGCGCCGTACAGCGCCGTCAACACCATCTCTGTATCTTAGCGGGTCCGGAGTATTTCTGAGCCGATCCCTGCATGGTGAAGCTATGTCACCTTTCCGCTTGCAGTACCTAACTATTTAAGGTAGACTAGCTGGAGATTTTAGACACGCCCTATGGAGGCCCCCATGCTAGAACCCGCACGACGCAAAAGCCTGGACACGACCCTGACCCAGATCGAGAAACAGTTCGGCAAAGGTGCCATCATGCGTTTAGGCGACAACCGCACCGTACTCGAACAAGGG
>JAABUN010002278.1_pt1 | contig 35132 bp, 1 predicted proteins | sample 5559311 | NCBI WGS metagenome assembly JAABUN01 (sample SAMN10711877, study PRJNA513370) | rock metagenome | isolation source: Antarctica rocks | place: Antarctica: Victoria Land, Siegfried Peak sud | reverse complement strand
ATAGTAACCTTTAGTAATAGTATTAATAAATAGGTATAACTACTACTAAGAAGGTTCTAATAGCTATTAAATATCTCTATTAATAGTATACTATATAAGAAGTTTATTATAAAGGATACTACTAGCTATTATAAGCTATAAGAGTTTAGTACTAAGATATTACGCTTTATAAAAGATACTAGGTTAAAAGATATAAAGATTTAACTTAATATTATATATAATACTATTAACTTTAAACTTCGCCGTAATATTTACTATCCTACTAACTAGACCTCTATTAATAACTTCTTATTAGAACTTAAGGATAGGAAGTATAAATAGTAGGTTTATATAAGTAGGTAGAGAGCTTCTACTAGTACTCTAAGTAATAGGCTATAATAATATCATAGTCATAAATATAGGCCTATTAGGTAATCCGGTTAGTATGGTTCTTCTAATAATAGAGTAGAGTACCAGCTATTCTAGTAGGGTAACTAGTCTTACAGTAATACTTGCCCCCCGTTCTTACCCTTTTAAAATAACTAGGCTTATTAAATAAATTAACAGCCTTATTAAAGCTAGTAGTTTCGTTAAAATGCCCCTTAAATCTTACCTCTAGTATGAAGGCTTTAAATTATAACCGGCCTAGTAAACGCGTTAGATTCTATATAGTAACCTAATTAACCTTAGCTCTAACGACTATTACAGCTTATAAGGCCGGGTTAAGGGAATTACTAGCTAGGTAGTTAATTATACAATAATTATATACCGCGCTTTTTATTATAATAAGTATACTAGGCTACTATAAAGGATATAGTAGAAGACTTTACTAATAGTAATCCTAATAGTTATTAAGAGTATTATATTATAATATAAGGCGACGCTTATAATATTAAATAACTAGACCTATTATAAGATTAGAATAACTTATTCTATATAAGTAAGTCTTTAAGAATAAATAAGGACCTTATTAACTATAGTTAATAAGAACCTAAGGTAAACTTTATAAATTAGCCTAATATAAATATTTATACCTACTCCTCTTATACCTTTATATTCTTATTAAGAAATAAGTTATTTAGTTATCTATAAAAGTAATATTAGATAGTATAGAAACCTTTTATAATTATATCCGCCCCTGTAATAGCTAAGAAGATAATTATAGCCTATCTTATAACGCCTATTAATTAATTAATATTAGTAGAATTAACCGTTCTTCTAGACTAATTAAAAGCCCTGGGATATAGCTTTAAGGGATAGAAATACGCTACTATTAACGTAGTATAGTCTAAGGCTAGAGGGTAGATTAAAGTCTACCTTAATAGCGGCTATTTTATTATACTAATTAACTAAAACTATCTTATAAGGGTACTACTAAATATAGAGATTAAGAAGATAGTATCCCTAATACTAGTACGAGGTATTAGTAATAAGATTATAAAGACTAATAAGTACGCTTTAGTTAAAATATTTATTAATAGAACTATTAGTAAGAGACTAGTAACTACCTTAATACTTATAGAAGTTTATATTATAAAGGATTTAAAGGCTAACCTACTTATTAGTAATAATATCCTAGTACTATAAAAGGTAATCCTAGATTTTAGTAAGTAAATAGTAATATTAGGTTCTTATTAAGACCTTATATTACTAATTAAAGTTTATATATAGTTATTACTTAACGCTAAATATACTATTAAGGCTAAGGCGTCTATTATTATTCTACTATATTTAACTATCTAGGTACCCGTAGTCTATAAAGGAGATATCCTAGCTAATAGAGACTTCCTATTTAAACTAGAATATACTTAAAACTTCGGCTCTAAGGGAGGTATCTTTATATATATTACTAATTTATCTATATTAGAAGTCTATATACTTAATACTTCGCCTATATCTATATAGTTACCTTAAAAGGCACGGCTTAGGTCGCTTATTAAGTATAATTAGGACGGCGCTTATCTTGTTATACTAGTAGACGCCTATAAGGCTACTAGTAATATAAGCTTATAAAAGACTATTATAAAAGGCTTTACTATCCTAGTAGTAGTAGTATTTATTAGTATAGTATAGCCTTCTATAATAAGGTCTTTAATTATAATAGTAGATCCTACTCTTAAATATATACTACCTAATAGTATTACAGTCTACGGACTACCTAAGGTAGTATAGAAATTTATTAAAGTAGTAGCTAAATTCCCTAAGATCTAGACTAATTAGGATATAATAGTAGATATCCCTAAAAGTAAATAGATATTAATACTATTAAAGCCTAATATAGACCTTAAGCCCTTATATATATACCTAGTTAGTTAGAAGGATAAAGACTTAATTAATAAGATATTTAGGAAGTTATATTCCTAAGGGAAAATATTATAGTTAAACTAATTAATACCTTTTAACTACCCTATTTTTATAGTCTAGCGAGATACATTAAAAGGATATAAGGGCTATATAGTAGTAGATATACGCGGTCTTAATAACATTACTTAATTAGATAGTTACCCCTTACCTTTATAATTAAAACTTACCTTTATAATAACTAGCTTCCTATTTATATCTACTATAAATAGTACTAGTTAGTTTTATTAATTTAGTATATTAAAATGGGATAGGTATAAGCTTACAGTTATTTTATATTAGGGATAGGAGTAGTACTATATTATTCTAATAGGTTATAAGGGCTCTCCGCCCTATATTTAGAGATAAACTAATAAGCTTCTCCGTCCTTTTAAGAAGTTTATAAGAGTTTACGTAGATAATATAGTTACCTTCTTAAAAACCTTACCGGAGTATCTTACTTACCTATAAGCGCTTTTTAGTCTCTATTAAAGCCGTTAAATTAGTCTTAATCTAAAGAAAATATCCCTTAGCTACCCGTCTATTACCCTACTAGGCTAAAAGGTAGGTTCCCTCAGCCTATTTATATTAGAGGAGAAACTTAAAGTAATTAATACCTTACTATTCCTATTTTCGTTATAAGACCTCGAGATTTTCCTAGGACTTATAGGCTAGTTATACTTATCTATCCCTAGATACGCTTAGCGTACGGATCTATTATAGAAATATAAGACTAACCTTACTAGCTCCCTTCCTAAGGGTATTAAAGGCTTTATAAGAAAGATTTAATCTATATAAGTAGTATATAATCCTACTAATAATAAGAAGGATACTTTTATAGACTTAAAGTCCGCTTTTAGTAGTCCTATATTCCTTATCTATTTTAATAAAATAAGGATCTTATTTATAGATCTAGATACCTCTAAAAAGTAGGGATTTATAATAATAATCTATTATATTAAGGATAATATAATAAAAGGCTTTCCTAGGACCTTAGTTTAACTAATAATATTCCTTAGTAAAATACTTAACTAGGCTATATAGAACTACTAGCTAACTAAGCTAGAGGTAGCTAGTATTAAATAGGTTATAAGACGGACTTACTACCTTATTAAATTATCCTAGAAATTACTAATAATTATTTATACTAATTACTTAGCGGTAGTTCCTATCTTATATTAAACTAGTCTTACTACTTCCTTAACTAATAACTTTAATCTATAGTTAATTTATACCTCGTTATATCTATTATAATTTAACTTAGTAGTAAAGTATAAATTAGGGAAATCTAATATTATCCCTAATATACTATCTAGACTTTAAGGGGACGGGAAGACCTCTATTAATACTATTAAATTATTAGATACCTTATATATTAAAGGCTTTAGTAAGAAGGGCCTTATTAATTATAATTAATAAGAGGCTATTATACTTAATACCTTATACGTAGCTACCTTTATAAAGGCTTACTTATAATATAATAAGTTACCTAGTCTTATTTATTATATTATACTTATTAAGATATCGGAGGAGTTTAAAAAGCGCCTCGCCTAGGCGTACTAACAGGACGGCTAATAGTCCTAGCTACTAGGAATACTTATACTAGTAAATAAAGACCTAGTTATACTAGATAGTAAGACTTTATAGGGGTTACGCTTTAAGGTCTATAATAGACTAATCTATTATATAAACTTTAATAATAGCCGCGAAAGACTATATATACTAAATACCTTAGAAAAAGATATTTTCTAGCTAGCTTATAATTAGTAATATTATAGTAGGTATTAGAAAATACCTGTAAAAATTCAAGATTTTTACTTAGGAAAAGTATACTTAAAAGTATAATTCTTCTATTTATTAGTAAGTAATAATAGTTATAAGGTAAATTAAAGTCTAAATATAATAGATATTCGTATAAACTTTTATAGATACTAAGACCCCCCTTAAGTATTATAGGAGATATAGGGTAAATATTACTAAAAATATTAATTTTTAAATCAAGGGATTATTTACGATAGTTACCTAGTACTAGAGTATTAATAAATAGTTATTAGGCCTTATTACATTATAACTCTACTATAACATTACTATTTAGGACTAATAGGGTATAACTAAGTATACTATTATTAGACGACTTATTATATTAGTTATTATTAGGAAAAGACGTTATTATTATTAAGATAGAAGTATTAAAAGACTAATACTATCTACTAAGTACCTGACTAACTACGGGATATCTAATATAGTAATATTCTATTCTACTAATAACTTCTACGCTACTAGACCGTTTAACGTAATTCTTAAATTATTATACCCCTTATATTATAACGTATCTTTTATACTCTTATAATAACTATTAATAGTTATACTAGACTAGAAAATACCTGTAAAAATTCAAGATTTTTACGTCGGAAATCACCCCTACTACCTGGCGTTTAGTAGGTGACGTGAATAGCGGGGAGTATATCAGACACGTTAGTAGGTGGGGTGAATAGTAGGGAGTATATCAGATATAGTAGGCTATTAATAACACGGATATTTCCCCCTATTCAGACCGATATTAGACACGTTAGTAGGTGAGGTGGATAGTAGGGAGTATATCAGACACGTTAGTAGGTAGGTAGGTAGCCTATATATGCGATAGTATTAGCTAATACACTAATAGACCGATATGGATTATTTTGACAGCGTTGTATACCTGGCAATGAGACAGATATCCACCCCTATTTAGACTGATATCAGACACGTTAGTAGGTGAGGTAAATAGTAGGGAGTATATTAGACACGTTGGTAGGTGAGGTGAATAGTAGGGAGCATATTAGACACGTTAGTAGGTAGGTAGGTGGCCTGTACATGCGATAGCATTAGCTATATCATATATATGCACCTATTCTAACAGCGTTCTATACCTGGCAATGAAATGATTTCCCCCTATTCAGACCGATATCAGACACGTTAGTAGGTGAGGTGGATAGTAGAGAGCATATCAGACACGTTGGTAGGTAGGTAGGTAGGCGGCCTGTATATGCGACAGCATTAGCTAAATTATATGCATGCACCCATTCTAACAGCGTTCCATACCTGGTAATAAGACGATTTCCCCCTATTCAGACCGATATCAGACACGTTAGTAGGTGAGGTGGATAGTAGGGAGTATATCAGACATGTTAGTAGGTAGGTAGGTAGGCGGCCTGTATATGCGACAGCATTAGCTAAATTATATGTATGCACCTATTCTGACAGCGTTCTATACCTAGTAATAAGACGATTTCCTCCTATTCAGACCGATATCAGACACGTTGGTAGGTGAGGTGAATAGTAGGGAGTATATCAGACGCGTTAGTAGGTAGCTTATAAATGCGATAGTATTAGCTTATAGACCTATATAGCGATATAGATAATTCTAATAGCGTTATATACCTAGTAATAAGACGGATATTTCCCCCTTTTCAGCCTGATAGTAGATATATTAGTATGCGTTATCGTAGAATAGGTAAAATGTAAATAATATTAGGATTTTTATTGTTCATAATCTATATCCTAGCCGTTAGCGTATAGAATTTAGTAGGTAAATCTATTTATTCTAATATATCTTTTAAACTACTAGATTAAATTTCCTTATTTTTAAAGCGCTAAATAGCTGAAAGTAAGCTATATAACTTTATTTAAGTAGAAAATATTATAAAGCGTAGGTGCAGACGTAGGTAGAATATAAATAAAAGTTAGACTTTTAATATTCGCGCTAGTCTAGGAAAGGAATCTAGGGGACTTATTAACTAACTAATAAGCTGCGATAAGCTTAGGGTCCTAATATTCCTATTTTCTATTATAGTTAGAAGATAGAAGGTAGTACTTAGTTATCTCTTTATCTTTATATAATAATAGACTTCTAATTAATAAGTACTTATGAATAAGGATCCCTAATCTAATATAATACCTATTAATAAATTATAATATAATATTATATTCTTAAACTAGAAAATACTGTAAAAATTCAAGATTTTTACTTAGGAAAAGTATACTTAAATATATAATTCTTTTATTTATTAGTAAGTAATAATATTTATAAGGTAAATTTAAGTACAAATATAATAGATATTCGTATAAACTTTTAGAAATACTAAGACCCTCCTTAAGTATAATAGGGTTTATAGGGTAAGCGTTACTAAAAACATTAATTTTAGACTAAAGGGATTATTTACGATAGTTACCTAGTACTAGAGTATTAATAAATAGTTATTAGGCCTACTTACGTTATAACTCCACCGTAACGTTACTATTTAAAACTAATAGGGTGTAACTAAGCATACTATTATTAGACGACTTATTACATTAGTTATTATTAGGAAAAGATATTATTATTATTAAGATAGAAGCATTAAAAGACTAATACTATCTACTAAGTACCCGACTAACTACAGGATATCTAGTATAATAATATTCTATTCTACTAATAACTTCTACGCTACCGGACTATTTAACGTGATTCTTAAATTATTATATCCCTTATATTATAATATATCATTTATACTCTTACGATAACTATTAATAGTCCTACTAGATTTATTATATTAATATAGAGGAATCTATTAGATATAAGAGTTAATATAGCCTAATATTAATCCGGCCCTCCGAAGTTTAACCGGCCGTATTTAATAAATTAAATAGTAGAATAGCTTATTTTTATTATTAGAAAGTCTAATATTACGGTCTAATATAAAGATATAATTATATAACTAAGTATAGTATCAGGCCGTTTTTATACTTCTAATATTATAATTAGTATTCTTATAGGCCGCTAAGTAGCTATTAATAGGATCTAGGCGTTAATAATAAGTTACGACTAATATATTAGGGTAGTTTACCTATTATCTAATAGTACCTACTTATATATAATATTTCTTATTATTCGGCTAGATATATATTTAGGAGTTTTAGGCCTAATAATATAGAGGTTTCCCTATCTCGTTACCTGTAATAGAGCTACGTATAGCTAACTATAACTGAAAGTAGGCCTAGTCTATAAGTTAATACCTACGTACTTTATTAATTAGCCTTATAATTTATTAATAGTTATAATAAATACTAGTTAGATAGGGTACTACTTATAGATAAAGGGGGTAGGAATCCACCTATTATTTTCATTAGATTATAACGGCGTCTTAAATAGTATTACCTTCTCGCTATTATAAGTACCGCTTATAATCTCCCCCTTAAAGATATACTTACTATATCTCGTTACCCGTAGTCAGGTCCTATTATATAGACGTAGCGGATTAAGGTTCCTTAGTAGTATAACTAGTACGCCCAGCTTAACGTATAGCTTATAAGACGGTAGGGAGGGTTTATAGAACCTATAAAAGTACTTAGGGGGGAAGAGTTCATTATCTTCTTCTAATATAATACGATTAATACTCTAGTATATTATTATATCGCTAGGGATACGCGATATTATCTTAATATTAATACTAATAACGTCTTTATTAGTAATAGCGAGAATAGCCCGTTATAATAGATAAACCCTCTAAGAGATATTTATCCTAATATTAGTATAGATATTCTTAACTAAATTATTAATAGTATTTCTAGTGGTATAACTATATCTCTAATATAATACGTCTATATTAGTAGTAGGGCTTTTCCGGATATTAATACTATTACTAATAGCGAGGAGATTACTTATAAATAGTCCTATTTTATAATATATAGTATCTATTAGGTCGGGATTATTAAGTCGCTTATTAATAGTAAGATTTAAATATATAACCTTATTCTAGAAATAGGCCTTCTAAAGACACGCCTTAATAACCTAGCTACTAGATCCTCCTAGAATAACTAGGAGTATTTATTAGAAGTTACTATAAAAGTAGACTACCTTACCCCTAAAATAAGCCTAGTTATTACTATAAATATCCTAAAGGCTCTAACTAATAGCTTCTATATTATATTAACTCTATATAAGAGACTTATCCTAAAAGATAATATAGGCTCGCTTAATTAGCTTAGTAAGATTAGTCCCCTTCTTAATCCTATATAAGGAGGTAGTATTAGAATTAAGGGGTATCTTAAATTATAAGTAAGTAGTTTAACCTCCCTATAGTAGTATTAATATAATACTAGAAGATGCTACTATTAGAGTAACCTTTTACTAGGAATATAGCCTTTCTATAATAGTATTTTATACTATTATCTTACTAGTCCCCCTAGTACTATTAAGGAAGAATAGTATACCTAGAGTACCGAGTTTATTATTAGTATTAGCGTTAATAGCGGCGATGATCTAATTAGTAGCGTAGTATTAATTAGTATTTAGCCTATTCTATAAGACCTCGGCCTTATTAGAGGTAATTTAGTAAGATATTTCTTCCCGTAAAAGTCTATTCGGAACATTATTAAAATTATTAAATGGAATAGTTAGAATAGGTAGGCTATATCGGGCTAGATCCTTAGTATATTTAGGGGTTAATTAATATTCTAATTAGCCGTTAATTAGGTAAAGGGCGTACTATTTAGTAAATAACTATTACTTATAATAATTATCTGGGATCTAAAGCGTTAAAAAATCCCGTCGTAGGAGGTATAAGTAGTTATTTAAGATATGCTCCTTATACTTATTCTATAAGGTAAGGGCGTTAGTAGGTTAGAGTTTAATTAATACTAATATAAAAAGACTACGTAGCTTATAACCTCCCTAAAAATCCTTTCCCTTATTAAGGATCTTATTAGTATATCTATTATTTTTAGTTAACCTAAGCTCTATGTAGGCCTCCTTCTAACCTATTAGCTAGCCGTCTACTATCCGGAGGTTATTAAATAATATAGCCCCCTTAACGTAGTAGAGGAGTAGTTAGTAATAGTAGAGATCCTTTATTTTCGGGCTAATAAAATTAATACGCCTAAGAGTCTCCCCCTTTTTATAGATTTTCTATTATTTATTTCTTTTATTCTACGTAAAGAACTTAGGAAAATCCGCGTATAGATAGTAGAGTAGATCCCTTATAATAGCTAGACGTTTCCCGTTCTATTTTATAAAAGGTAATAGCTAACTATTATTATAAGCTTCCTTAGTAAGATAGTTTATACTAAGAAACTTTATTAATATAGTCCTACGGAGCTTATTACTATCTATTAGCTTTTATTTAGTAGCCTTATTAGTAGCCTAGTTATTAGCCGGCTTAAAAAGGGTACGCTATTAGTCTAGGAGGTAGATTTATAAACGCTCTATATAAGGCTTTATAATACCTATATTAAATAAGAGTATCTTCTAGATAGCCTTAGTAGACTTAATCTAGTAGGCGGACTAATACTTTATAATCTTATCTACTAACTCCCCTTACTATTACGGCTAGCCGTTAGGAGTAGGGTTATTATCATTATATATATAATTCCTAGTAAGGGAGATATTAGCCTAATTAAGTCCCTTATAAATATATTTATATAGATAGAAAATAGACTTAATAGAGCTATAGATCTTAATATTAATATAAGTACCATATTTCTTTAATAAGTACGGGTTATAAGGGATAACCTATCTATTATTAATAGAGGAATTAGGTTTAGGGGGGCCGACTAGATATTTATAGAAAGGATAACTCCTATTAGATATAAAAGACGTCTCTTAGTAAAAATCCTTTAGAAAAGCCTTACTATAATAATTCTTCTCCTAACTAAAATATCTATTACTAGGGACCCTAGTATAGCGATTATAAACTATATACTATAGGACTAACTTACGTAGCGTATTATTATCCTATTAAGGGGGGATAAATACTTAAATAATACTATGAACGTCGCTAACTATCTAGATCTAATCCTCTTCCTATATAATAAGGAGAATATAAGTATATAGGAGACCTCGCTTCTAAAACTTAATAATATAATAGTAGCCTATATAAATACTAAGGACGTATTACTTAAGGAGGTCCCCTATTAGCTCTTAAAGCTTCTAATTAAAGATACGGGTAATTAGATTATAATAGTACTCTAATATCTAACTAGGTTCTAGTAAGCTCTAAATATTAGGCTACTTAGGATTATATATAAAGGTAATAAAAAATTAAGTTTACCCCTTTTTTAGACTATTATTATAGCGTCTTATATTCTCGCTTTTATAGTACGTAGGCTTCCTAGTATTATTAATAGGAGGATAGTTACCTTACTACTAATATCTTTAAGCGAGATATCTAGATTAGTACTAAGCTTATCTATTAGGCTAGAGTAGTAGTCCGCTTAAATAGTCTATTAATTCTAATAATATTAATTTAGGTTATTAAGCTCTATTAATATCTAGATATTAGTAGCCTAGTAGTTAAATAGATATCTACTATTAATAGTATAATTAAAGAAATTAGGCTAGATCTAGATATTAATTAGCTAATTATTTAAATTATATTAACTATCTCCTAGCCGTTATTTAAATAATTTATAACTATTTATAACTAAGTAGATTTAGGTCTAGAAAATAACTAGGAAAATATATTAAATAGTCTTACCTATATCTATTTTATATAATATTAATATCTTATTACTCGCTAAGACCTATTATAACCCTAAGGTATATACTTACCGGTAATATATTAGTCTAGTTCCTACTTAGAGTTACTACCCTCTTCCTACTCTAGCTTATTATTACTACTAATTAAGGTATACTAGGTAAGTATACTAGTAATATAGTTCCGTCGCGATATATATAGTAGATAGTTACCTAGAAGCTAATAGCTAGCTAATAAGAGGCGGTTATACTATAATTATTTACTAAATAAAAATAGGAGTAGATACTAGAGGGCTATATAAGAAGGATACTAATTAGGGATTAATATAAGGCGCCCCTTAATAGTTTTAATACAGATATCCTATTTAATCCGGCCTCTTATAATATTATTAGGAGTTATTATAATATAGGTAACTTCTATAAAGGTAGGGTAATTATAGGTACCCTTATCTTATTATTTAGGATTTAGCTATTAGATATAGACGCTTATAATATTAATAGGATATTATAGTTTATCCTCTTTAAGGCGGTTATAGTAGGATTTAAACCCTTAGATATATAGGTTAATAGACTAGAGGGTATATTAAGTAGAAGTAAGGGTATCTTAATTTAAATTATTAAAATATTAATAGTAAACGTCTATTTACTCCTATATACTATCTAGTATATAAATCTAGGTAAATTTTAGCCTAAGTCTATTATTAGTAATAAGAGGACCTATTAGATAATAAATAGACCCTTAGATCTAGAAGGTAGTTTAACTAATATAGGTGTTAATATTAGTTATACCCTTACTAATAAAGGATAGATAGTTATTATAACTAATAATATTATCTAAAAATTCTTTATTATATATAGTCCTCCTTCTTATAAACTATCTATTAATAATAATATTATCTATATTACTAAGTAAATTATTAATAAGTTATACCCTAAGCTTAGCCTCCTTTTATAGCCCCTTAAGTAATAAGTTAATATTAGCTAGCTTATATAATTAGTTAGGGGATAGCTAATTATTCTTCCTACTATTATAATATAGCTATTAACTATCCCCTAAGTTACTATATTAATTTTTTTATAATAGTATATTATAGTATAGATATCTATTTATAAGAGTATTAAATAATTTATTAACTAGGTAGGGTATTATATCTCCTACTATCTAGGGATCCTTATATACTTAATATCCCTAACCTAGCGTCTACCCCTAATATATATTATTCTAACGCCGGTATAAGCCTTATTAAATAGGGGGCTAGTACTTAGTATTATTATCTTAATTAGCCTATTATAAGGCGTACTAGCGACGCGTATCTAGATAATATTTAGGAGCTAGTAGAGGAGTAATTTCTTAGGGGGTCTCTTTAAAGATAGGGGGAGTAGGTTATTAAGGGTTCCTAGGTGGAATAACTACTTATATAATTATATTAGCGAGGGCTATACGCTACTAGGGAGTAATACTATTATAGAGGTAGTTATAAGGATAAGTACTATTAGGGACTAGAATAATATTAGTTTAACGACGTGATAGTATTTATAGTATAATAAGAGAATAAAAGCTATAGTATTATAATATATCTATAATACAACTAATATAATACGCGCCAAGGCTACGCTAGTCCTAATTAGGCTAATATAGTGATGCTAGAACTATAATACTACCCTCCCCTTTACTATTAGGAGCTCTAGCGACTATTCTTCCGTTCTAAATCGTTGATATCCGACGTTTTCTTATTTAAAAATATATATTACCTGATACCACGTGCTATACCTGTCGTCCTGATTACATGATACCGTCCTATTAATACTTAGTCCATTTCCTATTCCCTTATATCTGTAGTACCCTGTAGATCTATTAATCTATCAATTAGTCTGCCCTATTACTCGTCTAGCTATCCGGCGTATCCATATATCTAATAGGCTCCGTTACTACACTTATACTTATTATAAGGAAGTGTCTTAGGGACTCGTAGGTAGGTAGGTAGGTAGGTAGGTAGGAATAATAAGGCGTAGGTAGGAAGGTGTTATTCTAACTTAACTACCTTAAAGTAGGCTTACTTTCTAACTTATCTGCCTTAAAGTAGGCTTACTAGTCGACTTGCTTAGCGAAGAGGTTGAACTGGTATCTGGTAGGTAGGTAGGCTGTGGTAGGGCGGCTGGTAGGTAGGGTAGTTAGAACTCCGTGGTAACAGGCTAATAGTAACAGGGTTCTAATAATAATAAAATAATAATAGGGCTGTAATAATTATAACTAGGGTAGTAGATAGCTAATTATAGTCTAGAAGGATAGCTTTTATTATATTAGGGACTGGAATAATATTAGTTTAACGACGTGGTATTCTAGTATAATAAGAGAATAAAAGCTATAGTATTATAATATATCTGTAACACGACTAATATAGTACGCGCTAAGGCCACGCTAGTCCTAATTAGGCTGATATAGTCTGGAACTATGATAATACCCTCCCCTTTACTATTAGGAGCTCTAGCGACTATTCTTCCGTTCTAAATCGTTGAAATCCGACGTTTTCTCATTTACTAATAAATATTATATGACACCGCGTGCTATGCCTGTTATCCTGATTATATAACACCGCTCTATCCGTGACCGCTTAGTCTATTCCTATTCCCTTATATTTGTAGTACCCCGTAGATCTATTAATCTATTAATTAGTCTAGCCCTATTACTTATTTAGCTATCTATTATAACTAGTGCCGTTGCTATACTTATACGTGCCGTGAGGTATATCTTATAGGTAGGTAGGTAGGTAGGTAGGTAGGGAGGCAGGTAGGAATGTGGAAGTGGAGGTGTTATTCTGAATTAGCTGCCTTATAGTAGGCTTACTAGCTGATAATATCGGACCGTCCGTCTTGTCTGCCTTGAAGTAGGCTTACTAGTTGACTTGCTTAGTGAAGAGGTCGTACTAGTATCTAGTAGGCCGTAGTAGGGCGGCTGGTAGGTAGGTAAGGTAGGTTAGAACTCCGTAGTAATAGGCTAATAGTAATAGTATTCTAATAGTAACAGGGCTATTTTTAAATTACGACTAGTATAGTAGCTTTATAGCTAACTGCTATATCTAGAAGGATAGCTTTTATTATATTAGGGACTAGAATAATATCGGTTTGACGACGTAATAGTATTTATAGTATAATAAGAGAATAAAAGCTATAGTATTATAATATATCTATAATATAACTAATATAGTACGCGCTAAGGCTACGCTAGTCCTAATTAGGCTGATATAGTAATGCTCGAACTATGATAAGTACTTAATAGTATTTCTCTAGGGCGAGGTTTTATTAAGGTAATATCTCTAGGGTTTACTAGGGGGTAAATAGATCTAACCTAGGTACTTAAGTTAGGCTTCTTTAAGCGTCTAGTACGCCTTATACTATTAGTCTTATAAGATCTAACCCTCTTATTAATAGTATTAGGGTCTAGCTTAGAAAGAGCTACGCGCTTAGAAGGTATTAATAGGGAGCTAGAGGAGCTATATTTAGTATAAGAAGGGTAATAATAGATACTTTAAAGATAGTTAGTATAGCTTATAAGGCGGGGATTATAAGGGGGAGGAATAATATCTATAATTAGATATTAAAGACGTAGGAAGAAAAAATTAGTTAGGTAGTAGGAATATACTAAGATATTAATAGTTAAACTAATATTAGTAGGGAGATCTATTATTTATAATATATCTTTTAAAGTACTATATTAATCTTAAATATTTTTAGAGTATTAAATAGTAGAATAGGAGCTATATAACTTTATTTAAGTAGAAATTATAGAGTATAGGGGTAGACGTAGGTAGAATATAAAGAAATGTTAGAGTTCTAAATTCGCGCTAGTCTAGGAAAGGAATCTAGGGTACTTATTAATAAATAGATAAGTAGCGATAAGCTTAAGGTCCTAAATTATAGATATTCTATTATAGTAAAGAAGATTATTATACCTATAAATAAATAGTATCTTCTCTATATATCTATTACTTATAATAGTACTTACAGACTTATATAGAGTACTATCTAGAATATTAACTTAACTAGATAAAATAATATAAGCCTTATAGAAGTATAGTCCTAATAAATAGATAATAATAGATTATATTATAAAACTTCTACTAATAGGTATAAAAGGTTATAATAGCCTCCTTACTATTATAGATAATTTTTTTAAAAGGGTTCTACTTATACCTAGATAGACTATTTTAATAGCGGCCTAATAGGCTAATATAGTTCTTACTAATCTTATAGCTTATAGATAGGGTATACCCTATAGGATTATTAGTAATAGAGATAGTAAGTTTATATCGTTATATTAGAGAACGGTATTTTAGAAGCTTAGCTGTAAATTATTAACCTTAACAGCGTACTATACTTAAATAGATAACCTATTAGAATAAATAAATTAGATAGTTAAAATCGCGCTGCGATACTATATAATATAAAATATAAATAGTTTTAATTAGAGTATAATCCTTCCCTATATATAGGGATACCTTAATAACTCTAAAAGTTAAGTAACTAGTATTTCTCTAAACGAGGTACTCTATAATTTTAATATATAGGACACCCTTACTATACTCTTATAATAGCTCCTTACAGAAGACTTTAGCCGCTTATAATAGCTTAAATAAGATTAGGCAGAGGAGTTAATAGCTTTTACTAATATCTTCTCTAAATTATATTATAATAGTAAATATAAAGTAGTATTAATAGAGGTAGGTAATAAAGCCTACCTTAGGCTTAGGGGAGGTTATAAAATCCTAGGGGTAATAAGTTTAAAACTCTATTAATAATGTATAGGGCCTTTTAAGGTAATTAAAAAGGTTAGGCTACTAGCCTATTAACTTTAACTTAGCCTAGTTATATATATCCACCCCGTCGTATCTATTACTTAACTTAAACTATTACTAAAATTATTAGATCCTTACGGTCGAGTCTATAACTATTAACCTCTACTAGTAAATAAAACTAATACCCCTATAAATAAATTGGATAATTATAAAATAGAGGTAATTATTAGTATATACTTATCTAGCTAGAAGGTTTAATATCTAGTTAAATAGAAAGGTTATAGTTATAAATATAATATATAGTATAATATAGCTAATCTTCGTAATATATAGTATCTAGTAAGTAAATATAATAACTATCTAAGCTATTAACTTTATTATTATTAAGGACCTTAATAATATTAATATAGGCGTCGCTTTTCTTTCTTTATAGCGGTATTATTATATATATAGCTAGTAGTTTACCTTAGCTAGCTTACGGAGAGCGGAAGCCTTCCGCTAGGCTACTTTATACCTAGGAGAGGCTTCCCTTCTCTAATAATCAAATATATAATTACAATTAGTCTATTAGGTACTTGCTACTATAATAAGTTCTAAGTTAAGGGATATAGCTAGCGCGAAGATAGCTTTATAATTTATCAGCTTTATTATTAAAGCGAAGGTCTTATTATAATTAATCCCTTCCTACTATTTAAAGCCCCTAACTACCTAGCGTACCTTATAATAGAGGACTTTACTATAAGGCCCCCTTTTAAACTTAAATACCTACTTCCCCCGGAGTACCTTCTAACCTAGAGGTAGCTACCTAAGTACCTACGTATTATTCTACGTAAGGGAGTTAAATTTATCTTATAATACTACTTCCTAGTCCTTCTTAGCGTTATTCGCTATAGCTTCCTTATATAATTTAGATTTAAAGGGTTCTATTACTTTAGCTATTATTAGGAAGGCGAATATTACTAATAGATCTAGGGAGTTGTCACGCGGTTTATTAGGAGGTATTTTAAATTTAGGGTAACTAGATAGAACCCTAATTAACGCTAGAAGCTCGTTAGTATCTTAATAAAATAATACTAGATAGGCCTAATTTAGTTTAGGCCGGATATCTAACGGGGTTTTAGGGTATTTATCCTTAGCTACTACGTCTTTAGTATAGATTAGCGGTATATCTTTAATCTGGATTAGTAATAATTTACTTCTAGAGGGAGATTACCCCCTTATATTATCGGCTACCTACTTAGAGTAGTAAGGGAGGTCTATAAACGCGTACCTCTTAGCTTTTAGTTTAATATAGCTTATAGGGACCTTCTTAATAAAGTAGATATTAGACGACTAAGTAAGCTTCCTAGTTGTATTATTAATAAGATAGTAGATAGCCTTACCTTCATAGCTAATAAGTTAACCTAGACGGGAATAGGCCTTAAAGTAACCGATTTTAATAGTAGTCCTACTAGTATAATAGAAGGTCTAAGAGCTAAGGACTTATAGATAGGAGAGATTAAGCTAATAGCTATTAAACTTCTCGTAGGGTATTATCTTAAACCTAGACTTAGGGGAGCTATTTTAGAGGTAGCTAGCCGCTTAAATAAATTCAGGCTAGTAGTTATAGTTTATTCTACTATCTACTAGTATAGTATAGGCCTTATCTATTAAGGTCTTACTAAGACACTCTATAGAACTATTAGCCTAGGGAGTATCTCGTGTTATACTTTCCTAGATAATACCGCTAGCCTAGCGGTACTTTATAAAGGCTACAGAGTTAAATTCCCCTCTACTATTAGTATAATAGCGTCGTATATATTATATAGGACACTTCTAGTTTACCTTAAAGGCCTTAAAAGGCCGGTAGGAACTTACTTTTAACCTTAAGTAGAGTAATATCTAATTTCTTAATATAGTTATATAATATTATACTAAAGAATCGAGAGCTATTATAAGCCGTAGCGATCCCTTTATAAACCTTGTAAGAGCCTACTAAGTCGCTATTAATATACTTATATAGGTACTTCCCTAGGGTAATTAGATAGTCGTACGGAGCCCTTATTATTTAGGTCTCTATATAGATATGATATATATAATTCTTAGAGATAATCTTACTAAGGTTAATTCTACTAGATATATTTATTAGTTATTTTAGGTTCTATTAGCTTAAATAACTTATATAGGTATATTAGAGGCTAATAGATAGAGAGACTTAAAAGGCTGTAAATATATATACTTTTAACTTAGAGAGAAGCGGTAATATAGTTACTAGGACCGCGAAGGTAAGGGTTAGATAGTCCTAGGTATTAAGATAGAAGACGCTATTATATTAGGTATATATAAAGACGTGGCCTTTATAAGTAATAGTATACTCTTATAAGCTAAAGGAGACTTTAGCTCTAAGACGGAGTAGCTAAAATACTAAAATTTAATTTAATTAAGTATCTAGGATGTAAAGAATATTAGTAAGGCGTACTTTTACCCTAATTCCCTTATTAGTCTCGTAAGGGATAACCGTAGTACTACGCCCTACTACGTAGGGACCGGCCTAGCCGATCCTATAGATAGGGGACTTAGCTACTTAGGAATCAGCTCGTATTCTTCGAGGATATCTTAATTATTAACGATATGTTAGCTATACGCCGTATCTAGGAGGATAGTAGTAGTAAGGCTAGTCGTATCTAATATAACTATAAAGCTAACGACTAGGTCTTCTAACTCCGTAAGTATATAGAGACGCTTACCTCTAGTATTACTACCCCCTTAGCCGCGGCCCCCTTAGTTTCAGCTTCTATCTACTTTAATAGTCTTAAGGTAGGCCTTTATTAACTTATCCTAGGTTAATTAGGTTAAAATTAATAGTTCTAAATTTACTTATATAGTTACTAATATCTTTATAGACAGCGTAAAAGAGGGTATTAAAATTATAGATGGTCTTATTAAAGATACTAGTACCTTAAGGCTTATAGAAGTCCTTAAGGATCTTCTAGGCTACTAAGGAGATAGTCTTATCCTCAATTATATTATAAGTATTAGTACTATAGCGTGCCTTTATTACCTTATAAGCCTTATTATACTTTATCCTAAATCTCCTAAAGATTTTAGGTTATAAGGATAATACGGTCTATCTTAGTAATAGCTTCAAGGCTATTAAGTATAATATAGGACTATATATTCCAGGAGTATAACGGCTAGTTACGGCTAGATTCTAGTATAGGAATAAGCGTAATAGGGTAGTTACCGCCCCCTCTAATCTCTACTTTAATACCGGTAGGAGGTATATCTTTAGTATCGGTATCTAAATTATATAGATTTAGCGTTAGAGATTAAGATAGTATTAGAGTCGGTGACTATAGACGTATAGAGGGTAGCTTTAACCTAGTAGTAAGGCCGAAGATAATACTTTCGCCTAGTATTCTAAGGCCTTCCCTTAAAAACGACGGTAATTAGTTTTAGAGACGTAGTTCTAGTATTAGTAAAGGTATAAAGGAGGTATTATCTAACGGTATTCCTTAATAGTTAATAGCGGTAGCTACCTCTTAGTCGATTTTATAACTAATATCTTAGTAGAGATATAGGAAATCGAGGAAGTAGTAGTTCGCTTAAAGGTTAGTTAGAAGATCTTTAGGGTAAATTTTAATTAGCTATTAATAGATTTCTTATTTAGATTCTTTAAGTTCTAGTATAAGATAATTAGAATAATAAGAAGGAGGGAGAGAAGAATCTAGGGAAGAAGGGATAGATATAGCTAATTTATAAGGAGGTTAGTAAGTATTCCTAGCCTTCTCCATCTTCCTAGCCCTCTTTTATAAGAATACTATGTGTTATCTATAGTATTAGCTAGGTAAATAACTATTACTAAGGTAGTTAGTATATATAGGGAATAGATATTATTTATATAATTAGTAAACTACTATATACTACTACTAAGGGGTCGTTATTATTTAAGTTAAAGAGGATTTCAGCTAGTTTAGCGTCTTAGCGGAAATTTCTATTAGTAGCTTCTCTAGCCCCCTTTTTACGGCAGTACGTAGTATTAATATAGAGGTAATCTATAAGGGATAGTATTAATAGTCATTAAGGTAAATAAATAAATAAATACCTTATACCTAGGCTTATAACATTTTAAGATAGGTAGAATAGTAATAGTTATTATATTACTAGCTATATAAGTAGAGTATTATAACCTACTTAATAGGCTATACGTCGTATGCGCTTAGCATAGGTTACGCCCTTATATTAACCCGTAAGGGGAAATGACGTATAAGGCTTACTAGTCTCTTTAGGGGGTTTATTAGATCCCCTATAGAATAATTCTTAGATTTCTTAAGAATTAGTCTTACTATAAAAATAGACTAATTTTATATTACTATATAACCCCTATAATTTATAATTATAATAATTCTAATTCTTCTACCTATTTAAGGGTAGTAATCTATTATTAGTTATAGTAAATATAACTCGCTCTAGTAGTATTATAAGTAATACACCGTTATAGTAGAGTTAAGATAAAAGTAGTTTATTAAATACTATTAATAATAATCCTAGCTAATAGGAAAGGGAATGGGAAAGTTATATAGGGGATATAAATAAACCTAATAACGCTAAAAATACCCTTAAGGGAGATTTAGAGAATTATAAAGGAAGTATTCCCCCTATAATAGAACGCCTTACGTAGGCGAGGCGTAAGCGAGAAGAGTTACTATAAATTTAGTAACTTAAAGAAGTTAAAGTAGATATTACCGCCCTAGAATTAGGGGAATAGATTTCTCTTTATAATAATAGTACTATAGGTCGGAAGCGTATATATAGTAAAACTAAGGAGTATTTAAGTCCCTTCTAAAGTATATTAAAGCTAACCCCTATTCCTAACTATTATAGTAAGAATATCCGTGAATACTAAGACTAGATATAATAATATAATATATCTTTTCTATAGACCCTATTTAACTTTATTATATAGATATTACATATTCTATTCGTAATACTAGCGCTTAAAGGTAACCTAGAATAACTTTAGGCTACTTATTTATATTCTTATCTATTAGAAATATTAAATTAGAAGGATTTTATAGACTTTTTATTAAACTATATTAAGGATCCTATAAATAGGGAGTTAAGCGTATATTAATAGTATACTAATATATATTAACACCTAATATAAGTAATTTATAAGTTTAAAATATACTTAATATTATTAGAAGTATAACTTCCTAAAAAAGTTAAAAGCGAGCGGGTAATAAATTTATATACTAAGCTTACTAAAGAGCTTTAAATCGCCCTTATAAATTAGGGGTCCCTACTTAATATAAGAGATAAACTCCTATTATTAGCGGTACGCTTTAAGGCTAATATTAATAAGATTAAAAGCTTAGGTAAGAAAGGCTAGCGAAATATACTATATAAATACGCGGATCGCGATAAAGGTAAAAAAATTATAAATAAATAGGGATAATACTATAAGAGGATAAGGAATAGGTAGTTATAGTAGTAAGAGTAGTTATAGTAAGCCTGAATCACGCGACTTATTAGATATTACTTATTAGAATTATATTAAGAAGTACTATAAGTTATCCTAATCTACTAAAATAAGGCGGATTCTAATAAAAAGGAAGATACCTAAACCTTAGTATTATAGGCGAATAGGGCTGATACGTAAGTAAGGAGTAGGGAAAAGGCTAGACCCTATTAAAGACTCTAAATTATCGGGGGAGAGGTTATAAGGAGTAGAGGTTAAACCTCTAATACTATATTAATATAAAGTTAAGACGACCCTAAAGCGTAAGCCTCTTAAGTATAAAGGATATCTTAATTATAATTCCTAGTTAAATATTATCTTATAAGCTTACGCTATTTAGATAAGGTAGGACTACCGCTAGTTATTAGTAGACCCATATAGTATATAGTAGGTATTAAGGTTAATACGGGTATAAGGAAGTAGTATTTTAGAATTAATAAGTTATTATTCTAACTAAATAATCTATAACGGTTTATAAAGTTCTTAAAGAAATAGCCTACTATCTATATACTTCTTATTTCCGATATTATTAATCCTATAACTAAAACTTAGAGTAGTAGGTATAAGTAATCTAGATAAAGAATATATAGTTAATTTATATATATTACCTCTAGAGTTTAGTAAGTTCTTAGACGTATTCTTAGTTAAAGAAGCTAGATATCTACTATCCTATTAAGGAAGTAATTACACTATTAATATAACTAGTAACCCGCCTTATAGACCCTTATATAACCTAATAAATATAAAGTTAGTAGAATTAAGATACTATCTAGATAAAGTTTTAGTAAAAGGATAGATTAAGTACTTTAAGAGTCCTACGGGATCACCTATCCTATTTATCTTAAAGAAGGATAGAGGCCTACATCTATATATTAACTACCGTAGGTTAAATAAGGTAACTATTAAAAATAGACACTCTTTACCCCTAATTAGTAAGATATTAGATTACTTATATAGAGTAAAGGTCTTTATAAAACTTAATCTTAAGGATACGTATCATTATATTTATATCTAAAAAGGAGATAAGTAGAAGACTATATTTCATACGCGATATAGTTATTTTAAGTATTTAGTAATACTATTTAGTCTTATAAATACTCTAGTAGCCTTTTAAGCTTATATTAATAAGTCCTTAATAGGGTTACTAGATAAATTCTATATTATTTATCTTAATAATATTCTTATCTATTTAGAATTATATACGAAGTATAGGGATTATATATATAGAGTACTTAAGCGGCTTTAGTAGTATAAATTATTTACTAACCTAAAGAAATATTAGTTCTTTATAATTAAAGTAGAGTTCTTAGGATTTATTATCTTAACTAAAGGCGTTATAATAGATTAGCGTAGGGTAGATACTATCTAATTATAATCTAGGCCTAAGAGCTTCTATAAAGTATAGATCTTTCTTGGATTTATAAATTTTTATTATCGTTTTATTTATTAGTATTTATAAATTACGTCACCCTTAATAGGGCTATTAAAGGGTAGTATGAAAGGTATTAAGATAGGTCCTTTTAATTAGCTTAATAGAGTGGAGTATATATTTAACGTGCTTTATTAAGCATTTCTTAATATACTAATATTAAGATATTTTAGCCCTACGCTACCTACGCGAGTTAAGACTAATATATTAGATTTTAGACTAGCTAGTATTCTATTATAACTCTAGGAATTAGGTTAGTAGTATCCTATAGCCTTTTAGAGTAAGAAAATAAACTTAGTTAAAGAACGCTATAAAACTTATAATAAGGAGTTACTTATAATAGTCGTAATCTTTAAGTAGTAGAGATACTACCTGGAAGGTAGTTTCTATCTAGTTAAAGTACTTACTAATTATAATAACCTAAGGGGTTTTATAAATATAAAGGCCTTAAATAGTTAATAAGTAAGATAGGTAATAAGACTCTTAACTTATAACTTTATTATTAAGTATAGGCTAGGTAAGACTAACCTAGCTAATACGCTATTAAGGCGCCCTAATTATAAAAGTAAGGGTAGGGCGATAAATGAACTTATCCTTATATTATAATAAAAGCTATTAATAGTAGCAGGTTTATTAAACCCTATTTTCCATGCTATAACTAAAGCCTACGTATTTCCTATACTAGGATAGGGCTTATAACCCTCTAGTAATAAAGGTGAACTTACTATAATATATAATATATACGTAAGGTAGTTATAGATACTAGTACTAGCCGTAAGATTAGTAGTACTAGGAATTATTAATATAGCTATTAGAATAATAGTTTTAGATAGAGTATATCTATTAAGGCGTAGGGACCCTTAACCTGAAATTATAGGGAGTATAAGTAAGATACTACCTTAATATACCTATAACGTAGCTAAGAAATAGCTTAACCCTATTACTAGAACTATTAATTATAAATAACTTATTCTACATTTTCTAGCTAGTATAATAGCGAAGAATAAAATAGTATATACTATAACTTTAAAGTCTATAATTAAATTAATTAAAGTACTTTAATAAGAAGATATTTTTATTAGCTAGCGACGTATAAGCGAAATAATAGATAAATAAGTTAAAAGAGCTAGTAAATAGATATTTAATAGTTAAGGTTTACTTAGGTATAATAAGAAGTTATATATTCCTAAAGACTTATTAGTCTATAAAGAGCTATTAAAACGCTGTTATAACAACCCCTTAATAGGGTATTTTAGGCTTAATAAGACACTTAGTCTCCTTTATTAAAAGTATACCTAGATAGGTATAAAGGTAGATATTAAAGAATATATTAATTCTTATAATATTTATTAAAGAGTTAAGGTGAAATAATATCGACTATATAGTAATTTAACTGCGCTTCCTAAGCCTACTAGGTTATAGAGGTCGATTATAATAGATTTTATTATAGATCTTCCCCTATATAAATAGCGTAGATAGGTTTATAATACTATTCTTATAGTTATTAATAGGTATATAAAGATGCTTCGCTACCTTCCTATATAAAAGGACTATAAGGTAACTAATCTTATAAACGTCTTATTTAAGGAAGTCTTCCTAAAGTATAGTATACCTAATAATATTATATTAGACCGAGGGAGTCTATTTATAAGCGCTTATTAGTCTAACTTATACTACTATTTAAAGTTAAATTATAGGCTAAGTATAGCCTTCTATCTATAGACTAATAGCTAAATAGAATATTAGAATTAGATATTAGAATATTATTTAAGAACTTACTATAGTAATAGATAAGATAATTAGGCGGGGTTATTACCTCTAGCCGAATTTATATATTATAGTATAAAGAATATAATAATAGGCTATAATCCTTTTAAGCTTTATTATAACTATTAGCCTAAGATTCTTATATATTCTAGGGATAGAACTTACTAAGAGGAGGTATTAGATATAAGATAATATATCTAAAAACTTTATAAGTTATATAAAGACCTATTAAGTTAATAGTAAGACGTACTAGAAATATAAGTAAAGTTCTATAATAGGAAGTATAAGTTAATATCTTTTAACTAAAGAGACTTAGTTATACTAAATATAAAGAACTTAAAGTAAAAGTAACTAAGTAGGAAGCTATTATATAAGCTTATTAATCTATTCCGTATCCTTAAACTATTAAGTAAGTAGGTATATCACCTAGTATTACTATTAATATATATAATCTACCCTATTTTCTATATTTCTCTCTTAGAGCTATATACGCGCAGGTAAGGTAATACCTCTATACCTAAGCTACTACCTCTAGAACTTATTAATAATAATAAGTAGTAGGAGTTAAAAGAGATTTTAGATAAGAAGATAAAGAAGGGTAAACTCTAGTATCTTATTAAGTAGAAGGGATATCCTCCCTAATATAATTAATAGGTTCTAGAAGAAAATCTAGAAGATATATAAGAAATACGTAAAGACTTTAATAAAAAGTAAAAGCGCCGTTATTATAAGTAGGAATTATAAATATTAAGATAGAATTAATAAATAGAAAAAAGGATATTAAATTAGTTACTTAAAAGTAAGCGTAAAGAGTATTAATCGCTTTTATCTTATTTACTAGGAGTAGGTAAAACGCCTTAGGGGCGCTAGTATATAAAAATAACTTAGGAAAAAAATAAAAAACTATCTAATTAAATTAGGAGAAGGAAGCCTAGCGCTAAGTAGTTAAAGCTTACTTAGCTACTTATATAAGCGTAGGTAATATAATAATAATATACTGGGCACCTACTCTTTATTATCTATATCTATCTTATCCTCTAGGCTAGAGGCTAAGGGCTTAAGGCCTACCTAAGGATATATAAGTAATAGTTATAATAATTAATAAATATAGTAGAAGTATAGGGAAGTATACCTTAGCTTACTTAATATTATAAATACCTACAAGGGTTTTAGTAATATATTCTATTATTTAAAGAATAGTAGTCTATACTTCTAATATACTTATTAGTTTCTTTTTACTACCTAGATATCCTACGACGCGGTTATAAGCAGCTAGCTTAGAGCGGATTATAACTATAGTATTTATAAGGGTAACGCCTACTTCTTAAAGCTTTAATTTATCCTCTAGAGTATCTAGATAATTAGCGTTATTAATTAACTAATAAAGCTTAATTACCTTATTATAAACTAGGATCATATTATTAGGAATTTAGAAGTTAAGTAATTAGTATATATTATAACTATAAAAGTAACTTAAGAATATAGGGAAAACCTACTAGTTTATAATTATAATAGACTTTTAAATAATAGTTATACTACTTTAATATTATCTTCTTCCTATTAGTAATTATAAATATAGCGTTACTTATACTATTAATATATATACTAAGTATAATATAATTATAAATACCTATACTTTATAGGTCCTTTATTAATATAATAAATATACCTCTTATATATATTTTACTTAAGATAGGGAACTCCCTAAGAACGCGTAGCTAGGGAAGCTAGGGTAAGAATAATATACTACTTTATATTAGCTATATAATTAAAACGTAACTAAGTACTTACCTCTATAAAAGAGGAATAATAAGTAGGTATAATAGGATTATTATCTAAGCTAAAAGGATTATTAATACTTACGGCGGAACTAGAGTAAAAAGCGGGCTTAAGGATAAGGTTATATAGAGGAGGAGTAGGCTCCTTAATAGGATTATTAATAGGAATCTTTATAGGATTTATAATAGGAGTTCCTATAGGATCCTTAATAATTAGATTACCTAACTAGGTATTAGGATCTACTTCTACTTTTATTATAAAAGCTAGGCGTACTATATACGTTTTATATTAAATTAAGCTACGTTATATTAGTTATATCTACGCGAAGAGCTAGTAAACTAACTTATATGTAATATCTAAGATATTAGATATTAGATACTATACTATATAATTAGCTATTATTACGTATATTATACGTATTATATACGTATGAGAAGAGAGGGCGCTAAGTACCTAGTAAAGATATTAATAATAGTTATAAAAGATAAAGTATTAAGGAAAGTTTTAGGGATTATAATAATAATACTAAGGCGCTAAGACTATATTAGTATAGTTATTATTATTATACACGATAAGTTATTATATATAATATATATATTTTAGATTATAATATCTACGCGTAATAGATAGTTATACTATAATATAGAGTTATAAATACTATATGTTATAATTACTATATAAGTATAATCCTACTTTATTAAGTTCTTTTCCTTATATCCCGTACTAGGTTTAAAGGTTTTTATTAAACTTAATTAAATAGGCTATTTATAATAAACTTAAAGGCGAGTTTCTTTAAGAGAGGAGGTAATTATTATAACCTACTTAATAGGCTATACGTCGTATACGCTTAGTATAGGTCACGCCCTTATATTAACCCGTAAGGGGAAATAATATATAAGGCTTACTAGTCTCTTTAAGGGGTTTATTAGATCCCCCGTAGAATAATTCTTAGATTTCTTAAGAATTAGTCTTACTATAAAAATGGACTAATTTCATATTACTATATAACCCCTATAATTTGTAATTATAATATAGAGAGAGATAGAATACATAGGATACTAAGATTAGTATTAGCGCGCGTCTAGTACATAGCTAGTCTAACTAATTATATCCTATTTTAATATATTTTAATATATTAATCTTATAAGAGCTCCTATTTTATTTATATTAAAGAATAATAGTAGCTTATAATTATATATTAACTACTATAAGTTAAATAAGGTAATAGTAAAGAATTATTATCCTCTTCCTTTAATTAATAAAATACTTAATTACTTATAAGGTATAAAGATATTTATTAACTTAGACTTTAAGGATACTTATTATAAGATTTATATTTATCAGGGTAATAAGTAGAAGATAGTATTTTATATATATTGTAATTACTTTAAATATATAATTATACTATTTAAGTTAGTAAATACCTTAGTAACTTTTTAAGCCTAGATTAATAGAGCTTTAATAGACCTAGTAGATATTACTTATATAATATACCTTAATAATATCTTAATTTATTTAGAAGATATCTTAAGTTATAAGTAATATACTTATTAGGTATATAAATAGTTATAAAAGTTTTAACTTTATATAAATTAAAAGAAATATATTTTATATTAATTTAATAGAATTCTTTAGATTTATTATAAGTACTAATAGTATATTAATAAATAGTTATAAGGTATTTACTATTTAAGACTAGCTAGTACTAATTATATATTAGGAAGTCTAAGTATTCTTAAGATTTATAAACTTCTACTAGTATTATATATACTACTATTTATAAATAGTATCCCCCTTAACTAGCCTTTTAAAAGGTAGTAAAGATAGGAAGAAGTTAAAACTATTTATATAAGGCGCTAGTAAAGAGAAGGTATTTTATAACTTATATTATACCTTTATAATTATACCTATCTTAATATATTTTAATCCTAATAAGAAAATTTAGATTAAAATAGATATATCTAATTTTACTATAATAGCTATCTTATCCTAATAAGATAATAATTTAGCTTAATATCTAGTAGCTTTCTAGTCTTATAAATTAATACTAATTAAAACTAGGTATAAGATATATAACTAAGAGCTGTTAGTAATTATTAAAGCCTTGAAGTAATAGTAATATTATATAAAAGGTAAATATTATACTATTAAAATACTTATAAATTATAATAATCTTAGGGGATATAAATAAGTAAAGTAGTTAAATAGTTACTAAGCTTAATAAGCTATTTATTTAGTTATATATAACTTTAATATTAAATATTAACCTAGTAAGAAGAATCCTATAAATACTCTATTATATAAACCTAATTATAATAATATTAAGATATTATTGAACTAGCTCTTACCTACCTTATAAAATAAGCTAGTAAATTTAGGAAGTATTATCTCTAGTTAAAAGTAGCTAAAAGAAATAAATAAGTATATAAACTTATCTAGCTTAAGAGGGCTTAAGAAACCCTTAATTAAGCCTAAATATTTAGATAGAAGGGGCGTAAAGCTACCTTCCTAGTATTAAAGTAATATAATAACGCTACTACTTAATCCTATTACTAGGGTTATTAGTTATAAATAATATATCCTATAAGTACTAGTAAGAGTAGTTACTAGACTTAAAATAGCTTTTAAAGCTAGATTAGAATCCTTAAAAGAACTTATCCTCTTATTATAAAGTAATAATCTATTTATTATTAAATAAAAAGATAAGGTAAAGCGTATAACTTCTAAGTAAAATACTATTAAATAGCCTTAAAAGGTTAATTTGATAGGATTACTAAGATTTAAAGGAGTACTTTATATATTAAATAATTTAGTATTATATATAGAAATTTTTATAAGGTATTATAATAATACTTTAATAGGTTATTTTAAGTTATAGAAAACCTTAGAGTTAATTTAATATAAGTATTATTAAAGTAGAATATTAGTAGATATTAAGCTATATATCTAAACTTATAAAATATATTAAAGAGTAAAAGCTCCTAGATATAAACCCTATAATATTATAATATTATTATTATAACTTAAAGGGCCTTAAGAAGAACTTTTTATAAATTTTATTATAAGCTTACTACCTAGTAAATATAGAAATTTTATATATAATTCTATTCTTATAATTATTAATAGGTATATAAAGATAGTCTAATACCTTCTAACTAAGAGTACTTATATTACTATTAAATTAGCTAAGATCTTATTTAAGAATATAGTATTATATTATAATTTACTAATAGGTATTATATTAGATTAGGGATCCTTATTTATAAGTAGCTATTAATTAGAAGTCTACTATTATATAAAAATAAAGAGATAACTAAGTACTACCTTTTATTTATAAATAGATAGGTAAATTAAATACTAGAACTAAATATTAAAATATTACCTTAGGGTATTTTTAAATAAAGAATAAGATAATTAGATTATATTACTCTTAATAACTAAATTTATATATTTTAATAGTATTTATATTATACTAGGTTATTTACTATTCTTTATAATATATAGATATAATTTATATATAAAAGATAAAGTTAGGAATAACTTTCTAGAAGGAGAAGTACTTATAACTAAAGATTATATAAAAAATATTTTAAAAATAAGAGTTATACTAGTAGATTAATAATAGACTATTTAAGTATAAATTATAAACTTTTATAATAAACTTTATATCTTAAAGTCTTATATAATAGAAGAACTAGTAATACTAATTATAAAGAATTTAAAATAGAAAAGATTAAATTAAAAACTATTATATAAGTATATTAATCCCTTTAAGGTAGTAGATATAATTAGATATTAGGCGTACTACTTAAGTTTTTTAATAATATAAAGAATCTATTTTATATTTTATATTTCTTTATTAAAATTATATTAAAGTTATTTTAATAAAGGTAAATAACTATTTATATCTCTTCAAAACTTATTAATAGTAAAGAATATTATAAGGTAGAATAAATCCTAGATAAAATAAAAAATAAAGGTATTTAATACTACTTAATTAAGTAATTATAAAATAGAATATAACTAATAGATATCTATTAAAGATATAAATATTAAAGACTTATAAAGGGAATATAATAATATATATATAATAAAGAAGTATTATAAGTAAAATACTAGTATATAATATTATAATAAAACTATTTAATTATAAAATCAAGTTATATAGAATAAGTTATAAGTTATATTTATATAATAGAGATTTTAATAGGGAGATATATAAGAAAAGAATTAATTAAGGGGAAAATCCTTATAACTTAAGAAAAGAATCTTTCCTTAAAGGTATAATATTAAAGTTTTATAAGGGGAGCGTATTAAGGTAAGCTAGAGCTTATAAAAGATAAAGGAGGGCTTATAATAAATAAATTAAAGGATAAAGTAATATCCCTAGTAGGGGTAGGTAGAGTAGGTAGAGTAGGCGTAGGAGTAGGAGTAATAGAAGTAGGAGGAGCGTAAGGGGTATAAAGGGCGCGAATCTTATAGGTAGAGGGCGTAGTACTAGTAGAACTACTATTATAAAGAGGGCGGCTAGGGCTAATAAAAGCGGGGGCGGGTAATATAATAGTAGGAAGTATAATAGCCTCTTCCTCCTCCTTTATATCCTCTTTTATCTCCCTTATCTCCCCCTTATTAAAATTATTATTATCCTCCCCCTAATATATAATTAACTTATATAAAGATAGTAGAATACTTTAATAATATATTTACCTCTAGACTGACCGCGTCGGGTCGGTACTTCAAACTCGAGTCGGGAACCCGACTCGACTCTTGGCGAGTCAATACCAAATTCCTGGCCCGAGTATTCGGGTCGGTACCAAAAGTTAGTACCGAGTATTCGAGTCAATACCATGGGGTGGTACCGAGTATTGGTACCGAAGTATTGACCCGACTCGCTAAGACATTAGTTCCACCCATATTATTTTGCCAAGACTATTATATCAGGAATATTTCTTATTTATAATAGTATTTCGTACTATATATATAACTTACTAATAGATTACTAAGCATTATCATTATTACTAACTAGGTAATTCTTAATAGTAAATAAGGTAATATAAAAAGGTAATAGCTAATTAGCTATTCCTATAGAAATAATAACTATAATATTACTAATATTTTCTATTTATAGTAGGTTTTACTATTATATATATAACTTACTACTATATTACTAAGCATTATTATTATTATTACCTAGCCTAACCTAGGTAATTCTTTAAGGTAATGCAAAATAGTAATGCATATCCCTAGGGAATTAAAGGGGGTATTAAAATTCTAATTGAAAAAAATCTATTTTTGGTATAGGGATAATTTTGAAAAAAATCTGGTATCCCTTACTATTTTATTAAGGGCTTAGCGTCTTAGCGATACCTTGGCGATTCGGGTCGGTCCAACCCGACTCGCCAAGGTACCGAGGGCTTTTCGGGTCGGTACCAGGAGGTGGTACCGAGTATTCGGGTCGGTACCAATCCATGGTACTGAAGCCCGACTCGATGGTTAGTCTATTTACCTCCTTTAACTCCTTATTAACCTCTATTATAATAAGGGTAATTAACCCCTCTTATAAAACTATTAATATATATTATAAAAAGTATATAATAAAAGGACTTATCTACTATCTTATTATATTTAAAATACCATTTAAGGTAATAGCTACCTAACTACCTACTTTTATACTAAGGTATAGTAATTCCTTAGAGGTTTATAATTTATATAAAAGTATTTTACTACGCTCCCTTAAGTAAATTACTACTTCTACCTTAGTTTTAAAGGTAGTAACTTATATTATAAAGGTAATATAATAGGGTAACTTTCTACCCTAGAAGGTAATAATAGGGTTATAAGTAAAGAGGCTAGATAAATAAGTATAAAAGGTAAAGGGGACTTATAACCTATTAATATATTATAAGTAAATTATATTAAAATCCTATTATTATAAATTAATTTATAAGGCTTATAAAGGTAGTAGTACCTCTTATAAGCCCTATTAATCTTATAATTATATAATAACCTAGGACTTAAACCTAGATACTTAGTATATTAAAGATAGTAAGGTTATAAGAGGGCTACTACCTTAATAATATAATAGGGTAGTATAGTATAATAAGAGAGTTTAATTATCTATTATAAGAGTTAGTTAATAGGAATACCTTTAAGTATAAAGAGTATAAGAATAATTTAAAAGAAGTATAACATAATAAGATATTAATAAGGCCCTTAAATAACTAATATAACAGACTTATATAAGAAGGTAATTTATAAGTAATATATTTATAATATACTTAAAGATAATTAAAGTCTATTATAAGGTAATCTTCTTACTATAATAGAATATCTATAATTTAGGACCCTAAGCTTATTACACCTTATTAGTTAGTTAATAAGTCCCCTAGATTCCTTTCCTAGACTAGCGCGAATATTAAAAGTCTAATATTTCTTTATATTCTACCTACCTATATAATAACAGTTTATAATATTTTCTATTTAAATAAAGTTATATAGCTTACTTTTAGCTATCTAACGCTTTAAAAATATTAAAAATTAATGTAGTAGTTTAAAAGATATATCGGAATAAATGGATTTACCTACTAATATTAGTCTAACCGTCTAATATCTTAGTATATCTCTACCGCCCGACTAATTTTTTCTTCCTACGTTATTTTTATTATTAAATACCTTACTATAGACGTTATTCCTCCCCCTAATAATCTACGTCTTATAAGCTATACTAATTATCTTTAAAGTATATATTATCGCCCTTCTTATACTAAATATAGCTCCTCTAGCTCCTTATTAATACCTTCTAAGCGTGTAGCTCTTTCTAAGCTATACCCTAATACTATTAATAAGAGAGTTAAATCTTATAAGAGTAACAATATAAGGCGTACTAGACGCCTAAGGAAGATCAATTTAAGTACCTAGGTTAGGTCTATTAACCTACTAGTAAACCTTAGAGATATTATATTAATAGAACCTTACCCTAGAGAAATACTATTAGGTACTTACTCTTATAACTACCTTAATAAGGGTATTACTCCCTAGTAGTATATAGCCCTCGCTAATATAACTATTTAAGTAGTTATTCCGCCTAGGAACCCTTAATAACCTACTCCCCCTATCTTTAAAGAGACCTCCTAAGAGATTACTCCTCTATTAGCTCTTAAATATCATCTAGATACGCGTCGCTAGTATACCTCGTAGTAGGCTAATTAAGATAATAATACTAAGTACTAGGCCCCCGTTTAACGAGGCTTATACCGGCGTCTAAATAATATATATTAGGGGCGGATGCTAGGCTAGAGATATTAAGTATATAGGGATCCCTAGATAGTAGGAGATATAATACCCTACCTAGTTAATAAATTATTTAATATCCCTATAAATAGATATCTATACTATAACGTACTATTATAAAAAAAATATATAGTAACTTAGGGGATAGTTAATAGCTATATTATAATAGTAGGAAGAATAATTAGCTTCCTCCTAACTAGTTATATAAGCTAGCTAATATTAACTTATTACTTAAGGGGCCTTAAAAGGAGGCTAAGCTTAAGGTATAGTTTATTAATAAATTACTTAGTAATATAAATAATATTATTATTAATAGATAGTCTATATAAAGGAGGAGTATATATAGTAAAGAATTTTTAGATAATATTATTAGTTATAATAATCATCTATCCTTTACTAGTAAGGGTATAATTAATATTAATACCTATATTAATTAAACTACCTTCTAGATCTAGGGGTCTATTTATTATCTAATAGGTCTACTTATTATTAATAATAGCCTTAAGCTAAAATTTACCTAGATTTATATACTAGATAGTATATAGGAGTAACTAGATATTTACTATTAATATTTTAATAATTTAAATTAAGATACCCTTACTTCTACTTAGTATACCCTCTAATCTATTAACCTATATATCTAGGGGTTTAAATCCTACTATAACCGCCTTAAGGAGAATAAACTATAATATCCTATTAATATTATAAGCGTCTATATCTAATAGCTAAATCTTAAATAATAGGATAAGGGTACCTATATATTACGAGTATGGACCAGCGGTCCTTATACTACGCCTAGTAAAGGCACTTCTCGTCACTATCAGGTGGATTAGTCTTGGGAGAGACTCGACCTACAGGTGGATTAGATAGATCAGCTTACTAAACTATAGGAGCCACGTGTAGATTAGATGGATCGGTCCACCGACCTATACCTCTTAACAGGATCTTATATATCTATATAGAAAGCGTGCGTTCCTACTTAGATAGGAGCTTTATACTTAACTTATATTATTAACCTAGATATCTCCTAGATACTAAATATAATACTCGACCTGTATTAGACTAGTTTAGTACGAAGCCTGTTTACCCTAGTCCTTAACACTCCTCTCTACGAGATCCACCTAGACTCCGGAGCCTTCTAGTTAGAAGACGACGGGTCGTAACACTTTAAGCACCCTCAAGATAAGTACCTTAGGACAAAGGGACCTCACCCCGAGTGAACGCGGTCCACGATAGTTAGTAATAGCGGAAGTTAAAGAAGGTATTAAAGTTACTAAGCCAGATTTATACTATAGCGATTAAGATAAACTTGAAGAGTAGTTAGTATAAATATAGCTATACTTCTCTTTTAATAAAGACGTTATAAGACTAAAGAAATAACCCCTATTTATAATAACTTATATAAGAGGACGGGCCTAGAGATAGTCCGCTCCATTTCTTAAACGATATATAGAAGATCCCGACGACAACGATAATATCTCTATTAAGCTATAGATAGAGAGCCTAATACTCTTTTATAGAGAAATAAGGCGAATATTCGGACCTTCTAATAAAGTAAGCGTAGTAATAAGAGTTATCTAGTACTTAATATAAAAGAAATCGGTATCTAAATACGTAATATAGTTCTAATAGTATTCTATAAGAACCGACTAGGATAATAACGCGCTAATAGTAATATATCGGAGAGGATTAAAACCTTAGGTAAAGAAGGAACTTATACGAGACGGAGCCGTTTATAATAACTTAGACTTATTAATAAGAGCC
>JAABUN010002277.1_pt1 | contig 35153 bp, 30 predicted proteins | sample 5559311 | NCBI WGS metagenome assembly JAABUN01 (sample SAMN10711877, study PRJNA513370) | rock metagenome | isolation source: Antarctica rocks | place: Antarctica: Victoria Land, Siegfried Peak sud | reverse complement strand
TTCGGGTCATCGAACACCGCCGAAACACTATGAGAGACTCGCATCTAACGGATGCTCCTTCTTTCCGGGCTGATACGACCTTCGCTAAGCCGTATTCTCCCTGGTCAGAAGGGCATTCGTCTTTCACAACGCGCAAGCCACCACAACAGAATCAGTGGATCCAGGCTGAGTGGTGCGGCGGGGGAAGGGCTTCGGCACGTGATCCCCAGGCGACTCCGCTATGCCTAACGGGTCCGAGCGCTATGGTTGCTGCATGGGGAAGTACAGCGCGATCAGCGCCCAGCTCTGGCGCCGGAGCGGTCCGTCGTGGCTGATCCGCGCCGGAAGTTCCCTGGGCGGGGCACGTCCAAAGGCGCACGTCATTGGCGAGGACGGTCACATCGCGATCGCAAAGTCCCCCAGCGCCAGCACGACACCTGGAACGTGATGGCGTGGGAGAAAGTCTCCCTCGATCTAGCGGCCAAGGCCGGTCTAGAGGTTCCCGGTTCGCAGCTGCTGAATCTTGCCGGCCGGTCCGTGCTCATCCTCGACCGTTTCGACCGGGCCCGCGATGGTAGCCGCATCGGCTACGCGAGCGCGATGACGATGCTGGAAGCCGAAGACGGTGATCGACGTAGCTACCTCGAGATTGCTGAGGTCATAGAGAACACGTCGGCGCGGGCCACTGCTGAACTCCATCAGCTTTGGCGGCGCATTGTGTTCTCCATCCCCATCTCCAACACAGACGACCATCTGCGGAAACCACGGGTTCCTGCACGAGCACGACGATGTCTGGCGCCTCCCTCCTGCCTTTGACCTGAACCCGGACCCTGAGCCCGGCCTCAAGTTTCCTGAGCACAGCGATCGACAAGGATGATGCTGCCAGCATTGATGCAGCGCTCGGGGTGGCTGGCCATTTCCGCCTTTCGAGCGATCAGGCCAAGGAGGTGGCCGAGGAGATAGACGATCAGGGGGTACGGCCGAACCACCTTGTGCCCCCGCGGCCCCGCACCGCATCGCCGACGACGGCTGCGCCGGTGACGCAAGACGGAGGGACGCACTGCCGATGACACCGACAGGATGCGGCAGGGGATCAGCTTCGCCGAAGGCTGGCCGCGTAGGCGTCGAGCACGGTAAGGATGCCCGCGTGCTGCCACACACGGTCCCGCTTCAGCCCGGTTCGCTCGGACAGCACTCCCGCGTCCGTGAGTTGGGCGAGCGCGCGCTGCGCCGTCGGGGCGCTCATCTCGAAGCGGTCCTCCAGGTACCGCGCGTTCACCACCGGCTGGGCGACCAGGTGAGGTAGCACCCGCCACGCCACGGCCTGCGGCCGCAGGCGAGAGGCGGACAGCGCCTGGTTGCCCTCGTCGATCTGCTCGGCGAGCTGGTCGACGAGGGCTGCTCCGGAGTGTGCGGCGAACCGGGACGCATCGGAGAACCGCTCGATGATCGGGCGGGCGTCACCCGCTCGGTAGGCACCTAGGGCATCGGTGTAGCCCGAGGTGTCGATAAGCAGACCTGCCGAGATAGGTGCGGTCGTGCTGGTCACCAACCCCTTGCCGCGGACCATCGCGTGCAACAGCGCCCGGCCGGTGCGGCCGTTGCCGTCCGAAAACGGGTGGATGGTCTCGAACTGGGCGTGAGCGATCGCGGAGTGCGCCACCACCTGCATGTCCTCGCGCTGTACGAACGCGGTCAGGTCCCGCATCGCCATCGGCACGAGCCCGGACTTCGGCCCGACGTGCGCCGCTCCGCGTGGGGTGATGCTGCTGCTGCCGACCCACACCAGCTGGTGGCGGTAGCGACCGGCCTGGTCCTCCCACCCGGGCTGCGCGCTCAGCAGTTCCCGGTGCATCGCGAGGATCGCCTCCTCGTCCAGGTGGTCGGCCAGCCGCAGCGCGGCCTCCATCGTCTTGACGTTCGCCCTGACGATGGCCGCATTGTCCGACGTCGATTGCCCGATCTCGGCAAGTGCCAGCTGCCGGGCGCCGGCCGTCAGGTTTTCGATCTGCGACGACGACGCCGACTCGGTGCGGAGCAAGATCGCGCTCATCGGTCCGAGGGCTGGGCTGTCCCCGCCAAGCCGGCCTCGCGCATGCTCGTCGAACCTCGCCAGCTCGGCGGCCGCCTCCTCGGCGTCCGCTGCGAGGTCGGCGGGCAGGTCGAACACGAGGTGGGAGATGGGTGCCGGCACCGTTGATTCGTACGGACCCGACGCCGCGGCCATGGCGGCTCGTGACACTCTGCCGTCGTTTTCGGCGACCCAGTAGTTCTGCTCGTGGCCGACTGGCGGGACCGGGCAGGGACGGCGGACGGAGTTCGTGTCGGCCGTCAAGGGCGGGGGATCGACTTCCAGGGTGGGTTCGGCCGGTGCGAACAACCGCCGACGGTTCCGGCTGGCCGGTGCGTCCGGCCGTTTCGATCTGTTACCACGCTATCAACACTACTAGCACTTTGACTAAAAATGTTACTAGTGGGCTATACTCAATCCTTGGCTTTCTGCGGGTAGCCGCTCAGCGCGGTACCCGAGTACGACGGGCCGAGCTCCCATTAGGGGGAGTATGTGGGGCGGGTGGGGCTCGAACCCACGACCCAGGGATTATGAGTCCCCTGCTCTAACCGGCTGAGCTACCGCCCCTGGATCTAGCGCCTAGCTGTGCTGCCTTGCGGTCCTGGCCGAGCCCCGATGATAGCGAGAACCGGGCTCGTGATGGGAACGGCGGATCACCAGGAGCAGTGCCCCGAAACTGATGATGCCCACGACCAGGTGCACGACCAGACTGTTGAACCCGTCCCAGGCGGCGTGCAGCAAGACCGTTCCGGCGAAGGTGCCGAGCACGACGGCGACCGCTCTGCCCTTGCGCTTCGCCGTCGGGACCCGCCACAGCGCGGCGGCGGTGAGCCCCGTCCAGGCCACGTGACCGGCGGGGGAGAGCAGAGCCCGGAGCAGCAGGGTCTGCTCGACGTCCACGATGCTGCCGCTGCTCAAGAGGGCGCTGAACCCGTAGCCCATGGTCTCCAGGGTCGCGAAGCCCATGCCGCTGGCCACGCCGATGATCACGCCCGCCTGCGGCCCGCGGTTCCGGACGAAGATCAGCACCACAACGGGGACGATCAACTTGGCCGACTCCTCGATCAGGCCCACCCCGATCATCGGCAGTGCACCCAGCCGGCGCAGGGTGTCGTACTCCAAGGTCCCCGCCGCCACCGTGCCGATCACCCCGCCCAGCACCGCGACCAGGGCGATCAAGCTGGTGGGGACGACGACCTGGCGTCCGCTGGAGGCGGCGTAGACGAGGACCGCGGCCGGCACCACGATCGAGCCGAGCAGGATCAACGACGGAAAGAAGTTGAGGTTCTCGGTCGCCACCAGGGTCCGGAGCACCAGCAGGTAGGCGGCCACGCCGACGACGAGGACGCCCAGCCACGACAGTCGGCGCAGGAAAGAGGGGCGGGGCTCCACCGACGCAGCAGTCATGGCGGGCATTCTGCCGTGCGCCCGAAGTATCCCGGGAAGCTGCCCATTATGGTGGCCACAGCCGACCCGCTCATCCCGGCCGACGCACCGAGGGAGCCCCTGTGTGACCGCCATGATCCCGGCCCAGTTCGTGGTCCTCGACGAGCGCTTCGCCGGCACGGGCGGTGACCGGCTCGTCGCTCGGGTGTACGCCGACGGTCGCTGGCTCGAGGGACCGGCCTACCACCCGGGCGGCCGGTTCCTGAAGTTCAGCGACATCCCCAACGACCGGGCGCTGCGCTACGACGAACTCACCGGCCGAACCGACGTCGTCACGTCGCCGTCCGGCTTCGCCAACGGCCGGACCGTCGACCGCCAGGGCCGGTTCGTCAGCTGCGAGCACGGCGGGCGGCGGGTCACCCGGCTGGAGCACGACGGCTCCGTACGCGTCCTCGCCGACTCCTTTGCGGGGCAGCGGCTCAACAGCCCGAACGACGTGGTGGAGCACTCCGACGGCTCGTTGTGGTTCACCGACCCGACGTACGGCGTCAGCTCCGACTACGAGGGCCACGAGGCGGTCCCCGAGCAAGCGGCCCGTAACGTGTTCCGGATCGAGGTGGGTGAGGCCCCGACCGTGGTCACGGCCGACTTCACCCAGCCCAACGGCCTCGCGTTCTCCGCCGACGAGCGGCAGCTCTACGTGGTGGACAGCGAGGAGCACCACATCCGGGTCTTCGATGTCGAGGGCGACCAGCTCAGCGGCGGTCGGGTCTTCGCCGCAGACGAGCTCGGTTATGACGGCATCCGCCTCGACCACCGAGGTCGGCTGTGGGCGGCGGCCCAGGACGGCCTGCACTGCCTGGATCCCGACGCCACCCTGATCGGAAAGCTCCTGTTGCCCGAGGTCACGTCCAACCTCACCTTCGGCGGACCCCAGCGCAACCAGCTGTACGTCACCGCCACCACCTCGCTCTACACCCTGCGGGTCAACTTCCGAGGGGCTACCTACCCTGGTCCGCCGGGGCACTAGCCGCGTCCGGCCCGCCGTATCCCCACCTGGCCCGCCGCCTGGCCACCACGATGCTGGCTACGATGAGGCCCGCGCCGAGCAGAGCGGTGGTCGAGGCCATCAGGTTCTGCGACCAGCTCCAGGTCAGCTCGACGTCGGCGCCGTTCGGCAGCCGGCGGAACGGAGCGACGACGACCCAGCCGATGAACAGCCAGGCCAACACGAGCAACCAGGACGGCAGCCGCTTCGCTGCGGGTCCGTCGCTCCGTCGCTCGACGAGGCTGAGGGCGAGGGGCACCACCCAGACAAAATGGTGCAGCCAGGACACCGGGGAGGCGAGCAGACCCGCGACGCCGCACAGGTTGACGGCGAGCCGTGCGTCGCCGAGCCGGTGCCACAGCAGCGCCGCCCAGACCCCCGCCAGGGCGACCACCGCAGACACCGCGAGGCCAGTCAGCACCGCCCGCCGACCCAGACCGAAGACCCGTACGACGTCGGCCGTCACCGACTGGTTGGTGAAGTAGATGATGCTGTTTCCGAGGCCGGTATCGCCGTGGGCCAAGCGCCCCCAGAACTGCAACGATGCTCGTGGTGCCACCACCGCGCTGGCCAGGGTCACCAGCGACCCGGTGAGCGCCGCAGCCGCCGCCGCCCGCCATCGCCGGGTCACCAGCAGATAGGCAACGAAGATCGCCGGGGTGAGCTTGACGGCGGCGGCCAACCCCGTGAGGGCGCCCACGGGCAGCAGCCGGCGGGTGAACACCCGGCGCCCCGGCGCCAGGTCCAGAAAGACCAGGGCCACCAGGAGGATCCCCAGCTGACCGTAGGCGAAGGTCTCAGTCACCGGCTCCACCAGGCAGACGGTGGCGCTGCCGATCAGGCTGAGGCTCCAGCCGGACAGTCCGAACCGGTGCAGCACGGCCAGCACCGCCAGCACCCCGGCGACGGTCCAGCCCACCTGGACCAGCCACCCGGGCAACACCGCCAGCGGGACGGACAGGACCGCGGCGAAGGGCGGATAAAGGAACTGGAGCTGGCCGGGCAGAGTGTAGAAGTCCGCACCCCGCAGCAAGGCTCGACCGGCTTCGCGGTAGACCTCGAGGTCGACCATCACCGGCCGCCACGGCAGCAGGGTTCCGCCGAAGTTGGTGGCTCCCACCCAGAGGCCGGCGACCACCGGAAGCAGGCAGACGCTCAGACCCCGGAGGAACCGGATCACACCCGCCGTCCGCGCTCGATCAGGTCCAGGATGGTGCGGCCGACCCCGGACTCGGCGTTGCCCGGTACGACCGGGTAGTCCCCACCCAGCAAGAGGGGATGCGCGTTGGCCATGACGTGTGGCATCCCCACCCAGGACAGCATGGCCACATCATTCGGCATGTCCCCGAAGGCGGCCACCTGCCTTGCCTCGACGCCGAGGCGCTCGCAGCACCGCTGCAGCATGCTGGCCTTGCTGACCCCCGGGGCGCTGATCTCGACCAGACCGAACCCGGCCGCGGCGGAGTGGGTGGCGGTCAGGGTGGAGCCGATGCAGTCCCGGACCCGGTCCAGCAGCTCGTCGGGCGCGGTGTCGACGCTCTGCACCAGCATCTTCACGAACTGGTAGGTGTGGGCGAGCTGCTCGGCCGGTCCGGTGAACAGGGCTGGTTCCGACCCGGGGTGGGCGATGCGCCGAGCCTCGTCTGCGACGGTCGCCGCCCAGCTCCGATAGCGCGGCTCGTAGCCGAACCGGGTACCGGAGTCGAAGGCGAAGCTCGCGCCGGGGACCCGGGCCCGGATCTGTCGTACGGCCGTGAGAGCCACCGCTGGGTCGATGCAGACCCGGTCGATGAGCTGCCCGGCTCCGAGGTCGTAGAGCACCGCGCCGTTGCTGGCGATCACGACGGGGTGAGCACCGGGCAGGTCCTTGACCACGTCCAGCCAGCGCACCGGTCGACCGGTCGCGAACACCACCGGGATGCCCGCTTCCTGGGCCGCCCGGACGGCGGCGGAGTTCTCCGCGCTGACCGACCCGTCCGGGGACAGGAACGTGCCGTCGAGGTCGGTGGCGATCAGCTGCGGGACCTTGACCTGCTCTGGGGCTGGCGAGGTGAGCGACATCTAGAGCCTGGATCCGGGCGACTGGCTGGTCGCGGGTGAGCCGGAGTCCGAGGGGGTCGGCTGACCGCCCCCCGACTCGCTCCCCGATGGCGACGGCGAGCCCGATCCGGACCCCGACGGGGACGCCGACTGCGACGGCGAGCCTGACCCCGACTGGCTCGGGGAGGCGGAGTCCGGAGACGGCGAACCCGATTGTGGCGACGGTGAGCCCGACTGTGGCGACGGCGAACCCGACTGCGGCGGCGGCGACCCGGACTGGGGCGAGGAGGAACTCGACTGCGGCGGCGGGCTGCCCGAGCCGCCGGTCGGCGGCGGCGGGGCCTGCGGGGGTGCGTTCTGGAAGATCAGGATGGCCAGCAGCACGGCCAGCGCGGCGAGCAGCAGCATCAGCAGCCAGGAGACCAGGATGGTTCGCCAACCGGCCCGGTCGAAGCGACCTGGCCAGGGCAGCGGCCATAACCGAGCAAGGCCCGGTCTCACCCGATCGATCCAGTAGTGCTGGTAGTTGGGGCCGGCCGGGCGTCCCTGTGCCGGCAGACTGGCCAGCTCGACCTGGTCGAGGATCCTCGAGGCCTCGGCGGCGGCGGCGGGTGAACCGTCGTAGACCAGCGCTGCCCACGGAGCCTCGGGTCGCTGGTCCGGCGCCACCGGATCATTGGTCTGCGACTGGAACTTCCGACCCAGCCGACCGGTGTGCTGACCGTGCCCGCCCCGGGCCAGCACGGTGTCGATATGCATCTCGTTGACCACCCCGGCGAGCCGGTCCCGGGCGGCGGCGTCGGCGGCCGCCCCCTCGGACAGCAAGATGATCATGGCCGGTTCGTTCTCGACGTTGTGCGCGGTGAACGCGACGCCGGCAGAGCTGGCGCTCAGCCGGGCGTCCAGCCAGTAGCCACCGATCCTCGGCGGGTCCTCACTGCTCAACGGGCTGAGCGGCACGTACGCCGGCATCTCGAGTCCCTGGGGTTGGTCCGCGTCCGCGCCGGAAGGTCTGGCACCGTCCGGAGGTCCGGCTGGTGGCATGGGCGTCGACATCGTTCCTTCTCTCGTCACGGGCGCGGCCCGCTATGGCTCGCTTGTCGCCCGGGCAGGGATGAGTCTATTCGGGAGCGGGACCTGATCGCGCTTTCTCGCGCCACCTAGGCTGGGCCCCCGGGTCTGCCACAATTGACCCGGTCCGGAGTCTGCGGTGGCCTCGCCAGGTCTCGGCCCGACGAAGCGAACAGGAGTGTCTGAGTGAGCAGTCCGTTATACGGCGAGCCGGCCCAGGCCGGTGCGACGTCCGGTGGTCAGCCGTCGGGTCCCGCCGCGCGGGAGGGACAGCAGGCTTCGCGGATGCTCTCCGACGCCATCGCTCAGGTCCAGCGGGTGATCGTGGGCCAGGAGCACATGGTCGAACAGCTGATGGTCGGGCTGCTGGCCAAGGGCCACATTCTTCTTGAAGGCGTTCCCGGGGTCGCGAAGACCCTGGCCGTACGCAGTTTCGCCACCGTCGTCGGCGGTGACTTCGCCCGCATCCAGTTCACGCCCGACCTGGTGCCGTCCGACATCGTCGGCACCCGGATCTACAAGGCCAGCCAGGAGAAGTTCGACATCGAGCTCGGCCCGATCTTCGTGAACTTCGTGCTGGCCGACGAGATCAACCGGGCTCCAGCCAAGGTGCAGGCGGCCATGCTCGAGCTGATGGCGGAGAAGCAGGTCTCCATCGGCGGCACGACCTATCCGGTGCCGCAGCCCTTCATCGTGATCGCCACCCAGAACCCGGTGGAGTCCGAGGGCGTCTATCCGCTGCCCGAGGCACAGCGTGACCGCTTCCTGCTCAAGGTCGACGTGCCCTACCCCCGCGGGAACGAGGAGTTCGAGATCCTGCGGCGGATGAGCGTCGACCCGCCGAGCTCCCAGCCGGTGCTCGACCCGCAGATGATCCTGCAGCTGCAACGCCAGGCCGAGAGTGTCTTCGTGCACAACCTGGTGGCGGAGTACATCGTCCGGCTGGTGCTGGCGACCCGTACGCCGGCGGAGTTCAACCTGGGTGACCTCACCTCGGTGATCCAGATCGGCTGCAGTCCCCGGGCCACCCTGGGGCTGGTGGCCGCATCCCGTGCCCTCGCCCTGATCCACGGGCGGGACTACGTGCTGCCCACGGACGTCCAGGCAGTGGCCAAGGACGTGATGTCGCACCGGCTCACCCTCGGCTTCGACGCCGTGGCCGACAACATCACGCCGGCCCAGGTGATCGAGCGGATCGTGGCCATGGTGCCGCCCCCCACCCCGGTGTGGAACCAGCAGCAGAACGGTTCTCAGCCGCACCCGGCCCAGCAGCCGGCGCCCCAGCCCGTTCCCCAGCAGCCGCAACCACAGCCCAGCCCGACGTATCCGCCCCAGCCCGACTTCCACTGAGGCCTGATCCGGTGTCCTATCCGCCACCCGGGTCCGCGGGCCCACCGGCGCCGGACTTTCCGCCGCCCAACGGCCCGCCGCCGCTGCCGTTCCCACCGCAGACCGGATCTCCGGCCCGACCGGCCATGTTCCAGCCCCGGACCGGCGCGGTCGGCTCGGTGCTCGACACCCCGACCCGGGCGACGATCCCGCTCAACAAGCTCGCCCCCGAGGCGGCGTTGCGCCGGCTCGAGCTGACCATCGTCCGCCGCCTCGAGGGATTCCTGCACGGCGACCACCTCGGACTGCTGCCCGGTCCGGGCTCGGACACCAACGACGCCCGGCTCTACGTGGCCGGTGAGGACGACGTACGCAAGATCGACTGGGCGGTCACCGCGCGCACCACGGTGCCGTACGTGCGCGACACCATCTCCGACCGTGAACTCGAGGTCTGGGCGCTGCTGGACGTCACCCCGTCGATGAACTGGGGCACCGAGGGCGTCACCAAACGTGACCTGGGCATCGCCGCGGTCGCCACCATCGGGTTTCTCAGCCAGCGGATGGGGGACCGGTTCGGCGGCTACGTCATGCGGCCCACCTCGCTGCGCCGGCTGCCGGCCCGCTCCGGCCGGTCCGCCCTGTACGGGTTGCTGCGCAAGATGCTCACCGAACCCTTCGTGCCGGACCACGCCGAGGGAGCGATGACACTGGCGTCGGCGGTGGAGGAGCTGTCACGTACGCAACGCCGTCGGGGGCTACGGGTCGTGGTCTCGGACTTCCTCACCCCCGGTGACCACGAGCTCGACCCCCACGTCGAACCGGAGTGGGAGCGGGCCATGCGCCGGCTCGGGGTGAAGAACCAGGTGCTGGCCGTGGAGGTCGTCGACCGCCGGGAGATCGAGTTCCCGAACGTCGGTGACATGTTGATCCGGGACCCGGAGACCGACTTCGAGCGCTACGTGAATACCTCCGACCCGGACGCCCGGGCCCGGATGGACGCGGCCAGCGCGGCCCAGCGGGAACGAATCCGGATCGCCCTTCGTCGTGCCGGTGTCGGGCACATCCAGCTGCGGACCGACCGTGACTGGGTGGCCGACATCGCCAGGTTCGTGCTCGCCTACCGCCGCGTGGCCGCCATGTTGCACGCACCGCCTCAGGGAGTGACGAAATGATCGCGCAGGAGCTGGTCCCGCAGCTGGCCTTCATGGCCCCGCAGCGGCTCCTCTTCCTCCTCTTCATCCCGGCCATCGTGCTCGCGTACGTCTTCGCGACCCGGCGCAAGAACCGCCGGGGGATGCGGTTCACGAACACCTCGATGCTCGACGTGGTCGTTCCGCGGCAGTCCCAGTGGCGCCGACACCTCGCGGTCGCGCTGTCCCTGCTCAGCCTGATCACCCTCACCGCCGCCTTCGCGCAGCCCAAGACCCAGGTCGACGTACCGCGCGAACGGGCCACCGTGGTGGTGGTGATCGACGCCTCGCTGTCCATGCAGGCGACGGACGTGCAGCCGACCCGGCTCGCTGCCGCGAAACAGGCCGCGTCGCAGTTCGTCCAGCAACTGCCCGACAAGTACAACGTCTCCGTGGTGTCCATGGCCGGCTCACCCGCGATCCTGGTGCCGCCGACCCTGGCCCACAACACCGTCGAGAACGCGATCAACACCATCCAGCTTCAGGACTCGACGGCGATCGGCGAGGGCATCGCGACGGCGATGTCCGCCCTCCAACAGGCCCCCAAGGACCCGGCCAACCCCGACTCGGTCGCGCCCGGCGCCATCGTGTTGCTCAGTGACGGCTCCAACACCACCGGACGTTCGCCGCTGCAGGCCGCGGCGGCGGCCAAGGCGGCGAACGTACCCGTCTACACCATCGCGTACGGCACCGAGAACGGCTATGTGGATCTCGACGGAAAACGCGAACCCGTCCCGGTCGACCACGAGCAGATGCAGCAGATCGCGGCCGCCAGCGGCGGGCAGTATTTCGCGGCGGCTACGGCGGCCGAGCTCAAGCAGGTCTACGAGAACATCGGCTCCGAAGTCGGCTACGAGAAGGCCGACCGTGAGATCAGCGCCCGGTTCGCCGGCTACGGGCTCGCGCTCGCCGTCCTGGCCGCCCTGGGGGCCATCTCGCTGGGCGCACGGTGGCCATGATGCATCCGCTCCCTGAGCCGCTCCGTACGCTCCCTGAGCCCGTCGAAGGGCCTGAGCCGCTCCGTACGCTCCCTGAGCCCGTCGAAGGGCCTGAGCCCCTCCGTACGCTCCCTGAGCCCGTCGAAGGGCGCAAGCCGTGACCCCCATGCTGCAGTTCCTGGAACCGAGCCGGCTCTGGCTGCTCGCCGCCATCCCGTTGCTGGTCGGGTTCTACCTCTTCCTCGTGCAGCGCCGCTATCGGCGGAACGCCCAGCTCGGGCGGACGATGTTCGATCTGGTCATCCCGCGTGACCGCACGTGGCTCCGCCACGTCGCGGTCGGGATGTCGATCCTCAGCCTGCTCACCTTGACCCTGGCCTTCGCCAAACCCAAGGACGAGGTGCTGGTGTCGCGGGAGCGCGCCACCATCGTGGTGACCATCGACATCTCGCTGTCGATGCAGGCCACCGACGTCGAGCCCAACCGGCTGGACGCGGCCAAGGCCGCCGCCGAGCAGTTCGTCACCTCGCTGCCGGAAAAGTTCAACGTGTCCCTGGTCGTCTTCGCCGCCTCGGCCACTGTGGTAGTGCCCCCGACGTTGGACCACGGTGCGGTGAACTCGGCCATCCAGGCCCTCACCCCCCAGGCGTCCACCGCGATCGGTGACGGCATCTACGCCTCACTCGCCGCCCTCACGCAGGTGCCGCCGGACCCGGATGACCCGACGGCCGTTGCTCCGGCCAGGATTGTGCTGCTCAGTGACGGCAAGACCCAGGCCGGTCGCCCGTCCGACGTCGCCGCGCAGGCGGCCAAGGCTCAGCGGGTGCCGATCTACACCATCGCGTACGGCACCGCGGACGGTTACATCGAGATCGGCGGCCGGCGCGAGCCGGTGCCGGTGGACCGGGCCGAGCTCGCCCGGGTGTCCCGGATCTCCGGTGGCGAGGCCTACACCGCGACCTCGGCCGGTGAGCTGCGGGACGTCTACCGTGACATCGGCAGCTCGGTCGGCAAGGAGAAGGTCGACCGCGAGGTCACCGCTCGTTACGCCGGACTAGGGCTGGTGCTGGCCATCCTGGCCGCGCTGGGCCTGACCTCGCTCGCGGCCCGCTGGCCCTGAGCGTGGGAGTCGCGGAGAACCTGACGGCCGTCCGAGAGCGGATCGCCGAGGCCTGCGCGCGGGTCGATCGCGACCCGGCCGAGGTCAGGTTGATGCCGGTGACCAAGACCCACCCGGTCGCCGTGCTGCGGGAGGCGTACGCAGCCGGCGAGCGGGCGATGGGAGAGAACAAGGTCCAGGAGGTCGTGGAGAAGGCGACCGAGCTCGACGACCTGCCTGACCTGAGCTGGTCGTTGATCGGCCACCTGCAGAGCAACAAGGCCGGGGTGGTGGCCGAGCTGTTCAGCGAGTTCCAGGCCCTGGACTCGGTCAAGCTGGCCCGTGCTCTGGATCGGCGGCTGCAGGAGCTGGGCCGGAGCATGGACGTGCTGATCCAGGTCAACTCCTCGGGCGAGCCGCAGAAGTACGGAGTCGCCCCGGCCGAGGTGGCGGACTTCGCCGTCGAGCTGGCCGCGTGCCACAGTCTGCGGGTCCGCGGCTTGATGACCCTGGCCGTCTTCTCCGACGACACCGCGGCCGTGGCCGCCTGCTTCCGGCGGATGCGTGACGTCCAGACCGAGCTCCGGCAGACCGACGCCGCGGCCGGGAGCTACGACGACCTGTCGATGGGCATGTCCGGTGACTTCGAGCTGGCCATCGAGCACGGCGCGACCACCGTACGGGTGGGTCAGGCGATCTTCGGACCGCGCTGAGCGTTCCGGTCTGGCCGGGCGGGCCCCCGATTGCGCGTCGAGTGGGACGACATCGTGGTTCGGGAACAGCTTTCGCCACACTTTCGTCCCACTCGGTAGCCGAGGTTGTCGATGTCGACGAGTGGCACGCCTTGATGGTCTCGGCGTGGCGGAATCCGTGGCGGTCCCCGGCAAACATGAGCAGGGTGACCGCCAATCGACTTGCGGCGTTGCCCGCCAGTTCGACTTTTCCGGCGGTTCTAGTTATTGGCTTATTTGCGGACCGTACGGGCAATTGTTTCGTGGTCCGCGCAAGTCGGAAGAAGCCGCAGATGATCAGGACCAACCCGGATCCTGGAATGCTCCACAATATGACTAAAGCGATCGGAGACGGACTGCTATTCGTGTCGTCAAGCCAAAGACCCCAGGTGAACAACCCGACGAAACCTCCCATAACCAGTAAAATTCCCCCACCTATCAATCCGAGGCTAGCTTTTAGCTTCATTGAACCAGATTTCGGTTGTAGGGGCGGATTACAATGTGCCTGACGTTCAAGGCGTAGCGCACGTTGCTTCTTCCTTCATCAAGGTTCCACGTTGACTTGATCACCGTAGCCGGCGAGCAGCAGGTTGCGTTCCGGGTGCACCCGGACGTCGGCGTAGCGGGGTTTGAGGGCCGGGATGACCAGGGTGAGGACCCGGCCCCCGAGCCGGCCATGGACCACGGTGCGACCACCGTACGGGTGGGCCAGGCGACCTTCGGACCCCGCTAGATAAGTCGGCATACGGTCATACGTGAGCGGTATGCTCGTATGCATGCGTACTACGATGAACCTGCCCGACTCGCTTCTGGACCGTGCCCGGCGGCGAGCCGCAGCCGAGGCACGTACGGTCACCAGCCTGATGGAGGAGGCCCTGCGGGATTTGTTGTCCCGACCGGCACAGCGACCCGAGGTCGAGCCGTTCCCCGTCTGGAAGGGCGGCGGCCAGGTGCTGATCGATATCGACGACAAGGAAGCACTTTGGGCTGTGCTCGACGCCGACGGTATGACGTGATCCTCCCGGACGTCAACGTCTTGGTCTACGCGTTCCACGGAGATGCTCGTGACCATCCGACGTACGCAGCCTGGCTCAACCAGGTGGTCGAGGACGGGGAGGAATTCCTGCTGCCGGATGCCGTCCTGACTGGCTTTGTCCGGATCGTCACCGACCGCCGGATCTATTCGGCTCCCGCCCCGGTGGCCGCCGCCATGGCCTTCGCACTCGCCCTACGACGGCAGGCTGCGGGTCTGGACGAGGCGGTTGCGGTGTGGCAGCGCCTCGAGCGGCTCACGGTGACGGACCGCAACATCACCGGCAAGGTCCTCCCCGACGCCTACCTGGCGGCGGTGGCCCTGAGCCATCAGGCCCGGCTCGCCACCCGTGATGCCGGGTTCGGACGGTTCCCTGGTCTCCGATTCTTCGACCCAGCGACCGCCGGCTAGCCGAGGTTGTCGATCTCGATGGGGGGCACGTCACCGGCGGGGGTGAACCCGAAGATTCGGCCCAGGAAGTAGAGCTGAGCCTGCGTCGACGCCGTGATGGTCTCGGCACGGCGGAATCCGTGGCCCTCCCCGGCAAACATCAGCAGGGCGACCGCCAAGCCCTTCCCCCGGGCCGCCTCGGCCATCGCCTCGGCCTGGTTGGGCGGCACCACCCGGTCGTCCAGGCCCTGCAGCAGCAGGATCGGGGCCGACAGGGAGTCGAGGTGATAGATCGGTGACCGGTCCAGATAGATCTGGCGGGCCTCGGGATACGGACCGATCAAACCGTCGAGGTAGCGCGACTCGAACTTGTGGGTGTCCGTGGCCAGGGCCTCCAGGTCGGCGACCCCGTACTGGCTGATCCCCGCAGCGAAGACGTCGGTGGCGGTGAGCGCCCGCAGCGTGGTGTAACCGCCCGCACTGCCGCCTTTGACGGCGAGCCGGCCCGGGTCTGCTCGACCTTGCTCACCCATGGCTGCCGCGCCGTTCGCGCAGTCGGCCACGTCGACCATGCCCCAGCTGTCCCGCAACCGGGCCCGGTAGGCCCGACCATAGCCGGTGCTGCCGCCGTAGTTGACGTCGAGGATCGCGACCCCGCGGGTGGTCCAGAACTGGTAGCCGAGCCGGAATCCAGGGGAGGCGCACGCGGTCGGGCCACCGTGCGACAGGGTGATCAGCGGCGGCCGCTCTCCCTCCGCCGCCCTCGCCTCGGCGTTGCTGGGCGGATAGAACCAGCCGTGCACCTCACCCTGGTCGCCGGTCCAGCTCACGGCCTCGGGACGCGACACCGACGCCGGGTCGAGCAGGGCAGGGCTGGACTGCAGCAGCTCGGTCCAGGCGAGGGTGTCCAGGTCGAGCACCGCGAGGGCATCCGCCCGGTCCGCAAAGCTCAGCACGGCCGCCGCCGTACGGCCCGCCACACTCACCCCGGACGCGCTGACCCCGGGTTCGACCACCGCCGCCAGCGCACCAGTGGTCAGGTCGAGCACGGCCACGCTCTGCTCACCGCTGCGCACCACGGTGCAGATCAGGTGAGAAGGGTCGACCACCGCGTACGGCTGGTCGCCCAGCGTCCACTGCGGGAGACAGAACTCGGCCTCGGTGTCACACAGGGGTCGGACGGTCCCGGCTTCCCAGGCGTACAGATTCCACCAGTTGGTCCGGTCGGAGACGAACAGCAGCTGATCACCGAGCCAACGCGGCTGCACCGCTGACTCGCCGGGGCCGCCGGCCACGACCGTGACGTCGGTGACGCTCGAGCCGGTGAGCGTTCCGAAGCTGATCGTGGTCGAGTCCCAGGGCATGTTCGGGTGGTCCCACTGGGTCCAGGCCAACCGGCCCTCGGCCGAGAGCTCCGGGGTGGAGTAGAAGTCGGCCCCGGAGCAGACCACCGTGCCCCCGCCCTTGTTGGCACCGTCGAGGTCCAGCGCCACGATCGTGTTGACCGCTGCACCCGGGTTGCTGTGGTCCTCCCGTACGGCGAGCACCAGGTTGAGGTCCGGGTGCACCCGCACGTCGGCGTATCGGTGGTCCAGCTCGGGCGTGATCGGGGTGACCTGACCGTCCAGCCAGCGGTAGAGCCGGCCGTTCGTGAACTCGGAGAAGACCACGACGCCGTCCGCGACCCCGTACGCGCCGCCACCGTATTCGTGCACCCGGTCCCGGACGTTGGTCGGAGCCGGTGTCAGCTCCTCGGGGTCACCGCCGGCGGCAGGTCGACGCCAGATGCTGACCCGGCCGCCCTGGTCGGCGTGGGACTGCAGCCAGTAGAGCTGGTCGCCGTCCAGGCTCACCGCGCCCAGCCCGATCGCCGCAGAGGTCAGCTGGTCGACGCTGATCGGGGACACCCAGGATCCGTACGGTGCGATGGCCATGTCGTCACCCTACGAGCCGGGGTTGAGGCGGATGTGGCGGATGAGGCAGACTAGGGGCCGGGATCACCCCGTGCGCGGCCGACTTGAGGATGTCGGGGAAGGCAGCCCTCAGGCTGTCGGTCAGCACGAGGAGGATCACATGTCGATGACCCGCGGAGTTCTGTTCGTCCACTCCTCGCCGTCTGCGCTGTGCCCGCACGTCGAGTGGGCCGTGGGCGGCGTCTTCGGGATGCCCGTACGGGTGGACTGGATCGCCCAGCCGATCGAGCGGTCAGCCTACCGGACCGAGTACTCCTGGGTGGGGCCGACGGGAACGGCAGCCCGGCTGGTCAGCGCCCTCAAGGGCTGGCAGAAGCTGCGCTTCGAGGTGACCGAGGAGGCCACCTCCGGCACCGAGGGCGAGCGATACTCCTCGACCCCGGCGCTCGGCGTCTTCCACGCGACCACCGGTATCCACGGCGACATCATGATCAGTGAGGACCGGATCCGGAACGCCGTCATCGCCGCCCGCGGTGGCGACGACCTGGTCGAGGCGCTCGACCAGCTGCTGGGCAAGGCCTGGGACTCCGAGCTGGAGCCGTTTCGCTACGCCGGCGACGGGGCACCCGTGCGCTGGCTCCACGAGGTCGTCTGAGGGCGCTCGCTCGAATCGAACAGGCTCAGGCCTGCTTGGCGGCCGCCTGGGCCATCGTCATGATCTTGCTGGCCACGGTCCGGACCGGATCGTTGTTGATCAACGAGGCCGACAGTTGCTTCTGCAGCTCCTGATTCTGCTCGGGGCTCAGGTCCGGGCAGCTGATCGAGTCGGTGACCGTGTCGTAGGTGATCTTCATGGTTCCTCCTGGCAGACGTCTGTGATGACCGGTGGAGCCGAGACTACCGCGAGTGGTGGGGTCGCCCAGGGGGCTGCGTCAACCGTCCGAAACGCCGCAGGTCAGACTGTTGCCGGTGACGTCGGAGACCCGGGACCAGACGCCTCTGACGGCCGAGCACCGTCGACTGGCCGGGTCCCGGGACGCCACCGATCCCTGGCGGCGCTGGGGCCCGTACGTCTCCGGGCGGCAGTGGGGCACCGTACGCGAGGACTACTCCGCCGACGGGGACGCGTGGACCTCCTTCCCCTTCGACCATGCGGTCTCCCGGGCCTACCGATGGGGTGAGGACGGGTTGGGGGCGATCTGTGACCGCTACGGCTTCGTCAACCTCGGCCTCGCGCTCTGGAACACCCACGACCCGATCCTGAAGGAGCGGCTCTTCGGACTGACGAACGGTGAGGGCAACCACGGCGAAGACGCCAAGGAGTACTGGTGGGCACTCGACGGCACCCCCACCCACAGCTGGGTGCAGTGGCTCTACCGCTATCCCCAGGCCGAGTTCCCGTACGCGCAGCTGCGAGCGGAGAACGCGCGGCGGGGCAAGCTGGACCGGGAGTTCGAGCTGGCCGACACTTCTGTCTTGGCCGAGAACCGGTTCTTCGACGTGGTGGTCAGCTACGCCAAGGCGGGCCCGGACGACCTGTGCATGACCGTCACCGCGACCAACCACGGCCCCGACCCGGCCCCGCTGGAGATCATCCCCCAGCTGTGGCTGCGCAACACCTGGGCGTGGGGACGCGACGAGCGGCGTACGGTCATCACCCCCGTCGCCGGGTCGGTGGGGATGGTCGTCAACCAGCTTCGGCACGGGCTCCTCGGCGACGTGTACCTGGCGGCCGAGGGCGGACCGGAGGTGATGTTCTGCGACAACGAGACCAACCATGTCAAGCTGTACGGAACCGGGATGAACCCCACCCGCTACACCAAGGACGGGATCAACGATCACGTCGTGCACGGGGCCCCGGACGCGGTGAACAGCAGGCAGGGGGGCACCAAGCTGGGGCTGCGCTACTGCTTCGAGGCCATTGAACCCGGGGCCAGTGTCTCGGTCCGGCTGCGGCTGCAGCAGACCCCTCCGGACGGCGATGTCTTCGGTGCGACCTTCGCCGCCACCCTGCGGCAGCGACGGACCGAGGCCGACGAGTTCTACGCCACGGTGATCGACCCCCGGGTCGACGACGAGGCGCGCCACGTCGCCCGGCGGGCGTACGCGGGTTTGCTCTGGGGCAAGCAGCTCTACCGCTACGACGTCGAGCAGTGGCTCGAGGGCGACCCGTCGAGCACCCCGCCGCCGGCCTCGCGTCGCGGGCCGGATGGACGCAACCTGCACTGGCAGCACCTCTCGCTGGCCGACGTGATCTCGATGCCGGACGAATGGGAATACCCCTGGTTCGCAGCCTGGGACCTCGCGTTCCACACCATCCCGCTGGCCCACGTCGACCCGGACTTCGCCAAGGCCCAGCTGGTGCTGATGGGCCGGGAGTGGGCCATGCACCCGAACGGTCAGCTGCCGGCGTACGAGTGGGATTTCGGTGACGTCAATCCGCCCGTGCATGCCTGGGCGGCGTGGCACGTGTACCGCATCGACGGCTACCGCGACCAGGAGTTCCTGATCCGGATCTTCACCAAGCTGCTGCTGAACTTCTCCTGGTGGGTGAACCGGCAGGACACCGACGGCTCCAACCTCTTCGAGGGCGGCTTCCTCGGGATGGACAACATCGGGCTGTTCAACCGGTCTGCACCGCTGCCGCCGGGCTTTCGGCTCGAGCAGTCCGACGCCACCAGCTGGATGGCCTTCTACTGCCAGCAGATGTTCAAGATCGCCCTCGAGCTGTCTCGGCACGACTCGGCCTGGGACGACACCGCGACCAAGTTCCTCGAGCACTTCTTGGCGATCGCCCGAGCCATGGGTTCGTTCGGCAGCCGGAGCATCTCGTTGTGGCACGAGACCGACGGGTTCTTCTACGACGTGCTGGTCGAGCCGGACGGGCGGGCGGATCACCTGCGGGTCCGGTCGATGGTCGGTCTGCTGCCGTTGCTCGCCGCGACGGAGGTGCCCGCCTGGATGGATGAGGAGTGCCCCGACGTCGCGGCCCGGCTGGAGTGGTTGCGCCGCCGACGGCCCGAGCTGGTCGGCCCCATGCTGCTGGGCGAGGTGGGCCCCGACGGAGATCCGAAGATGCTGCTGTCCATGGTCGACCCGGTTCGGCTGCGACGGATCCTGGAACGGATGTTCGACCCCGCGGAGTTCTGGTCGCCGTACGGGATCCGGTCCTTGTCCAAGGCCTACGCCGACCCGGTCCACGTCGAGGTCAACGGGCAGCGGACCTCCATCGAGTACGAGCCGGGGGAGTCGCGAACCGGGATGTTCGGCGGCAACTCCAACTGGCGTGGGCCCGTCTGGTTCCCGGTGAACGTGCTGCTGGCCGACAAGCTGCGCACCTACGGTCGACACTTCGGCGGGAGTTTCACCATCGAGATCCCGACCGGGTCCGGCAACCAGAAGACGTTGATCGAGGCCGCCGATGCCATCGACGGCGGACTCACCGCCCTGTTCCGTACGGTGGCCGGGCGCCGCCCGAGCGACGGGGAACGGATCGAGGCCAGTGCCGATCCGTTGTGGAGTGATCACCCCACTTTCGCGGAGTTCTTCGACGGCGAAACGGGCGAAGGGCTGGGCGCCACCCACCAGACCGGGTGGACCGCGCTGGTCGCACACCTGATCAACCCTCGGCTGCCCCCCGACCCACGGGTCAACGGTTGGGGATGAGGCTCCAGCGACACCGCCGGGGAGCAACGTGGACTGGGCAACGTGGACTGGGCAACGTGGACTGGGCTGACTGCTCGCGCTGACCTCCTGGTTTGCCGTCGGCGGATAGGTTGCCGAGATGATCCGCCGTGTGAGCCGCCACCGCCCGTACGTCGTGGTGCTGGCCTGTCTGGGGCTGCTGGCCGCGGGCTGCAGCACCGTGGGAGCATCCCCGCCCGAGGTGAGCGAGCCGACGGCGGTGAGCGAGCCGACGGCGGTGAGCGAGCCGACGACGACCAGCGGGAACGGGTTGGTCGCGACCACGCTCGCGGTGGGCCCCGACGTCGCGGCGGCGCCACTGGACCAGCCGCGTCAGGTGCTGGCCCCAGCTGGCTGGACGGTCGACGTGTTCGCCCGGTTGGACACGCCCCGGCTGGCGGCCTGGACCCCTGACGGGACTCTGCTGATCTCCCGGCCCAAGGTCGGGGACGTGGTTGCGCTCACCCCCGCATCAGGCTCCGCGGCCCCGGCTCAACAGACCCCGGCCCAACGGACCCTGATCAGTGGGCTGAACCAGCCCCACGGCCTGGCCTTCGCCGGTTCCACCCTCTACGTCGCGCAGAGCGACCGGGTCGACGCCTACCCGTACGCCGATGGCGCGGTCTCGAACCCACGGCCGGTGGTTGACGGGTTGCCGGACGCCAAGAGCCCGGACCTGCAGGGTGCGTACGCCCACGCCCTGAAGAGTGTGGCCGTCGGGGCGGACGGTGCGGTCTACGTCTCGGTCGGCTCCACGGGAAACGTGTCGGTGCAGGACCGGGACGCCGACCCGGAGCGGGCCACGATCCTGCGGGTGCCGCCCGGTGGCGGGGCTCCGACGGTCTACGCGCGCGGGGTGCGCAACGGCACCGGTCTGGCCCTCGACCCGGGCGGGGCGGTGTGGACCGCGGTCAACAACCGCGACAACATCGCCTATCCCGATGATCGTGACTACAACGGTGACGGCCGGTCCGACGCCGGCGAGGTGCTGGCGAGCTACGTCGCGGACCACCCGCTGGAGCCCCTGGCCAAGCTGACCGAGGGCCGCGATCTGGGTTGGCCCTACTGCAACCCTGACCCCGATGTCGACCCCGGCGCCCCCGGCAGTGCGCTGACGTACGCCAACCGGCCGTTCGACCGCGACCAGGAGACCAACGCGGACGGCTCGAAGTTGGACTGCGCCGCCTTGGCGCCGGTCGAGCAGGGGATGGGCGCGCACTCCGCGCCCCTCGGGCTCAGTTTCGCCCGAGGGCTCCCGCAGCCGTTCGGGGTGGGCGCCCTGGTCGGCATCCACGGCTCCTGGAACCGCAAGCCGCCCCGCGCACCCGAGGTGGCCCTTTTTCCCTGGCGCAACGGACAGCTCGGCAACCAGCAGACCCTGTTGAGTGGCTTCCAGGCCGCGGACGGCAGTCGCTGGGGGCGTCCGGTGATGGCCGTGCAGGGGCCCGACGACGCGGTCTACGTCACCGATGACCTGGCCGGAGCGGTCTACCGGATGGCCCCGCCCGCCTGATTGCCCACTCACCTTCGAGCGTCGGGTAGGTCACCGCCCGCTCAGGTCTGGACGAGCGAGGAGAACGACACGCTTTTTCGTCGTTCGATCGAGCGAGGAAGACCTGAGCCCTAGGCCGTGACCGAGCGCGAGAAGGATGAACTAGAGCGGGATGTTGGTGTGTGACCCGCGAGCGCCGGTGTCGGCGGCCCGGATGGCCGCGGCCAACGCGGAGCGGCTGGTGGCAGGGGTGACGATCTCGTCGACCACGCCGATCTCAACCGCCTTCTGCACTCCGCCGGCGATCCGTTCGTGCTCGGCGGCCAGCTCGGCCTCGACCTGCGGGCGTACGTCGTCCGACACCCCGGCGAGCTTGCGCCGGTGCAGGATGCGAACGGCGGCCACGGGGCCCATCACCGCCACCTCAGCGCCCGGCCAGGCGAACACCTTGGTGGCGCCGAGCGAACGGGCGTTCATCGCGATGTAGGCGCCGCCGTACGCCTTGCGGGTGACCAGGGTGACCCGCGGGACCACGGCTTCGGCGAAGGCGTGCAGCAGCTTGGCGCCGCGGCGGACGACGCCGTCCCACTCCTGACCCACGCCGGGCAGATAGCCGGGGACGTCGACCAGCACGACCAGCGGCACTCCGAAGGTGTCGCACATCCGGACGAAACGGGCGGCTTTCTCGGCGCTGAGGGAGTCCAGGCAACCGCCGAGGCGCAGCGGGTTGTTGGCGACGACCCCGACCGTACGGCCGCCCAGGCGACCCAGGGCGACGGTGACGTTCGGGGCCCACCGGGCGTGCAGCTCGACTGTGGAACCTGCGTCCAGCACGCCGTTGATCAACGGGTGCACGTCGTAGGCACGCTTGCGGGACTCGGGCAGCAGGGCGGCCAGGTCGACGTCGACCACCTCGGCCGCGGTCATCCCCTGGTTGGCCAGCAAGGTGGTGAGCTGTCGACCCCGCTCGAGGGCGTCGACCTCGTCGTCGGCCACCACGTGCACCACGCCGGAGCGACGACCGTGGGTGTCCGGTCCGCCGAGGCGCAGCATGTCCACGTCCTCGCCGGTCACCGAGCGGACCACGTCGGGGCCGGTGACGAAGATCCGTCCTTCCGGAGCCAGGATGACCAGGTCGGTCAGCGCCGGCCCGTACGCCGCACCGCCGGCCGCGAAGCCGAGCACGATGGAGATCTGCGGGATCTGGCCCGACGCCTGGGTCATCGAGTGGAAGATCTGGCCGACCGCGTGCAACGACAGCACGCCCTCCGCGAGCCGGGCGCCGCCGGAGTGCCAGATCCCGAGGATCGGCACCCGGTCGTGCATGGCCCGCTCGTACGCCCGGACCACCACGTCGCAGCCCTGGACGCCCATGGCCCCGCCCATCACGGTCGGGTCCGAGCAGAAGGCCACGACCCGAAGGCCGTTGACGGTCCCGACAGCAGCCAGCATGCCGGAGTCGTCGTCGGCGGTGATCAGCTCGACCGAACCCGGGTCCAGCAGCGCGGCCAACCGGAGCTTCGGGTGGCGCGGGTCCTGCTCTCGAGGGACCTTGACCTTGTCGACCGGGGGGGCAGCGGGGGCGGGCGGAGAGCTGGACGCGGGTGCGATCGTGGTCATGATGCGGCTCCTGTCGAGGCGCTCGGACCGGCGAGCCCCGGTGTGGCGTAGGCGTTGGTGAAGGCGACCGCGACGTTGTGGCCTCCGAATCCGAACGAGTTGTTCATCGCCGCCAGGTCGCCCCCCGGCAGGTCGCGCACCAAGGTGGCGATGTCGACGCCGAGATCGTGCTCCGGGTTCTCCAGGTTGATCGTCGGCGGGATCTTGCGGTGGTAGAGCGCGAGCAGGGTCGCCATCGACTCCAAGGCACCGGCCCCGCCCAGCAGGTGACCGGTCATTGACTTGGTGCCGGTGACGATCGCCTCGGTGCCGTCGCCGAGGGCCTGCCGGATCGAGCTGAGCTCGGTCAGATCACCCTGGGGTGTCGAGGTGGCGTGGGCGTTGACGTGCACGATGTCGGCGGCGGAGAGCCCCGCCTCCCGCAGTGCGATCGTCATGGCGCGGGCCTGGGTCTCACCCGTCGGGTTGGGCTGGACCATGTCGTGGGCGTCGCTGGTGATCCCGGCCCCGGCCAGCTCGCCGTAGATCCGAGCGCCGCGGGCCTGCGCGTGCTCCAGGGACTCGATCACCAGGACCGCCGCACCTTCGCCGAGCACAAAGCCGTCCCGGTCGACGTCCCACGGACGTGACGCCCGTTCCGGCTCGTCGTTGCGTCGGCTCATCGCCTGCATCTGGGCGAAGCAGGCGATCGGCATCGGGTGGATGCAGGCCTCGGTGCCGCCCACGACCACGACATCGGCGCGGCCGAGACGGATCATGTCCAGGCCCAGGGAGATCGACTCGTTGCTGGAGGCGCACGCTGAGACCGGGGTGTGCACCCCGGCCTGGGCGCCGATCCTCAAGCCCACGTTGGCCGCGGTGGCGTTGGCCATCAGCATCGGGATGGCCAGCGGACTGACCCGCCGCGACCCCTTCGCCTGTTGCACGTCCCACTGTCCGAGCAGGGTCTGCAGCCCACCGATCCCGGTGGCGATGGCGACCGCGAGCCGCTCCCGATCCACCGGGTTCGCCTCCTGCAACCCGAAACCTGCGTCGGCCCAGGCCTCCATCGCGGCGACAACCCCGAGCTGGGCAGAACGGTCCAGCCGCCGAGCCTCGACGCGTTCCAGCACGGCGGTGGGGTCGACGGCTGCCTGAGCGGCGATCCTGACTGCCAGCTCCTCGCTCCAGTCGGCTTCGATCGGGCTGATCCCGGACGTACCGGCCAGCATGGCGTCCCAGGTGGAGACGGCATCGCCGCCCAGCGGGGTGGTGGCGCCGAGGCCGGTGACGACAACTCGGGTTCGAGACATCAGTTGCTCCTGCAGGGACGAAGTGGTGCTGGTTCGGGGCCAGCCGGGTTCGGGCGGATGGCCCCGAGGGGGCTCCTAGGACGCAGCGCGCTCGATGTAAGCCACGGCGTCGCCGACGGTCTTCAGGTTCTTGGCTTCCTCGTCGGGGATGCTGACGCCGAACTTCTCCTCGGCGGCATAGATGATCTCGACCATCGACAGCGAGTCGACATCGAGATCGTCGGAGAACGACTTGTCCAGCTGGACGTCGTCGGTGGGGACCCCGGCTACCTCGTTGACGATCTCGGCCAGGTCCGTCCGGACCTCTTCGGTGGTGGGCATGAACTGTGCTCCTCTTGGGTAGGTGTTACGGGTGGTGCAGATCTGGGGTGCTGCTGGTCAGGGGAGGATGATCACCTGGCCGGCGAAGACCAGGCCCGCGCCGAAACCTATGATCAAACAGGTCTGCCCGCTGTGCGCCTCGCCGGACTCCAGCAGGGTCTCCAGCGCCAGCGGGACGGAGGCCGCGGAGGTGTTTCCGTGGTTGATGATGTCGCGGGCGATGACGACGTCTGACGGCAGCTTGAGGGCCCGGAACATCGCGTCGGTGATCCGGTTGTTCGCCTGGTGCGGGGCGAACACGTCGAGGTCCTCAGGTCGTACGCCGGCGGCGTCCATCGCCTCGGCCGCGGTTTTGGCCATCGTGTACGACGCCCACTTGAAGACCGGGTTGCCCTCCATCTGCAGCACCGGCCAGTGCGGCTGACCGTCGGAGAAGGTGGTGGGGTCCATCGCCCGGTTCCACGGCTCAGTCTGGGTGATCAGCTCGGACTGGTCCCCGTCCGAGCCCCAGACCACCGGGCCGATGCCGGGGGTGTCACTGGGTCCGATCACGGCCGCGCCGGCGCCGTCGGCGAAGATGAACGCGGTCGAGCGGTCGTGCTTGTCGGTGATGTCGCTGAGCCGTTCTACGCCGATGATCAGCACGTACTTCGAAGCCCCGCTGCGGATGAACGAGTCGGCCATGGCCGTCGCGTAGCAGAAGCCGGCGCAGGCCGCGGAGATGTCGAACGCCGCCGCTCCGGTGGCCCCGAGCTCGCTGGCGATCGTGGTGGCGATCGCCGGGGTCTGGTACAGGTGGGTGACCGTGGCCACGATCACGGTGTCGATCTGACCGGGCTCGATGCCGGATCGGTCGAGCGCCTTCCGGGCTGCGCTGATCGACATCATCTTGACCGTCTCGTCCTCGCAGGCCCAGCGGCGCTCGGCGATGCCGGACCGGGTCCGGATCCACTCGTCGGAGGAGTCGATGTAGGTGATGATCTCGGCATTGTCGACGACCCGGCGCGGCCGGTAGCCACCGATGCCGAGGATGGCGGAGAACTGGGCTCCGGTCTTGATGGTCAGGCCACTCATCTGGTCACCTCGGTCGCGTCGGCCGACTCCACCGTGGGGTGCAGTCGGAGCAGGGGTTGGCCGGGGGCCACCGGGTCGCCGTCCTCCACCAGCCACTCCACCACGATCCCGCCGTACGGCGCGTTGATCGCGATCTCGTCGCGGCGGTTCGTGACCATGCCCACGGTGCTGTCGGCAGGCAGCAGGGTATCGGTCTCAATGTCCTCGGTCCGGCTGAAGTGCCCCTTGCCCGGGGAGACGATCAGGCGCCAGGTGGGGTTGTCTGCGATGGGCGAGGCCGACGTGTGCCCGCCGTGCCGGCCCACGAACTCCATCGCCTTCTCCAGCTGGTCGGGGGTGTTCAGGGCAAACAGCTCGACACCCTTCAGGCTGCGCTTCGCGATTCCGGTCAGGGTGCCGGCGGGGGGCATCTCCAACAGACCGGTCACTCCCAGGTCGAGCATCGCGGCCATGCACAGGTCCCAGCGCACCGGGGAGGCGACCTGGCCCACCAGTCGGCGGATCACGTCGCGGCCGTCGTGCACGACCTGGCCGTCGGCGTTGGACAGCAGCCGCGTCCGGGGGTCGTGGGTGGACATGGCCCGCGCGTACACCGACAACGCGGCCACCGCCGGCTGCATGTGGACGGTGTGGAAGGCCCCGGCCACGCTGAGCTCGATCAACCGGGCCCGGGCCGGAGGGTGAGCGGCCAGAGCGGCGAGCTGGTCCTTGGTGCCGGCGGCGACGATCTGACCGGTCCCGTTGTGGTTGGCCGCGGTCAGACCCTGGGCCTGCAGGGCAGCGAGAACCTCGTCGGGCTGACCCCCGATGACCGCGGTCATCGACGTGGGGAGCAGGGCGCTGGCGGCCGCCATGGTGCGGCCCCGCTCGCGTACGAAGACCATGGCCTGCTCGGCCGAGAGCACCCCGACTCCGGCGGCGGCGGTGATCTCACCGACGGAGTGCCCGGCGGCCACCCCGATGAAGGGGAAAGCGTCGGCCGGATGGGGGAACAGCTCGAGGGCGGCCAGCAGGCCGGCGGCCACCAGCAGTGGCTGGGCGATCGCCGTGTCGCGAATGGTCTCGGCGTCGGCTTCGGTGCCGAAGTGCTCCAGATCGAGCCCGGATACGGCGGAGAACCAGTTCAGCCGATCGGCGAAGGAGGGTTCGGTCAGCCAGGGCCGGAGGAACCCGGGAGTCTGGGCACCCTGACCGGGGGCAACAATGGCGAGCACTTCTTTACTATTTCGTGACATCGGGGTGAACGCCGTGCAGGACACCACGAATCTTCGGACATCCTCCTGTCACATTCCTACAAGTTGGATGGGCCTTCGCTTCGCTCCGGCGGCGGATCCGCGCTCGCTGCCCAGTCGTTCGTCGTCGCCGGCGAAAGGAAAAGCGTGTTTCACCGGCTCCTCCTCACTCCCGGGCGCGCGGATCCGGTGCTGGTTGGGTCCACCTAGGCGTCGGACGGGTCATCCGTACGGCGGAGGAGGCGGCCGAGGGTGAGGGCGAGCCGGAGGGCGTACGCGTCCCGCGGGTCGGTCGGTGAATAGCCGGTGACCTCGTGGATGCGGCGCAGCCGGTAGCGGACCGTGTTGGCGTGCACGAACAGGGCTCGGGCGGCGGCCTCGACCGACAGTCCCTGGTCCAGGAAGGTGACCAGGGTGTCGAGCAGACCGCTGCCTGCGGCGACCAGGGGGTCGTGGAGGTCCCGGGCCAGCGCGCGCCGGGCGTGACCGTCGCCGGACAGGGCGCGCTCGGGCAGCAGGTCGGCCGAGGAGACCGGGCGGGGCGCCTCGGGCCAGCCGGCGGCGGCGCGGAAGGCGGACAGCGCCTCCCGGGTGCTGACGGAGGCGTCCATCAGGTGCTCCACCGCTGGCCCGACGACCACCGGTCCGGGTCCGAAGCAGCTGACGAACCTGCCGACCACCTCCAGCGGGCGGTCGGGGTCCGCGAGGCTGGCCCCGCCGAGCACCACCGCCATCCGGTCGCCTTGGATGGAGCCGAGCATGTCCAGACCGGCGATCGCCGAGGTGTGCCGGATGGACTCCAGGGCCTGCGCAGCCCCCTGGTCGGGGGCCGGGCCGATCACGACCACCACGGCAGCTGAGGACCGCCAACCCAGCGTCGATGCTCGGGAGAGAACGGTCTCGTCGGTCTCGCCGCGCAGCACGGCGTCCACGACCAGCGCCTCCAGCCGGGCGTCCCAGGAGCCGCGCAGCTCGGCGGCCCGGGCGTAGATCTCCGCGGCGGCGAAGGCCACCTCCCGGCTGTACTGCACGATCGCCGCCTGCAGGATGGGCCGGTCGGCCTTGGGCATCAGCTCGTCGATCTGGGTCTCGAGGACGTCGATGGTCGTCCGTAGCAGCTCGACGGTCTGGAAGAGCGAGATCTCGCGGGCGAGCTCACGCGGGGCCGAGCCGAAGACGTCGGCGGTGCTCGGGCTCTGCGGCTCCGGCTCGGCGAACCAACGGACGAAACCGTCGATACCGGCCTGCGCGACCAGGGTGATCGAGGACCGGTGCTCGGCATCGAGCCGGCGAAACCAGTGGTGACGGCTCTCCATCTCGGCGATGGTGGCGGTGGTCATGGACCCCGTCACGGCGGACAGCCGCTTGGCGATCGATGCCCGGGTCTTGGCCGAGGGGAGCAGGGACCTGGTGATCCCTCGCGTCGTGGCAGCCATGCGCCCGAGCCTAGGTGTCACGGGGTGTGCCCGATGGCGCCAGGTAGGTTGTGCGCGTGAATCCCGTCGAGGCTCTCCGCGAGATCGGCTTCCTGCTCGAACGATCACGAGCCGACACGTTCCGGGTCAAGGCCTATCGCGGTGCGGCCGACGTGGTCTCGGCGATGACGGACGGCGAGCGTCACGAGCATCAGGAGCAGCGCACCTGGGGCAGGGTCCAGGGGGTCGGACCCAAGACGGCGTTGGTGATCAGCCAAGCTCAAGCAGGGGGTGTGCCGGACTATCTGCAGAAGCTCAGAGACGAGAAGGTCCCGCTGGCCCCGGGCGGGCAGGCGATGCGCTCAGCGGTGCAGGGCGACCTGCACGTCCACTCGACCTGGTCCGACGGCGGCAGTCCGCTGGAGGAGATGATGCTGACCGCCCAGCGGCTGGGTCATCAATACTGCGCGATCACCGACCACTCGCCCCGGCTCAAGGTGGCTCGTGGTCTGAGCCCGGAGCGGCTGCGCGAGCAGATAGCGGTGGTCCGGGGCCTGAACGAAGCCATGGCCCCGTTTCGATGCCTGCAGGGGATCGAGGTCGACATCCTCGACGACGGGGGGCTTGATCAGACCGGTGAGCTGCTGAACGAGCTCGACGTCGTGGTGGCCAGTGTGCACTCCAAGCTGCGTTCGGACTCCGAGACCATGACCCACCGGATGGTCGGTGCGGTCGCGAATCCCCATACGAACGTGCTCGGCCACTGCACCGGACGGTTGATCGAGGGGGAGCGAGGCACCCGACCCCCGTCGACCTTCGACGCCGAGGTGGTGTTCGAGGCCTGCCGTACGTTCGACGTCGCCGTGGAGATCAACTCCCGGCCCGAGCGTCGCGATCCGCCCGACGACCTGCTGCGGTTGGCGATGGAGATGGGTTGCCTCTTCTCCATCGACACCGATGCGCACGCTCCGGGGCAGCTCGAGTTCCAGATCTACGGCTGCGAGCGTGCGGATGATCTTGGTCTCGACCCGGCCCGGGTGATCAACACCTGGCCCGTCGACCGGCTGCTCGACTGGTGCCGCAAGGCGTAGAGGCGCTACCCCCCGCCCGGTCGAGGATGAGAGCCAGGAGGTGCGGCACGTTAGGGTCGAGTCCGTGGATGACGTGAGCCTGGCGACCGCCCTCGTACGCGAGGCGGGCACGCTGGCCAAGCAGATGCTGCAGCAGGGTCTGGAGACCCACTACAAGACCTCGGTTTCGGACGTGGTGTCTGCGGCCGACCACGCGGCTGAGGAGCTGGTCGTGGCCCGCCTGACGGCGGAACGTCCCCAGGACGGGCTGATCGGCGAGGAGGGTGCTCGTTCCCCGGGTGAGCGGACCTGGTACATCGACCCGGTCGACGGCACCTACAACTTCTTGTCCGGCATCCCTTACTGGTGCTCCGCCGTGGGCCTGGTCGACGCCGACGGCCCGTTGCTCGGAGCCGTCTACTACCCGGCCGTCGACGAGCTGTGGGTCGGAGGTCGCGATGTCGCGACCACGTTGAACGGGCGCCCGGTCCCTGTCCTCGAGCCGCGTCCGCTCGACCAGGTCTCGGTGGCCACCTACTCCCACCCCCGGCACGCGGTCAACCCCGACCGGATGGCCTCGTGGCAGTCAGCCATCTCGGCCGCCGCGACCGTACGGATGCTCGGCTCGGCCTCGATCGACCTGGCCGGCGTGGCCAGCGCCCGGGTCGGGGTGTTCCTGCAGGCAAACCTGCATCCTTGGGACTGGTATCCCGGGGCGGCACTGGTCCTCGGCGCCGGCGGCGACGCCGAGGAGCTCGTCATCGGTGAGGTGACGTGGCAGATCGCTGGCAACACCCAGTCGGCGGCCGAGATCAAGACCGCCCTCTCGGCTGCCTGAGTGCCGTTCGGAACCACCCCTGTCGCGGCAGTGCCAACGGAGCCAGACGTTACGCTCCTGCACCCTCCTGGGCCACGCCTGCGACTGCGGTCGGATCGCCCAGCTGGTACTTCTCGAAGGCCTGGCTGGCGGCGCCCTGGTCGAACAGTCCATCTCGGGCGAGTGACTGCAGAGTGGCCACCACGATCGACTGGGCGTCGACCAGGAAGAACCGACGAGCGGCCGCCCGGGTGTCGGCGAAGCCGAAGCCGTCGGTGCCCAACGAGCACCAGGTGTGCTGCACCCACGGGGCGATCTGGTCCTGCACGGCCCGCATGTAGTCGCTGACCGCGATCACCGGACCTGGCGCACCGTGCAGCGCCTGGGTCACGAACGGCCAGCGCCGTTCCTCGTCCGGGTGCGTGAGGTTCCAGTGCTCGGTCTGCACCGCGTCGCGCCGCAGCTCGATCCAGGAGGTGACGGACCAGACGTCCGCGGCCACGCCCCACTCGTCGGCCAAGATCTGCTGCGCATTCAGGGCGGCCGGCATGGAGACGCCGGAGGCCAGGATCTGCGCCCGCGGCCGGTCGCCGTCCAGGGTCGAGGAGGCGTAGTGGTAGATGCCCTTCAGCAGGGCCTCCACGTCCAGACCCTCCGGGGCCCCCGGCTGGCTGACCGGCTCGTTGTAGACCGTGACGTAGAAGATCACGTTCTCGCCGTCGGGGAAGTCCGGGTCCTCGTGGCCGTACATCCGTCGCAGGCCGTCCTTGACGATGTGGCCCACCTCGTACGCGAACGCCGGGTCGTAGTGCACGACCGCCGGGTTGGTGCTGGCCAGCAGCGGCGAGTGGCCGTCCGCGTGCTGCAGCCCCTCACCGGTCAGGGTGGTCCGACCGGCGGTGGCGCCGAGCAGGAAGCCACGACCCATCTGGTCGGCCATCGCCCAGATCGAGTCACCGGTGCGCTGGAACCCGAACATCGAATAGAAGATGTAGACCGGAATCATGGGCTCGCCGTGGGTGGCGTAGGCCGACCCCGCGGCGATGGCGGATCCCATCGCGCCTGCCTCGGAGATGCCCTCGTGCAGCAGCTGGCCGGTGACCGACTCCTTGTACGACAGCAGCAGCTTGCGGTCCACCGACTCGTACATCATCCCGTGCGGGTTGTAGATCTTGGCCGTCGGGAACATCGAGTCCATCCCGAAGGTCCGGAACTCATCCGGGGCGATCGGGACGATGCGGTGTCCGATCTCCTTGTCGCGCATCAGGTCGCGCAGCAACCGTACGAAGGCCTGGGTCGTGGCGACCTTGGTCTTCTCCCCCACCGGCTCCATCATCGTGGAGTACATCTCGTCACCGGGCAGCTTGATGATCGTCGGCTTCACCCGGCGCTCGGGCAGGTATCCGCCCAGCGCCCTGCGGCGCTCCTGGAGGTACTGGATCTCGTCGGAGTCCTTACCCGGGTGGAAGTAGGGCGGGTCGTAGGGGTCCTCGAGCTGATCGTCGCCGATCTCGAGGTAGAGCCGGTCCCGGAAGGCCTTGAGATCCTTGGTGGTCAGCTTCTTCATCTGGTGGGTCGCGTTCTTGCCCTCCAGAGCGTCGATCGTCCAACCCTTGACGGTCTGCGCCAGGATCACCGTGGGTTGGCCGACGTGCTCGGTCGCCGCCTTGAAAGCGGCGTAGACCTTGCGGTAGTCGTGACCACCGCGAGACAGCACCTTGATCTCCTCGTCGCTCATCCCCGACACCATCCTCTTCAGCCGTGGGTCGGAGAAGAAGTTGTCGCGGATGTAGGCACCGTCCTCGACCAGGTAGGTCTGGAACTGCCCGTCGGGAGTGGTGTTCAGCTTGTTGATCAGCGCGCCGGCGGCGTCGGCGGCCAGCAACGGATCCCAGTCCCGGCCCCACAGCACCTTGATCACGTGCCAGCCGGCCCCGAGGAAGTAGGACTCCAGCTCCTGGACGATCTTGCCGTTGCCGAGCACCGGCCCGTCGAGCTGCTGGAGATTGCAGTTGATCACGTACGTCAGGTTGTCCAGGCCCTCCCGTGCGGCGATCCGGATGGCTCCGAGCGACTCCGGCTCAGCCATCTCGCCGTCGCCCATGAACGCCCAGGTGTGCTGGTCCGAGGTGTCCTTGATGCCACGGTTGTGCAGATAGCGGTTGAACCGGGCCTGGTAGATGGAGTTGATTCCGGTCAGGCCCATCGAGACCGTCGGGAACTCCCAGAACTTCGGCATCAGCCTCGGGTGCGGGTAGGAAGACAGGCCCTTACCTGGGCCGCGGGACACCTCCTGACGGAAGCCGTCGAGCTGATCGGTGGTCAACCGGCCCTCGAGGTAGGCCCGGGCGTAGATGCCGGGGGAGGCGTGGCCCTGGAAGAAGACATGGTCGCCGCCGCCCGGGTGGTCCTTGCCGCGGAAGAAGTGGTTGAAGCCGACCTCGTACAGGCTCGCGGCACTCTGATAGGTGGCGATGTGACCGCCGACCTCGAGACCCTTGCGGTTGGCCTTGGAGACCATGATCGCGGCGTTCCACCGGATGTACGCGCGCAATCGGCGTTCGATGTGCTCATCACCGGGGAACCACGGCTCGGCCTCGGCCGGGATGGTGTTGATGTAGTCGCTGCTGCGCAGGGCGGGCAGGCCGACCTGGCGCTCCCGGGCGCGAGCCAGGAGCTGGAGCATGATGAACCGGGCACGGTTCTTGCCCTTGTCGTCGAGCAGGCCGTCCAGCGATTCCAGCCAGTCGGCGGTCTCGTCGGGGTCGATGTCGGGAATCTGGCTGGGCAGACCCTCCGCGGTGATGGCCGGGCGAGGTCCAGGCGTTGCCATGCGTGCTCCTTACGTTCGTCCAGCGGTCTGACCAGGGTGTGTCAGGGGTCGCAAGCTGCGGCAGGTCATATACCGCGACGCCCATCCTGTCACTTCGCTCCGAAGGGCCGCATCTGGTCGGTCCGGCCTAAGTGGGTGTCGGTGCACGCATGGCGGCAGGTGCCGTCGTCCAGCCGCATCTGGGTGGGGGGTTCCCGGCGGCCCTGCCGTTCTGGCAGGCTTGCCCCAACCATCAGGCTCGGCGTCCGCCAGAGTCCGGTGGTCGGGCGGTACTGAGCACTGGAGGGAGGCGGCGCGCGGGGATGAGCGAGATCTGCTCTCGCACACGTCGTGTCGATCAGACGACAACCCCGGGCCGGAACATGTGTGATGGCAGGAGTTGCAGTGAGTTCGACAGGTAAACCAGATCCTCAGGGTCTGGACAACAAGTTTGGCCTGAACCGGGGCCTGGTCGCGCAGGAGATCGGCTGGGACTCCGACGTGGACGAAGACGTCCGCGTCATGGTCGAGGACGCGATCGACTCCGAGCTGGTGGAGGAGGCTCTCGAACCGGTCGACCTGGTGCTGCTCTGGTGGCGAGACGACGACGGTGATCTGGTCGACGGCCTGGTCGACGCTCTGACCGACCTCACCGACAGCGGCTACATCTGGCTGATGACGCCCAAGGTCGGTCGCGACGGCTACGTCGACGCCGCTGACCTCGCGGAAGCGGCGGTCACCGGGGGGCTGGCGCAGACCAACACCGTCTCGGTCTCGACCGACTGGGCCGCCACCAAGCTGGTTCGCCCGAAGGGCACCCGACGATGAGTCTGCGGGTGGGTGATGTCGCACCGGATTTCGCCACCAGGAACCAGCACGGCGAGCCGGTCACTCTCAACGAGCTGCGCGGCACGCCGACGGTCGTCGTCTTCTACCCCTGGGCCTTCTCGGGCATCTGCACCGGTGAGCTGTGCGAGCTGCGTGACGATCTGGGGCGCTTCCACCGGGTGTCGGCGCGGCTGCTGGCGGTGTCCTGCGACGCGATGTTCTCGCTCCGGGCCTTCGCCGACTCCGAGGGTCTGGATTTCGATCTGCTGACCGATCACTGGCCGCACGGCGAGATCGCCCGGGCCTACGGGGTGTTCGACGACCGAGCCGGATGTTCCCTCCGGGGTTCGTTCGTGATCGACAGCAACGGCATCATCCAGTGGATGGTGGTCAACCAGATCGGGGAGGCCCGAGATCTTGCCGATGTGTTGGGTGCCCTCGGCGCCTGACCAGGACCGGAGCAGAATGAGGCCATGATCCCACTTCTACCCTTCGGCCGGACCGGCCACGAGAGCACCCGCATCATCTTCGGAGCGGCCGCACTCAGCCGCGTCACCCAGGACGAAGCCGACCAGACCATGGAGCTCCTCCGCGGACACAGCATCAACCACCTCGACGTGGCCGCCAGCTACGGAGACGCGGAGCTGCGGCTGGGGCCGTGGATGCAGGACCATCGCGACGACTACTTTCTGGCCACCAAGACCGAGCACCGGACCCGGGCCGAGGCGTACGCGGAGATCCTGCGCTCGCTGGAGCGCCTGCAGACCGACCACCTGGACCTGATCCAGCTGCACAACCTGGTGGCCGCGGACGAGTGGCAGCGTGCGTACGCCCCGGGCGGCGCCCTCGAGGCCGTGGTCCAAGCGCGCGCCGAGGGCTTGGTCCGCTTCATCGGGGTCACCGGTCACGGCATCACCGTGGCTGCTCAGCACCGGCGTTCTCTCGAGGAGTTCGACTTCGACTCCGTGTTGCTGCCGTACAACTACCCGATGTCGCGCAACGGCGCTTACCTGGCCGAGTTCGAGGCCCTGGCCGAGGTCTGTGCGGAACGCGGGGTGGCCGTGCAGACCATCAAGGCCATCACCCGGGCGCCCTGGGGGGACCGGGAGCAGACGACCAGTACGTGGTACGAGCCGCTGACGGATCCCGGAGCCATCGAGACCGCCGTGAGCTGGGTGCTCGGCCGGGAGGGCGTCTTCCTGAACACGGTCGGCGACATCCACATCCTGCCTGACGTGCTGGCGGCGGCCGAGCGCTTCACCAGCCGCCCGGACGACG
>JAABUN010002276.1_pt1 | contig 35171 bp, 36 predicted proteins | sample 5559311 | NCBI WGS metagenome assembly JAABUN01 (sample SAMN10711877, study PRJNA513370) | rock metagenome | isolation source: Antarctica rocks | place: Antarctica: Victoria Land, Siegfried Peak sud | reverse complement strand
GATCGCAGAGACGGCAGCCGCGGTACCGACGAAGGCCACGACCGCGGACACAGCCACGACCGCGACATGGCGATGCTGCACCGCGCCGTAGGCGACGCCCTGCTTGGTCCCGAGGTCGACCCCAACCCTCGAGTCGGCGCACTCGTGCTCGACCGTGCAGGCCAGGTGGTCGGTGTCGGCCACCACCGCGGCGCCGGCACCCCGCACGCCGAGGTCATCGCCCTGCGCGAGGCCGGTGACCGCGCCGCCGGCGGCACCGCATACGTCAGCCTGGAGCCCTGCGCCCACCACGGCCGCACGCCACCCTGCACCCAGGCCTTGACCGAGGCGGGGGTGGCACGCCTGGTGTATGCCGTGGCCGACCCCGATCCGCGAGCCGCTGGGGGAGCCCAGCTATTGAAAGGGCACGGAGTAGAGGTGCAGCAGCTCGAGCTGGCGGAGGCCGACAAGGTGCTGCGGCACTGGAGTTTCGCGGTCGCCCACGGCAGACCCTTCGTCACCTGGAAGACCGCCACCACCCTCGACGGTCGGGTCGCCGCGGCCGACGGCACCAGCACCTGGATCACCTCCGACGAAGCGCGCGCCGACGTCCACGACCTGCGCGCCCGATGCGGGGCCATCGTGGTCGGCACCGGCACGGCGCTGGCCGATGACCCGTCGCTGACCACTCGCCACCTCGACGGCAGCTCGCGCGAGCACCAGCCCCTACGGGTAGTCGTGGGGGAGCGCGACCTGCCGGCCACGGCCAAGGTGCGCGACGGCAGTGCACCGACCGATCAGTTGACCGACCGCGACCCGAGCGCCGTGCTGGGCGAGCTGCATACCCGCGGGATTCGGCGCGTCCTGCTCGAAGGCGGCCCGACCGTGACCGCCGCGTGGTGGCGCGCTGGCGTCATCGACGAGGTCGTTGCCTACGTCGCGCCCGCGCTGCTCGGCGCCGGCCCCGGCGCCGTTGGCGACCTGGGCATCACCACCATGGCCGGCATCGCCCGGCTGAGCATCGACGACGTCACCCGGATCGGTCCCGACATCCGAATTACCGCGCACCCCACCAGCGGCGCGCAGGAGGAGGAGTAGCCATGTTCACCGGAATCGTGGAGGAGCTCGGCGAGGTGGTCGAGGTTACCGAGCACACCGACTCCTCCGTGCTGCGCATCCGTGGGCCTGTGGTGACCGCTAACGCCGGTCACGGCGACTCGATCGCGGTCAACGGCGTCTGCCTGACGGTGACGACGTGGGGGGAGGGCGAGTTCGAGGTCGATGTGATGGCCGAGACGCTGCGCGCCTCGAGCGTCGGCGACCTGAGCGTCGGCTCCGCGGTCAACCTGGAGCGGGCGCTGCGAAGCGACGGCCGGTTCGGTGGGCACGTCGTGCAGGGCCACGTCGACACCACCACCGAGCTGCTCCGCCGCGAGCCGGGGGAGCGGTGGGAGGTGTTCACCTTCGCGCTACCGGAGCAGATCGCCCGGTATGTCGTGCACAAGGGCTCGATCACCCTGGACGGGGTCTCGCTCACCGTCTCGGACCTGAGCGACGACACGGTGTCGGTGTCGCTGATCCCCACCACGCTCGAGGCGACCACCCTGGGCCGGCGGGCCGTCGGGGAGCGGGTCAACGTCGAGGTCGACGTGCTCGCCAAGTACGTCGAGAGACTCGTGAGCAAGGAGGCGCAGTGATGTCGGGGATGGCGCAGACGCAGATGACCGAGGTGCTCGCCGAGGCGCTGGAGGCGTTGCGGGAGGGGCGACCCGTGCTGGTGCTCGACGACCTCGACCGGGAGAACGAGGGTGACATCATCCTGGCCGCGCAGACGATCACGCCGGGTTGGATGGGGTGGACGATCCGGCACTCCTCCGGGTATGTCTGCGTCCCGATGCCCGCCGAGTGGGCCGACCGGCTCGAGCTGCCGCTGATGGTGACCAACAACCAAGACTCGCTACGCACGGCATACACGGTCACGGTCGACGCGGCAGCAGGCATCACGACCGGGATCAGCGCGACCGACCGTGCGCTGACCGTCTCCCTGCTCGGGTCGCCGGACACCACGGCGGCGCACCTGATCAGGCCGGGGCACCTGGTGCCTCTTCGGGCGCGGCCAGGCGGTGTGCTGGAGCGCATTGGGCACACCGAGGCCGCCGTCGACCTATGCCTGCTCGCCGGGTTGACCCCGGTGGCGGCGATCGCCGAGCTGGTCGACGACGAGGGTGAGATGCTGCGTGGCGAGGAGGTGCGGGTGCTGGGCAAGGAGCATGACCTGCCGGTGCTCAGCGTGGCTGACGTGGTCGCGCACCGGCGCTCGGCGGAGGGCAGGATGGGTTCATGAGTGGCAGCGGCGCACCGGACGTGCAGGTCAATGGGTCCGGACTGCGGGTGGCAGTGGTCTCAGCGTCTTGGCACGACGAGGTGATGGACGGGCTGCGGGCCGGTGCTGAACGGGCGCTGGCGCAGGCCGGGGTTGCGCAGGTCGAGCGGGTGCGGGTGCCAGGCACCATCGAGCTATCGGTGGCGTGCGCACGACTCGCCCGAGCCGGGTCGTATGACGCGCTCGTCGCCCTGGGTGTGGTGATACGGGGCGGCACACCGCACTTCGACTACGTCTGCCAGGCTGCCACCCAGGGGTTGACGAGCGTGTCGGTGAGCACCGGCATACCGATCGGCTTCGGGGTGCTGACCTGCGACGACGAGCAGCAAGCGCTGGACCGCGCCGGCCTGCCCGACTCGCACGAGGACAAGGGGCACGAGGCGACGACTGCGGCGCTGGCCACGGCGATCGCGCTACGGGGTCACTGAGCAGACAGGGGGATAACCAGGCCTCGCTTTTCCAGAAGTGTCCACGCTGTGGGATCGTTAGGGCAATGGTCCTCAAACGGAAGACCATCCCATCGCTACGAAGAATGAGGCGTCACCAGTGGCAACAGGCACCGTGAAGTGGTTCAACTCCGAGAAGGGCTTCGGATTCATCGAGCAGGACGGCGGCGGCGCAGACGTCTTCGTCCACTACTCGGCGATCGACAGCGGCGGCTACCGCGAGCTGTCGGACGGCCAGAAGGTCGAGTTCGACGTCACCCAGGGCCCTAAGGGTCCCCAGGCAGAGAAGGTCAAGCCCGTCTGATCGAACAGTCCGAGACTCCCGAGTCTTGAGCGAAGCCCCCGACCAGCGGTCGGGGGCTTCGTGCATCCCACCCGGGCCCACCCTGCCCGCACCTGCGGTGAATGGATGGCGCAGAGGTCTCAGGAGTACCTCGCGAAGAAGCTGTTCTGGAACCGTAGGTCCGGGTCGTAGCGGCGCTTGTCTGCGAAGAAGGTGTCGAGCTCGGGGTAGGCCGCCCTGACCTGGTCAGGGGTGTAGTGCTGCTGGTAGGGAAGATAGAAGGTTCCCCCGCGATCCAGGGACGCGCCGACGAGCCTGCGGGTCAGGTCGGCCATGTCGGCGCTGCCGTCGTCGCTCACGTCCTGGCTCCAGTAGAGCACCAGTGAGAAGCGGTCACCCTGGGCGTAGTCGAGGGTGATGTCCTGCTGGTGCACCACGCGAATGGAGGCGTTGAGCAGCTGGGCGTCATGCGTGCCGACTTCGGCACGCAGCTCGTCGATGAACGACACGAGCTGGTCGCGGGGCAGGAAGTACTCGTGCAGGACATCCGTGTACTGGTTCAGCCGGTTGTCGAGCAGGTCGAGGCTCTCGAACATCGCCTGGTTGCGGGCGACCATGCATGCTTCGGCCTCGCGCAGCGCGTCGTTGCGAGACTGCACGCACCCGCGCACCTTGGGCAGGAGGTCACGCTGCGCCCTCCACTTCAGGCGCTGACCGAGGTCGCCCGTCCGGGCCAGGTTCAGCACGAGGCGGCCGACACGGTCTGTGTCGCGGGAGGTGAGCGCAGGGATCGGCTCGGCGGTCTCGACCCGCTCGTAGGTGTAGACGATCGCCTCCTCAAGCAGGCTCTTGGGTGAGGTCGACAGGTGTGTGTAGCTCAGTCGGACCGACTCGTCGCCGGCAACGGCGGTCTCGAAGACCGCAGGGAAGTCGCGGTAGTCGATGACCTGGCTGCGCAACCGGTACATCTCGCTGTCGACGAGATCGAGCTGCACGTCGAGGACCACCCCCAGCAGTCCGTAGCCACCGATGACGAAACGGAACAGCTCGGGCTCCCGCTCCCGGCTGGTCTCGTGCACGGTGCCGTCTGCCAGCATCACCCGCAGTGAGCGGATGGTCGAGGACAGGCTGCCGGTGCGGAAGTCCAAGCCGTGGGCGTTGACCGAGACGGTGCCCCCCCACGCTGAGCACGTCGATGCCCGGCATCGTCGAGACCGACAAGCCGACCGGGTGGACCTTCTTGAGCACCTGGTGCCAGGTGGCACCCGCCTGCACCGTCGCCGTCCGTCGCCCCTCGTCCACGGTCACCGCGTCCAGGCCCCGCATGTCGAGCACGAGGGCACCCGGGTAAGAGGCCTGGCCGCCCATGGCGTGCTGCGTGCCTGCGATCGACACCACGAGATCATGCTCCTGCGCGAACGCCAGCGCCTCCCGGACGTCGGCGACGCTGCCCGGGCGCAACACGCCATACACGGGGGTGCGGTTAAGGCAGCTCGCGTCGTTGACGGTGCCACCCCGCTGCGCGAGCAGCCCGGGGTATGACGCATCGCTGGGCGTCGCTGTGGTGGTGGACGTGGACGTGGACGTGGACGTGGTCGTTGACGGGACCGGCGCAGGCATCACCTGGACGAGGCAGTCCTTGGCGGCCGCCGGCTCGCCCGACCATATGAGGAGCTGTTGGCCCCCGATGGCGAGCACCACGAGCAGCAAGATCACGACGATAAACCGACGCAGGCGCTTGCGACGAGGCCTGCCCTCACGTTGTGGTGCACCCGTTCGCTGGCTCATGGCATCTGCTCAGCCCAGCACCGGCACAGCCTTCATCGCCTGTGCGATCTGTTCGTCGGGCAGGTCGTAGTCGACCATCTGGCCGCTCAGGTACTGCTCGTAGGAGGCCAGGTCGAGGTGGCCGTGGCCGCACAGCGCCGTGAGGATGACCTTCTCCTCACCGGACTCCTTGCAGGCCAGCGCCTCGCGGATGGCCGCGGCAATGGCGTGGGTCGGCTCGGGCGCGGGCACGATGCCCTCGCTCTTGGCGAACTGCAGTGCCGCGGCGAAGCACTCGGTCTGCGGCACCGAGATCGCCTCCACCATGCCTTGGTCGTAGATGTGCGAGACCAGCGGGCTCATGCCGTGGTAGCGCAGGCCGCCGGCGTGGATCTGCTCGGGGATGAAGTCGTGACCCAGGGTGTGCATCTTCATCAGCGGGGTCAGCCCGGCCGTGTCGCCGAAGTCGTAGCGGTACTCACCCTTGGTCAGGCTCGGACATGCTGCCGGCTCGACGCACCGGATCGTCGGGCTCATCCGGCCAGCGAGCTTCTCGCGCAGGAAAGGGAAGGCCAGCCCGCCGAAGTTGGAGCCACCTCCGGTGCAGCCGACGAGCAGGTCCGGTGTCTCGCCCACCTTGGCCAGCTGCAGGAGTGCCTCCTCGCCGATGATGGTCTGGTGCAGCAGCACATGGTTGAGCACCGAACCCAAGGCGTAGCGCACCGAGGGATCGGCCACCGCCATCAGCACGGCCTCGGAGATCGCGATGCCGAGAGAGCCCGGATGGTCGGGGTCCTGCGCCAGCAGCGACCGGCCGTACTCGGTGATTTCCGACGGGCTCGAGTGCACCGTGGCACCCCATACCTGCATCATCGTGCGGCGGTGCGGCTTGGAGCGGTAGGACGCGGCCACCTGCCACACCTCGCACTCCATGTCGTACTGAGCGGTCGCGAAGGCCAGGGCACTGCCCCACTGGCCGGCGCCGGTCTCGGTGGTCAGCTTGGTGACGCCCTCCTGGTGGTTGTAGTAGGCCTGCGGCACCGCAGTGTTGGGCTTGTGCGACCCGGCCGGGCTGACCCCCTCGTACTTGTAGTAGATCCGCGCGGGGGTGTCCAGCAACGCCTCGAGGCGCCGCGCGCGGAACAGCGGACTGGGCCTCCACAGTCGGTAAACGTCGAGCACCCCGCCGGGGATGTCGACATACCGCTGCGTGCTCACCTCCTGCTCGATGAGGGCCGTCGGGAACAACGGGGCGAAGTCGTCCGGGCCCGCGGGCTCGTGGGTGCCGGGGTGCAGGGCGGGCGGCGGGGGCTCGGGCAGGTCGGCGACGAGGTTGTACCACTGCGTGGGCATCTCGGACTCGTCGAGCAGGATCTTGCTGTATGCGGTGTCGCGGCTGGTCATGAGGAGCACCTTAGTCACCGCAGGTCACAGCGGGATGACGAGCACCGTGTCCTCGAGGGCGACGAGCGCCTCGAGCGTCTCGCCCTGGACAGCCGCCGAGAACGCGACGACCTGCTGGGCCGGAGCCTCTCCCCGCGCCTTGAAGGTCGTGCCGGCATCGTCGCTGACCATGATCTGGTCATCGACGCCCAGACCTACCACCGTCTGCGCGTCGGCCCACGCGACGTAGATCATCAGCGGCGCGTCGGGCACCGGCTCCCAGGTGGTGCCCGAGTCCGTGCTGCGCTGCAGCCCGGACTCGGTGGTGACCAGCAGGTCGTCGCCGTCGGGGGACAGCGCGAGGTCGGCGATCGGCTCCGGCAGGGTGGCCTCGGTCCAGGTGGTGCCGTCGTCGCTGCTGCGCAGCGCGCCGTCGTAGCCGAACACGACGGACGCCGCGGCGGTCAGCACGTGGAAGTCGGACTCGCCACCTCGGGAGGCGACTGCCCAGCTGCGGCCTGCGTCGTCTGAGCGGATCAGCCCCATCGGCTGCGGGAGCTCGCTGTCGGCGCCGGGGTGACCGGAGGCGACGAACTCGCCCGGTCCGCTGATCGCGAAGCCCATCAGGTCGATGACCGGGCCGACGAGCTCGGGCTCGCCACCGGCGTAGGAGAACAGCCCTTCGTGCGTGGCCACATACAAAGTGCCGTCGCCGGGGTCGCGCGCAAGCCCGTGCGCGTGCGCCCCGTCAAGCGGGTATGTGGTTGCAGCAGCGTCACCAGCGCCGACGGCACCACTGTCGCCGGATCGGGTGCCGGCAGGGGCCGCGGAGTTTGAGTCCGCACTGCTGGTCGGCTCGGTGCCGCCGCAGGCCGCCAGGCCGGTCACCGCAGCAAGAGCGACTGCGGCCAGCGGGAGATGGCGAGGACGAGGACGAGGGGACCGTGGCACCAGGCAACTGTAGGTCAGCCGGGTGGGCCGGACCGGCCCACCCCGAAGCATGCGCAGGATGGCGCTGCCGTCCGCGGCGCTCCCATGGCCGGGGCCCTCGCCTGGCACAGTGGGTGTCGTGGCTCCCGCGATCGCAGACATCGCCGTCATCGGCGGCACCGGCTTCTACTCCTTCCTCGACGACCCTCGTCAGCACCGGGTCAGCACCCCCTACGGCGACCCGTCGGGGCCGGTCTCGGTGGGCACCGTGCGGGGCCGCAGGGTGGCCTTCGTGCCCCGGCACGGTCCGCACCACGAGCATCCGCCGCATGCGATCAACTACCGTGCCAACGCCTGGGCGTTGCGCAGCCTCGGCGTCCGCCAGGTGCTGGCCCCGTGTGCCGTGGGTGGGCTGACCTCCGACGTCGCGCCGGGAGACCTGGTGCTGCCCGACCAGCTCGTCGACCGCACTCACCGGCGGGTCGGGTCCTTCGTCGAGCACGGTGCGTGCCATCTGCCGTTCGCTGACCCCTACTGCCGCGACGTGGGCACGGCCGTGCTCGCGGCGGGATCCGACATCGTGGACGGCGGCGCGATGGTCGTCATCGAGGGGCCGCGGTTCTCCACCCGCGCCGAGTCGCAGCACTATGCGGCGCAGGGCTGGGCGCTGGTCAACATGACAGGAGCCCCGGAGGCAGCCCTGGCCAGAGAGATGCGTCAGTGCTACGCAGCCCTTGCCCTGGTCACCGATATGGACGCCGGCGCCGACTCCGGTCAGGGGGTCAGCCAGGACGAGGTGTTCATCCTGTTCAAGCGTAACCTGGAGCGGCTCACCGGCCTGCTCACCGAGACCATCGCCGGCCTCCCGGACCCGCAGGGATGCTCTTGCTCGGGGTGGGCCGATGACGTGGAGCTGACCTACGACATACCGGGGCCGGAATGAAGGTCCTGCTGACCGGCTCCGCAGGTTTCATCGGCACCGCCATCGGCGACCAGCTCACGGAGGCCGGCGACGAGGTCATCGGCGTCGACCTGATGCTGCCGCAGGCGCACGGAGTGACCGACGCCCCCGAGGGCACCCACCAGCTCGACGTCCGGGACAGTGCAGCCGTCGGCGAGCGCGCAGCCGCTCCCGAGTGGGCGCCGCTGCTGCACGGCGTCGACGCGGTGTGCCACCAGGCAGCCGTCGTCGGCGCGGGAGTCACGGTGGCAGACCTGCCCGCCTATGCCGCACACAACGACCTCGGCACAGCCGCGCTGCTGGCCGCGATGCACGCGGCTGGTGTCGACCGGTTGGTGCTGGCCTCCTCCATGGTGGTCTACGGCGAGGGCCGCTACGCCTGCACGGCGCACGGGGCGCAGGCCCCGCCCCCGCGCACCGTCGAGGCGCTGCAGGCAGGCGACTTCGACAACCACTGCCCGGTCTGCGACTCGGCCTTGGCCTGGCAGCTCGTCCCGGAGTCGGCGGCGATGGACCCGCGCAGCAGCTACGCGGCGAGCAAGCTCGCGCAGGAGCACTACACCTCTGCCTGGGTGCGGCAGGCCGGAGCCTCGGCGGTGGCGCTGCGCTACCACAACGTCTACGGACCGGGCATGCCGAGAGACACGCCGTACAGCGGGGTCGCGGCGATGTTCCGCTCATCGCTGGAGCGCGGCGAGGCGCCGCAGGTCTACGAGGACGGCGCGCAAATGCGTGACTTCGTGCACGTGTCGGACGTTGCGCGGGCCAACGTGCTCGCGCTGCGGGCTGTGGTCGAGGGACCGGCGGAGGCTTTCGCTGCATACAACGTCTGCTCAGGTCAGCCGGTGGGTATTGCGGACGTCGCGCGGCAGGTGGCCCAGGGAGCCGGAGCCGACATCGCACCGCAGGTCACGGGAGACTATCGCCTGGGCGACGTCCGGCACATCGTGGCCTCCCCCGAGCGCGCACGTGAGGAGCTGGGTTTCACCGCACAGGTCTCGCCTGAGCAAGGCCTACGTGAGTTCGCCACCGCACCGCTGCGTGCCTGAGACCCGGCGAAGCGGGTAGTCGGCCTTCCTCTCACCAGCTGGTGTAGAGCAGCGTCTCGATCACCAGGGCGGTGGCCAGCTGCAGAGCCAGCCCCGGACGGCGCCAGGCCGGCGGCAGCAGGGCCAACGACACCGTCAGCCAGGGGATGAACGGCAGCCAGATGCGCTCGACCTCGGCGCGGCTCATCTGCGACAGGTCGGCGGCGACGATCATCAGCACCGCGGCGCCAGCAAGCAGCACGACCACCCGGTCGACGCGCCACTGCCGCTCCCGCGCCCGTGTCCGTGCCCGCGTGACGAGTAGGGCCACCCCGGAGCCGACCAACGGCCCGGCGCTAAGCAGCAGAGCCCCCAGGTTGCCCCATACCCAGTACCCACCGGGTCGCACCGACGCGATGCCGTCCCAGTAGCGCTCGACGAGCACCGGGTAGGCCTCCCACCAGGCGAAGCCGTAAGCCGCGAAAACCAGCACCACACCCAGGGCCGCAGCAGCCGCGAGCGGTAGCGGCCACCATGACCCCCGAGCCGCGAGGAGCACCGCGATCGCGAGTATCCCGAGCAACGGCATGCCGTAGGACATCATCACGCAGCCACCCAGCAGGAGACCCGCTGCGATCCCCATACCGAGGAGGCGACGACGGCTGCGTGCGGTGGCTGCAGCGGCGAGCGCCGCCATACCCCAGGCCGCAAGGGCGGTGAAGAGCGCGTCGGCCGAGACGCACAGATAGATCGCGGCGGGAGTGAGCACCAGGTACGGCGCAGCCCGTCGGGCCGCGTCCTCGGCACCCAACGTACGCAGGGTCTGCAGCACGGCGACGCCGGTGCTGGCCGCCAGCACGGTCGTCACCAGTCCCATCGACCACGAGGTGTCCGCCCCCAGCCGAGCCAGTCCGATGTAGAACAACAGCGTCCCCGGGGGGTGTCCGGCGACGTGGGTGACCCAGTTGTCCGGATGGGCGTAGGGGATCCGGGAGATGTACTCCTGCAGCAGCTGCGGCACGTCGTCGGTCGCCAGTGCGGTGTCGAGGTACTCCTCGTCGTTGGCCAGCACGTGCGCGATGCCGTCCACGCCGTCGGTCAGGGCCAGCGACAGCATCCAGGCGAGCGCGACCAGGTAGGAGGTGAGCAGCAGCCACCGCCACGGCAACCGGTCGGCCAGCGGCACGGCATACCGCCACGCCAACAGGGCGATCGCGACGGCCGGGAGGGTCCCCGGACCGAGCCACTGCGGGTCCCAGAAGCCGTGCAGCGGCTCGACCGTGCCGAAGGTCTCGGGATCCTTGCGTGCGTAGACCTGCCAGCCCACCAGCTTCGGAACCCACATCGAGGCCAGGACCAGCACGACTGCCGCCACCAGTCCGACCCAGGGAGCAGCGGCTCGGGACGGCTGAGCCGCGGGGGTCGCCACCGGCGGCGCCGTGCCCCTCTCGCTCATGCGGCCACGCTAAGTGAGTCGCCTGAGAAAGCTTGGGTTCGGCACGTCCTCTTTATCTCGTCATTGTTTCGTAGTAGTTCAAGTGGGTGGAATTCACCTGAACAGCGGTTACCTTGAGCCATGACGGTGTGCGACCTCGTTCTTCCGTGTCGCGACGAAGGCCCGGCCCTTGTCGCGCTGCTACCTCGGGTGCCCGCCGATTTTGCGGTGATCGTCGTTGACAACGGGTCCAGCGACGACACCGCCTCGGTGGCGCGGGCACTGGGTGCCCGGGTGGTCTACGAAGCGCGGCCAGGATACGGCGCCGCGGTGCACGCTGGCCTCCTGGCGGCGACCCACAACTATGTCGCGTTCATGGACGGCGACGGCTCGTTCGACCCCGCCGACCTGCGGCCCATGCTCGCGCAGGTTCGGGACGACCACGCCGACCTCGCGGTCGGCCGGCGTCGCCCCAGCCGTCCTGGGGTCTGGCCCTGGCACGCCCGGTTGGGCAACGCTCTCATCGTCGCGTGGCTGCGCCGTCGCCTCGGCATGGTCGGCCACGACATCGCACCGATCCGGGTATGCCGTCGTGCGGCGCTGCTCGAGCTGGACGTGCGGGACCGCCGCTTCGGCTACCCCGTCGAGCTGCTGCAGAAGGCCACGGTCGCCGGGTGGCGTATTGCCGAGCGTGATGTCGCATACGGGCCCCGCGCGCAGGGCACCCGGTCCAAGGTGTCGGGGTCGGTGTCCGGCACGCTGCGCACCGCCCGTGACTTCTGGAAGGTGCTGGCGTGAAGGTCCTTGTGATGGCCAAGGCACCGGTGCCGGGGCTGGCCAAGACCCGGCTCGCGGCCGTGGTGGGTGACCAGGCGGCAGCCGGTCTGGCGGCCGCCGCGCTGCTCGACACGATCGACGCCTGCACCCAGGCCACGTCGCACTGCGTGATCGCGCTGACGGGTGTCCTGGAGCACGCTGCGAGGGCCGAGGAGATCCGGGCGGCCCTGGCCGGATGGACCATCCTGTGGCAACGCGGCGACTCCTTCGGCCAACGGCTGGCCAACGCCCACCTCGACGCGGGTCCGGGCCCGCTCATCCAGATCGGCTCGGACACCCCGCAGGTCACTCCCACCCAGCTGCGTGAAGTGGCGGACCTGCTGGTTGACCACGACACGGTGCTCGGGCCGGCCGATGACGGCGGCTGGTGGGTGCTGGGCCGGCACGACGCGGACCAGGCCGAGGCGCTGCGCGACGTCCCGACGTCGACCTCGACGACCGGCGACGACACGCGAGCGGCACTGGTGGCGCGCGGGTGCAGCGTCACGCTCGTCGCGACCATGCGCGACGTCGACACCGTCGAGGATGCTCATGTGGTGGCCACGGCGGCCCCCGGCACCCGGTTCGCCCGGGCCTGGGTAGCAACAGGTGTGCACTCATGACCGACACGTCCTTCACTGCGGTGTACTCGCAGGCGCTGCAGGGCACCGACTGTCACGTGGTCGGTCTGGAAGACATGCCCGTGCGGCTTCCCGTCGATGCCTGGTGCCGGGAGGCCGACCACGCCGACCAGGCGATGCTCGACCTGTGCCATGGGTCGACGCTCGATATCGGTTGCGGTCCCGGCCGGCTCACGATCGCCTTGGCGCAGCGGGGCGAGGTGGTGCTCGGCATCGACATCGTCCACGAGGCCGTCGGGCAGGCGCGGTTGCGAGGCGGTGTGGCGCAGCTGTGCGACGTCTTCAGCGAAACCCCGGGCGAGGGGCAGTGGGGGACCGCACTGCTCGCCGACGGCAACATCGGCATCGGCGGTGACCCGATCGTGCTGCTCGCGCGTGCTCGCGAGCTCCTCGGTCCCGGTGGACGGGTGGTAGTCGAGGTCAAGGCCCCAGGTGTGGCCCTGCAGACCCTATGGGCCACCCTCCAGTGCGGTGAGGCGACCAGCAGACCCTTCCGGTGGGCTGTCGTCGGCCTCGACGACATCGACGCGGTGGCCGCCAACGCCGGTCTGGTCGTCACCGCGCGAGAGCCCGTCGGATGCCGCTGGGCCGTCGTCCTCGAGGAGCCGCGATGAGCCTGCAAGCCCCGTCACCCGAGAAGTTCACGTCGCGACTGCGCAGCCCGCACGTCGCGGCCAGGGTCGGGCGCTGGCTCGGCATCAGCTTCGGCATCTGCTTCCTCACCGGCCTGATCAGTCATTACGCCCAGGTGCCTGGTCAACCGATCCCGTTCCCGACCAGCCCCTCCTGGGGCTACCGGCTCACGCAGGGGCTGCACGTGACCACCGGCACGGCCGCCATACCGCTGCTGCTCATCAAGCTGTGGACCGTCTACCCGAACCTGTTTGCCCGGATGCCCGTCCGTGACGTCCGCAGGATCGTGGTGACCGGGCTGGAACGTGCTTCGATCGCCGTGCTGGTCGCGGCCGGGATCTTTCTCCCGACGACCGGGCTGCTGAACACCACGCACTGGTATCCGTGGAGCTTCTCCTTCCGCAGCACCCACTACGCCGTGGCCTGGGTGGCGATCGGAGCGCTACTCGTGCACATCTGCGTCAAGCTGCCGATCATCCGCGACGTCTTGCGCGGCGATGTCGACGATGACACGCACGACCGGCCCACTGCCGTCGACGAGGGCGCGCTGTCGCGGCGGGGTCTGCTGCGGACCACCTGGATCGCCACAGGCGTAGCGGTCCTGGCCACGGCGGGTGCGACCGTGCCCCTGCTCCGCGGGGTCTCGGTGCTCGGCGTCCGCTCCGGAGAGGGGCCAGGCGGCGTGCCGATCAACAAGTCGGCGCAGGCCGCGCAGATCACCGACGACATGGTCGGCGCCGACTGGCGTCTGACCGTCGTCGTCGACGGCGCCGAGATGGCCTTCACCCGTGACGACCTGGTCGGTATGCCGCAGCGAACCGAGACCCTTCCCATCGCCTGTGTCGAGGGGTGGAGCGCCAGTGGCGAGTGGTCGGGCGTCCGGCTGCGTGACCTTCTCGACCTGGTCGGAGCACCCCGAGATGCGGATCTCACGGTGCGGTCGTTGCAGCCGTCCGGGCCCTACCGGGCCACCACGTTGCCGGCCAACTTCGTCGACGACGACCGCACCCTGCTGGCGCTCGGGCTCTCCGGCGAGACCCTCGACCGCGACCACGGCTACCCCTGCCGGCTGATCGCGCCCAACCGGCCCGGCGTCCTGCAGACCAAGTGGCTCGGGCGTCTGGAGGTGCAGACGTGAGGCCGGCGATCGGTGCGCTCGGGGTGCTCATGGCACTCTACGGCGGCTGGCTGTTGCTGGGCAGCGCCGACCTCGGCGCCCTGCTCAACCTTGCCTTCTGGCTGGGCGGTGGGGTAATTGTTAACGACGTCGGTGTGGCCGCGGTGGCCCTCGTGGTCGCCGTGCTTGTGCTGCGATGGCTGCCGCCGGCGGCGCGGCTACCGGCGGCAGCCGGCCTGATCGTCCTGGGCACCTTCACGGTGGTGGCGATCCCCTTCCTCGGCCGCTTCGGCGCCCTGGAGGACAACCCGACCCTGCTCGACCGCAACTACGTAGGCGGCTACCTCGTGGTCGTCGCCCTCGTGGTGATCTGGGTCGTCGTCGCATCTGTCGTGCGAGCCCGGCGTTCGCCGGCCCCCGAGACCCACGCACGCTGAACCGCCGGTCAGAGGTTGACCGTGATGTCCGCCTTGGCCCGCAGCTCCTTCAAAAGGCCCCCGATGGCCTCGGACTCCTTCTCCTGCTGCAGCTGCTGGGTCAGCTGCTCCTTGACCTCCTCGAACGGCGGCAGCTGCGGCCCGCCGCCGGACTCGGCTCCGGACTCCATCCCGCCACCGGCCTGCTGCTGGGTCAGGGAGTCGTAGAGCTCACGCAGCTCCTGCTTGGTCGGCTCCTTGATGCCAGCCTCAGCAGTGATGAACTGGTCGACCTTGAGCTGGTCGCTCACCGCGGCCCTGGCGTCCTGCTCGCTGAAGCCCTGCTCCTTGAGCACGCTCAAGAACTCCTTCGTGGTCTCCACGCCGTTGCCCGTGGCCAGCTCTTGGAGCGTGGCCTCGACCTCCTTCGCGCTGGGTGAGATCTTGGCCTTGTCGGCCGCCTGGATAAGCAGCGCATTGCTCACCAGGTTGTCGACCATCTCCTGCTTCAGCGCGTCCTGGTCCACCTCCTGCCCGGTGGCCTGGGACTGTGCGGCCAGCTGCTGGAACTGGCTCTGGTAGGCCTCGACGAAGTCGTCGCGGGTGATCTGCTCGCCGTTGACGTCGGCCACGACCTCAGGGATGTCGGCGACATCGGGCTCGGGCAGAGCTGCGGCTTCGGGCGCGCTGGGGGCTGCGCTGGACTCAGCAGCGACATCGCTGGTCTTGGTGGCAGATGCGTCGTCGCTCGACCCGTCGGACCCCCCGCACGCGGCGAGCGTCGACAAGGTGGCGATCACGCCCACCCTGGTCAGCCAGGTCTGCAGTGTCTTCGGCATGGTGCTCCCTCAAGTTCGGAAGTGCGGGACGGTAGCACGGCGGGCCTGGGGGGCCGTTCAGGCTGCGGTCACCACCATCCCCAGCTCGGGCAGATGGCAAGGTAGGGGGTATGTCGCTGCCGATGGTCGAGCCGCGGGCCGGGATGCCCGAGCGGGTGATGATCTATGAGGTGGGGCCGCGGGATGGTCTGCAGAACGAGCCCTCGATGGTGTCCACGCAGGTCAAGGCAGAGTTCGTGCGCCGGCTGGTCGCCGCCGGCCTGGAAACGGTCGAGATCACGTCCTTCGTATCGCAGCGCTGGGTGCCGCAGCTCGGCGACGCGGAGGAGCTCATCGATCAGCTGGGGGCGCTCGGGCTGGGCCGGCAACGGCCGGTGCTGGTGCCCAACGAGCGTGGTCTGGACCGGGCGCTGAGTGCCGGAGTCTCCGCGGTCGCTGTGTTCGGCAGTGCCACCGAGACCTTTGCTCGCAAGAATCTGAACCGGACCGTGCAGGAGTCGATCAAGATGTTCCAGCCCGTGGTGCGGCGGGCCCTGGACGCCGGCGCCTGGGTGCGCGCCTACGTCTCGATGTGCTTCGGTGACCCCTGGGAGGGGCCCGTGCCGGTCGCTCAGGTCGTCGACGTCTGCGCACGACTGATGGACCTGGGCTGCGACCAGCTCTCCATCGGCGACACCATCGGTGTCGGGACACCGGGGCACGTGGAGCGACTGCTCGACGGCCTCGAGAATGCCGGCATCGGGACCGACCAGGTGGGGGTTCACTTCCACGACACCTACGGTCAGGCGCTGTCCAACACGGTGACGGCACTGGGGCGTGGGGTCACCGTGGTCGATGCCTCGACCGGTGGGCTGGGCGGCTGCCCCTATGCCGAGTCCGCCACCGGCAACCTGGCCACCGAGGACCTGGTGTGGACCCTCGACGGACTGGGCATCGCGCACGGTGTCGACCTGCGGGCCCTGGTCGAGCTGAGCACCTGGATGGCCGAGCAGCTCGGCCGGCCGTCACCAAGCCGTGTGGTCAACGCCCTGTCCGCCTCGTGACCGGCGCGAGCCCGAGCGACTATCAGCCGATGCCCCGGGTCACGAGTGGATCGTGGTGCACGAGTCGTCCTTCGTCGACGACCACTTCCTCACCGACGGCCGCTGGACCGTGCGGGACGCGCCCACCGACATCGGGGTATGGCGTCCGCTGACCGGAGTAAACGGCATACCCCTGTATCCCGAAGGTCTGCTCGACCTCGTGACCTGACACGTCCTCGACCCATCCGGCCGGCCCAGCGTCGGCTGCAGGAGTCCGCGATCACGTCAGCCGGTCACGAGCTCCTCTGCCGGGACAGGAGCGGCGGCGCGGGACAGCGAAAAGCTGGCTCGTCGGGTGGCCAGCCAGGCGAGCCACACCGATACGCCGCCAATGGCCAGTCCGGCGATGTCGTCGACGATGTAGTGCCACCCGAAGTAGATCGTCGCAATGGCGGTTAACACCAGAAAGACCCACATCGTCCACCGCACCACCCTGGGAAAGCGCGCCAGATGCACGATGAGAGCCGCGCTGAAGACAATCGAAATGTGCAAAGAGGCGAACGCCGCGATGCTGGAGACCGACTGTGTTGCGTACGGGTCGGCGAGCACGTTGGCCCGTGATCTCAGCAGTCCGTCCTGCAGGGCACTGACCCCAGTGTCGGGCAGGTCGTAGAACCGCCAACGGAACTCGGCGAACGGACCGGATGCGGGGATGAGATAGTAGCTGGCCGTTCCTAGGGCCCAGTTCAGGCACAGCGCCGTCGTGTACCACAGGCCCAGGGTCATGTTGCGTGACCACACCAGGGCAGCGGCCAAGGAGATGGGGACGAACATCAAGAACGCCATGTAGACGAAGGACAGCACGTGCGCCGAGACCCCGGTGCCCAGCACCTCGTGCAGCAGGTCACCGGGGTGGTAGCCGAAGGTCAGCATGTCGTCGGTGGCCATCAGGGCCAGGTCCTCGGACTGGGTGCGCACGAGCGGTATGAAGCTCTTCAGGTTGCGGTAACCGACGTAGGTCACATAGAAGGAGGCCAACGCCACCAGAACGATCGCCATCCTCTCCTTGGGCCAGCGATGAGCGATGACGGCCGGTACCGCGGACCTCAGCCCGCACGACCGAGCCAGGTACAGCGCCCTCGGCACGATGTCAGCCAGGATGAAAAGGCTCAGGATGAGCGGCAGCCGGATATAGCTCGGCCCGAGGAAGCCGTCCGGGTCGCGTAACGGGATCCCCAGGACAAACGCCGCTATAAGCGCGAGCCCACCCGTGGTGCAAGCGACCGCGATGGCCAGACCCAGGCCGCGGCCGCGCGTGAACAGCAGGTGAACGACGGACATTTGGTCATTGTGCCTGGCAGACAGTGGGGTGTGTCTACAGTGATGCCCCCAAAAGCAGATTACTGTTTGGTGACGAAACGGCGCGGATGAACAGCAGGGTATGTCGTCGAGTGGTCACGGAAAGATGTCCACCGCCGTGGCGATGTCACCGATCCAGTCCAAGGCGTCGAACGCGTCACGAAGCGGGCTGAGTGGGGTGCGGGCTCCCATGTCCTGGCTCGACGCCCAGGCAAGGCTGACCGGGCACTCGCGGGCCAGCTGCCGGGCCGCGTCCGTTGCGGAGTCGGCAGGAGTATCCGGGAGGATCTCAGGGGCCAGCTGCAGACCCGCCACCAGCGTGAGCAGCACCGTCTCGCGCTGGTCGGGGGCACGCTGCCGGGTCAGCACCTGCCGCAGACCGAGGCGCACCGCATACTCATGACGAGCGTCGACCTGCGGGTAGCGCCGGCCCCTGAGGGTGCGTCGCGAGGTGAGCACTCCTCGCTCCACCAGGCGTCGGGTCATCCGCTTGCCCAGGCGTCGACCGTCGACCCGCAGGATCGCAGCCACGGTATGCCGGCCCTCGGCTGCGCGGGCTGCCCTGGTCAGGAGCTCGTCCGGCAGCGGGACCGCGTGAGCCCGGCGCAATCTGCCGGAGCGGGGCTTGCCGTCACCCGGGTCGAGGTGCAGAGCTCCCAGCAGCCGCAGCTCAAGGATCAAGGCGATGGCCAGGGCGCGATCCAGCCGGTGCCGATCGATGGTGCGCGCCCCCGACTCGTCGTCGGTGCACAGCAGCAGCACGTCCTCCGCGAGCAGATGCATGTGTCCTCCCTCGCTCCAGTTTGCCTCCCGTGAGTACTCATCCTGCCGGAGGCGGCCGTGTCACTCGGGCAACGTGCGCACCCAGCGTCCGTGGAAGTCGGCGTGGGCCAGCAGCCGGCCTGAGCTGCGGGGCCAGACGATGGAGTGGAAGACCAGCGTCGGGCTTCGGCCGGCCACGGTGTCGAGAAGCTGGGTCAGCGCAGCGCCGGTGTCGTCGGTCTGCACCACGGTGGCGGGGACGGCCCTGGCCGTCTCAATGGCGGAGTCCAGGCGAGCTCGACGCTCGCGCTGGTCCGGCCACAGATAGCTGCGTAGACGCAACGCCGTGACGTCGTCACCAGGGTCCATCGGGTGGGGGTCCAGGCCTCACCGTTCGCCGACGTGACACGGCTGCAGGGTGGGGGCGCCCACGCGCCAGTCCGGAGCGAGCCGGACCGGTGAGTCGGGGTCTCCGCCGATCGGCCGCGACCCGTCGGCATACCCGAACCGGTTCAGGCGCAGGTTGAGCCCGGCCGAGCAGCCGATCTCGACCATGACGATGTCGGACCTCCCGTTGGCGACCTGCCCGGCCAGCGCCGACAGCCCGAGTACGATCGCGCTCGCCCGGCCCGGCTCGTTGGTCTGCACGGGACGATCGAGGTAGTCGGTCAGCACCGCTGGATCGGCCGCGGCCGCGGCCGCGAGCGCCACGGCGTCGGCCAGGCGGCGCGGGTCGGGTGCGGGTCGGGCAGGGCATCGCCGAAGCGCCACCGGTCCATCGGAGCGAGCAGATCGTCGTACCTTCCCTCCCGCACGTCCTGCGCGAGGTGCGGCAGCAGCCTTGAGTAGATTGGCGATCCCAGCTGGGCGCAGCTGTCGGCCTGCTGGTCGAACCAGCCGGACAGGGAGGCTCGCAGGTCGATGACGGTGCTGGGCACGGGCCCACTGTGCCAGCAACGGTGCGTATGCGGTGGCCGGCCCGGGTGCCGGGTCGCAGCCGGACGGCATACGGTGACCTTCATGGACCCAGGCATCGACCGCGCCCACATGGACACCTCCATCCGCCCTCAGGACGACCTGTTCGGACACGTCAACGGGCGCTGGCTGCAGACTGCCGAGATCCCGGGGGACCGTGGTCGATACGGCGCGTTCGACATGTTGCGCGATGCCTCGGAAGAGGCCGTCCGCAGGCTCATCGAGCGGGCCGCCGCCACCGAAGCGCCACCGGACACTGAGGCGGGCAAGGTCGGAGCCCTCTACGCGAGCTTCATGGATACCGAGCGCACCGAAGAGCTGGGTGCACGTCCGCTGGCCCGCGATCTGCAAGCCATCGCCAGCGTGGGTGACAGCAGTGACGTCGCCCGGGTCTGTGCCGACCTGCAGCGGCACGGGGTCGACGGGCTGGTGCATCTGTGGGTGACCGCGGACGCCGGCAACCCGCAGGACTACATCCTCTATCTGCACCAGGGTGGCCTCGGCCTGCCGGACGAGGCCTATTACCGCGCGGAGGAGCACGCTGAGGTGCGGGCGCGGTACCTCGACTACCTCACGCGCTTGCTGGAGCTGGCTGCCCCGGTGGTCGAGGACGCGGGACTGCAGCTGGGGGAGGAGGTGGGCCAGCGCGTCTACGAGATGGAGGCCCGGATCGCCGACGCCCACTGGGACCGGGTTGCCACTCGTGACGCTGTCAGGTCCTACACCCGCCTGTCCGCGCACGAGCTGCGGGAGCTGACCCCCGGGTGGGACTGGGACGCCTGGTCAGCCGGTCTCGGTGTGCCGGAGGGTGCCCTCGACCACGTCGTGGCCCGACAGCCGGACGTGCTCGCAGCACTGGGTGGGGCCTTGTCGGAGTTCAGCGCACAGGAGTGGCGTGCCTACCTCACCGTGCGACTGCTGGACGCGGCCGCCCCCTACCTAAACCACGCGTTCGTCCAAGCTCACTTCGACTTTCACGGACGAGCCCTCAGCGGCACTCCCGAGCTGCGGGAGCGGTGGAAGCGCGGGGTCGGGCTGGTGGAGATGCTGCTGGGCGAAGCGGTCGGCCAGCTGTACGTCGCTGCGCACTACCCGCCGGAGGCGAAGGAACGGATGGGGATGCTGGTGACCAACGTTGTCGAGGCGTTCCGGCGGCGCATCGGCGAGCTGGACTGGATGGGCGAGCAGACCCGGTCCCGTGCTCTGGACAAGCTCGCGACCTTCCACCCCAAGATCGGGCACCCGCCCACCTGGCGCGACTACACGGCATACGACGTGGACGCCTCGGACCTCTTCGGCAACGTGCGCCGCGGCTCCGCCGTGGAGACCGACCGCGAGCTGGCCAAGATCGGGACCGCCATCGACCGGGACGAGTGGCTGATGACCCCACAGACGGTCAACGCCTACTACCACCCGATGCTCAACGAGATCGTCTTCCCCGCGGCCATCCTGCAGCCACCGTTCTTCTCCGTCGACGCCGACGACGCGGTCAACTACGGGGGCATCGGCGCGGTCATCGCGCACGAGATCGGGCACGGGTTCGACGACCAGGGATCGCGGTATGCCGAGGACGGCTCGCTGACCGACTGGTGGACCGAGCAGGACAGGGCGGCCTTCGATGCCCGGTCCCGCACGCTGGTCGAGCAGTTCGACACCCTGTCCGCCCGGGAGGTGCCCGAGCAGAAGGTCAACGGCGGGCTGACGGTCGGGGAGAATATCGGCGACCTGTGCGGGCTCGAGATGGCGTTGTCGGCCTACCGGATCGCTCGGGAGGAAGAGTCCCCGTCGGAGGGGTCAGGTCCGGACGACGACCAGGAATGGACGGCAGACCAGCGGTTCTTCCTCGGTTGGGGCCAGGTATGGCGTGGGAGGGCGCGCGTGGAGGAGGCCCGGCGGCTGTTGTCGGTCGACCCGCACAGTCCGCCGGACCTGCGTGGCAACACGGTGCGCAACGTCGACGCGTTCCACGAGGCCTTCGGGACCCAGGAGGGCGACGGATTGTGGCTGGCGGCGCAGGACAGGGTGCGCATCTTCTGACCCCGGTGCGTGCGAACGGACCTGGACTCAGTCTGCGGGCAGCACACCGGTGACCCGGTGCAGGAGCAGTGTGCGCGGTGCGTCACTGGTGCCGATCGTGCCGCGGACGCGTCCACCCTCGACATGTTGCGGACGGAAAAGGTGCCGCTGCACGCCACCCACGTCGTCCACGTAGCCGATCCACACGGTGACGCCCTCGGCTGCGGCCTCGCGCAGCAGGGACAACGTCACCAGCGGGTCGGTGCTGCGTGGGTGCGCCCCCTCGGGGTGTGCGGCCCGCGCCCGCTCCCCGTGTCGCATCGAGGCGACCAGGTCGGTGGCCACCTGGCTGTCGAGACCCTGCACCTGAACGGTCGGAGCCGCGGGTCCGCGAGTCGTGCGGTGGTAGCTGCCCGGTGCGATCGAGATCCCCCCGTCGGCCCCTTCGGCCACTGGCCCGTATTGCTGCTCGCGGAGCACGTCCAGCACGGTGCCGGCCGCCACGGGGCTGACGAGCACCGTCGGTGCGATGCGACGCATCTGCAGCAGGGACAGAGCGCGGTCCGCCTCGACCCGGTCGAGCAGGGCCACGTCGTCGGAGCGCAGATAGGCGGCGCACGTGCCGATCCGGGCGACGCCGTGTCGACGGGCGACGTCGCGCACGAGGTAATCCAGGGGTTGGGGAACCCCGGTGCGGCTGATGCCCGAGATCTCGGAGAGCACCCGGTCAGCGGACCAACCCGTGTCCAAGGCCCGACGGATCGTCTCCTCGCTGATGCGGTGCACGGTCGCCCCACCGCGTGACTCGACCTCACCCACCAGCCGCATCACCGCCCGTGCGGTGCCGTCCAGACGCCCCGGAGCCACAGCCGTCAGATCTGCCTGCAGGAGCACGTGGTCGACCGCAGCCGGGATGTGCGGGGCCATCGTCTCCGCGGCAGCGTCTTTGCCGCTGCCCAACAGCGCTCGACCCGGTTCACTCAACGCGCTTCGACCCAGCACCCCTGCCCATTCCGCCTCCCGGAGCACGACGTCGGCTCCGCCACCGGCACCCGCGCTCGAGGCGCGAGCCATCCGGATGGGGTGGTACCAGCGCATCAAGGAGCGCAGCTCGTCCTCCCCCGGAGCCGAGCCGGGGGCCAGGGTCGCCAGGGCGGTGAGCACGTCTCGGCGGCGTTGCCGGCCCGCGGGCCAAGAGGTCTGAACGCTCAGGGCGTTGATCCGCCCGGCCTCTGTGGCACCGATCAGCGAAGGCGCAGCCGAGGTGGTGAGCCAGGCGTGTGCGAGGTCAGCCCACCGGGTGTGCGGCGGGAGGTCCACCCATCCGTCCGCCTCGGCCGTGGGCATCCACGAGGCCGCCTCGGTGTCGTCGCGCGCGAGCAGACCGGCGGCGTGCAGGACCTCGACCAGCCATCCCGCTTCTCCTTGGCTGACCTCGAGTCGGGAGGACAGTCGCGACAGGTCCCGCACGGCGACCCCACCGCTGCGCAGTGCCCGCGGCGGGGTCGCTCCCCACAGGTCGATGATCTCGGCGCTGAGGACCAGCAGCTCGGCTGCCCGCCCCCCGGCTGTGGCGTCCACGACCCCGGGGTCGACCGAGGTCCCCGGGGACGTCGGAGTCGGTGGCCACGTCGCCGGCTCGCGGTGCAGCAGGCCGTCGCGCAACGCTAGGGCCACCTGCCGGGGCAGCAGCACATGGGACTCATCGACCCGGTGCAGCAGCCCCTGCTCGATGAGCCGGCGAGCCGCCGCTCCGACCTCGGTGTCGCCCGCACTCGTGGACTCCGAGAGCACACCCGTGGCGGGCCCCCAGGTGAGAGCGTCCAGGATGGCCCGCCCGCCGTGGTCCACGCGGGACAGTCGCCGCTGCAGGACATCTCCCGTCGGGGTTCCCGGGTTGACCGGGCCCAGGCCTGCTGGGTCGCCGATCACCTCGGCGACGGCCCGCGGGGCCTGCAGGCCGTCCCCGCCCGACCAGACCAACGCAAGGGTGCGCAGGTCCTCGACGAGGTCCGTGGCGACCCGGGACCGAGCGGGCTGACCCAGTAGTCGCGCGATCCGCGACAACGGAGCAGGGCCGGCCACCACCACCGCCTCGAGAGCGTGCAGATGGGCCACGTCCAGCCCGTCGAGCGCACGCTGGACACTGGCGCGGGTCGTGGCCCGAGCAGCTAGTGCAGTGACGTCCGCCGGCGCAGGTCGGGCCAGGTCCGGGCGACGGCGCAGCAGGGTCGCCACGTCCTCATCGCTGCGTTCGCGGAGGTCGTCGGCCAGCGAGCGAGCAGAAGGCGGCACCGTCCCACGGTAGTGGGGGATCGCCCACCTCAGTCAATGGCGGTGCGCAGCGCGATCCTGATCAAGGGCCACTGAAGCGGTAGCCGGGCTACCGAGGCGGACAACGCCAGCACTGATCGGGTGTCCCACCGGCGCCGGGCCCGCCGGGCCAGGGACACGCTCATGTGCACATTGGCGGGCAGGACCGCCACCAGTATTCCTGCGCTGGCCAGGCCCGCAGCTCGGCGCGTGGCCGGGTGCAGCAGCCCCGCCGCGCACGCCAGCTCGCAGAGCCCGCTGAGCAGCACCAGCTGCGCGTCCCACGGCCGCAGCGGGACCGGGATCAGCCTGGTGAAGACCTGAGGACGGACCAGGTGCAGCGTGCCGGAGCCACCGAACAGGGCTACGAGCAACGGATAACCGGTGGAAGCCATGGTGCCCAGGGTGACAGGGTCGAGCCATGAACGCGGTGGACGTGGCTGGTGCGGCCGACGAGATGACCCAGCTGACGGCATACCTGCAGCGACAGCGGGCCGAGCTTCGGCGCCGTGCGAGCGGGCTCGACGCAGACCAGTGGCAGCAGACCTTGCCCGGATCTGCGAGCCCGATGACGCTGGCCGGGATGGTTGCTCACCTGGCCTTCGTCGAGGACTACTGGTGCGTGGAGCGGGTGGCCGGTGATCCCGCCCCCGAGCCGTGGGCGAGTGCACCCTGGGAGCAGGACTGGGACTGGGAGTGGCACCAGGCGGCGAGCTGGGAGCAACAACAGGTCTGGGACCTTTACGAGGCCGCCGTCGGTCGAGCCGATGCGGCATTGGCCGGTCGTGGTGCAGCTGAGCTCGCGGCCACGACCCTGCTAGACGGCGCGCCAATGAACCTGCGCTGGGTGCTGTTGCACCTGATCGAGGAGTACGCCCGGCACCTCGGCCACGCCGACCTGATCCGCGAGGCGCTCGACGGGCAGACCGGCTGAGGTCTCCCACCTGCGCCCGATCCTCGGCGTCCATCGGGATGGCAAGATCGGCCAGGTGTTCCCCTCCACCGCACTGGCGACCGTGCTGATCGATGAATGGGTGCGCTGCGGAGTCCGCGAGGTCGTGCTCTGCCCCGGGTCCCGGTCGGCGCCGCTGGCGTATGCCGTGCAGCAGGCCGAGCGGGAGGGGCGGCTGCGGCTGCATGTGCGCGTCGACGAGCGGTCGGCAGGCTTCCTCGCGCTGGGCCTGGCCAAGCTCTCGCGGCGCCCCGCGGTGGTCGTCACGACCTCGGGCACGGCCGTGGCCAACCTGCACCCGGCCGTGCTGGAGGCGCATCACGCCTGTGTGCCGTTGGTCGTGCTCTCGGCCGACCGACCGGCCGAGCTGCGCGGCACGGGCGCCAACCAGACCACGGTGCAGCCCGGTCTCTTCGCCGGTGCACTGCGCTGGGAGCACGACCTGCCTCCGGGCTGGGGCGGCAACGGAGTGGCCACCGCTCGTGACCTTGGGACGCAGCAGGCCGCGTGGCGCTCGACCGTATGCCGTGGCTGGGCTGCTGCCACCGGGTTGGCCGGGGACCCGGGGCCGGCGCACCTCAACGTGGCTTTCCGCGACCCGCTCGCCCCGGACCTGAGGGACCATGAGGAAGACCCGAGCGAGCGACCCGACTCGCTTCGGGGTAGGGCGGACGGCGAGCCCTGGGTCGCCCTTGAAGTCACCCAAGGCGCTCGCACCTCCACCCACGGCGCTCGCGAAGCCACCCGAGACCTGGTGGTTCTTGGCGACCTACCCGATCCAGCCGATGCTCAGGCGCTGCTTGACGTGGCCCAGCAGCGGGGTTGGCCGGTCGTTGCCGAGCCCTTCGGCACCAGCGACCGGCGGGGGGTCATCCCGCACGGGCCCCTGCTGCTGACCGACGAAGCCTTTGTCGCCGACCACCTGCCCGATCGCGTCCACGTCGTGGGCAGACTCACGCTGCACCGTGAGATCGCCACGCTGCTGCGGCGCCCCGGGGTCGAGGTCGTCCAGGTCACCGCAATGTCCACGTGGACCGACCCCTCGCACGTGGTGGGCCGGGTGCAACGTCTCGGTGACTGGCTGGACGCGGAGCCGGCGGGTGCGGGTCAAGCCCAACGTCGGTGGTCGGAGGCGTGGCAGGCGGCGGGGCAGGATCTGGCGCGCCGCGTGGCCGGTGCGCTCAACGACGAGCACCACGTGCAAGCCACCGGCCTCGGGGTCGCCGCGGCGGTGGCACGCACGCTCCGCGATGGCGACATCTTGGTGCTCGGCTCGTCCAACCCTCCTCGCGACCTGGACCTGGCCGACGACGGCTCACCCCGCGGGATCCGCACCGTGGTCGGCAACCGCGGGCTCTCCGGCACCGACGGGATGGTCTCCAGCGCCGTCGGCATCGCCCTGTCCGCACCGGCCGGCAGCCGCACCGTGGCACTGCTGGGCGATCTGACCTTCCTGCACGACAGCAACGGCCTGCTGATCGGTCCGGACGAGCCCCGCCCGGAGCTGACCGTCGTCGTGGTCAACGACGACGGGGGCGGGATCTTCGCAACCCTCGACTACGGCGCTCCGGAGCGCGCCGCCGACTTCGAGCGGGTCTTCGGCACCCCGACCGGTGCCGACCTCGCAGCCCTGTGCCGCGGGTATGCCGTGCCGCACCAGCTGCTACCCGGCATACCAGAGCTGGTGGAGGCTCTGGCCGAGCCCGCCACCGGCATCCGGGTGCTCGAGGTGCCGGTCGACCGCGGTCGACACCGCGACCTGCGGGACCGGGTCAGGCGAGCCGGGAGCGAGCCCGGCTGACCCCGATGCGGTAGCGCCGATCTCAGAAGCCGATGGCCCCGAACGGCTCGAGGTCACCGCGCATCGCGCGAGAGAGCGCGACCACCGCACCCGGGCTGAGCTCGGTGACCAGGCCGGCCGCCGCCTGTGCGGCGATGGAGCGGCCACCTGCATACGCTGCCGCCAGCACCTGCACGGGCAGCTTCACGTCGGCATCGGCCCGCGTCGCCTGGCACGAGCCCACCCCTTCGGCGCCGACGACCAACCGCCAGCGGCCGGCGTTCCACGGGCAGAAGTCGTCGCTGACCTCGAGCACCAGGTCCACCGCGCCGGCATAGCCACGCTGCGCCAGTGCGCCGGGCAGGTCGACCAGGCACAGCCACAGCCCGTCGGTCACGGTGCACGCTGCGGTGCGGGGACCGCCCGCCCACCAGAGCAGCGGGTCCTCGATGCTGCGGCCACGAATCTTGACCTTGCCGATCAGGTCCATGTCCAGCAACCGGGTAGCCAGCGCAGCCAGCACAACCGAGTCGGTGCAGGTCAGCTCGATGACCTTGAGCTCACCCTGCGGGTTGTTGCGGTCATCCCAGTCGGAGGTGCGCCGCAGCACGGCATACCCGGCGGGTTTCTGGCCCGTGCTGGCGACCAGCATCTGCAGCGGCTCCTCGGTGCCCCGGGTCTTGGGCACGTCGCGGTAGTAGACGCCGCCGAGCTGCTCACCACGGGGACGCTGCCCGGGGTCTCTCCGGTCGCGGCCACGTGGACGGTATGCCGCACCGCCGCGGCTTCAGGCGTCGCGGCCGGCACCAGGTGCGTGCTCACGTCCCGAGCCGCCATGCGGATCGGCTCGGGGATGCTCAGCTCTGCCCCCTTGGCCAGCTCGAAGCCGAGCTCGAGGGCGGACACGGCATACCCGAACCGCCCGTAGATGCCGACCTCGGCGGCCCACAGGCCGGCGACAGCGACCCTGCCTGCATCGTGCAGGCCGTGCAGGTGGTCGGTCATCATCTGGCGCAGCACCCCTCGCCGCCGGTGGTCCGGGTGCACCCCGACCCAGCTGAGCCCCGACATGGGCACCTGGGTGAGTCCGGCGCCCGGCCCAGGAACCGTGACCGCCATGGCGAAGGCGCCGTAGAGACCGACGAGCGGTCGCGTCGCGCCGGCGGGCGAACCCGGGGGCGGCGGCTCGTCCACCTCCACCCCCTTGCCGGCCGTGAAGTCGAAGCCCTCCACCCACTCCTGCGCGCTCAGCCCCGGGGTGTGCTCGAACCAGACCGTCTCCTCGAAGGTCTTGATCCGCTCCGCGTCGGCGGGTGAGAGCTCGACCAGGCGAGGAGCAGGACGATCTTGATCGCTCATGAGGCCAGCCTGGCCCACGCATGGCCTGCTTCGCCATCCGTTTTGCGTATCGTTGGCGGGCGTGACCCCACCACCTGACCACGCCGGCTCCCGGCAGGGGTCAGTGCAGGCGGTGCTGCTGGTCTTTGCGGTCAACGGCTTCGCGCTGGCCCAGGTGCTGGCCCGGATGCCCGCGATCCGGGATGCGCTGGGAGCCAGCAAGGGCGAGCTGGGACTCGCCCTGGTCGGCGGCGGCCTGGGCTCCCTCCTGGCAATGCCCTTCGCCGCCCGGATGGTGGACCGCTTCGGCAGCCGCCGGGTGGTCACCGTGTGCGTGGTCCTGGGCAGCGCCGGTTGGGCCGGGCTGGCGTTCGTGCCCAACGTGTGGGTGATGGGGATGGTCCTGGTGTGCGCCGGCGCGCCGATCGGCGTATGGGACGTGGCGATGAACATTCAGGGCAGCCATGTCGAGCGCCGCAGGATGCGCTCGCTGATGCCGTACTTCCACGCCTCGTTCTCCGCCGGCACCGTGCTCGGCGCCGGTCTGGCGGCGCTGTCCGCCTTCGTGGGGGTGGGGCTGCTGCAGCTGCCGGTGCTGGGGGTGCTTGCCATCGCGGTCGGGTTGTCTGCCGTGCGCGGCTTTGTTCCTGAGGATCGGGACATCGGTGCTGACGCTGACGACGAGCGCGAGCCGGTTGCACGTCGAGGACTCACCCGGCTGGAGATCCTGATCGGCGTGGTCTGCCTCGGCGCCACCCTTGCCGAGGGCGCGGCCAACGACTGGCTGGCGTTGCTGCTGGTCGACGTGCAGGGGGCCCCCGAGGCCTTCGCGGCGCTCACCCTGATGGCCTTCAACACGACGATGATGATCGGACGTATCGGAGGCGGGCCGGCCATCGACCGGCTCGGCCGCCATCGGGTGGCCCGGATCGGAGGGGTGCTCGCGATCAGCGGCATCCTGCTGGCCAGCCTGCAGGGCCTCCTGTGGCTGGCGCTGGTCGGCGGACTGCTGTGGGGCTTGGGCGTCTCGACGGTGTTCCCTGCGGCCATCTCGGCGGCCGGTGAGATCCCCGGCCGTGGCAACCGCTCGATCGCGACAGTCAGCATGATCGCCTACGGCGCGTTCCTCTTCGGCGCACCGACGATCGGGCTGCTCGCCGAGGCGTTCGGACTGGACCGGGCGCTGCTGGCGGTGGTACTCGCGCTGGTGGTGATGATCCTGCTGGCCGGCAACCTGGCACCGCGCTCCGGTCGTGCTGCGGGCGCCGATGCCGCAGCGGCGCGAGGCGAGTCGGCGGGCGGTCAGCGCGACGTGACCCAGTAGCGCCGCGTGGCCGGCACGCCGTCGGCGATCGGGCGGATGTCCTCGAGGACTCCGCCGCAGCGCTCGATGACGCGTATCGAGCCGGTGTTGTCCTCGGCGCAGGTCACCAGGACCTGCGCGACCCCCAGGTCGGCGAGGCGGCGCACGCTCAAGCCCAGCATCGCCGTCGCGTGACCACGGCGTCGGAAGTGGGGGCGCACGGCATACCCCACATGTCCGCCGAGCTCCAGCAGCCATGGTGTGAGGGTATGCCGGATCGAGACCCGGCCGACAAGGTCGCTCCCGACCAGGGCGACCAAGAAGTCGGCGCGAACCCGGCCGGGCGGTAGGTCAATCCCGCGCGCCTGACTCTCGAAGTCGCTCAGCTGATCAGACCACACCAGCTGCGGCTCGAACAGGAAGCCGAAGCCCTCGTGCGCCAGCTCGCCGTGCGCCGCCCGCAGCTGGGCCTCGTCGCCGATGGCGGGCGGGCGCAGGATCAGCCCACCCGGCGCGGTCCGGCCGCGCTGTGGCTGCCGGGTCGGATCCTCAGCAGCCCAGGGCATGGCGCATCGCGGCCAGCTTGACCTCGGTCTCGGCCAGCTCGGCGTGCGGGTCGGAGGCGGCCACGACGCCGCCGCCGGCGAACAACCGCATCCGATGACCGTCCTCGCACAGCTCGCCGCAGCGCAGTGCGATGCCCCAGTCGCCCTCGCCCGCGGCGTCGATCCAGCCGACCGGCCCGGCATAGCGGCCTCGGTCCATCACCTCCAGCTCGGCGATCACCTCCGCCGCGACAGGGGCCGGTGTGCCGCACACCGCCGCGGAGGGGTGCAGGGCAGCGGCCAGCTGCAAGGAGGTGGCGCCCGGAACCGCGACACCGGTGAGGTCACTGGCCAGGTGGTAGACGTCTGGGAGCTCGAGCACGAACGGCTCGTCCGGGACGGTCAGCTCGCTGCAGTGCGGCGCCAGGGCCTCGGCGACGGAGCGCACGGCATACGCGTGCTCCTCCAGGTCCTTGTCGCTGGAGATCAGCCGCAACCGTGGGTCGCCGCGGTGCGGCGCGTCCAGCTCAGGGTGCGCCTCGGTCACCAGGGGAGCGGGCTCGGTGTCGCGGCGCACCGTGCCCGCCAGCACCCGGGAGCGGGCCCGGCCATCGAGCAGGCGGACCAGCATCTCAGGCGTCGCCCCGACCAGTCCGTCGACCGCGAACGTCCAGGTTGCCGAATACCGGGCGGCGAGCCGGTGCAGCACCCGGTGCACGTCGATCGGACCGGTCGACTCGGCGAGCACGTCGCGGGCCAGCACCACCTTGTCCAGCTCGCCGGCCCCGATCCGATCGATCGCGCGGGCGATCACCTTGGGCCAGTCCTGCGCCGAGACCGACCCCGCCAGCTCGGTGATGGGCCACGGGTCGCCTCGCGTCTGGGCCGGCCTCGGTGCCGGTGCCGGGGCTGGTGCCCGTGCCCCTACCTCGCTGATCGTGGTCATCCAGGTGCGCCCGTCCTTGCGGCCCACGACAACCTCGGGCACCACCAGCCGGCTGGACTGGGTGGAGTGCGCCGAGAAGGTGAAGGAGCCGAACGCCACCGGGCCGCTGCCGGGGAGCCGAACCTCATCGACCACGTCGGCCGCCTCGGCGAGCTCGTCCCACCAGCTGCCCGCCGCATCGAACCGGTTTGCTCCGCGGGTCTGCAGACTAGCGACCCGGCCCCACCCGAGGAGCCCGTCGCCCTCGCGCAGCCACGAGCAGACCGTGACCGGATCGACCGTGTCCGGCACCAGGTCCAGCAGCTCGACGCCGGCGTACTCGTCCTGCGCCAGCTCGACCGTGCGTGAGCGCAGCCGGGGCAGGGCGATCACGGTCACAACGCACCACTGTAGGACGCGGTCGTGCCGCGCGATGCGGCGGAGCAGGCCAATGGGAGGATGAGAGTATGCAGCGGGCCAGCCTGGACAAGCGACCGCAGGACGTCGCGAAGATGTTCGACGACGTCGCGGGACGCTACGACGTGACCAACGACGTGCTGTCCATGGGTCAGGCCCGGCTTTGGCGGCGAGCCGTCGTCCGGGCCGTAGCGGCGCGGCCGGGTGAGCGAGTGCTGGACATCGCGGCCGGGACCGGGACCAGCAGTGAGCCCTTCGCCGACGCCGAGATCGAGGTAGTGCCCGCAGACTTCTCCATCGGGATGCTGCGGGAGGGGCGGCGTCGACGTCCTGATCTTGCCTTCACGGCTGCCGATGCGCTTCACCTGCCGTTCGCCGACGGCGCCTTCGACGTCGTCACCATGTCGTTCGGGCTGCGCAACGTCTCGGACGTCGACGCGGCCCTGACGGAGTTCGCGCGGGTCAGTGTCCCGGGGGGGCGCCTGGTGATCTGTGAGTTCAGCCAACCGGTGTGGCGACCGTTTCGCACCATCTACACCGAGTATCTGATGCGAGCGCTGCCCCGCGTGGCCAGGCGTGTCAGCTCCAGCCCTGAGTCCTATGTCTACCTCGCCGAATCCATCCAGGCCTGGCCGTCGCAGCGGGAGCTGGCTGCCCGCATCCGGGATGCCGGGTGGAGTGACGTGCGGTGGCAGAACCTCAGCGGAGGTGTCGTCGCCCTGCACCACGCGGTGCTTACCTGAGACGGGAGGAAGGGCCTGCATGCCGCCCTGTCCTCCGGGGCAGGGGTGCCGTAGACTCGACAACTAGTGAAAGTGTTCACAAGCGAGCAGCCAGCTGGTGAATGCCCCGGTCAGCGTGACGGGGTCGCTCACCCCTAGGATTGGGCCACGGTCGAGCAGTTGACGCTGCGGCACCCTAGCGCTCTGCCCGGAATGAAGAGGAGGATGGCCGACCATGGACAGCCCGTACCTGCCGCTGTTGTTCTTCTTCGCGCTCGGCTTGCTGTTCGCCGGCGGATCGGTCGCCGGTGGCGCTGTGCTGGGTCGTAAGACCTACAACCGGGCCAAGTCCGAGGCCTACGAGTGCGGCATACAGCCCACGCCGCAGGCCCTCGAGGGCGGCAAGGTGCCGGTCAAGTTCTATCTGACGGCGATGCTGTTCATTGTCTTCGACGTCGAGGTTCTCTTCCTCTACCCGTTCGCGGTCGCCTTCGACCAGGTCGGGCTCTTCTCGGTGCTCGCGATGCTGCTGTTCCTGTTCGTCGTGTCGGTTCCGTTCATCTATGAGTGGAGCCGGGGCGGTCTCGAATGGGACTGAGCACCGAGCCTCACCACCGCAGCGTTATGTCGTGCGTCCCCCCAGGGCGCGGCGAAGGGAGTGTGTGGACCTATGGGTCTTGAGGAGAAGCTGCCGTCCGGTTTCCTGCTGACCACCGTGGAGGGCATGGTCGGTCAGATGCAGTCCAAGTCGGTGTGGCCGGCGACGTTCGGCCTGGCCTGCTGCGCCATCGAGATGATGGCGGTGGGCACTCCCGACTACGACATCGCCCGCTTCGGCATGGAGCGCTTCGCCGCCACCCCCCGGCAGGCCGACCTGATGATCGTCGCTGGTCGGGTGAGCCAGAAGATGGCTCCCGTGGTGCGGCAGGTCTACGACCAGATGCCCAACCCCAAGTGGGTGCTGTCGATGGGGGTCTGCGCGAGCTCGGGCGGCATGTTCAACAACTATGCGATCGTGCAGGGCGTGGACCACATCGTGCCCGTGGACGTCTACCTGCCCGGTTGTCCGCCCAGGCCACAGATGTTGCTCAACGCCTTGCTGGAGCTGCACTCGCAGATCCAGAACAGTAAGTTCGGCGTCGACCGGGTCAAGGCGCAACGCGCGGTTGAGGCCGCGGCACTGCGGGAGACACCGACGCACCAGATGAAGGGCTTACTCGCGTGACAGCTGGAGCTGGCGTTGCGGGGCGCGAGGAGCCCGAGGGCGCAGACCAGACCCAGCGCGAGGGCTCGGAGATTCCGGCCCGGCTAACGGGCGAGGGCGAGCCGCAGGTCGTGGCGTATCGAGAGGGCATGTTCGGCTCCTCGCTCGGCAGCGACACCTCCGGGTACGGCGGCCTGCAGCGTCCCGTCCTTTTCCCCCCTGCGGCGCAGCGTCCCTACGGTGGCTACTTCGACGAGGTGGGCGATCACCTCGAGCGGGTGCTGGCCACGACATACGACGAAGCCGTCGAGCGTGTCGTCGTCGACCGGGGCGAGATGGCCCTGCACGTGCGGCGCGAGCAGCTCCCGGCGCTCGCCCAGGCCCTGCGTGACGACGCCGCACTCCGGTTCGAGGTGTGCAACGGGGTCTCCGGGGTGCACTACCCCGAGGAGAGCGGTGCCGAGCTGCACGCGGTCTACCACTTCGCGTCAATCACCCACGGGATGCGCAGGATCCGCGTAGAGGTGTCCTGCTCGGACGACGCGCCACATATCCCCTCGATCGTGGCGATCTATCCGGCGGTGGACTGGCACGAGCGCGAGACCTTCGACATGTTTGGGATCGTGTTCGACGGGCACCCCGGGCTGACCCGGATCCTGATGCCGGACGACTGGCCCGGCCACCCGCAGCGCAAGGACTATCCCCTCGGCGGCATCCCGGTGGAGTACAAGGGCGCCACCATCCCGGCCCCCGACCAGCGCAGGAGCTACAGCTGATGGCGACCAAGGCCCAGACCGAGACGCAGGACCTGTACGGCGAGGACCGCGACGCCGGCGCCACCTTCACGGCCTCCGGGGGCGACTGGGACAAGGTCGCCGAGGACATCGCCAACGTCGGCGAGGAGCGCATCGTCGTCAACATGGGTCCGCAGCACCCGTCCACGCACGGCGTGCTGCGGCTGATCCTCGAGCTCGACGGCGAGGTGGTGCGCGAGGCCCGTGCCGGCATCGGCTACCTGCATACCGGCATCGAGAAGAACATGGAGTTCCGCAACTGGACGCAGGGCACCACGTTCTGCACCCGAATGGACTACCTGACCCCGATCTTCAACGAGGCCGCCTACTGCCTGGCCGTGGAGAAGCTGCTGGGCATCACCGATGACATCCCGGAGCGCGCCACGCAGATCCGGGTGCTGATGATGGAGCTCAACCGGATCGGCTCGCACATGATCGCGCTGGGCACCGGGGGTATGGAGCTGGGCGCCACCACCGTGATGACGGTGTGCTTCCGCGAGCGTGAGCGCACTCTGCGCTTCTTCGAAGCTGTGACCGGGCTTCGGATGAACCATGCCTACGTGCGTCCCGGTGGGGTTGCGCAAGACATCCCCCCAGGGGGGTTGGAGCTGCTGGAGAAGGAGCTGGCCGACCTCAAGGGCGGTCTGGGCCAGGTGGAGAAGCTGCTGTTGGAGAATCCGGTGCTCAAGGGGCGCACCGTGGACGTCGGCTACCTCAACCTGGCCGGGTGCATGGCGCTGGGCATCACCGGCCCGATCCTGCGTTCCACCGGTTTGCCGCACGACCTGCGCAAGGCCGAGCCCTACTGCGGCTACGAAACGTATGACTTCAACGTGGTCACCCGGGACTCGATGGACGCCTACGGCCGAATCTGCATCCGGGTCGAGGAGATGTGGGAGTCGATCAAGATCGCCGAGCAGTGCATCGAGCGGTTGCGTGCCAGTGAGGGGCAGCCGGTGATGGTGGCCGACAAGAAGATCGCCTGGCCGGCCCAGCTCAGTGTCGGCGCCGATGGTCAGGGCAACTCCCTGGAGCACATCCGCGAGATCATGGGCGAGTCGATGGAGTCGTTGATCCACCACTTCAAGCTGGTGACCGAGGGCTTCCGGGTCCCGCCCGGCCAGGCGTATGCAGCGGTGGAGTCGCCCAAGGGCGAGCTCGGCGTGCACCTGGTCTCCGACGGTGGCACCCGGCCCTACCGGGCGCACTTCCGGGATCCCTCCTTCAACAACCTGCAGGCGGCCTCGGTGCTCAGCGAAGGGGGCCTGATCGCCGACGTGATCGTCGCGGTGGCCTCGATCGACCCCGTCATGGGAGGGGTAGATCGGTAATGGCAAACAACACCCCGGTGCAGAGCGACACCCGGACCCAGCTGGAGCAGGCCGCGCACGCGAGCGGGCCGCTGCACCATCACACGCCGCTGGCGCCCTCCGACGAGCCGTACCCCGACCAGGTGCTGGACCAGCTCAGGGCCGATGCCGCCGCGGTGATCGCCCGCTACCCGCAGAAGCGGTCCGCGCTGCTGCCGCTACTGCACCTGGTCCAGTCGGTCGATGGCTCCATCACGGGTCGCGGAGTGCATTTCTGCGCCGATCAGCTCGACCTCACGACGGCTGAGGTCAGCGGGGTGGCCACGTTCTACACGCAGTACAAGCGCCACCCCAACGGGCAGTACACCGTCGGGGTC